>WPCJ01110198.1_pt1 | contig 50836 bp, 65 predicted proteins | sample 5399831 | NCBI WGS metagenome assembly WPCJ01 (sample SAMN12869470, study PRJNA574797) | sludge metagenome | isolation source: wastewater treatment of pH10 | place: China:Beijing | collected 2019-05-20
GCCGGCATCGCCCGGGCCGTGATCGCCTCGATCGCCTCGCTCAGGGCCGCGTCCGAGCAGATGCGGACCGGCGCCGAGGAGGTGTCGCAGCGCTCCGTCGCCGCATCGCAGGCGTCGCGCTCCTCCTCGTCGAACGTCGTCGCCATCACCGCGGCGACCGCGGAGCTCGCCCACTCGTTCACCGAGGTCGACCGCCAGGTGAACGAGGCGGCCCGGCTCGTCGGCGACACCACGCAGCAGGCGCTGACCGTGCTCGACCGGGTCGGCGAGCTCTCGCGCAAGGTGCATGAGATCGGCAACGTCACCCATGTCATCTCGACCATCGCCCGGCACACCAACCTCCTGGCGCTCAACGCCTCGATCGAGGCCGCCAGGATCGGCAATATGGGCGGCGGCTTCGCCGTGGTCGCGCATGAGATCAAGGGGCTCGCCGACGAGACCTGGCGCGCGACCGAGCAGATCCAGAACCAGATCGACGCGATCGGCCTCTCCGGCGCCGACGCGATCACCGCGATCGACGCGATGACGGCGACGATCGACACGCTCAACCAGATCTCGGTCGCGGTCGCGGCGGTGGTGGAAAAACAGAACGTGGCGACGGCGGGAATCGCCGAGAACGTCAGGCGCGCCGCGGACGAGACGGTCACGGCCGGCGGGCATATCGACATCGTCAGCCGTGTCGCCGAGGAAACCGGCGAGGCGGCGAATCACGTGGCGGACTCCGCCGACGTACTGTCGCGGCAGTCAGCCGATCTCGACAGCGAGGTCGCCGATTTCCTCGGCCGGATCCGGGCGGCTTGAGGCGGGTCACCCTGCTGGCGCGCAGCGGCCATGGGAGCCGGACGCGACTAGCGCAGGATCGGCCCACGCCCGGCCGCCTTATTGAAACTGTCGGCCAATCTGTCCGGAAACGAAAAAAGCCCCGAAGGGCTGTTTTCGCTCGGTCTTGGGCGATCTCGGGAAATTTTGGTCGGAGTGGCAGGATTTGAACCTGCGACCCCCTCGTCCCGAACGCTAGCCGGTGCGAATGTGGTGCGCGGGAATGCCCATTTTATCGGGCTTCTCGGATTTTTGAATCTCGTTCCGTTCCTGCGTTTCTGTCCATATCTGTCCGGCGTTCCCGCTTCGGCCTCATGGCAATGGCAGCAGCGGCTTCACGATTATGGTCGGGGTGATGGTGGCCGTAGACGTTCTGAAGCGTCTCCAGTGTCATGCCGAGCATCCCGGACAGCGCATATGGATCTGCTCGGTTCTGCATGCCCCAGGTCGCCGCGGTATGGCGCAGGATGTGCGGCGTGACGTCGTCACCAAGTCCGGCCGCTTCGCGCACCGCCCGGAAGGCCTTGTGAACCCGCTCGACGGGCTGCCCATTCCATTCAACGACGAAGCTCTTGGAGAGATCCTTGGCCTCCCACCGCCGCAGATGAGCCAGCAATCGGCTATCCAGCCCTACCGGAGGCGTGCGCTTCTTCGTCTCACGCGTACCGGGAGGCCGGCGATAGAAGACGCCGCGGTCGAGATCCACGTAGCCGCGGCCAACGGTCGGGCGAATGGCAGCGCCGCACACGGCGCCAGCTCGCGTGCCGGTATAGAGACCGACGAGAATGAAACGAGCGACGTGCCTCGCAATATGGCGCGCCGTCTCAAGCGGAGGGCCGCCATTGTCGCCGCGCCGGACGCGCTTTTGCTTCTCTCGCAACCGCCATGCCGCCCACAGCAGGCGGGCGACCTCCGAACGGGTCAGCCAGCGCTCGCGCGGCGGACCGGCTTGGGGAAGCTCGACCGGAATCGGATGAGGAAGGACGCGCTCTTTCCAGGCATGGCGCAGGGCCGCCCGCAAATCCTCGAGCTCGCGCCTGGCCGCGCCGTCTCCGCGCTCCTTGGCATAGGCTTGGCAGGTGCTGGGCTTGATCTCGGAGCAGCGCCGCTCTTTCCACCATAGCCCGAGGCGCCTGATCCGTGCCCGGGCCTCTGCCGGCCGGGCCTGCTTCTCCACGCGCTGTTCGAGATACAGCGCCAGGACGTCGTAGATTTTGGGGTCGCCATTGGACTGGTCGATCGCAACGACCGGGCTGTGCTTCTCGGTCAGGTACTGGTGGAGAGCCTCTTCTGCGGCTCGCATTTCATGAGCAGCGAGGCCAGTCCGACGCTTATTGTTCCCGTCTCGGATGACCCAGCTGGCGCGGTCGATGATGGCTCCGGCCTCGTCACGCCTTTCGGGCTGGAGGTAGAGCCTCGGTCCTTTTGGCGGGCGCGACATCGTTTCAACATCTCCTCGATCGCAGAGAGCGAGGTGTATTCCTTGCCAGCGACGAACCATGTTTCGAGGCGGCCGGCGTCACGCTCTTTGCGCAGACCAGCAGCCTTCATCCCTCCGCCCGGAAAAGCAAGCTCAGCGGCTGTGGACAGGCGCAGCGGGGTGTCAGCAGTGACGGAACCGTCAGAGGCTAGCACGGCCTATTCTCCCGGCGCGTCTAGTCGCGGGTCGCTTGGCGCGGGTCCGTCAATCCATGTCGAACCGTCCGCCATGCGGTAGGTGACCGTGCACGCTGCCTCATCCGCGTCGATCTGCTCGCCCGGCACGAGCTCGGGGATGTATAGGTGCACTGCGCAGCCCCGACGCTGTTCCTCGGCCGAGAGGTCGACGCCGTGGCGGGCGCAACCCCAGCCTCCTTCAGAGACACAGGCGGCAAGGCAGGTTCGGCAGTTCCGGCGCGCCTCGCTGCCCTGATGGCAGACCTCACGGGCCGGGCAGAACCGACACTCGTAGAATTCGGGGTCGTCGCTGATACGTGCCGGCGGGCTGTCAGCCAGCGCGATGCGCTCTGCTCGGGCTTCCTGCGCCGCCGCGAAGGCCGCGTCATAGGCCACGCGCTCCGCCTCGATCTCCTTGCTGTCCTGGTTCTCTGAGACGAACAGCGCGCGATCGAGGCCAAGCCCGCGCATATAGAGCTGCATCTGCACGTAGTATTTCGGGTCGCTCTGCTGGACGCCTTTCCTGCGCCAAGTCTCCCAGCGCTTCGTGTTCATCGTCTTGATCTCGACGAGATGGCGAGCAACGGGCGCCTCGGGCACGCCGGTTGCGATGCCGTCGCAGGAGCCAGTCAGAAAGCCGCTGGCGAGCGTTACGCGCCATTGCTCGCCGGTCGCTGGGTCGCGGTCCTGGATGTCGATGCCGGCGCCCTTTAGCATCTCGACGATCTGCGCCTCGCGGTCGTGGCCATTGGCGAAGACGCGCAGGATGCGAGCCTTGAACGCCTCGGGCTGGGCTGCCCAGCGATACGTGTACCAGAGCCGCCGATCGCAACTTTCGCCGAGGCCGGAGCAGCGCAGGGTCAGGCTATCGGCATCGCGCGGCTGCGCTTCACACCATGCGTCGATCGCCAGCGAGGTCGGTGATTGGAGCGACGGGAGCGCGGTCATTGAGCGGGAGCCTTTTCCGCCGCCTCTCGCATCGCCCAATACTCGGACATGGCGAGTTTCCGCGAGTGATCCGAGGCAAAGCTGGGTGTTTCGGCGTCGCTTACCGGGACGGAGAACAGCAGAGTGTCGCCGACGAATTCCCAGGACATGTACATGATCCGCATGCCCAGGCCGTCGCCAGCCTTCATGGTGCTGCGCCCGCCCATGTGCTGGGTGAATTGGCTTGCCCCCTTGGCATGAACGGAAGCCAGATCGGCGCAGATCGCCTTTAACGCCTTCGTGGTCCGCTTCGGCATGAAGACCGGCCGGCGCCTGTCGTCAAACGTCATGCGCGTGACCTCGCGCCAACCGGCCGGACATTCGTCGTCCGGAAAGCAAAGGCCGGCGATGGTGCTGCCGCGCGTGACGAACTCGTCGCCTCCATAGCGCTTGGCGATATCAGCCATGGCGACCAGGGCATCGCTGCGCTCTTTGATGAATGCTTCCGCCTTCGCCTTGTCGTCGCCGCCCGCGAGCCAGTATTCGCGCTCCTGATCGCTCATGACCGCACTCCCTTCCCATCGGCAGCGAGAGATGCGGCGAGGCCCTCGATCACGATCAGGAGCTGCGCTGGCGAATAGGTCTTCGCATGCCGAAGCATCCCGTCCTTGGCGCGCTCCCGCGCGTCTCGTTCAAGATTCCGCACCGCGTCCAGCTTCATGCTCGCTGCAGGCTCCGACGCAGTGCGACCATGTTCGATGGCCTTGTCCTGGTCAGCGGTACGCCAGTCCGGCCAATCGCGAGCCTCGTTGCGCGCCTGTTTGTGCGCGATCATGACGGCCGCGATTTCTGCCACCGTCTCGGGGTGTTGGCGCTCGCCGTTGCAGTAGGCGAGCTGCCGCGTCAGGCCGTCGAGCGCGAGGATCACGACGTCGACCCATTCGGCGCTGTCACCGCCGCCCTCTTCGACCTCGACCAGTTCCTTGCGGATGTGGTCGACGACGCCCTTGGTGCGGGTGCCGGGGCCGAAGGTCGCGTGGCTGAAAGCCATCTGCCGGAGAAGATGCTGCTTCAGGTCCATTTCATCGTCTCCCGGGCAAGGCTCCGCCGTTCGCCGTGGACGGGTCCGCGGCGTCGCCCTGCTTCAGTTCAAGTTGATCAGGTCAGCGGGCGCCGGCTTGCCGGTTCATCCAGCCGGGGCGGCTACCACCGCCGGCCGCGGGCGGCGCTGCTTGTCGCTGCTGCTGCGTCGGCGCCGGCCGTTGAGCCGGAGCGCCCCGCTGCTGGACCGCCCCGCCATCGCGCGGGATGAAGCGGCTGATCTCGTTCTTCGGATCGGGATATTCGGGCGTCGTCTTGCCGATCTTCACGCTCGCCATGAAAGCGATGCCGTGCAGGTCGTTACTATCCTCCAGCGGACCGGTGTGACCGATCGCAGCGCACAGGTGCTTGATCTCGCGCTGGCCGATTTCCTGCGCCGTCGGGTTGTCGTGCTGGAAATTGTGCTGCGAGAAGATGCGCCGGTTCTCGTGCGGGCCACTGACAACGCGGTGCTGGAGCTTGAGCAGCATGCCCTTGCCGCTCTTCGTCTGGACGAGGTCGCTATCGACGACCTCCAGCTCGTACCGCCCCGGCGGGATCGGCTCGAAACTGCCGTTGTCGTCTTCCGGGACTTCGTCTGGATTGAAACCATTGAGGTTAGCCATAGCCGTCTCTCCTGTCGTTCTGGATTGGGATCAGGCCGCCTTGGCGACCTTAGCGGGCTCAGCCGGCGCAGGTTGGCCCGGCAGGTACTTGGCCAGCTCGGCATAGCCCTGGCCCTCGCGGTACGGGATCTTCGCCGGCAGCTTGTAGCGGGAGCCGGCGACCTGGGACGGGCGCCCTTCGCTGTAGATGAAGCGCGTCGCGCCACCCTCGGCATGTGCGCGCTTCTTGTTCGGGCCGGCGTCTTCTTCCTTGACCGTGACGTCGCGCTTCAGGAGCAGGATGGCGTCCATCTCGCGCTCGATGAGCTTTTGCGCCCGATCGTGCACGTCGATCTCGTAGCGGTGGTAGGAGACGGTCTCCGGATCGTCGAAGCGGTCGACCTTGGCGTGGCCGATGAGGATGGTCGTCATGCCGCGCCCGGTGCGGAGCATGTTGAGCGCGTCCATCAGCTCCTTCCAGACGTTCAGGGCATAGACGTAGCCCTTGCCGTAGCCGAAATCCTCGATCCGCTGCTTGGCGTTGCCTTTCTCATCACCGCGGGCACAGGTCTCGTCATAGATCATGACCTGCAACTCGCTGACCGAGTCGATGACGAGCGTCTTGAACTCGTGCTCCTCCTCGTAGAGCGAGCGCATCGCCTCCATGACGTCACCATAGGACTGGATCTCGGACCGCCCCCAGCCATTGAGCGAGACGGACGTGTTCTGACCGTCCTCGATCTGGATGAAGACCGCGTCGGGGAACTCGCTGGCCAGCGTCGTCTTGCCGATCTTGGGCGGCCCGTAGATCAGGATGCGGGGCGGGTCGATCGCTTCGATCTTCCGCAGCTTGCTCATGAAGCTCATAGGGTGGTCCTTTTCGTCTCTGTCGGATCGCCTCCCGATTGAGGTCCGCGCCGGGGACCGGGAGACGAAACCGGATGTCGACCCGCTTCCGCGGGAAACCCCGGCGCAGCTATGCAGCCTCGGCCCCTTCCTGAGGGAGGAGAGCAGGAAGGGGCCTCGGGCCGCCGCCGACGCTCGCGAGCGCAGCGGAAACGTGTTGAATGGGAACGACCGTCACGATGCACGCGACGCCGGAGACGGCGTTCGAGCGATGCGCCATGACGAGATCGGCATGCCGGTCATCCGGCGTGAGGCGCTCCTTGACGAGCAGGTCCTCAGGGGCCTTCAGCCGATTGCTGCAATCTCCTCGCATCAGGTACGGCAGCGCGAGCAGGAACGCGTAAGGCCCGTCGACCGGCTGCAGCTTCTCGCAATGGAGCGCCCAGCGCGCAGCCTGAATCCATGCATCGTATTCGGGCGACCGAGCGCGGCGATTGCCCCTCGTCAGGAAGAGATTGTTGGCTGACGGCGGCAGAGGCAGCGTGACCGTGAAGCCCTGGGCGGCCCCGGCGGGGTAAGCCAGGGCCTGTTTCCCAGATGAGTCACGAGTTGGATTTACACCATGGAGCCCCGTATCAGCCGTAACCCGGAGCGCCGGGCGCGCATCGCCGGGTCTCCCGGCCATGTTCAGGAGCGGCGCCGTCATGGCGTCACCTGATGAGAGCTTTGCCCAGCCGGGCGAGAAGCGCGCCGCAGCGCATCAATCGACTCGCGATGGAAATCCGGGTCGATCGCGACAAGCGCCGCCTCGATCCGCGCAAGACGCGCCTCAAGAGCCAGAGCTTCATCGCGGGTTTCCTGTTCGCGTTTCGAAGCGCGCCGCAGCGCGTCCATTTCCTCGGCGCGGATCGCTCGGGCTTCCTTGCGCCAGATATCTTCGGCACGGCCGAAGGACATGGGCTTGGCGAGGAACCGCGAGGCTCGCCTGGCGGCGCGATTGATCGCGGCTTTGATGCTGTCTCCGGGCGGGCATGGCTGCGCCAGCAACCGCATGAGATCGGAGGCTTCACAAACGGCACTCATAAGCAACACCGTGCGCTCGGGATGATTTTCCGATTTCTCGGGGTGAAATTCCGACATCTCGGGAACGCCTTCTGTTTTGATCAGGGCGTTCCGAGACGGAGATGTCCGAATGAGAAGACTCGATGCGATCGTCGCCGACCTGCTTGCCGGCCTGCAGGCGATGATCGCGAAACGTCAGCGCCGCAGGCTGCAGCGACTGAACTTGCGCCGCCGATCTGGGGCGGCGCGTGCAGCGAAGCGACGACGACAAGGGAAGGGCCGCGGCTGACATCACGCGGCCTTCGACTGAATTGGCGCAGGGCCATAGATGTCAGGGCGGAGATCGTAGCGAGACACGCCAGTGTTCCGCTCGATCTCAAGCACCCGCGCCGCGGGAGCCCTACGCCACTGGGCGATCGCTTGCGAACTGATCTTCAACAGCTTGCCCAGCTTGACGGGGCCGCCTGCGATCTCGATCGCCGATTTGAGTGCTTCATCGCTCATGGAAACGAATAAAAGCACGTCTTACATTTTTATGCAAGCCACACTTTCATTGAAGTGGCGAAAGCATTCCTTACAGTCGCGCCGATGGAAATGACCTTCGGCCAAAAGCTCCGCGCCGCCCGCAAAAGCCTCAAGCTGACGCTTGAGAAGGTCGCCGCCGTCTTAGAGGTTTCCTATCCAGCGGTTCAGCAATGGGAGACCGACAAGACCTTCCCATCGACCGAAAATCTCCTGAAGCTCCGGGCATTACTGGGCGTTGACGTCGAATCGCCACCGCAGCCGAATGCTGGCCAGCGGTTGCCGTTGGCTGCCGAACCGCCTCGCGGCGGGGCGCGAGATCTTGCTGTGAGGGGAAGTGCCGTCGGCGGCCATGAAGGGGATTTCCGCTTCAATGGCGAAATCCTTCAGTACATCCCGCGGCCGCCCGGCCTGATCGGCCGCAAAAAGGCCTATGCTGTCATTCTGCAGAACGACAGCATGTTTCCCGCCTATCGCCCCGGATGGCCCATCTATGTCGACGAGGATGGGCCGCGCCCGGTTCCAGGCGACGAAGTACTTCTTGAGCTCTATCCCGAGGAGGATGGCGAGCCAGGTGCGGCGTTTGTGAAGACGCTGGTTTCCCGCTCGGGCGGGAAAGTGATCGTCTCGCAATTTAACCCGCAAAAGGAGATCCCGTTCGACGCCGACAGGATCAAGCAGATCCTGCGGGTGCTGCCCTATCCGGAGATCATGGGCGTCTGACCGCGGCGAACCGGCTGCAAGTCGATATTTCGACCGTCTCCGCCTCTCCCTCTGCATGCGGAGCAAAAGAGGCGATTGTGCAGGCCGATGAGCGACCGCGTTCCGCTGTGGACAATGTCCTGAAGCTGGCGCCGCTGCAGCCGCTTCGTGCGCCCGCAATCCTCACATCGAATATCTACCGCGCTGAAACCCGATAGTTCGGCTGACCGATCCAACTGCGAAAATGCCAGGCTCATGCTCAACCCCTGCCATGCATGTTCTTGTTACGTTCTCATTAATGCAGATTGCCGCGTGAGAGTCGAGCCATCACGTGTCAGGACGCGATAAAAGTATGACTTACATTCTGCTTGCATCAAAATAAAAGCCATGCTTACATTCGTCTCACAGCAACGGGAGACGAACCCATGGCGAACCCCTTCCACAATGTTTCCAGCGCCATCCTCGCCGACGAGTATGGCCAGCTCAAAGGCGAGATCGACGCCAGAACCGAGCGACTCGACGCCATCAAGGCCGAGCTGATCGGCCGCAAGGAGGAGCGCGTCGAAGGCCGGCAGGTCACGCTGACGATCTCGCGCACGACCTCAACCCGCCTCGACACGAAGGCGCTCAAGGCCGCGCTCGGCGAAGACATCTGCCGGGAGTACGAGAAGGAGACCGAGTCGACCGTCGTGCGGATGAAGCCGACGCTCGTCTTCGGTCAGGCCGCGTGAGGAGCGCGGTCATGGCAAAGCGCAAGACCGTCGCCGCCGATGTCGCGGCTACCGCTGTCGAAACGACGGCGATCACGTCCATCAAAGGCTTCGACGAGAACCTGCAGTGCAGGGGCTTTCAGTTCGAGGTGGGCAAGACCTTCGAAGTCAGCGGCAAGATCCAGGCCTGCCGCAACGGCTTCCACGCTTGCCCGGTCGAACACCACCCGCTCAGCGTGTTCGGCCACTATCCGCCGGCTGGAAAGCGCTTCTGGCTGGTCGAGCAAGATGGCGAGCGGGACTCCGATGGAGACAAGCTCGCTTCGGCCAAGATCACCCTCAACATCGAGCTGACGCTTGGCGACCTCGTCAAGCGCGCCTGGGAATATGTGTGGTCGCGTGCCACGCTGGAGCCTGGAGCGCAGGCCACCGGCGAACTGGGTGCCGCCTCGGCCACCGGCTATCAGGGTGCCGCCTCGGCCACCGGCGAACTGGGTGCCGCCTCGGCCACCGGCAATCGGGGTGCCGCCTCGGCCACCGGCAATCGGGGTGCCGCCTCGGCCACCGGCTATCAGGGTGCCGCCTCGGCTCTCGGTAAGCACTCGGCTGCGATGGCGGCGGGCTTCAACGGGAAGGCGCAAGCTGTCGAAGGTTCGGCGATCTTCCTCGTCGAGCGGATCGACGATTTCGGCCCGGACCACGGCAAGATCGTCCACGCCTGGGCTGGTATCGCTGGCGTGAACGGGATCAAGCCCGGCGTGTTCTACACGCTTCGCGACGGCCAGCCGGTCGAGGTGGCGTGATGGGCGCGGCAACCTTCACTCGCGCCGAACTGTTCTGCGCCGGCGCCGCATTCTTCGATGGTATCTGCAAGGCGCTTATGCCGAAGCGTGAGGCGTACGTGTTCCCGGCACCGGCCGGCTACGGCCACGGCGAGTATGACGCGGTGGTGTATTGCCAGGAGCAGTGCATCCGCCTCGACCGCGAGGACAAGGCGACATTCTTCGCCGACTGCCTCGGCAAGCTGGACGCCAGCCTCACCCGCATCGCCCAAAGCGATGACATCACCCGCTACTCGATCGCGGCGGAGTGACGGCCATGAAGACCGTCACCTATTGGGTTCCGGCCCCGACGCTTGCCGAGGCAGGTGTTATCGCCCGCGCTATCCATCGCCGCGCCGTTCCGCGCATGCCCTGGCACGGCGATGGAATCGCCTGCCAGCGCCGCGCCGAAGAGTGCAACGCTCTGTTAGGCGCGCGGCAGGTCAAGCCGTTCGCGATCGTGATTGAAGATCGCACGGTCGACGATGGCCGCATCCACAACGCCTGGGCCGCTGACCGTATCGGGGAGATCGCCGCTACGATCGCCATCTTCGCGCTGATTCCGCTCGTCGGCATCGCCAGCCTCTACGAGGTGCTGGCATGACCGCGTGGGAAGCCTTCACTCTCGGCTGCATCATCACGATCGTCATCGAACTGATCATCCTCGCAGCTCTCTGGGTCGCTCGCTCACGCTCGGCCTCGGGCACGGGAGAAGAGATCTATGGTGACTGGCCGCATGTGGAGCGCGGCCAATGACCGAGCTTCGCCCCTATCAGCGCGAGGCGATCGACGCTGTCCACGCCTATTGGGAGCGGGGCGGCGGCAACCCGCTCGTCGATCTCGCCACCGGAACCGGCAAGAGCGTCGTTCTCGCCCAGCTCGTGCGCGACGTCGTGGAAGAGTACGACGCTCGCGCCCTCGTCCTGACCCACGTCAAGGAGTTGGTGGAGCAAGATCTGCGCGCCACGCTGCGCCTTTGGCCGCAATGTCCGGCCGGGATCAACTCCGCGGGGCTCGGGCGCCGCGACCTGCGCTCGCAGGTACTGTTCGCGTCAATCCAATCCGTCTTCAAGCAGGACGGCTATTCGCTCGGCAAGCGCCATCTGGTCATCGTCGACGAGGCTCACCTTGTGCCCCGCTCCGGCGACGGCATGTACCTCACGCTGATCAACAAGCTGCGCGAGGTCGAGCCGGAGCTTCGGGTCGTCGGCTTGACCGCGACTCCCTATCGGCTCGACTCTGGGCGCCTCAACGAAGGCGACGGCCGGTTGTTCGACGACATCGTCTATTCCTACGGTATCGGCGAAGGCGTGCGCGACGGCTACCTATCGCCGCTGAAATCTCCTGATCTCCATGTCGGCATCATCGACGCCAGAGGCATCGCCCAGCTGGGCGGCGAGTTCAAGGCCAGCGCGCTCGAAGCAGCGGCCAACAAGGATGCGCTCGTCAAGGCGGCAGTCGCCGATATCCTGGTACGCGGCCAGGACCGGCGCGGCTGGATCTTGTTCTGCTCCGGTGTCGACCACTGCGAGACCGTCCGCGCGGAACTGGCTAGCCATGGCATTGCCGTCGCCAGCGTCACCGGCGAGACGCCGAAGGACGAGCGCGACCGCGCCATCAGGTCTTTCAAGGCCGGACAGCTGCGCGCCCTCACCAGCGTCGGTGTCCTGACAACCGGCTTCGACGCCCCGCATGTCGATCTCATCGCCATGCTGCGTCCGACGCTGTCGACCGGGCTTTATGTGCAGATGCTGGGTCGCGGCACGCGCCTGGCCTCCGGCAAGGATAACTGCCTCGTCCTCGACTACAGCGGCAATGTCCGCCGCCATGGGCCGGTTGACGCGATCGAGATCCTCGGCCGCGGCGAAGCGACCGGCAAGAGCGAGAAGACCGAGGTCGATACCGTTCGCGCCAAGGCCTGCCCGCAATGCAACGAGCTGGTCGCGATGCGCACTATGGAATGCCTGGACTGCGGCTATCAGTGGCCGGTCGAACCCAAGCATGAGGCCAAGGCGGACGAGGAAGCCGCCGTCATGATACGCGAGGTCGAAGAGCGCTGGCTGTCGGTCGACGGCATCTCCGCGCGCCCTCATATCTCCGCCGCGGGGAACACCTCGCTGCGCGTCGACTATTTCGTCGGGCTCAAGGCTTACACCGATTGGGTTTCGCTCGGGCAGTTCGGCTGGCCCGGGGAGAAGGCCGCGGCCTGGTGGAAGCGGATGACCGGCATGTCGGCGGAGGGTGTCGACGTCGACGGCGCCGATCGGCTGATCCGCGATGGTGACGCCAAGATCGACTGCAGCGCCATCCGCATCAAGCGCGACGGCAAATACTGGCGCGTCGTCGAGCGGCTGCGTTCGGACGGCTTCGCTGTCGACGAAAAGCTGAAGCTCCGCGCTGTCGAGCGGAGGATCGCGGCATGATCCTGACTCTCTTTTGTGACGCATCGCATTGCTCGCGCACCCTATCCGCTGGCTGGGGGGCATGGGCCAAGCGCGAGGAATGGGAGCGCGGTCGCATCTTCGGCGGCCCACTGACCGGCAAGCCGGCCAATTCGACTGAGGCGGAATTGGCGGCCATCGCCAATGCGCTTCAGCAGCTCTCAGGTTCCGGTGATCTTGCCGGCATCAAGACGCTGATGGTTCAGAGCGACAGCCTTGCGGCCCTGGCGATCGTCAGGTCTCTGCCGACGGCTGCATGGTCGCGCAGCGACGACAGGCGAGATAGCGGCGCGGCCCCGACTAAGCAAAGACTATCCGCGACCGACATGGCAGCGCTCGCGATCATCCGCGACGCCACCGGCGGACGTCCGCTCTTTCTGCGCCATATCAAGGGCCACAAGTCCGGCACTGGTAGAAATTGGGTGAACGGTCAGTGCGACCGCGTCGCCAAGCGGCACATGGTTAGCGTGCGCGAGACCATTGGCGCGGAGGTGCAGTCATGAACCTGCCTCTCCTGGCTCTCGCCGCCAATCTCTCCAGCGCAACCTGCGTCGTGGCAGCTGCCGTGCTCGCCTATCACGATCGGGGAGGCTGGGTCTGGTTCCTGCTCACCGCAATCCTCCTGCATGCCGGTGTCGAATGGAAGAGCGGAGGCGGGAAATGACCGTCATCCGCTTCCCCAGACCCCGGATCTGCCTGGAGTGCGGCGAGCAGTTCCAGGCCCGCGACGACGAGGCGCATTTCTGCACGACCGAGTGCCGGAAGGCCTTCAACAACCGTCGGGCGGTGCGTGGAGCAGAGTTGTACGACCTCTACATGGCTCATCGGTTCGAGCGCCACGAAGCGCAGGCCGCCGGCGTCTTCAAAGCTATCAATCGCCTCGCCTCCGACTGGCGCGAAGAAGACAAGCGCAAGCGCGCCGGGCGGAAGTCGTGGCGGCCATTCCTCAAGATATTCGACGCGAAGCCGTACCTGGGCGCCGTTCGCCTCGGTTGGATGAGGGCCGGGCGATGATGACACTTCGTGTTCTTGTCGCCTGCGAGTTTTCCGGCACCGTAAGGCGCGCCTTTGCGGCGCGTGGCCACGATGCGTGGTCCTGCGATCTGCTTCCTGCTGAGGATCGCAGCAACCGTCACATCGTCGGCGACGCCCGCGACATCCTGAACGATGGCTGGGATCTGCTGATGGTCGCGCACCCGCCGTGCACACGGCTGTGCAATTCCGGCGTCCGCTGGCTGTCGGTGCCGCCACCCGGCAAGACCGCGGAGCAGATGCAGGAAGAGCTTCGCGAAGGTGCGGCGCTATTTTCTGCATTCTGGAATGCGCCGATCGAGCGGATTGCTGTCGAGAACCCGGTGATGCACCGGCACGCCAAGGCGCTGATCGAGAACTACCAGGAGCCAGCGCAGAGCGTGCAACCGTGGCAGTTCGGCCATGGCGAGGTGAAGCGGACCTGCCTGTGGCTGAAGAACCTGCCGCAGCTCGTCCCGACGAACATCGTCGAAGGCCGCGCTGCACGTGTGCACCGTCATTCCGGTTGGGGCAGGCACGGTGCGGTCCGAGCACGTGAGCGCTCGCGCTTTTTCTCCGGCATTGCCGAGGCGATGGCGGATCAGTGGGCCGGCGTCGTCAGCGAAGCGAGGGCGGCATGACCGATCACCTCACCGCCTATCGCGCCCTCTGCGCCTCCAAGCGCTCCGAGCCGCTGCGCGCCGGCATCAGCCGCACACCAGAACTCAACGCGACGCTGCGCGACCATCAGCGTGCCGGCGTCGAATTCGCCCTGCGCGCCGGTCGCTCTGCGCTGTTCTACGATACCGGGCTCGGCAAGACCCGCATGATGCTCGACTGGGGCAGATGCGTCGTCGAGTACATGAACAAGCCGGTGCTGATGCTGGCCCCGCTCGCCGTCGGCGAACAGCATCTGCGCGAAGCCGAGGCCATGGGCGTCGAGGCGTCGATCTCGCGCTTCGGCCAACCACCTTCCTCGCCACGCATCGTACTCACGAACTATGAGCGCCTGGAGCGCTTCGATCCTGACGACTACGCCGGCGTCATTCTTGACGAGTCGTCGATCCTGAAGAGCTTCACCGGCGCAACGACGCGCAAGCTGATCGAGGCCTTCCGGCAGACGCCGTTCCGCCTGGCCGGCAGCGCCACGCCGGCGCCGAACGACCATACCGAGCTGGGCCAGCACTCCGCCTTCCTGGGCGTCATGCCATCGAGCGAGATGCTGTCGCGGTTCTTCATCGCGGATCAGGCCAATGCCGGCGTCTATCGCCTGAAAAAGGCCGCCATCCGACCGTTTTGGGATTGGGTTGCGAGCTGGGCGCGCTGTGTGTCGAAGCCATCGGATCTGGGCTTCAGTGACGAAGGCTACGACCTGCCGGCGCTCGACATCGTCAAGCATCTCGTACGCGCCGATCGGATGCAGGATGCCGGCGAGGAGAAGAACAGCCAGTTCCGGATGTTCCGCATCCCGGAGCGATCGGCGACGTCGATCCACAAAGAGAAGCGTCTAACCGCTGCCGACCGGGCCGCGCAGGTTGCCGAGATCGTCGCAAGCGTCCCGGCCGGCGATCCGATCTGCATCTGGGTCGATACCGACTACGAAGCAGAGGCGGTGCGCGCCGCGGTGCCGGAGGCGATCGAGGTCAACGGCAAGATGCACGCCGACGTCAAGGAGGAGCGCCTGTCCGCCTTCAACCGGGGCGAACTGCGCACCCTTCTGACTAAGCCCTCAATCGCCGGCTATGGCCTCAACTGGCAGCACTGCAACCAGGCCGTCTTTACGGGCCTCAGCTTCAGCTACGAGGCCTTCTATCAAGCCGTCCGCCGCTTCTGGCGCTTCGGCCAGCCGCGCCCGGTCAGCGCGCATGTCGTCATGGCCGATACCGAGGCGGAGATCGTCGCGACCGTCCAGCGCAAGGCCGGCGATCACGAGCGGATGAAGGCCGAGATGGCCGCCGCCATGCGCCGCGCCGCGGTCGAGCACACCACGCTTCACACCTACAACCCCGACAAGGAGGCCACGCTGCCGGCGTGGATGGCCCATGCAGGTCTTTGATCAGAAGATCGGCGAGCGCTTCGCCGCCTATAACGTCGATACCGTCGAATTCACGGCCGGCATGCCGGCGAATTCGATCGACCTCAGCGTCTACAGCCCGCCCTTTTCGTCGCTTTACACCTATTCCGAGAGCGAGCGGGACATGGGCAATGTCCGCAGCGATGACGAGTTCCAGGAAAGCTATCGGCCGCTGATCCGAGACCTGTTCCGCGTCACCAGACCGGGCCGCTGCAGCGCGATCCACGTCAAGGATCTCGTCTACTATTCGAATGCCAGCGAGCGCGGCGACAGAGGCCTGCGCGATTTCACCGGCGATTGCATCCGCACGCACATTGCAGAAGGCTGGACTTATCACCGGCGCATCACGATCTGGCGCTGCCCGGTGCTGGAGATGCAGAAGACCAAGAGCGACCGGCTGCTCTACAAGAACTTCCGCACCGACGCGGCGCGCACCGGCGGCGGCCTGCCCGAGTACATCGTGGTCTTCCGCAAATGGGATGACGCGATGGCGCAGACGCCGCCGGTCACCCACGATCCCGGCGAATATCCGCTGCCGTCCTGGCAGCACTATGCCCAGCCGTCCTATCTCTATCCGAACCCTGATGATCCGAATTTTGCGCCGTGGATGCTGTCGGACCTTTGGACCGATACGGACGAAACCGGGACCCTCAACGTCAAGCAGGCGCGCGATCCCGACGCAGAGCGCCACCTTTGCCCGATGCCGCTCGACCTGACCGAGCGCATCGTTCGCCAGTACAGCAACCCCGACGACACGGTCTATTCGCCCTTCATGGGCATCGGGTCCGAGGGTTATGTCAGCCTCCGCCATGGCCGGCGCTTCATCGGGACCGAGCTGAACGGCAAGGCCTATTTCCCGGCCGCGGTGAAGCATCTTCAACAGGCGGAGCGCGAGGGGCCGGCAACTGATCTGCTAGCGAGGGTGGCGTGATGGCGCAGCCCTGGCCAGCAGACATGATCACCGAGGCGCGCCGGCTCTGGGAAGTCGAAGGCTATACGGCCTCGCAGGTCGCGCAAGCTCTCGACCGCAACCACCGCTTCACGACGTCTCGGAGCTCCATCTGCGGGCTGGCGTACCGGCAGGGCTGGGCAGCTCGCAAGATCCAGGGCAGCTATACGCCCAAGCCGAAGAAGGAACGCCACGTTCGGCTCCCCGCGCCAAGGCCGAAGTCGGCCAGGCTGCCGAAGCTCGTCCTTGTCCCGGTTCCACCACCGCCAGTTCCGGAGCCTGCTGGCCGCGAGGGAGTCAGCTTCTTCGATCACCGCGAAGGACAATGCCGCTGGCCGCTATGGGAACGCGGCACCCCGTTCGAGGCCAAGCGCTTCTGCGGCGAGCCGGCGCCCGGGCCGGGGCCGTACTGCGCCTATTGCCGGACCCTATCCTATGAGCCAGCCAGGAGCGCCGCATGAGCCTCACCTTTCTTGCCGGAGAGCTGCGCAAAGCTCTCGTCGCTTGCCGTGGCGTCGTCGAGACGCATTCGACGATCCCGGTCCTCTCCTGCATCGTCATCCGCACGGTCGACGGGCAGACCCATGTCGAGGCTACAGACCTCGACCTCTATCTGCGCTGGCCCGTCAAGGCGACAGGCTCCGGTTGCTTCGTCGTGCCGTTCTCGCCGCTGGCCAAAATCGTGCGCCATCTCAGCGACGGCGAGATGATCCGGATCGGCGCCGCGCCCGACAACCGCGTCAGGATCGACATGACGGACGCCCGCGCCTCGTTTCTCAGCTTGCCAATCGCCGACTGGCCGGATTCAGGCTGGCATCTGGGCGGCGCGCCGCTCAACCTGACCATGCCGCCATCCTCGCTCGCGGACCTGATCCCGTTCATCTCGACAGAGGAAACCCGCTACTATCTCAACGGCGTCTGCATCGACGTCGGCATGGAAACCGCTCGCACCGTGGCGACAAACGGCCACACGCTTGGCCTGATCACCAGCGCGGCCGATCGTGTCGATGACGGCGACTGCGGCCAATTCATCGTGCCGCGTCGAGCCGTCAACTGGATCGCCGCTCACTCCAAGGGCGTCAACAACCTCGACGTCTCGCTCACCGCCGCCAAGGTACAGTTCAAGACGGCCGGGTTCGATCTGACCAGCAAGCTCATCGACGGCAAGTATCCGGACTATCAGCGCGTCGTTCCGGTAGCCGACACGCCGCCTCTCCTGCAGGCCGATGCCGGCGCCTTCAATCGCAAGCTCGCGCGGCTGGAGGCCTTCGGCAAGCGCTATTGCGGACTGACCTATGATGGCGTCCGCCTCGTCGGCAGCGCCAGCGGCGAGGACAACGAGCTGATCTCGATCGCCTTCGGGGGCAATGCCTATCGGAAATTCGACCTGCAGTTCCAATCGTTCCTGCTGATGCAGGGGCTCACCTTCGTTGGCGGACAGGTCATAATCAAGTACAGCGGCGATGGTCACCCGCTTCGGATCGAAGGAGACGGATCGCGCATCGGCGTGGTCATGCCGGCCCGCGCTGGCGCTCTGAAGCACGACCTACCGCAGGACGTCGCGGCATGACGGCGATCCTGCTCCAGCGCTCGAAAAGCCCGGCCCTCTGCATGTGTTGCAGCCGCATGGCGGTGGGGATCGGCGTCTATGAAGGCCCAAACAAGCCTGTCGTTGCCTGGGTATGCAACGACAAAACCTGTGCCAGCATCACCGGGATACTCGTCACCATGAAATCGAACGAACTGACCGCGCTCGAGCAACGCGCCTGCGAGGCGTCCGCTGAGAAGGTGACCGAGACCATCGTCAACGAGGTGATGGGAGCTATGTGGGATGCCGGCGTGCGCGACCTGTCAGCAGCCTCGCCGGAACACGTCACATCCGCGCTTGCCAACCTGAAGGCTCCTATGGCTGCTCAAGTCGAAGCTGCGCTGATCGCCTTCGGTGCGTCGGTCAAGCAACAGCTGCAGAACGGTGAATGCCCGTTCTGATCTCGCAACGCCTGCCTGCGGCGCATCATGGACAACCCCAACCTTTCCGCCGCTCTCACGCTTGCCGATCTCGGCATTGCGGTCTTCCCCTGCAACCAGACCAAGCGCCCGCAGCCCGGTGTGCGCTGGAAGGACGAGGCGTCGACAGACCGTCGCCGGATAGAGTCATGGTGGCGCCGCTGGCCCTCGTCGCTGCCAGCGTTCGAGCTCGGCCGCCATCAGCTCGTCGCGATCGACTGCGATAGGCACGGCAAGGATGACGGCGTCATCGCGCTTGAGACCCTCGCACGCGACAATGGCGATGATCCGCGCGATTGGCCGACGGTCGAGACACCGTCGACGGGCCGGCACGTCTTCTTCCGGCAAGACGGCAACCTCACCAACGCCCGCGGCTCACTGCCCGCCGGCATCGACGTGCGCGGCAGCGGCGGATACGTCATTGCCGAAGGCGCAGAACTTCCTGACGGCCGGAACTATCACCCTCTCGGCGACGGGCTGGTAACAGCATTGCAGGCGGGCGCGATCCCGGACCTGCCGCAATGGCTCGCGACCACACTGGCCAGCAAGGCGATCGAGGTAACCAACCCTCCTGAACCCATCGCGACTAGTCGGGTCGGCAATCCAGCCAAGGCGAAGGCCGCCACTGGCGACAGCCCCTCGGATTTCTTCCGCCGCGTGAATGACGCCGCCCTGGCCGCCCTGGACGTATGGGTGACGGTGCTGTTCCCCGGCGCGCGCCACCAGCCTGGCACTGGAGCGTTTCGCATCACCTCTCGCCAGCTCGGCCGCAACCTGCAGGAGGATCTCTCGATCGCTCCGGGCGGCATCGTTGACTTTGGGGTCGCTGATATGGGCGACCCGCGTGCCGGCAAGCGCTCGCCGATCGACCTCGTGCAGGAATACGGCGGCGCTCCGGATGCGCGCGAGGCCAGCCGCTGGCTTTGCGATCGACTCGGCATCGACTTCGACGATCTATGGCGCGAGACGCATCCGGCGCCAGATATCGAGATCAGGCTTGGGCCGATCAATGGTATAGCCGCACCGGACGCCCTCGGTTCGGCCGAGGTCGTCGACGATGCTGAAGAGCCGGACGAGGAAGAGGGAGGGGCGCCGCCGATCGACGAGGCGCTGACGCATGTCGATGGCGTGCTTGGCCAGGTGATCGATTTCATCGTCGCAACCTCACGAAGACCGAACAGACGCCTCGCGCTCTCCGCTGCGCTCCCGCTCTGCGCCACGCTGCTGGGCAGACGCATGGCGACACCGACGGGCGCCGGTCTCCAGCTCTATGTCATCGCCACTTATCCGACCGGCGGCGGCAAGCAGCACCAGCTCGATGCCATCGATCGGCTGATGCGCGTTGCCGAGTTGCAGCGCCATGTTGGGCCGTCGCAATTCATGTCGATGTCGGCGCTGGTGAAGCATGTCGCGAACTCGCCCTTGACGGTCTGCGCACAGGACGAGTTCGGCGCGCTGCTGAAACGCCTGTCGCATCCTCGCGCCTCGACGCACGAACAGGGCATCAGCATGGTCCTGCGCTCGCTCTGGGGCTCCAATTTCGCCACCGTCCGCACGCCGGCCTATGCCAGCACATCGAGCGTCGAGATCGCCGCGCCCTGCCTGTCCCTCTACGGCCCGACCACGCCGGAAGAGCTGTACGAGGCCCTGCGTGGCCGCGACGTCGTGAACGGCTTCCTGAACCGTTTCCTCGTCATCGACGGTGGCGAGCGCGTGCCTGAGGCGGACCCCATGCGCAAGCTCCGGGACGTGCCGGACAGCCTGCGTGACGGCATGATGCGCCTCTATCGCGCCGGGACCACCGGCCGCGGCAACCTATCCGGCTTCATCTGCAAGAACACTGCGCCAGATCCCGAGGGGCTGCACGCCCGGTGGCAGGATCAGCGCGCGGAGGACATCTATCGCGACCTGTCGGCGACGGCGCAGCGTCGGATCGACGCCGATGCCGAAACCGGGCAGTTCATGGCCCGCGTCGCCGAGATCGCCGTCAGGTGTGCCACGATCCGCGCCTGCGGTCGCGACCCGGATATCCCGACCGTGACGGGCGATGATATGGACTGGGCCTCCGCGCTCGTCTGGCAGTCGACAGAACGTTTGATCGGCGACGCCGGCCGTTTCATGATCGACCCTCTGGGCGCCGCGGAATTCGAGCGCAAGCTGCTCGCCAAGGTCCAGTCAGCCGGTCCGCGAGGTGTCCGAATGCGCGAGCTGCATCGTGCGATGCAACGGCACTTCCGCTTTGCCAATGACCTGCGCAACACCCTCGACGCCCTGTCGCGCTCTGGCGTGATAGCGATCGAGGAAAGGAAGGTTGCAGGAGGAGTTTCCCGGCGCGTCCGGGTAGCCTGACCGTTGACCTGCTCATCCCTCGCAGCTTGACTCCCGCCTGTCGTTTGTTCCTTTTATGTTCTCATTTCGAGAACATCGACAGTGTCGCCCTCAACAGTGCCAGAGCAGCCGCCGCAGACGCCAGCTGAAGCCCTATCCATGGGCTGGGTCTGGCTGCGCCTGGAATGCATCCTGTGCTCGCACAAGGGTCACCTGCGCTTCGACGAATTCCGGATAATCGAAGCCAGGATGCCGCTCGGCCGCCTGCTCGCGCGGTGCCGGTGCTCGAAATGCAGCGGACGGCAATTCAGCCTGTTGCTCGGTACCTATCTGACCGGTAGCGGGCAGCCATTCCCTCATTACCTCCCGATTGAAATCCGCGGCACGAGCGTCATTTCCGCGCCCCGATAGGTGTCACCTCAGGTGTCATCCAGGTGTCGACGCGGCGGTGACACCTGAGGCGCATTATGGCGAAAATGTGCTCTAGGTGTCGACGGAGGTGACAGCTACGGTGACACCTAGGTGACACCTATCTTATTGAAATCATTATATGCATTTTCAAATATCAATGACTTAGCAGGTGTCGACGGCTTCTTAGGGAGTTTTGGCTGTTTTGAGAACAAATGCGAACGAAACCCCATTCGCTTGATAAGGGCGCCGACACCTACGAGAGAGCTGATTTGGCCTAGACGATCCTAAACCAGCCGCTTGCCCATGGCTGGCGGCTCTGGCATCACAGCGATGCCGCCTGCCGACTGCTTCGCGAGCGCCCAACCTGAAGGGCGCCGCATGTTCCAAGATCACCTCTGGTTCATCATCCACACCAAGTTCCAGCAGGATCGCATCTGCGCCGATGCGCTGGAGCGGAAGAAGTTTGGCGTCTACCTGCCGATGCGACAGACGATCGTCACGCACGCTCGCCGCAAGGAGGTCGTGATGAGACCGGCGCTCGGCAGATATCTCTTCGTCGGTTTCGATCCGGAACAGCCGCTCGGCAAGCTGATGTCCGAGTGCAAGCGCACGATCGGCGTCGAGTGGATGATCCAGCCGGCCGGGAGCCGCGCGCCGTTGCCGGTTCCGTCTAACATCATCATGGCGCTGCGTCAGGCGGAGGATGCCGGCACTTTCGACGATCCAGAGTGCATCAGGATCAGGGACTGCCAGTCGATGGCAAGCCGGCTGCCAAAGCGCGGCGACAAGGTGCAGATCATGGAGGGCCCGTTCGCCGGCTTCTTGGCAGAAGTGGCCAGCGCTTCGACCGAGCATCGCATCGAGATCGTAATCAAGCATGCTCGGCTGGCTGGACGTATCACGACGTCGCTTGCCAAGCTCGAAAAGGTGGCGTAGCCCATAGGCACGAGCCGGGCGGTGATTTGAAATCACCTGTCCGGCGGGAGCTTGAAAAGAACCCGTGCAGCCCCGTCGATCCGGCGGGGCTTTTGTTATGGCCCTCACTCCTCTCAGACAGCGTTTCGTCGAGGAATACCTCGTCGATCTCAACGGCACCGACGCAGCGATCCGGGCCGGCTACAGCGCCAAATCAGCAAAGGCGCAGGCATCCCAGCTGCTGGCGCTTCCCGAGGTTCAGGCAGTCGTCTCAGCGGCCCAGGCTAGTCGCAGTGCTCGCACGAAGATCGATGCCGATTGGGTTCTGAACCGGCTTGCTGATGAGGCGGACGCTGATCTCGCAGACCTCTACGACGAGGGTGGCGGCCTCAAGCCGATCAAGGATTGGCCGGTCGTCTGGCGAAAGGGCCTCGTCGCAGGTCTTGAGGTCGAGGAGCTGTTCGACGGCCGCGGCGAGGATCGCGAGCATATTGGCCGTGTCCGCAAGGTGAAGCTCGCCGACCGCACAAAGCTGATCGAGCTGATCGGCAAGCACGTCGGGGTGCGGGCGTTCCGCGAGCAGCTGGGCATCGGTGATCCAAACGGCGAGCCGCTGAAGATCGAGACGATCCGCCGTGTCATCGTTGACCCTAAACATCGAGACACCTAGGGCGTTCGTCCCGCTCCTTGAACCCGCCCGCTACAAGGGCGCGCATGGCGGTCGCGGCTCCGGCAAGTCGCATTTCAAGGCGGAGGCGCTCGTCGAGCGGGCGCTGATGCAGTCGGGCCTACGATGGGTCTGCATCCGCGAAATTCAGAAATCGCTTGAACAGTCGGTCAAGCGGCTGATCGAGGACAAGATCCAGAAGTTGCGCGTCGGCAAATACTTCGACGTGCAGCGAGACAAGATCATCACGCCCGGCGATGGCGTGATCATTTTCCAGGGCATGCAGAACCATACGGCGGAGTCGATCAAATCCCTGGAGGGGTTCGACGGCGCATGGGGCGAGGAAGCTCAGTCGCTCTCGTCACACAGCCTGAAGCTGCTGACGCCGACGATCCGCAAGCCGGGCTCTGAACTGTGGTTCACCTGGAACCCTGACACGCCGGAAGCTCCGGTCGACAAGCTCTTTCGAGGCGATAAGAAGATCGGATCGCCGCACGGCATCGTCGTCGAGGCCAACTGGCGCGACAATCCATGGTTTCCGGCCGAGCTGGAGCTTGATCGTCAAATTTGCCTCGACCGGACGCCCGACGATTATGGGCACATCTGGGAGGGCGAATACGTCACCATCTCGGAAGCGGTCATCTTCCGCCGCCGCGTCGAGGTTGCTGCATTCGAAGAGCCGATCGAAGGCACGCGCATCTTCCTCGGTGCAGACTGGGGCTTTGCCAACGACCCGACGGCGTTGATCCGGTTCTGGCTGCAGGACGAAACGCTCTTCATCTCGCATGAGGCCTACGGCCACGGCGTAGAGATCGACGAGACGCCAGCACTCTTCGACAGCGTTCCGGGCGCGCGCTCCTGGCCGATCAAGGCGGATGGCGCTAGGCCTGAGACGATCAGCTACATGCGCCGGCAGGGCTTCAACATCGAAGCCGCAGAGAAATGGCCGGGAAGCGTCGAGGACGGCGTTGCGCACATGAAGGGGTTCAAGCGCATCGTGGTGCACGAGCGTTGCCCGCGGATTGCCCAGGAATTCAGGCTTTACGCCTACAAGGTCGACAAGATCAGCGGCGATATCCTGCCCATCATCGTCGACAAGTGGAACCACGGCATCGACGCCGTCCGCTACGGGCTGGACGGATACATTCAGGCCCGCGGCGGCCTCGGGGTGTGGTCGAAACTCGCGAGCTGACCCGATGATCATCTGCATGGTGCCAGGCTGCCAAACTACAGCTGGCTGCCAGTGTCTGAGGCGATTTCCATATTATCCGTCGCAGGTGCCGACGGTCACGACCAACGGGACCCCCAGGCCTCAGACAATCGTGACGCCCGGCAAGGAATGAGAGCGAGACATGAGCAAGCCTCGCATCCGCGTCCCTTCGCGGGCGCTGACTGCTGACGGCTTCGTCAACTTTCAGGCCCGACTTGGCTACGGCGCCGGCAACCAGTTCAGCGCCTCGACCTATCAGAACAACTTCATCTCGCGCGATCGTATCCGCCTCGAGGCGATGTACCGCACGAGCTGGATCATCGGCCAGGCGGTCGATGTTGTTGCCGAGGATATGACCCGCGCCGGCGTCGACCTGAAGTCGAAGGACGATGCGGAGAACACCGAGGCCGTCCAGAACGCGCTGAGGCAGCTGGGCGTCTGGGCTTCGGTCGAAGAGACGGTGAAGTGGGCGCGCCTGTACGGCGGCTGCATCGCCGTCATGCTGATCGACGGGCAGAACACCGCGACGCCGCTGCGGGTCAACACGATCAGGAAGGATCAGTTCAAGGGGCTGCTCGTCCTCGACCGCTGGATGGTGCAGCCTTCCGTCGTCAACTTCGTCGAGGACTACGGCCCCGAATTCGGCCACCCGGCCAGCTACGACGTCCTGCCGAACCCCTGGGTGCCGCTCAGCGGTCAGCGGGTTCATCACACACGCGTCGTGCGGCTGGAGGGCGTGAAGCTGCCCTATCAGCAGAGGCTTACTGAGAACGGCTGGGGCCAGTCAGTCGCAGAGCGGATCTATGACCAGCTCGTCGCCTATGACAGCACGAGCCAGGGCGCGGCCCAGCTGGTCTACAAGGCGCACCTTCGCACGCTGTCGATCGACAAGCTGCGCGAGCTGATCGCCGCTGGCGGTCAGATGTTCGAAGCGGTCCTGAAGCAGGTCGACGTTATCCGCTCGATGCAGTCGAACGAGGGCCTGACCCTCCTCGACGCCAGCGACAAATTCGAGACGCACGCCTATTCGTTCTCCGGCCTGTCGGACGTCCTTCTCCAGTTCGGTCAGCAGCTCTCCGGCGCGCTGCAAATCCCGCTCGTCCGCCTATTTGGCCAATCGCCGGCGGGGCTCAACTCGACCGGTGAGAGCGACCTTCGGACCTATTACGACGGTATCCTCCAGAAGCAGGAGAGCACGCTGAGGGTGCCGATCGGCCGCTTGCTCAACGTGGTCTATCGCTCCGTTGTAGGGGCCGATCCGCCGGACGATCTGATGTTTGAGTTCGAGCCGCTCTGGCAGCTCTCCGACAAGGAGAAGGCCGATGTGGCGAAGACGATCACCGAAACCGTCGCTACGGCGAATGATGCCGGGCTGATCAGTGACCGGACTGCGCTCAATGAGCTGCGCCAGTCCGCAGAGATCACCGGCGTGTGGTCCAACATCACGAACGAAGAGATCGAGGCGGCCGAGGAACTGCCGCCCGACCCGAGCGAGATGGCCCCGGATGCTGAAGCGGCTCACTTACGACCGGGAGACGAGCCGATCGCCCCGGGCGGAGTGGATCAGGAGCAGGAAGGCGGAGAAGAGATACGCCAGCCAGCTGCGTAAGATCGCCCGCGTCGTTGCGGACATCATCGCCGGGTTCGGCGTCATCGGCCCGAACAACGAGGCCTCGCTTCGCCAGGCGCTGAACCGCTACGCGGACATGCTCGACGACTGGGCCTCTTCGGTGGCTCGCCGGATGCTCGCCGATGTCGCCGCCCGCGACGAGCGGGCATGGATGGCGGTTTCCCGCGAGATGGGCGCCGGGATCGGCCGCATCGTCAAGGAAACGCCGATCGGCGAGGCGATGCGCCAGAAGATGGCGGAGCAGGTCGGGCTCATCAAAAGCCTGCCTCGCGAAGCCGCGGAGCGAGTGCATCGGCTGGTGATAGAGGGGCAAGAGGCCGGCACGCGTGCCGACGTCATCGCCCGCGAGATCATGCGGACGGGAGAGGTCACGAAGTCGAGGGCAAACCTGATCGCCCGGACTGAGATTGGCCGGGCCGCTTCGACGCTGACACAGGTCAGGGCGGAGGCAGTGGGCAGCGTCGGCTACATCTGGCGGACGTCACGCGATGCCGATGTTCGCCCCTCGCATCGCCGCATGGAAGGCCGATTTGTCGCCTGGGATGCCCCGCCCGATCTCGATGGGCTCACCGGCCACGCCGGCGCGCTGCCGAACTGCCGCTGCTACGCCGAACCCGTCATCCCGGACGCTGACCTATGAAGTTCTTCTCGAAAGGTGAGCTCGGGTCGCGCCGGACGATCACGCCGGAAGGCTTTGTGGTCTGCCATGATGTCCCGATCGCTCGCATCGGCCAGCAGATATACGCCGCTTTCGAGGTGCCGGTCGAAGCGAATATGGTCGGCGAGGTCTTCATCGACCGGCCGGCCGAAGAGGTCTTTCGGGAAGAGACGGTTGCCTCTTTCAACGGCAAGCCGGTCACGATTGAGCATCCATCGGAGTTCGTCTCGCCGGACAACTGGAAGGCCTTGGCTCAGGGCGTGGCGATGAACGCCAGGGCTGGGCAGGGCATCGACGGCGACGTCATCCTTGCCGACCTTCTGCTGACCGGGCGCGACGCTATCAAGCTCGTTGCCGAGGACGGCATCCGCGAGGTCTCGGCTGGGTACGAGGCCGATTACGAGCAGATCGAGCCCGGGCGCGGGGTCCAGCGCAACATCATCGCGAACCACGTAGCGCTTGTGGCCATGGGCCGGTGCGGTTCGCGTTGTGCCATCGGAGATGAGGACATGGCCAAGAAGCCGACGTGGATGGATCGCATCCGCAGCGCCTTCAAGTCGAAGGACGAGGCGGCGATGGAGGAGGCCTTGAAGGAGGCCCCGACGAGCGACAGCGACGATGAGGACGAGGACGACGAGAAGACCAAGACCGGCGACGGCGCCGTGCTCGCGGCGATCTCGACCATCGGCCAGCGGCTCGACACGATGGACGCCCAGATCAAGGCGCTCGCCACCAAGGACTCCGACGAGAAGGAGGAGGCCGAGGACGACGATGACGAGGACGACGGCAAGACCAAGGATGCCGCGCTGAAGCGGTTCCGGGATGCCGTCTCGCGAGCCGAGATCCTTTCTCCGGGCCTGCGCGTGCCGACGACCGACGCCAAGGCTACTGCCAAGACGATCGACGCCGCCATCTGCGCCTGCCAACGTAAGGCGCTCGCCGCGGCCTATGCCACCGACGCCGGCAAGAAGGCCGTCGAGCCTTTCCTGGGCGGCGGCGATCCGACCTTCGACACGATGGATGCTGCCGCCCTGCAAGCCGCGTTCATCGGCGCCTCCGAGCTGATGCGCGCGCAGAACAACGCCGCCGGCCTCCGCCCCGGCGTGACCACGCAGGACTTCGGGCGCGCGCCTGTCAAGACCGCCGACCTGAACGCCAAGAACCGGGCGTTCTGGAATCGCAACCAGCACTGAGGAGCATCCGAGATGGTCTCTTTCCTGTACCGGATGCCCGCTGGCATTCCCGGGGACGTCACCCGCCCGTCGCAGTCGACGATCGAGCCCGGTCAGATCGACGCTTCGGCCCCGCCGACGAAGTACGGCGTGTTTCTCAAGCTCGTCTCCGGCAAGCTGCAGGCGGTAGGCGCGGGTGACGCCTCGGCCACCGTCTACGGCCTTCTGGCTCGACCGTACCCGACCAACGCGGCCAATGATCCGCTGGGTACCGCAACCCCGCCCACCTCCGGTCTCTGCGACCCGATGGTGCGCGGCTACATGACCGTGAAGCTCGCGCTCGGCACCGCTGCCAAGGGCGGTGCGGTGTACGTCGTCACCACGGCAGGCGGCTCTGTCGTCGGCGGCGATATCGTCACCTCGGCTTCGCCGGCGGGCGGCGGCACGGCGACGGCGGTGCCGAATTGCATCTTCATGGGCGCGGCCGACGCGAGCGGCAACGTCGAAGTCCGTTTCAACATCTGACGGGGCCAGTGAGATCATGAGCACGATCATCCTTCCCGGCCTCGGCGCGCCGCTGGCGGCCCCGGCCATCATGAAGCGGGTCCGCTTCACCGACGCGGTCACCTTTGACCGAGCCACCATCGACTCGGCTGGCGCTTTCGTCATCGGCGAGCTCGAGCGCCTCGACCAGACGCTGCATGAGCCGCTGGTTTCGTTCTCCTGGTCGCGCGATATCGACCTGCGGTCCGACGTCTCGATTGCGGACGAGGTGTCGTCCTTCACCAACTCGACCTTCGCGGCGATCGGCGGCCTGACCCCGACCGGCAAGGCCTGGATTGGCAAGGACGCATCCGCCATCGCCTCGCTGGCGCTGGACATCGGCAAGACCGCCAACCCGCTGAACCTGTGGGCGATGCAGCTGGGATGGACGATCCCCGAGCTGGAGAGCGCGCAGAAGGCCGGGCGCCCCGTCGACACCCAGAAGTATTCGGGCATGGTCCTGAAGCACAACATGGACATCGACGAGCAGGTCTATATCGGCGACACCGATCTCGGCTTCACCGGCCTCGTCAACTCCGGCCTGGTCACGCCGTCGAACGTCCCGAACGGCGCGGGTGGCTCGCCGCTCTGGGCCAACAAGACGCCGACCGAGATCCTGAAGGACGTCAACGATCTGCTGTACGCGGCCTGGGCGGCGACCGGCTTTGCCGTCGTCCCGACCAAGCTTCTGCTGCCTCCGCAGAAGTTCGCCTACATCAACGGCCAGCTGGTTTCGGCCGCCGCCGACAAGTCGATCCTGACCTATCTTCGGGAGAATTCCCTGACGATGGCGCAGACCGGACGGCCGCTCGATATCCAGCCGGTTAAGTGGCTGACCGGTCGCGGCGCCGGCTCTACCGATCGCATGGTGGCGTACACCCAGGCGGAGAACTTCGTCCGCTTCCCGATGGTGCCGCTGCAGCGCACGCCGCTGGAGTACCGCGATCTGCGTCAGCTCGTGACCTATTTTGGCCGGCTGGGCGTCGTCGAGTTCGTCTACCCCGAGACTGTCGCCTACCGGGATGGGATCTGAGCCATGGCCAAGAGCGAAACCTTCACTGTCTCGACCCCCGTCAAGGTCGACGTCACCCTCAACAACGGCAAGGTCTACAGCCTTAAGCCGGGCCTGAACCACGACGTTCCCGACGAGGTCGCGCACCACTGGTATGCGGAGGCGTCCGGCTGCAAGGTCGTTGATCTCAAGGGTGCCGACGAAAGCAAGAGCAAGGGCGGCAAGGGCAAGGGCGACGGCAAGAAGGATGCCGGCGAGACGCCGACCAAGCTGACGCTTGCCGAGCGCGCCAAGGCCGTTGGCCTCGAAGACATCGCCGGCCTGTCCGACGACGAGGCCCTGAAGCTCGTCGAGGAGGCCGAATCCAAGGCGAAGGCGAAGGCCGGCGCGTGACCGTCACGCCTGCCAGCTTCCGGGCGAACTTCCCCGAGTTCGCCGATACCGCGATCTACCCCGATGCCACGGTCAACTATTGGCTGGGCATCGGGGTCAAGATGCTGCGTTCGGATCGCTGGGCTGATTTGCTCGACCATGGCCTTGAGCTGTTCACGGCGCACCACATCGCGCTCGCGCGCCAGTCGGTTCAGGCCTCCGCCGGCGGCGGCACGCCCGGCGCCAACACCGGCGTCGTTACTGGCAAGGCTGTCGACAAGGTGTCCGTCTCCTACGATGCCGGGAGCACCACGCTGGACGCCGGCGCAGGCCACTGGAATGCGACGACCTACGGCGTCCAGTTCCTTCAGTTGGCCCGCATGGCCGGCTCTGGCGGCTGGCAGCTATGAACGTCCGCATTGTCAAAGATCGCGTCGGCGCGGTCCTGAAGGGCGTCCGGGATTTGACCTCGAAAGAGGTTCTCGTCGGCATACCCTCGACCACGGCCGGCCGCACGGATACGCCGATCAACAATGCCGAGATCGGCTACCTGATGGAGACCGGATCGCCGGCGCAGAACATCCCGGAGCGCCCCTTTCTGGTGCCGGGCGTCGAGACCGCCAGCAAGCTTTTCGTGCCGCATCTAAAGGCCGCTGGGCTGTCGGCACTGGAAGGCAAGTCCGAGATGATCCAGCGCGATTTCGATCGCGCCGGCATGGTGGCGGCCAACTCCGTCAAGGCGAAGATCACCGAGGGGCCGTTCACGGCGCTATCGCCCAAGACGCTTCAGAAGCGCCGCGCGAAAGGCCGGACCGGAGAACGCCCGCTGATCGACACCGGCCAGCTTCGCCGCTCCATCACGCATGTGGTGCGAAAGAAGGGTAGCTGATGCCCCTACTCGACGTCTCCGATGTCTTGAGCGATCCGATGTTCGCCGACTCGGCCACTGTGACCCGCAGTGTCGTCACCTTCGACCCGCAAACCGGGCGCACGATATCGACAGAGACGACCACGGCAATTTCTGTCGTTGTCACCTCCGACATGGGCCGCAACCTTCAGCGCAACCCCGAGGCCGCGCTCTCGACCGGCTCGATCATCATGCACTCGGTCTTCCGCTTCACGGAAGGCGGAGATGGCTTGGATGCCGACGTCGTGACGTGGAACGGCCGCCGCTACACCGTCGTTACCGTCGACGATTATTCGCGCTACGGCGCCGGCTTCACCTGCGCGACCTGCCGGCTACTCGATCTGCGCTGACGCGAGGCTTCCATGCCCAACGACAGTTCGACGGGCGGGTATCTCGCGCCTGGCACGACGCGCCCGGTCGAGGATGATGCCTTCGAAGATTTCGTCGGTGATGTCGTGACCGGCATTACCGGCCTGGCGCGTGGCCTCGTCCGGCCGCGCTGGCAGATCAAGCCGCCGCCGCATCCGGATATCACCACCAACTGGTGCGCGATCGGGGTTGCGGTCGTCACCTCCGACTACGGCGCCGTCAAGATCCACCACCCCGAAGGGCAGGGGGGCGACGAGCTGCAGCGCCATGACACCGTCGAGCTGCTGGCCAGCTTCTACGGCCCGGCCGCCTATTCCCTCGCGAGCCGCCTTCGGGATGGGTTGATGGTTGCCCAGAACCGCGAGGCGATGCGCGCCGGCGGGGTCAATCTTCTCGAATGCACCCGGATGCGCACCGCGTCCGATCTGCTCAACGAACGCTGGATTCGCCGCGTCGATCTCGAAATCCACCTGCGGCGCGCCTTCGTCCGCACCTATCCCATCCTCAACCTGCTTTCCGTTCCCGGCGCCTTCGCAGCGCAGAATGGGACAAGCCAGCCTTTCATCGTGGAGAACTGAAATGTCTCAGGGACTGGCCGTCTCCGACATCGTCAACATCAATATCTCGCTGGCGCCGATCGCCGCTCCGACCCGCAATTTCGGCGCCGGCTGCATCGTGGGCGGCACCGACGTGATCGATGTTGGCGAGCGCATCCGCCAGTACGCCAACATGGCCGGCGTCTCGCAGGACTTCTCGGCAACCGACGTCGAATACAAGGCGGCGGAGAAGCATTTCGGCCAGACGCCGCAGCCCTCGATCGTCTACATCGGCCGCTGGGCGCGCGCCGCGACCAAGGCGACCCTGCGCGGCGGGGTCCTGACCTCCGCCGAGAGCGCGCTTCCGGTCTTTCAGGCGGTCACCGCCGGCGCCTTCTTCATCTACATCGACGGTGTCCCGGTCACGGTCGACGGAGTGAATTGGTCTGCGATCACAAACCTCAATGGCGCCGCGACGCTGGTGCAGGCGGAGCTCCCCGTCGGCTCGACCTTCGTCTGGGATGGCGATATCCGGCGCTTCCGGCTCCAGGGGCCGGGCTCTGGCGCCGGCCGGTCGCTGTCCTATGCGAAGGCGCCGACGGCCTTCGGCAGCTTAACCTTCGCCGCACAGCCGGCGAACAATGACAGCATCACGATCAACGGCTCCGCCCTGACCTTCGTCACCGGCACGGCGGTCGGCAACCAGATCAAGATCGGCGCGGACCTTGCCGCGACCTTGGCCGCGACGCAGGCTTTCCTCAACGCCAGCGCCGATGCCGGCTTCGCGTCCAGCACCTATTCCGTCGTCGGCTCGGTGCTCTATGCGGTCGCCAAGGTCACCGGGGCGCCGGGGAACGCGATCACGATCGCCAAGACCGGCACGAACATCACCGCCTCGGGCGCGACGCTGGCCGGCGGCTCGGGTACCGACATCTCCGGCATCCTGAAGCTGACGCAGGCCACCGCCAGCGCTCCGGCGAACGGCATCGACGCGGAGAGCCTGACCAACGGCCTCAAGGCGCTCGTCGACGTCTCCGGCGATTGGTACGCCGCGGTGCTGGCGGAGGAGGGCGTCAGCATCGCCGAACTCCTCGCCGCGGCCGATTTCATCGAGGCGCAGCAGAAGAAGCGTCGTCTCGGCCTGACTTCCGGCGATACCCGGATCATCGATCCGACCATCACGGACGACCTCGCCTCGCAGCTGTCGGATGCCCGCTACAAGCGGACGTTCCTGCAGTATTCGACGAAGTCCGGCCAGGCCGTCGCCTCGTTCTTCGGCCGCGCCTCGACGGTGAACTTTCAGGGGTCGAACACGACCATCACCCTGATGTTCAAGCAGGAGCCTGGCGTCACGCCGGAGACGATCACCGAGTCGCAGGCCGCCACCCTGAAGACCAAGCATTGCAATGTCTTCGTCAACTACGACAACGCCACGGCGATCATTCAGCACGGCGTCAATTCCGATGGCTCGTTCTTCGACGAGTGGCACGGCCTCGACTGGCTGGAGAACGATATCCAGACGGCGCTCTATAACGCCCTCTACACGTTCCCGAAGATCCCGCAGACCGACGAGGGCATGACGACGCTCCAGACGATTATGGAGTCGCGGCTCGCCCAGGCGGTCCGCAACGGCCTTGTCGCGCCCGGCCAGTGGAACGCCGCCGGCTTCGGCCAGCTCAAGACCGGGGACTTCCTGCCGAAGGGCTTCTACGTCTACGCGCCCCCGGTGGCGCAGCAGAGTCAGGCCGATCGCGAAGCCCGCAAGTCGGTGCCGTTCCAGATCGCCGTCAAGCTCGCCGGCGCCGTCCATTCGGCGGACGTCATGATCAACGTCAACCGCTGAGGACGCGACCATGTTCATCAACGCATATTCCTTCGCGGACGTCACGGCGTCCTACAGCGGGCCTGGCGGTACGTTCGCGCTCGGCGATGGCGCCGGGCCGTCCGAAGAAGGCATCTCGATCGCCCAGGCGGACAACAAGGGCACGCTGATGATGGGCGCCGACGGCTCCGGCACCCATTCGCTGCACAAGGCCCAGAACGGCACGGTGACGGTGCGCCTGCTCAAGGGCTCCCCGACGAACAACCAGCTGATGACCGCCTACAACATCGAGACGAGTTCGGCCTCGCTCTATGGCCAGGGCGTGATCGTGCTGCGCAACGCCGCGACGGGCGATGTCGTCACCGCGCTGGGCTGCGGCTTCGCCAAGGCGCCAGACCTGACGTTCGCCAAGGATTCAACCGTCCAGGAATGGACCTTCAATGCCGGCCGCATCGAGTACCTGCTCGGCACCGGCACGCCGTCGGTGATCTGATGCTCACAGCGCCCCTCGAATTCGAGCTGGCCGGCCATGGCTACAAGGTGGCCAAGCTGGATGCGATGACGCACCTGCATGTCGTGCGGCGTCTGGCGCCCATCCTGACGACCCTGCGCGCCGTCGCTGAAGAAGGCTCTGGCGGCCAGGCCTCCCCCGACGCCGCACTGCAGAAGGCCGTCGATGCGCTGGGCGAGGTTTCCGACAACGCCGTCGAGTATGTGGTTGCGCGCTGCATGGAGCGCGTGCAGCGCAAGATCGACGGCGATCGCGGCTGGGTTCCGGCGTGGAACAAGGCCGCCGCAAGGCCGCAATTCGACGACATCGGTGGCATCCACCTGCTGGTGATCACCTCGCGTGTCGTGATGAACGAGCTCGGGCCTTTTTTCGACGGGCTGGCGTCGATTTTGAGCGGCGACAGCCCGGCCTGAAATACGACGCCGTTTCGCTGCCCGAGGGCAAAGATTACGTGCTCAGGCCCGTCCTGCGCGGCCTCTGCCGCTATTCCGAGGTCATCGACGGCACGCTGTCGCTTTACGACATTGCCGAGATGAACGACGCGCTCGACGTGCTCGACGAAAACACCTGGCGCTCACAGGAGGCCTCTAGGAATGGCCGGTGACGTCATCAAGGAATTCCTCGTCTCGCTCGGCTTCCAGATCGAGGCGAACCAGGAGCGGAAGTTCACGGCCTCTGTCGGCAGCGCGACGAAATCCGTCGTTGCGCTCGGGGTGGCGGCGGCCGCGGCCTCGGCTGCGATTGCCTCCGCCGTCATCAAGATCAGCCGCTCGTTCGACAGCCTCTACTGGCAAGCGCAGCGGACGCAGACGACGGTCTCGCAGATCAAGGCCGTCAGCTATGCCGTCTCGCAGCTGGGAGGATCAGCGGAGAGCGCCGGGTCTTCAATCGAGACGTTCGGCAAAAACCTGAAGTGGAACCCCGGATTCGAGGGGTTCCTCAAGCAAATCGGCGTCGTCACCCGCGAGAACGGCAAGCTCCGCGACAGCGTCGCGCTGCTGAAGGATTTCGCCAGCACCATCAAAGGCCGCAGCCGCGCGGAGCAGATGGGGCTGGCGGAATTCGCCGGGATCGACCTCAAGACGCTGGAGGCTCTTCAGAGCGGCGATCTCGCAAAGCGGATGGCGGAGCACTCCGCCACGCTGAAGCGGCTCGGGGTCAACGAGGACGACGCCGCGCGGAAGGCTAACGCGCTTCAGGTCGCACTCGGAAAGCTGTCAGACACGCTCGCCAGCGTCGGCACGCTGCTGCTCGACCGGTTTGGGCCAGGCCTGACAAGGACGTTCGAGAAGCTCGACGAGTTCATCCTCCAGAACTCCGACAAGATCGTCGCGTTCTTCGAAAAGCTGGGGAGGGTGGCCGAGGAGCTGGCCGGCATATTCGAGAAAATCCTCGAGGTACTGGGTCCGCTCTGGCAGAAGTTCGACAACCTCACGCAGTCCATCGCCGGCGCCGATGGCCTCACGGCCGCGCTTGTCGCGCTGATCGGCCTCAAGGTGGCCAGCTGGCTCATGGGTGTAGCCGCGGCGATCTCTCAGGTCGGAACGGCAGCGTCAGTCGCGCTGCTGGGCGGCGCGCTCGGGAAGTTCCTGCGCCTTTTCGGCATCGGCGGAGCCATCGCGCTCGGCATGACACCGACCGAGGCGAACGGCGGAGAGGACGAAGAGATCGCGCGGCGACGTGCCGCCGGCACGTTTGGGCCGGCCAGCCCAGGCGATCTGGAGGCAGATGCCGCCAAGCGCCAGCAGGCTCAGAGCAAGGACACTTCGCTTTGGGGCAAGGTCAAACGCTGGTGGAGTGGGGGCGGTGACCCTTCGAATGGTGCCGCTACGGCGCCGAAGGGGAGCGCTGCGAAGCTGGCGGCGGCGCAAGAGTCCTATGATTTCTGGCGCAGTAAGGGCCTTTCTCACGAAGCCGCCTCTGGCTTGGTGGCAAATGAGGAAGCTGAATCGGCATTCAACCCCAACGCCCGTGGCGACGGAGGCCGCGCGCATGGGCTTTATCAGCATCACCCCGATCGACGTGCCAACATCCTAAGGGGAACCGGCATCGACATGTCCTCAGCCGACGCGCGGCAACAGCGCGAAGGCGCTTATTGGGAGATGACGAAAGGCCAAGAGCGCAAGACCTGGAATATGCTCCAGGGCGTGACTTCAGCCGGAGAGGCCGGCGCTATCGTTTCGCGGGAATATGAGCGCCCGGCAGATCGCGCGGGGGAAGCAAACAAGCGGGCGGCGGCTGCCAACGGCTGGTCCGCTCGCCTTCAGCAGCAATCGACGGAAGCGACGCCGTCGGCAGCAGGATCAAGCCAGGCAGAGGCTTATCGCCGCAAAACCGGCCGCGACCTGCAGTCCGACATCAACTCGAAAGACCCCTATGTCCGCGATTGGGCAGCGAAAGAGGCCGGGCTCACCCCGAACACCAAGGATGACGGCGGATCGGTCAAGATGCCGAGCTTCGGCGATCGGGTGCGCGAGGCGGATCGGCAGACTGCAATGGGCCGCGTGCAGTCCTATGAAGATGCCATCGCGCAGGCCGGTGCGAATGTCGGGAAGATCGACGGCGGCGGCCTGGGCGGCAATGGCGCATCCCTGACCCCGCCTCCTGGCTCGACGGCCGGAACGACCGTTACGGTCAACCAGGAGAACCACGTCAGTGTGACCGGTTCCGGCGACCCGCATGACACCGCTCAGCAGATCGGCAACACGCAGCGCGACGTCAATGCGGGCATGGTCCGCGATTTGAAGGGCGCGGTCCGTTAGCGCATCTTGCTGCCGTCCAGCATCATAGAGCGCTCGCTGACCCAGCCAATTCCGGAAGCCGTTTTGACATTCCAGCGACTTCCAGACTTCGCGACCGCCACAGCTGGCGTGTGATCGTTCAAGTTCCGGCATGACAGCTGGTCGCGGTCACACAGCGCTGCTCCCGACTTGATCCAGCAATCCTGCTGATCAAGCGAGACGCACAAACGACGGACGGCCTGATCCCAAGGTTCCGCGGCTAGAGCCGACCCAGTGACCATCATCGCAATCGCAAGAACCAGATCTCGCACGCGCGCCTCCTAGAATAGGCGTGCACAATAGCACGCCGTCCAGCGTCTTGACCAATTCCGACAGGTTTTCGCATGGCCCTGCTCGACGGTGGGTACGCTCTGCTGAGCGACCCCTCGACCCAGATCGCGCACTTTATCCCGGACGCTTCGCTGCGCGAGGTCGGCCGGAACGACTATGCGATCACCGATCACCCGGTCGAGACCGGCGCCGTCGTTTCCGACCACGCGATTCAGCTTCCTCCGTCGGTCGAGATCAACTGCGTCTTCTCCGGCTCGCCGCATGGGGAGGACTACCCGAATCGGCTGCTGATCAACCTGCTGCTCTTCCAGAAGAAGCGACAGCCGATCGACGTGTACACGGTCCGGCGCCACTACGCGAACATGCTCATCCAGAGCGTCTCGCACGTCACCGACAAGAACACTTCGACGGTGCTCATGGCGACGATCCGCTGCCGCCGCATCATGATCGTCAGCACGAAGACGACCAAGACCAGTGAGGCCAGCAAGTCGAGCCAGCAGTCGCCGCAGAAGACGGCATCGACCGAGAAGACCGGCGCGCAGCAGATGAAGAGCTCGAGCACCTCGGGCTTCGCCGGCCCTAGCCAACGGGCGTGACCATGTCCGTGCTCGAATTTCCGCTGTCGCCCAGCGCGCAGCAAATGACGGTGCCTATCGGCGAGAAGGAATTCACGTTCCGATTCGCCTGGTCGGATAGCCCGGCCGGAGGGTGGTTCATCGACATCTCGTCGCCCGATGGCACGCCGCTTGTGCGCGGGCTGCCGCTGACGGCCGGCGAGAACGTCCTGCAGCAGTTCGACCATCTCGGCATCGGCGGCGAGATCTATGTCCAGACGGACGCCGATCCGCTGGCGGAGCCAACCTACGATAATCTCGGCCTCAACGGCCGCGTGTTCCTGGTGATGCCGTGACCAAGCAGTGGCTGCGCAAATGCGTCCTCAAGATCGAGGGTGCCGGCGAAGACATCGACATGTCGGAGCTGCGCATCCGCTTTCAGGTCGAGGGAGCGCTGACCGACTTCTCCAATATCGCCTACATCTCGGTCACCAACCTCAGCGACCGCACCGCCCAGAAGATCCACGAGGAGGGCAAGCAGGTCACGCTGGAGGCCGGCTATGAGGATGGCTACGGCATCATCTTCAAGGGCAACATCTTCCAAAAGCGCGGCAATGCCCGCGAGACGCCGACGGAAAAGGTCTTTCAGATCACCGGCAAGTCAGGTGACCGAGGGCTGGTCTACGGCGTCGTCAACAAGACGCTCTCCGCGGGCCACACTTGGCGAGACCAGGTCGACGTCGCGCTCGATGTCCTGAAGCCCTTCGGAATCACGGCGGGCCACATCGCCGATCTCGGCTCTCAGACCTTCCCGCGTGCCCGTAGCCTGTTTGGCCAGGCCCGCGATCTGCTGCGCACCATCACGCAGTCGACCGGGACGACTTTTCACATCGCCGATCAGAAGCTGAACATCGTCAAATCGAATGAGACGCTGCCTGGCGAGGCCTTCGTTCTCAATTCCAATACCGGCATGATCGGCATGCCCGTCCAGACGCTGGGGGGAGTGCAGGTCCGCATGCTGCTCAACCCGCGCGTCGCGCCCGGCACGCGGCTGAAAATCGACCAGAAGTCGATTGTGCAGGCGCAACTCGATCCGAGCGGAACGCCGGGCTCCTACGTCAACAACATGAGCTTTCCGGCGCTCGCCACCGATGGCCTCTACAAAGTCGTCACCCGCGATCACATCGGCGATACCCGCGGGCAGCCCTGGTACACCGACGTGTCCTGCGTCTCTCTCAATGAAAGCGGCCTCGTTCTCGGTCGCTATGCCGCTGCCGGCATCAATGTCCCGGACTGACCAATGTCGATCGATATTCGCGAGCGCATGCCGTCGCTGGGCGAGCTGATAACAGCCGCCGTCGACAAAGCGAAGTCTCAGATGGTGACCTCGCTGCCGGTCAAGGTCGTCGGCTACGACCCCGATAAGCAGACCATCAAGGCGCAGATCATGGTCAAGGCCTACGTCCAGCAGGAGGACGGATCGACCAAAGCCGTCGACTATCCGCAGCTGGAAGACGTCCCGGTTCAGTTCCCGGGCGGCGGCGATCAGGTGATGACCTTCCCGATTAAGGCAGGCGACGAAGGTCTCGTCAGCTTCTCCTCTCGCTCGGTCGATAGCTGGCAGCAGAGCGGCGGCGACCAGGCGCCGCAGGACGCCGGCATGAACAATCTCTCGTCAGGCTTCTTCCAGCCCGGCTTCCGCTCCGAACCGTCGGCGAAGAAGCTGACGGACGTTTCCACTTCCGCGGTCGAGATGCGCAGCGTCGACGGCAACACCCGCGTCAGCGTCTCGCAGGCCGGAGGCATGAGCGTCGCCACCAATAAGGCCGTGTCGGTTTCGGCTGCGCAGGGCGTGACGATGTCCGGCGGGGCAGGGGGTATGGATATCTCCGGCGAGATCCGGGTGACCGGCGACATCATCCTCAACGGCATCTCGCTCAAGAACCACAAGCACACCGGCGTCACGCCCGGCGGCGGCACATCTGCAGGCCCGACGAACTGATGCTCTACCGCAAGCTCGACGAGAACGGGGACTACAGCTTCGGCCGTGGTACCGTCGATTTCTGGCGTGACGTGCCGGACGCCGTGGCGCAGTCCGTCCGCACCCGCCTGCACCTCGAGCAGGGCGAATGGTACCTGGACAGCCAAGAGGGCACGCCCTGGCGCACGCAGGTCCTCGGCAAGCGGACTGAGAACACCCGCGATCTCATGATCCAGATGCGCGTGACCGAGACGCCAGGCGTCAACGAGCTTGTCTCCTACAGCTCCGACCTCAACCGCGACACGCGCGGCTTCAGCGTCGGGCTGACCATCGACACGATCTATGGCCCTGCCAGCTTCGTGGAGCCGCTGTAATGGCGTTGCCCGTCTGCACGATCGACGAGAACGGCATCTACAAGCCGGACTATGAGGAGGCGCGGACCTACTTCGTCGAGGCCTTCCAGGGCATTTTCGGCCAGGACATCTATGTCGATCCCGACAGCCAGGATGGCCAGCAACTCGCGATCCTTGCCTCGGCCGTCAATGACGCCAACGCGATGGCGGTCGAGGTCTACAATTCGTTCTCGCCGTCATCAGGCCGCGGGGCCGGCCTGTCGTCGACCGTCAAGATCAACGGCATCAAGCGCCGCGTCGCCTCCTATTCGACCGTTGACTTGCTGATCACCGGTCAGGCTGGGACGACCATCGAGAATGGCGCTGCCACGGACGCAGCCGGCACCCGGTGGCTTCTGCCGGCGTCCGTGACGATCCCAGCCGATGGCGACATCACTGTAACGGCCACTGCACGCGACATCGGCGCGGTAATCGCCGCCCCAGAGACCATCACCACGATCGGAACGCCGACGCGGGGTTGGCAGGAGGTGACGAACCTCGCTTCCGCCACGCCGGGCGCTCCGGTCGAGAACGATGCCCAGCTGCGCATCCGTCAGTCGGTTTCGACGGCGATCCCGTCTCTAACGGTATTTGAGGGGACGATGGGAGCGGTGGCTTCCATCATCGGCGTGCTGCGCTATCGCGGTTACGAGAACGATCAGGACGCGACCGATGCCGACGGCATCCCTGGGCACACGATCTCGCTCGTGGTCGACGGCGGCGATGCTCAGGCGATCGGCGAGGCTATTGCCGCGAAGAAGGCGCCTGGAACCGGCACCTATGGATCGACCTCGGTCGACGTCATCGACGAATATGGCGTCACCCGCGCCATCAAGTTCTTCCGGCCGGCGAGCGTCGGTATCAAGGCGGAGATCACGCTAACGCCCCGACAGGGCTATTCGACGGCCATCGCAACGCAGATCAAGCAGGCGGTCGTCGACTACATCAATGCGATTCGCATTGGCGACGACGTCATCCGCTCCAAGCTCTACCTCCCTGCCAACTTGTTCGGCGGCGTAGGTTCGCAGAGTTTCGAGATCGGCTCGCTCCAGATTGCTAAGCTCGCCGATCTGCTCGGCAACTCCGATATCGTCATTGCCTTCAACCAGGCGGCGACTGCGTCGATCGCCGATATCTCGATCGTCAGCTGATGGCTTCCCTCGAGGACTACCTCAAGCTGGTCACGGCATATCACCGCGGGAAGCCGAAATTCGTCGCGATGATCCGTGCGATCGTTGAACCTTTCGTAGCGATCCAGAACTTCATCGCGCACCTGCCGACCGACTTCGATATTGACGTCGCGATCGGCGTCCAGCTCGACGTCGTCGGGGAGTGGGTCGGTCGATCACGCTATATCGAGACGCCGATCCCGAACGTCTATTTTACTCTGGATGATGCCCTTCGCGGCTTCGATCTCGGAGTTTGGTTCGGGCCGAACGACAATGCGACAGGCATAGTCCGCCTCGACGACGAGACCTATCGGACGTTGCTGCGCGCGAAGATCGCCGCGAACAACTGGGACGGGACGCTCGGCACCGCAAAAAAGGCGCTGTCGATCATCTTCCCAGCCGGGGACACGCGGCTTTTCGTTCTGGACAACCAGGACATGAGCATGACGTTCGGTGTCGCAGGGCGCATCCCCTCGATCCTGTTCCTGAGCTTGCTGACACGCGGATATGTCCCGCTCAAACCGGAAGGCGTGAGGGCGGTCTATGCCGTCACGAGCGTCGATGACGCGCCGTTGTTCGGTTTCGACGTCCAGAACGAATTTATCGCCGGCTTCGATTCCGGGGCCTGGGCCGTGCCGCCAAACTTCTATTTCGATTGAGGAGACCGGTCAGCATGCCGACCAGTGACTTTCTGCCCTTCGCCACGGACCCTGGCGCCAATGTCATCACTCAGGGCGCGTGGGCGGCCTTGCTGGCGCGCGCTGGCGGGTTCCAGGCCGGCGTTGCTCAATCGGACCAGCTCAACAAGGCGTGGCGCCAGGCCTCCGTCATGGCCGCGGTCCTCGGCCAGTTCATCAACGACTACGGCGCACTGGACGCACTGGACGACGGCAATGTTGCCAATCTCGTCCGCGATTTCGCGCGCTCGATCCAGGCGGGCAAGTTCGCCTATGTCGTCGCCACCGGCACGGCGAACGTTTGGGCTGTCGCGCCTACGCCTGCCGTCGCAGCTTATGCCGCCGGTCGCGCGCTCTGGATCAGGGCGCCGGCGACCAATACGCAGTCATATGTCGTCGCCAATGTCAGCGAGCTCGGCGACCGCGTCATCAAGAAATCCAACGGCAGCGCGTTGGAGGCCAGAGACCTTGTTTCGGGACAGGTCTACCCGACGATCGACGACGGGGCGAATATTCGGGTCGTGGTCCCACTGCCGAGTGATCGGCTGGTTCAGCCCTATCTCGGCTTTCATGGCGATCCCATTACGCAGTCGTTCGCGAATAATACACAGGCTCGTGTCGCCTCTTACTCCAGCGTCGTGAATAATCTTCCAGGCGCCAGCCACTCCGGGGGTATCATTACGGTCGGAACGACCGGCCGCTACGCCGTCACCGCAAACATGCTGGCGCTGATGCCCGGCTCTGGCGGGTCCAACTATTTCTATGCTGTGACGGCGTCGAAGGTTGACGGGGCAGGGGTGCCGCTCGCGTCGATCGCCGCGCAGCCGGTAACGGTTACACCGGCGTCGATCGCTGCAAACTTGGCAGGGGCTGCGACAGGCATCGCTATGCTCACTGCCGGCGACAGGATAGCGGCTTTCTTTGTGCACAACCAAGGCAGTTCGCTGAACATGTCGATCAGCCTAGATGTGGAATTCAGGGGGGCGTGATGGCGTACCTGTCAGCAGCAAACCACGCTCGGTTGCTTTCCCAGCCCGAGATGATCCGCGATCTCTATGCAGAGGTTAGGCCCACCTTCACTGCCAACCTTGGGCCTCTTTTCGCTGATCAGTGCGAAGATCATCTGAGGCTGGCATTCTGTTCCGTCGTGGCCTTCGATTTGAAGCCTTACGGCAACTGCACAGTCCACGATCTGCCAGGGCTCCTCGCCGCGCCAGCCCTCGATTGCGACAACTATGTCTCGCTGACCTGGCACCTCTTCAAGCTGATGCGGCCGACATCGCCAACGAAAATCGCGGCGCTCGGCTGGGATGGCGGGGTGATCGGGAACCACGCCCAGATGCAGGCGCAGACGGTTGGGTCGCCGAATATTCTGGTTGATCCCACTATCGGCCTGGTCGTGTACGGGTGCTCTATGGACTTTCTGGTTGGGGATTTTGTGTACCCGCCAGATTGCTTTGCGAGTTTCTTCAGCTTCAATACGCGGTCTAACATTGTCAGCTTCGAAGCGTCTGTGCGGGATGCGATTGCGAACACCAAATATCGCTTCAGCGATCTGCTCTACTTCATCACCGACCACGCTAAGCTGATGAGCCCGACGGAGCGAGCCTGCTGGCTGACCCCGCGCGCTTAACGTCAGGGATTCGGAATGAGGCCCTTGCCGCGCATGGCGAGGGTCGCGCGCCTACCCAGCTTCAAAATAGGGTAGAGGGCTTTGGAGGCGGCGCGGTTAGAGAAGACCGTCCGATTGAGCTTGTTGAACCAGCCGTGATCGGTCGAAAGGCTCCCGAGGACATGGACGGCATCATCACCATGATGGATCTGGCCATTCCAGATGAACAGCATCCCTTCGTTCAGGTCGTAGCCGCGTTGCTGGTACTCGGCAACGCGTGGATCATCCGAGCGCGCATCGACCAGATCGACGGAGCCAAGGGCCTCCCGCAACCGAATGAGCCGGACGTAATTCTGGCAGAAGATGCAATCGCCATCATAAATGATGACGGCCTTATCGGTAGAGGATTCCGCTGAAGAAGTCATAGGTGCGGTCATTGTCCTCGGTCACACGCACGACAACAGGGTACCAGCCCTGCCGGAGCGACTTGAAGAAAGCCTCATCTACCAGATAGGTGCTCTCGTCCCAACTGCCAGGCAGGTCAAGCAGCGGGCCAACATTCTCGTTTTTCCAGGGGTCGTTCGCGAGCAGCAGATCGATGCGCCGGACCTGCAACCCCGCCGTCGCGACGCTGACTTTCATGGTGCCGTCCGCAGCCGACACGCCTGCCGCCGCTGCTATCGTCCTGTCCCCGTCCTTCTCATAGCGGCTCACAAGCCCGCGAAATCCGACTTGGAATGAAACGGGGGAAGGGTAGGCGGGTATGCGCAGCACCGAGGCAAAAAGGTCGATCGCCTCATAGGAGCTGACGTCGACTGTGCCAACGCAATCGACGGGCGGACTGGGCCGCGTGCCCATGGAGCGAACCGCGCCAACAATCCCCTCCATGGCACCGACCTGACGTTTGATCTTTTCGACACCGGGCACGTTCTCGTAAGCGGCTAATGCCAGCCCACCGATGGCGGGTGCTTGCGGCGTCGGGTAGCAATACCACTTCCGCTCTGAGCCACCGGGGTAGCGCAGGATTAACTCGTCAAGGATCCTCGGGTAGAACAGATGTTCGCTGTAGGGTTTTGCCGCTGCGACGTTCGAATAGAAATTCATCGATGATAGCGGATAGAGGCGGCTGGATCCGCGATCGTCGTAGCGAACGACAATGATAATCAGGTTTGCGAGAACGAAGGCTGTTGCATAGGCCGCCGGCAGCCACGGGCGCTCCACCGGTCTGGTTCCACTGGCGGACAAAGAAACTCCGGCTCGCCGCAGGAAATATTCCCAGTCGACGAAAAAGGCAGTGAGGATCAGCCACTGCGGGTTCCACATGCCCATGATCAGCTTGAGCAGGACCACGCCGGCCGCGAAGACCAGGCCTTCGGCAAGGCGCAGCCATGGACGATTCAGAGAGGCCAGCGCGAGGATCGGCAGCGCTTGAGTTGCCAGGTGGCCAAGCGCCGCAAGCTTCCAGAGCCATGGCGTGTTGACCAAAAGGTCAACATTCCACGGCAAAGGCTCACCTCGGATCAGCCACGGCAGCGAGACCGAATTCCGAAGATTATCAGAAAGCGCCCAGGACAGATCGAAGGCAAAATCAGGTGTCGACCACTTGGCGTAGAAGCCGCCAAAATAGACGGCCGAAACCCCGAACTGACCGAGGATGACGGGCCACCAATATACGCGGCGCTCTAGACTAATCGGGCTGCGCAAAAATGACCGTGCTATCCAGCTATCGACTGACCAGACATCGCCCGCCCGCCCGAACATGAAGGCCCATGCCGCCAGCAGGCCGGAATTGTATGGGTGAGACCACAAGGGCTGCCAAGCCCAGATGATGGCGGAGAGGAAGGTTAGGGACACGGTGCTGGCGATCATAGACCATCGCGTTGCCAGGCCTGCGATTGCCGCAAGGGTCGACAGCCCCGCGAGCCAGACCAGCGCCTGCAATAGCTCTACCGGCGGCGGCGCCGAGGGAAAGAAGAGATAGACTAGTGACTTGGCGTGGTAGCTGCTGAGATTGATGCCCTGATAGTAATCCGGTGATCCGACGCCGATATAAATAATATCTGCGAAGACGTGGATGAGCAGGTAACCGAAGAGCGCTATCCTGCAGATGGCGATTGAGTAGGCTCCGCCAGCTCGGAATAGGTAATCGCCAACGAACAGTCGTGCGCTGTAGGCAAAATTTCGCGTCAGGCTGGACGCACGCAGCGCGGTTCGGTGAACGACTGAAGCGTTTTGCATTGTGGAAGGTGCAATCCAGCGGCTCTCCTAGCGTCTTACGGGGAGGTGGGCCGCGACACAACTCCTCCTATGCCCGGCACCCACACTCAGCGGCTGCCGACTTATCCGCCGCCTTTTGGCGGTTTTTCCATGTCCGGAGCCATCTATGAGCCTCGTCAGCAACTGGCGGCGCGTGCTGCGCCATGCCTGGTCGATTCGCTTGTCTGCACTGGCAGGCCTGCTCAACGCGTCTGAGGTCGTCGTTCAGGTCTTCATCGACAACCCGCCAATCCCGCGCCTGACCTTCGCCGTCCTTGCGGGCCTCGTCAGCCTTGCAGCCGCGGTGGCGCGCTTCGTCGCACAGCGCACCGTCTCGGGAGGCGAGCAATGAGCCGGGTCAAGAAAAGCGCGACCGTGGCCGCGCTGGCTGTCGCGACGCTGGGCGGCTCCGAAGGCCTGCGGCAGATCGCATATCCCGATCCGGCGACTAGGGGTTATCCCTGGACTGTCTGCTACGGCGAGACGCGCACCGAGGACGGCGCACCGATCAGGCCGGGGATGCGCTTCAGCCTCGACCAGTGCAAGGCGATGCTCATCAGCCGGGCGGATCAGTTCGCTGACGCGATCGAGCGCTGCGTCCCATCCGCCAAGGAGATGCCGGCGCCGCGCTATGTCGCGCACCTCTCGCTGTCGTACAACATCGGCACCGGCGCCTACTGCCAGTCGAGCGCGGCGCGACTGGAGAATGCCGGCCACACTCGCGCCGCCTGTGACGCCTTCCTGAAATGGGACAAGGCTGCCGGCATCCGGATGCCCGGCCTGACGCGGCGCCGCCAGCAGGAGCGGGCGATGTGCCTGGAGGGGCTGTGATGCCGCTCCTTGCCCTGCTCAAGCTCGCCCCGGCGAAGGTCTGGCTCATCCTCGCTGCCATCCTCGTCGTCGCGCTCTGGTACTGGCGCGCGACTGACGCCGCCTACGACCGGGGAAAGACTGAAACCGTCGTCACCATCCAGAAGGGGCAGATCGATGCGCAAGACCGTGCTGAAGCTGAGCGCCGCAAGCTTGATCGCGGCGACGATAGCAGGGTGCGCGGCTTCGACCGAGATTAAGGTCGACGGCTGCACGGTGTTCGGCCCGATCTACGGGTCCAAGAGTGACACGGCAGGGACGCGTTCGCAGGTCGACGCGCACAATGCCAAGGGCGTCGGCGCCTGCGGCTGGGAAGCTGGCAAATGACGATCACCTCCGAGCTCGTCGCCTTCATACTGACGATCGCCGGCGTCGTCGGTGGAGTCTGGTTTCGCATCGAGCGCATGGTCCAGGCTGCCAAGATCGACGCGCTGGCCGAAGCCAACAAGGCGGCGCTCGCCGCGATGGCTGCATCTACCAAGGCAGGGCTAGTCGCGGATGCTCTCGCCGAGTTCAGGGTCCATGTCGCCGAGACCTATGTCAGCAAGCAGGGGCTTCGCGAGCAGGTCGGCCAAGTGATGGACCTGCTGCGCGATGTCCAAAACGACGTCGGCAGCGTCAATGAGCGCCTCGACCGCGTCATTGAAGGCCAGCCAGCCCGGCGGTCGGCTCGCGCCAAGGCGTCCTAGGCGCTGGCTGGCAAGACTGAAGATCGGCGAGGCCGTCGTCACCGAGAGGTGGCGGCGGCTTTTTCGTTTCTGTCCGGGTTTCTGTCCGGAAAAGAAAAAGGGCCGATCCGGCCCCATCTCTAACTACTTGCGATATCTCGGGAAATTTTGGTCGGAGTGGCAGGATTTGAACCTGCGACCCCCTCGTCCCGAACGAGGTGCTCTACCAGGCTGAGCCACACTCCGATCAACTGGTGGCCGGCTTATAGCCAGCCGCTCGCCGCAGCGCAACAGCCAAGGACAGGGGTTGCGCGATCTTTTTCGGCAAGGCTCCGGCCGCAAGCCCGGGTCAGGTGCGGCGCGCTTGTCGATGCCGACCCCGGAGCAGGACGATCGCTGTTGCGCACGGCTGCGACGCGCTCTAGAAGGCAGCGCAGATTGGGGCGTCGCCAAGCGGTAAGGCAGCGGTTTTTGGTACCGCCATTCCCAGGTTCGAATCCTGGCGCCCCAGCCACCGCTCCCTTGACGCGTTCGATCCGATCGACTTGCAGCCGTTTGTAGCCCGGCGCGATTGTAGCGCGCCGCGATCTTTGGCAGAAATCGACGCGATCTTTGGCAGAAGTGGCTAGTCGCCAGCCTTCCCTCAATAGAGCTTGGTCGCATGGCTCTGAGCATCCGACTGATCGCGCGGACTGTGGAGCGCGCCGCGGTTTTCCGGACACCGGTGGCCTCGCCAATGCCAGGCTTCAGTGTATCGGCCATCATTTCGTGTCGGGGCCTTGATCGGTCCTGAATATAGCTGCCAGAAGCTGCTCGTCGGAGATGCTTGGAGGGACGTCCTGCAGGGGAGCGTGCAGGTCTAAATCGTCATCGTGCATGAATCCGGCCAAATAGGTATCCTTGTCGATGTATCGGACGGCCCAGAATGCTTCACCAGAGTGCCGCAACCCGGGAACGGATGAGGACACGTCGACTTGCCTTGCGTTGCTGGGCAAGGTTCCTTGAACTGTGCTCTGACGATCGGCTTTTCGGTAGACGGGCGCATTTCTCGTTTTCACCGAAATGCTAAACCGCACCCCATGGCGAGCGTAACGTGAGGTTTGGCTTCGCTCTTGGCGCCTAAGCAGGACGTCGACTAGGTTTTCCAGCACGTAAGCGGCATTCTCCTCGACTGCGCCCTCTAGAACTTCGAGATCATTCTTCACGAGCCAGCCGTCAGTGGGATGCTCGTACACCGCCGGTGTTAGTCGCCAGATGTTCCAGAACACGACGGGATCGATGCGATCCTTAAGGAGGTTATGGTCGATTTGAGAGATGTCGAGGACAATGTAATCAAACGGTGTCCGAACGCGGTCGAAATACTCTTTTGTTCGAGCATAATATGGGGCCTCAGAGCCGATGCCGGCTAGGCTGCTTTGCCCGTTCTCGAACAGCCTGACATCGGAATTCTTCTCGAAAATCGAATAGAATGCCTTGCGCGCCTCGATCAGGCATTGCACGTACTCACCGGTTCTGAAAGGCCGAATCTGCCTCCGTGAGAAATTGGCGGGCCTTCTCGTGCTCGACGAGCTCGATCAGGTTGATCGACATGTAGTCGACTGAGAATATCAGTTGTGTCGCTTCGCGCAGGAACTCGCGGACTACGGTCGTTAGGCCTTCGAGCTCTTTGACATCTGGCCTAAGGCCATCGTGTTTTGATGCCACTCTGATCTTGTTCAAGGCGATCAGGCGAGCACGAAAGGGTAGGCTCTTTGGCGCAATTTTCTCGTCGATCTTATCCAAGTAGGTAGGAAAGTCCGTATTCTTCCCAATCTTTGCGTTGAGGTGCTCCGCGGCTGACAAAAAGAATATCTCCAGCGCATCCTGGAGCAAATTTGCTGTCGCGTAGGGTGCAAACTCGTTGTGGGCGCGAGCATGCTCCATAGCGCTGTTGAACAGAAAGCGGCTGAGCATCAGGCGTTTGACCATGACAGCAGGCAGCATTTTTCATCCATCCGAACGGCGCATTTCGGAAGCTGTAGCGTGAGCATCATTTACAGTGTCCCCGCGCCCAACGCGAGCAACGCCAGCCCACACAACGCCCGGTCGGCTTGACTCTCTCAAGTGATGTGTTCTCTTTATGTTCTCATTTTAAGGACGAGAACCATGTCAGCGCTGCCAGCCGACCAGCGGGTCGAGGACGCGTCCCTTGATGCTGAAATCACGGGGATGATCGCCGAGTTACTAGAAGAGCATGGCTCCGAGATCGCGGCGCTGCGGGCGCTGGCGCACGACTTCCTCGTATTGCTCGCCGATGCCGATCGCTCGGTCTCGCGCGGCTATCTGCGCGGGCTGTTCTCGGAGGGCGCGCGTCCGCTTCGCGGAGAGGATGAGTGAGGGCGGGGCTCGCGGGTCGAGATCGAGTCTGGCGCGACGGAGCGGGCGCCTTGACCCGTCTGCGCTGACACATCCTCGTCATCGCCGCGGCCGATATCGGCCGCGGGCTTTCATCCTGGCAGGGGCTCACTTGCCGTATTGCTGGATCAGCGCGCGGGCCTCGGCGAGCAGCTTCTTGCCGTCGGCACCCTTGGCGCCGACCTCCTTGACCCACTCCTCTTCGACCGAGGCGGTGGCGTCGACCCAGCGCTTGTACTCGTCCTGCGGCAGGTCGTAGAAGATGCCGCCGAGATCCGCCGCCTGCTTCTTGTAGGTCTCGACCACTGCGTCGAAGCCGGTCTCGCCGGCCCAGGCCGAGGTCTCCGGGCCGCTATTGGCATCGATCACCTTCTTCAGATCGGCCGGCAAGCTGTCGTATTTCGCCTGGTTCATGCCGAATAGGAAGATCGTGTTCGAGATGCGCGGCGCTCCCGCCGGCACGTTGAGATGGTATTTGGCGATCTCGGCGAGCTTGATCGACGGCGAGCCCTCCCACGGCACCGCCGCGCCGTCGACGACGCCCTTGGCCAGCGATTCCGGCACGGCCGGCAGCGGCATCTGCACCGGCGTCGCGCCGAGCGCCGCGAGCATCTTCGAATTGGCGCGCGTCGCCGCCCGGATCTTCAGGCCTTTCATGTCGGCGAGCGTCTTGGGCTGCTTGCTGGTGAAGTGGAAGAGCGCGCCGTCATGCACATGCATGAACAGCGGCTTCACGCCCTTGTATTCGTCCTGCGCGTTCTTCTGGGCGTAGTCCCAGAAGGCGCGGCTGCCGGCCTTGGCGGTCACCACCATCCAGGGCAGTTCGAAGACCTCGGACTTGGCGAAGCGGCCGGCGGCATAGGTCGGCACGGTCCAGATCACGTCGACGACGCCGTCGCGCACCTGGTCGAAGAGCTGCGCCGGCGTGCCGCCGAGCTGCATCGCCGGATAGATCTGGCATTTCAGCTTGTCGCCGGACTCCTTGTTGATCTTGTCGCACCAGGGCTGGATCAGCTTGACCTGTGCGCTCGAGGTCGAGGGCAGGAAATGGTGGACGCGCAGGATGACCTGCTGCGCCGCCGCCTGCGAGATGCCGGCGAAGCTCGCCAGCCCGCCGAGGACGAGACCGGCGCAGAGCCGGTTGAGGATCGATGTCTGCTGCTTGCTCATGCTGCACCTCCCTGTGCGTTTTCTGCCTGTGCGTTTGCTTGTTGATCGGGTGAATGGCCTCACAGCGCGCCGAACGTCTTGACCAGGACGAGCGAGACCGAGGGAAAGGCGACGAGGGCGATGATGCGGACGAGGTCCGAGGCCAGGAAGGGCATTACGCCCTTGAAGGTCTCGACCAGCGGCACGTCCTTGGCGAGGCGGTTGATGATGTAGACGTTCATGCCGACCGGCGGATGCACCAGGCCGATCTCGACCACCATCAGGGCCAGGATGCCGAACCAGATCGACTTGTCCTCGACCGACATGCCGTAGAAATCGAGCCCGATGATCATCGGATAGAAGATCGGGATCGTCAGCAGGATCATCGCCAGCGAGTCCATGACGCAGCCGAGCAGGATGTAGATCACGAGGATCATCGCCAGCACGAAGAGCGGGGCGAGGCCGCTGTCCTTAACCCAGGCCGCGAGCTCGGCCGGCATCTGCGACAGGGCCAGCGCCGTGTTCAGCATGTCGGCGCCGAGCAGGACGAGCAGGATCATCGCCGTCGCCTGCGCCGTGCCGAGCGCGCTGTCGATCAGCCCGCGCCAGCGCATGCCGCCGCTGATCACCGCGATCGCGCCGCAGGCAGCCGCACCGATCGCCGCCGCCTCGGTCGGGGTCGCCCAGCCGCCATAGATGCCGACGATGACGAGGACGAACACGAAGATCACCGGCAGCACCCCGGCGA
>WPCJ01227207.1_pt1 | contig 50579 bp, 44 predicted proteins | sample 5399831 | NCBI WGS metagenome assembly WPCJ01 (sample SAMN12869470, study PRJNA574797) | sludge metagenome | isolation source: wastewater treatment of pH10 | place: China:Beijing | collected 2019-05-20
GCGCTTCTGCTTGGTCGCGTAGATTTGCGCAACGATGCCCGCGATGACGAGGAAAATTCCGGCAGTTGTCAGACAGGCCGCGATCGCACCGTAGGTCTGCAGCACGGCGATGAAAACCGCTGCGCAGCCAAAGGCGAGCGAGATCAGGCCGGTGATTCCAGCCAGCACCAGCAACGAGGTCATGCGCAGGCCTTCGCCGGTGCTGGTCTTCAGGTCGTCGATATATTTCTGCAGCATCGCCTTTGCCCCGCTTTGACGGCCCATCATAAAGAAAACCGGCGGTGCCTTGCGGCGCCGCCAGTCGAAACATCCCATTACCCGGCAACAGAGTTAACGGCGACGCCAGGCCATGCCGATCAGCACGCCAAGACCGAGCGCGAGGCCGACGCTGGCGAGGGGGCGCTGGGTGATCGCATCTTCGAGCGACTCTTCCATCGAATAGGCCGCGTCGTAGGCGGCGCTGCCGCGCTCGCGCAGATCGTCATAGACAGCGCTGCCCCGATCCTGCAGGTCAGACATCACGTCGTCGGCGCGTTCGCGCGCCTGCTTGACGCCGCGGCGGGCCTGCTTGCCGGCCTGGCCGGTGAAAGCGTTGAGGGCGTCAGTGATCTGTTCGGTGAGGGCGGAGACATCGTTTTTCACGGCAGCAAGATCCTTCTGCAGGCGGCTATAGGTGGCTTTGTCCGTCAGTTTCTTCAATTCGCTCAAGGCATCGTCGTCGGACATGCGAAGCTCCACTCGGAAACAAGAACCGGAATTTGCAGCAGAAACGCCCCGTTAGATCGTAAGTTCCATTGATAGGTGGAGTTTACTCCTGCGGCAACTGGGGCGAATTGAGCGGCATCAAATGCTCCTTGAGGATCAGTCCGACGATCAGGATCGGCGCTGCCAGGAAGCCACCCATCGGGCCCCATAGCCATGTCCAGAAGGCAAGGCCAACGAACACCGCCAGCGCGTTAAGTTGCAGCCGGCGGCCGATGATGGTCGGGGTGATAAAATGGCCCTCCATGAAAGTCAGGCCGACAAACAGCGCCGCGGCGATCAGGCCGGCGCCGAGCGTTGAGGCGGTGATGATGCCGACCACCACCAGGATGACGAACATCACCACCGGCCCGATGATCGGGAAGAAGTTCAGCGTCGCCGCCAGCGCGCCGAGTCCGGCTGGATTGGGCATGCCGGTGACGGCGCAGATGATGCCGGTGCCGATGCCGACGCCGAAATTGATCATGGTGACCATGAGCAGATAGTCGCCAAGCCTGGTCTCGATGGCATTGAGAATGCGCAGCGTGCGCAGCCGCCATTCGTGGTCGCTGAAGTTCATGATCATCGCCCGGCGCAGATCCTTCCAGCTCGCGATGAACAGAATGAGCGTGGCGATGAACAGCAGGAACTCGGTGAAGGTCGGGCTCAGGAATTCGACGGTCGGCTGCACCCAGTCGATTTTCGGAAGTTTGAACTGGGCGGAGGAGAGTGTCTCGGTATCGCTGAATAGCCCCTGAAACTGGTGCCACAGGGCCAGCGGCCGATCGAAGATCTGCAGCTTCTCCTTTAACCGCGCGCCGAGCTCGGGCATCCGGTTGGTCCATTCGATCAACGGCGCCGAGATCAATCCGATGATGAAGATCGCCGTCGCTCCGACGCCTGTGACGATCAGGACCGATGACACGGCGCGCGGGATGCGGCGCTTCTCGAGAAAGCTTGCGGCCGGCGACAGCATGGTACCGACGATGAAGGCCGTTACGACCGGCAGGAAGAAGGCCTTGGCGAAATACAGCACCGTCATCACGGTGATCGCCAGCAGGGATACCAGCGCGAAGGCCACGACTTCGGCGCGGCGAATGACCGGCGGCTGTTCGACGGTGCTTTCCGGTGCCGGAACGCCGGCTGGTTTATCAGAAAAAGAGCGGACCTTACTCATGGTATGTCACGACGCGCCGCCTCACTGGCGAAGCCGTGGCGAGGCCTCGCGAAGGATGGCGCGACAACACGGTGCTACCGCAACAAGTTCCGTCGCGAAACCGTGATGGTCACTTAATTGACAAATCGCTTTCCCGATGAACCCGCGCGGGAACCGGCGCGACCGAAATGGTGTTATCCGCGCATCATTCACATGGGGCAGTCACATGTCACACGCATCCTCCCGCAAGGTTTCGCTGCGCGGCGCTGGCGCGTTTGCGCTTGCTGCAGCACTGTTGGTCGCACCCGCCCTCAACTCCAGCGCATCGGCGCAGCAGATGATGAGTTACGCGCCGACGACGCAAGACGGCTTTCTCGAAGACAACATCATGGTGACGCCGGAGCAGCAGCGGGATGCCGCATCCTATGTGGTGCCCGAGCGCCTGCGCCGCGCCGAGGTCTCCTATGTGAGCAACCAGGCTCCGGGCACGATCGTGATCGATACCGGAAACACCCAGCTCTATTACATCCTCGGCAATAACCGGGCGATCCGATACGGCGTAGGGGTCGGCCGTGAAGGCTTCACCTGGGCGGGCACCGAGACGGTGACGCGCAAAGCGGAATGGCCGGATTGGCATCCGCCGGCAGAGATGATCCGCCGCCAGCCTTATCTGCCGCGTTTCATGGCGGGCGGCCCCGGCAATCCGCTGGGTGCGCGCGCGATGTATCTCGGCTCCAGCGCCTATCGCATTCACGGCACCAACGACCCGACCACCATCGGCAAATTCGTTTCGTCAGGCTGCATCCGTCTGACCAACGAGGACGTGCAGGATCTTTTCAGGCGCGTGAACGTTGGCACCAAGGTCGTCGTGCTGCCGAAGTCAGCGGCGTCACGTGACTTGGCACGCGCGGCTCCGAGCTCTCACACGGTGATCTCCGTGCAGCCGGCGCGGGTGCCGGCGACGGGGCAGCAGGCGATGAACCTCTCGGCGTCATCGCTCTACTGAACGATCTGGAAGCTCAATTCGGAGGGCCGAGACCCATGACCCCTATGTCGGGACGACGGCTCCTAGGAGCAGTAGCGGTGGCGACCGGGTTGATGAGCGCGGCGGTGCCCGCCGCGCAGGCGCAGGATTTCTTTTCCGAGCTGTTCGGCGGTTTCGGACGCGGTCGCATGCCCGAAATCTCGTCTCCATTCGACGATGGACCGCGCATGCGCGTGGAGCGGCCACGCGCGGCGAGCGGCAGCCCGCAAGCCTATTGCGTGAGAACCTGCGACGGTCGCTATTTTCCGATTACAGCGAGCGACAATCAGAGCCGTGCCGCGTCGTGCAACAGTTTCTGCCCGGCGAGCAAGACCGAGATCGTCTATGGCAGCAGCATCGACCACGCGACGACGGAAAGCGGAAAAGCCTATTCGGACCTGCCGAATGCCTTCAAGTTCAGGAACGAGATCGTCGCCGGCTGTACCTGCAACGGCAAGGATCAGTTCGGCCTCGCGCAGGTCAAGATCGAAGACGATCCGACGCTGCGCAAGGGCGATATTGTGGCCGGTGCGGATGGTCTGAAGTCGGTGACCCGCACGGACAAGCGCGGCGCATCGCTCAATATGACTCCTGTGCCGGCCGCAGTCAGCGCGAAATACGAACGTCTGCCGGTGGTGGCGCGGGAGTAGCCCGCGCCATTTCGTCACGCCGCCCGGATCTTCCCAAGGAAATCGGTGATCTGCGACCCCAGCTGATGCGTCTGCGTCGCGAGGGTTTCCGATGCCGTTTTCACATTCTGTGCCGCCGCACCCGCGGCGTCAGCGTCGGCGCTGACGCCAGTGATGTTGTCGGAGACGTTCCGGGTACCGGTGGCGGCCTGCTGGGTCGAGCGTGTGATCTCCTGGGTGGCCGCTCCCTGTTCCTCGACGGCTGCTGCGATCGCCGTGGCGACCTCGTTCACCTCGCCGATGATGCCGCCGATGGTCTTGATGGCCTCGATGGCATCGCCTGCGACTTTCTGGATATCGGCAATCTGGTCCGAAATATCCTCGGTGGCTTTTGCCGTCTGGCTGGCCAGCGACTTCACTTCGGAGGCCACCACCGCAAAGCCACGGCCGGCCTCTCCGGCGCGTGCGGCCTCGATCGTGGCATTGAGGGCGAGCAGGTTGGTCTGCGAGGCGATGTCGTTGATCAGCCCGATCACTTCGCCGATGCGGTTCGCGCTGGCGGCGAGACCCTGCACGGTGGCGTCGGTCTGATGGGCCTGTTTCACTGCGCGGCTGGCAATGCCGGCGGCGTGTGCGGCTTGGCGGCTGATATCGTTGATCGACGTGCTGAGTTCCTCCGCCGCAGCGGCGACGTTCTGCACATTTGCCGAAGCATCGTTGGACGCACGGGCGGCGTCCTGCACGCGGATGTTCGTCTGATCGGATACGGCCGCCATGCTGTCGGAGGTCGTGTTCATCTGGTCGGAGGCATTGTCCAGCGCGCCGAGCGTATCGCGCATCTGGATTTCGAAATGGCCGATATATCGTTCGATCGTTTGTTGGCGGTTCGCCGTCTGCGCATTGCGGTCGCGCTCTTGCTGTTCGATCTGCGCCTTTTCGATGGCCTGGCGCTTGAAGGTCTCCAGCGCGCCGGCCAGAGCGCCGATTTCGTCGTGACGCTCGGCATAACTGGCCTCGACCGAGAGATCGCCGCCGGCAACTTGCAACATGGCATCACGAATACGATTCAGTGGCACGATGACACGGCGGGAGACGGCGATCATGCTGGCGATCGCGGCAGCAATGGCGAGGCTGAGAAGTGCAGCCTGTAGAACGAGGGCGCGCTGCGCCAGTGCGATCTGGCTGTTGGCGTGTTCGACGGCCTGATCGAGCGCGCGCTCGGCAACGGTGACTGCGGTGCTCATGCGCGGCACCGAATATTGGCTCCAGTCATTGGCTTTCATTTCCGGCGCCGTATCAGCCGCGAGGGCTGCAACCAGGCGGTCGCGCAGGCCGGTGTAATTCGGATCGAAATAAGTCGTCTTGGCGAGATCGATCGCCTTCGCCACATCCGGTGACAGTCTGGCTCCCGCCGTCGTGCTTTCCAGCGCCTGCCAGGCAATCTCGATCCCACCTACCTGTTTGGCATAGGTCGTCGCACCGTTTGACGGAAGTTTTCCGGTCGCGAGGCTGGACGAAAGAAGCGTCGTCGCATCGCCAGCGGCAACGCGCATCAGCCAAGCCATCTGCTTGATCAGCAGGAGCTGATCGATCTCGGCGTCCTGATGACTGACGGCTAGCACAAGAGCGGAAGAAATGCTGTCGAGAGTGAGCAGCAGTGCGTCGTTAGTGGCGGCATACTCCTTCACCAGCGCAGGACGCCGCTCCGCCTTGGGTTTCTGGATCGCGCCCCAGGATTCGGTCTGGAGCTTGCTCAGTTCGCCCATCAGCCGCTTCAACTCTGGCTGCAGGCGCGCCTTGTCGCCGAAATCGATCCGCTCGAGCGACTCTGCAGTCCGGCGCATGGCGGGCATCTCGGCGTCGCGCAGAGCTTGCAGATAAGCGAGGAAGTCCTGGGCGGGAATGTCGTTGCCGTTCAGCGTTCGCACGGTGCCAACGCGTTCGGCGCGCATGTTGTGCATCGCTTTGAAGGTGTTTGCCGATGTCTCTGCAATTATTGATACGCGATTGGCTGCGTTCAGACGCTCCCATGAATTCCACGCGCCATGCGCCAGAACGATGACGATGGACGCCGCCATTACAGCAATCACCGATTTGAGCAGAGTAGAGACGGTCATACGAGAGAGCATTTTCGATTCCTCAGCCAGCGGTGTTTAGATAAGCCGAGAACCGTAAAGAATTCCGCTATGCGAAAGCGCTCTGTTCCTGATGTGGAACCTGCATGGCTCGCGCGCGTTCTATTTCTGTAGTTGCGCTGGCACTTCCGGCCCGCGCGTTGTCACGCAGGCGTCATCTCTAAGGTTTGGGGGAAATATCCGATGGGCATTCTCATCAGTGCTTTGATCACGTTTCTCGTCGTCATTCTGATTTTGTATTTAATCAACATGCTGCCGCTCGACGGCCGCGCCAAGCAGATCTGCCGCGTGATCGTGATCATTCTCGGCGTGATCTCGCTGCTGAAATATATCGCGGTGTTTTAGGGCGCGGACTAACAAAAAGCCCCGGCGTGTCAGCCGGGGCTTTTTCTTTTCTCCGTTCCTCATGGTGAGGAGGCGCGAAGCGCCGTCTCGAGCCATGGGATGATGGAGCTCCGCATCGATCCTTCGAGACGCTGCTGCGCAGCTCCTCAGGATGAGGGGAGTGTGTCGCTCTTAACCCGCTGCCTTCGCTTCGCGGCGACGGGCGGTGAGGATGTACTCCGTATAGCCGTTCGGCTGCGTGCGGCCTTCGAAGATCAGATCGCAAGCCGCCTTGAAGGCTACGCCATCGAAGCTGGGCGCCATGTTCTTGTAGATCGCATCGCCCTTGTTCTGGCCGTCCACGACCACGGCCATGCGCTTCAGCGACTCCATCACCTGATCCTTGGTGATGACGCCCTGATGCAGCCAGTTGGCGAGATGCTGCGCGGAGATGCGCAGCGTGGCGCGGTCTTCCATCAGGCCGACGCCGTGAATGTCCGGCACCTTGGAGCAGCCGACGCCCTGATCGATCCAGCGCACGACATAACCGAGAATGCCCTGGCAGTTGTTGTCGATCTCCTGCTTCACGTCGTCCGGTGCCCAGTTCGACTGCGACACCGGAATGGTGAGGATGTCGCTGAGCTTGCCGCGGGCGCCGCCCTTGGCCAGTTCCTGCTGGCGGGCGATGACGTTGACCTGATGATAGTGCAGCGCGTGCAGCGTCGCCGCCGTCGGCGAAGGCACCCACGCAGTGGTGGCACCGGCCTGCGGATGACCGATCTTCTGGGTCAGCATGTCCGCCATCTTGTCCGGCGCGGCCCACATGCCCTTGCCGATCTGCGCATGGCCGGGGAGACCGTCGAGCAAGCCGGTATCCACGTTCCACTCTTCATACGCCTTGATCCACGGCGTCGCCTTCATGTCGTTCTTGCGGATCATCGGACCCGCTTCCATCGACGTGTGGATCTCGTCGCCGGTGCGGTCCAGGAAGCCGGTATTGATGAACATGATGCGCTTGGAGGCCTGCTGGATGCAGGCCTTGAGGTTCACCGTGGTGCGGCGCTCCTCGTCCATGATGCCGACCTTCATGGTATTCTCGGGCAGCGAGAGCATCTTTTCGACGCGGCCGAAGATCTCGCAAGTGAAAGCGACTTCGTCCGGTCCGTGCATCTTCGGCTTCACGATATAGATCGAGCCGGTGCGGCTGTTGCGCAGCTTGCCGGTGCCCTTGAGATCGTGGATGCCGATCAGGCCGGCGACGGCGGCATCGAGAAGGCCTTCGGGAATCTCCTCGCCATTGGTGTCGAGCACGGCGTCGGTGAACATGTGGTGGCCGACATTGCGCATCAACATCAGGCTGCGGCCGTGCAGCGTTAGGTCCTTGCCCGAAGCGGTCTTGTAGGTGCGGTCGGCATTGAGCGCGCGGGTTAGCGTCTTGCCACCCTTGTCGAAGTCGGCAGATAGCGTACCGTTCATCAGGCCAAGGGTGTTGCGATAGACCAGCACCTTGTCTTCAGCGTCGACGGTGGCGACGCTGTCTTCCATGTCGAGAATGGTGGAAACGGCGGCTTCCATCAGCATGTCCGACACGCCTGCCGGATCGTCCTTGCCGATCGGGCTGGTGCGGTCGATCTGCACTTCCACATGCAGGCCGTTATTGACGAGCAGGATCGCGTTCGGCGCGGCGTGATCGCCGAGATAGCCGGCGAGTTGGTCGGCATTCTTCAGCGCAGTGATGTTACCGCTCTTGAGCTTCGCCGATAGCTGGCCGGAGATAATGCTGTAGCCGGTGACGTCGGTATGGCTGCCGGTGGCGAGCGGCGCGGCCTGATCGAGGAACGCCTTTGCCTTGGCGATCACCTTGTCGCCGCGGGCCTTGTTATAGCCCTTGCCGGATTCCGACGGATCTTGCGGGATCGCGTCGGTGCCATAGAAGGCGTCGTACAGGCTGCCCCAGCGCGCATTCGCAGCGTTCAGCGCGTAGCGCGCATTGGTCAGCGGCACGACAAGCTGCGGGCCGCAAATCTTGCCGATTTCCTCGTCCACATTGGCGGTCTCGACCTGCTTGGTGGCGGGTTCGGGGAGCAGGTAGCCGATCTCCTTCAGGAAGGCGGTATAGGCATCGAGGTCGAAGGCCTTGCCCTTATTGGCGAGGTGCCAGCCATCGATCTTGGCCTGCAGCGCGTCGCGCACCTTCAGCAAGTCGCGGTTCTTCGGGCCGAGATCCCTGATGATGCCGGCTACGCCGGCCCAGAATGCATCGGGCTCGATCCCTGTCTTCGGAGCGGCTTCCTTGGCGATGAAGTCGAACAGAACGGGGGCGATCTGCAGACCATGGGCGTCGATGCGTTTCATGATGCGTTTCTCTCGCGGCGCGGCAATTAAGCTCTGATTTTGGGAAGTGCAGGCGAAGACTGCCGAAAGAGTGGCAGCCTCGGGACGTTTTAGCGCCAAAGGAGGGGGGCGGGAAAGCCCCCGGGGCCTAGTGGCCGGGAGCGTGCGTGGGGTGGTCCGGCGAGAAGCGCTCGAGAGCCACCTTGATCAGAATGGTGAACAGCGCCACGGCCGTCAGCACCGTCGCGGCGGCGAAGGCGCCTGCGACATTGTAGTCCTGATACAAAAGTTCAATCTGCAGCGGCAGCGTCGTGGTCTGGCCACGGACATTGCCCGATACCACCGAGACTGCACCGAATTCGCCCATCACGCGCGCATTGCACAGGATCGCGCCATAGAGCACGGCCCAGCGGACATTCGGCAGTGTCACTTTGACGAAAGTCGCAAAACCGGAGGCGCCGAGCGTGACGGCGGCTTCTTCCTCGTCGGTGCCCTGCACCTGCATCAGCGGGATCAATTCGCGGGCGACGAAAGGCGCGGTGACGAACATCGAGGCAAGCACGATGGCCGGCAGCGCGAACATGATCTTGATATCGAGGAACTCGATGATCGGCCCGAACAGGCCGGTGGTGCCATAGACGAAAAGATAGGCCACGCCGGCAACGATGGGTGAGATGGAGTATGGCAGTTCGATCAGCGCGATCAGCAGCGTGCGGCCCGGGAATGTAAATTTTGTGACACACCATGCGGCGGCGAGACCGAACAGGATGTTCACGGGCACGGCGATCAATGCTGCGATGACGGTGAGCAGGATCGCGTGCTGGGTGCCGGGCTCGGCGAGATTGCGGAAAAAGACCGCAATGCCCTGCGACAGCGCTGACGAGAAGATCAGCGCCAGCGGCGCGATCAGCACCAGCAGCGTCAGCACGAAGACGATGCCGAGCACGATGCGACGCGTCACCGGGCCGGCGCCGACCGGCGTCACCATCCATGCGCCGTGGGATTGATCGCTCATCACGTGTCTCCCTTGCCGAGATAGCGCAGGTTCCAGGCCTGCACGGCATTGGTGATGATCAGCATCGTGAAGGCCATCGCCAGCATCACCACGGCGATCGCGGCGGCGGCTTCGTAGTTATACTCTTCGAGACGGATGTAAGTGAGCAGCGCCACGATCTCGGTCTTCATCGGCTGGTTGCCGGCGATGAAGATCACCGCGCCGAATTCGCCGAGGCTGCGCGCGAAGGACAGCGAGCAGCCGGCGAGGAAGGCCGGGAAGATCGCGGGAAAGATCACGCGCCACAGGATCTGGAGATCGCTGGCGCCGAGCGAACGGCCGGCTTCCTCGACATCCGAGCCAAGATCCTCGATCACCGGCTGCACCGTGCGCACCACGAAGGGGATGCTGGTGAAGGCCATCGCAATCGCGATACCGAGCGGCGTATAGGCGACCTGGATGCCGAGCTCGGCGAGTGGCGCGCCGAACCAGCCGTTCTTCGACAGCAGCGCGGTGAGTGCGAGGCCGGCGACAGCGGTCGGGAGCGCGAAGGGGACGTCCACGAGCGCATCGAGAATGCGCTTGCCGGGAAACTGGTAGCGCGCCAGCACCCAGGCGAGCAGCAGGCCGTAGACCGCGTTGAAGGCGGTCGCGGCCAGCGCCATGGTGACGGTGACGCGGATCGCCGACAGCGTGCGTGGCGACGACAGGATGCCCCAGAGCTGGGTCAGGCCGACATCGGATGCTTTCAGGATCAGCGCGCAGAGTGGCAACAGCACGATCACCCCGAGATAGAGGAGTGTGATGCCGAGCGAGAGCCGGAAGCCGGGGATGACGGTGCGTCGCAAGGGCAAGGTCCGTGAGTGAAGCCGATGGCCGGCTTCATAGACGATTTGGGGGGAAAGGGAATGTCGGCCTGTCATCCGGCCCTCATGGTGAGGAGGCGCGAAGCGCCGTCTCGAACCATGAGATGGCCGGGCTCGGAGCCCGCCGCCATCCTTCGAGACGCCGCTGCGCGGCTCCTCAGGATGAGGGCGGAGTGTGTGGCTTCAGCTCACTTCCCGCCGAACAAGGTATCCAGCTTGGCGCCCGCATTCAGGTGTTCGGCATTGACCTTGTCCCAGCCGCCGAATTCGTCCTCGATGCGATAGAGCTTCACATCCGGGAACTTGTCCTTGTTCTTCGCCATCACGTCCTTGTCGACGACGCGGTTATAGCCCTTGACCTCGATGGCCTGACCTTCCGGCGAATACAGGAATTCGAGATAGGCGGTGGCCAGCGCCTTGGTGCCATGCTTGTCGGCATATTTATCGACAACAGTCACCGGGAATTCGGCGAGCACGCTCGTCGGCGGCACCACGGATTCAAATTTGTCCTTGCCGTTGGCATCCTTGCCCGCGAGATCGCGGATCGAAGCCGTCTCGGCCTCGAAGGTGATCAGGACGTCGCCGGTGCTGCGCTCGACGAAGGTCGTGGTGGCCGCGCGGCCGCCGGTGTCGAACACCGGGACATTGGCGAACAGCTTCTTGATGAAGTCATCAGCTTTGTCGGCGCCGTACTTGTTCTTGGCGAAGGCATAGGCGGCGAGATAGGTGTAGCGCGCATTGCCCGAGGTCTTCGGATTCGGGAAGATCACCTGCACGCCCGGCTTCACCAGATCGTCCCAGTCCTTGATGCCCTTCGGATTGCCGGCGCGCACGAGGAAAGCGGGCAGCGAGTAGTAGGGCGAAGAGTTGTTGGGCAGCCGCGATGCCCAGTCCTTCGGGATCAGCTTGCCGCGATCGTAGAGCACCTGCACGTCGGTGACCTGGTTGAAAGTGACGACATCGGCCTCGAGGCCTTCGAGGATCGAGCGGGCCTGGCGCGACGAGCCGTTATGTGACTGGTTGATCGTGAGGTCCTGGCCGGTCTTGGCCTTCCACTGCTTGATGAAGGCGGCGTTGATCTCGACATAGAGTTCGCGCGCGATGTCGTAGGAGACGTTGAGCAGCGTGGTCGGTGTCTGCGCCTGGGCCGGTGCGGTGGCGCCGACGGAGAGCAGGCCGATGCCGGCGGCGAGAGTGGTCAAAAGGCGGTTCACGAAAAGTCCCCTGCGTTGAGCGGATCGGTGATGACTTGGCTGCGGCACTTTGCCCGGTGAACGGTCCGAAATTTGCTCCGCAACGATTGCCTGCCGTTGCGTGTTTTCCCGCAACCGTGGAGCCGCAATCCTGATGTGGAGAAGAACCGTCTCCGGCGCGTAGTGTTCGAGGGCAAAAAGTTCTACAGTTAGAACGGTTCGAAGAAGAAATAATCTTCTCTTTACGCCGTACAATCGAGAGATATATAGAAAATAATTCCAGTCAACCCCGGAGTTTCGGGGCAGCGGAGTGTGCATGCGCTATCTGCCTGTCTTTCTCGACGTGCAGGCCGGACCGATCCTTCTGATCGGCGCCGGGGAGTTCGTGCGCGCCAAGCTGCGGCTGTTGCTGGCGGCCAATGCGCGGGTCCGCTGGTACGCGATCGACGGCGATCGCGACCTCGCCGGGTTCGATCCGGCTGGCGTGGAAGCCATCGAGTTTGCCGAGGGCAATCCGCTCGCGGCGGAGCTCTCCGGCGTCATTGCGGTGATGTGTGCGGGGGCGGGCGACCTCGGTCCGATGATGGCGCTGCGCGCGAAGGCACACGGGCTGCCTGTCAATGTGATGGACGATCTCGCCAACTCCACTTTCATCTTTCCGGCCATCGTCGATCGCGGCGACGTAGTCGTTGCCGTTGGCACCGGTGGTACCTCGCCGGTAGTGGCGCGGCGCGTGCGTGAGATGATCGAGAGTGTGCTGCCGGCGCGGATCGGCGATCTCGCATCTTTCATTGGACGCTGGCGCAAGTCGATCAATGACAAGATTACCGATGCACCGTTGCGCCGTCGGTTCTGGGAGCGTGTGGTCGATGGCGATATTGGTGCGAAGGTGCTGGCCGGTCGCCGCGGCGCGGCCGAGCAGGCGCTGAGCGAGATTGCCGATCCCTCGTCATTCGCAGGCGCATCACTAGATGGTGCCGCCAAGGGCCATGTCACGCTGGTCGGCGCCGGCCCTGGCGATCCCGATCTGCTCACCATCAAGGCGCTGCGCGCGCTGCAGGATGCCGACGTCGTATTCTACGACGAGCTGGTGTCGCCGGAGATTCTCGACCGTATCCGCCGCGACGCGTCGCGCGTGCCGGTCGGGCGCCGCATCGGCAAGCCCGGTATCGGGCAGGATGCGACCAACACATTGCTGGTCGAAGCCGCGCGCGCCGGCCAGCGCGCTGTACGCCTCAAGGGCGGCGATCCCTTCATCTTCGGCCGCGGCGGCGAGGAGATTGAATTTCTCCGCGAAGCGGGCGTGTCCTATTCCGTCATTCCCGGCATCACCGCGGGCCTCGGCGCGGCCGCGATGTTCGAGACACCGCTGACCTATCGCGGCGAAGCACTGCGCATCACATTCCTGACCGCGCATAAAGAAAAGGACGCCGGCGCCGTCGACTGGTCGGTGCTCACCGACGCGAAAATGACCATCGTCGTTTACATGGGCATGACCGCCGCACCGGCGATCCGTGAAGGTCTCATCGCGGCAGGCCGTTCGCCGCAAACGCCGGTTGGTGTGTTTGCACGTGTAACCCGGCCCGACGCGCAGGCAGCGGTTGGCGTACTCGACAATCTCCCGGCTCTGGTCGGTCAAATCGATGGCGGTCCGGCCATCCTCATCATCGGTGATGTCGTGGCGCATTCTGCGCCGTGGCGGGCCGCGAATATCAACAAACTTGTCTCCGACATCTTGGTAGCTGCCGAATGACCTCTCCGCTGCAACAGAAGATCAAGATCACCGGCCCTTCGGTGGTGACCGCCAACCGCACTTTCGATGGCATCGTGATCTATCGCGATGCGCGCAAGGGCTGGACGCCCGATCTTGCGCAGGCTGCCATCGTTCGCACTGCCGACGATGCGCGCGCACTGCTCGCAGAATCCGCGGCTGACGATGTCGGTGCCATCGGTCCCTATATCGCGCCGGTGATCGTCACCGACGACGGCGCCATCGAGCCCGGCAATCTGCGCGAGCGCATTCGCCGCGAGGGCGTCACCATCGATCTGCCGATTTCGGCCTGAAGGTTTTCGACATGTATGCTTACGACGAAATCGACCGGACGCTCGTCAACGAGCGTGTCGCTGAATTCCGCGATCAGGTAAAGCGCCGTCTGTCCGGCGAACTCACCGAAGACGAATTCAAGATGCTGCGCCTGATGAACGGCGTCTATCTGCAGCTCCACGCATATATGCTGCGCGTTGCCATCCCCTATGGCACGCTGTCGGCACCGCAGCTCCGCAAGATGGCCCATGTCGCGCGCAAATATGATCGTGGCTACGGTCACTTCACCACGCGGCAGAACATCCAGTTCAACTGGATCAAGCTGGCCGATCTCCCCGATGCTCTGGAAGATCTAGCTTCGGTCGGCATCCATGCGATGCAGACTTCGGGCAATTGCGTGCGCAATGTCACCACCGATCAATGGGCCGGCGTCGCGCCGGGCGAGGTGGAGGATCCGCGCATCTGGGCCGAATTGCTGCGGCAATATTCGACCATGCATCCGGAATTCACCTATCTGCCGCGCAAGTTCAAGATTGCCATCACGGCGTCGGATCACGATCGCGCGGCGATCAAGGTGCACGATATCGGTCTGCGCATTCTCAAGAACGAGGCCGGCGAGACTGGTTTCGAGGTGCTGGTTGGCGGCGGTCTCGGCCGCACGCCTTTCATCGGCAAGGTGATCAAGCCGTTCGTGCATGGCGCCGACATTCTCAGCTATGTCGAGTCGATCCTGCGCGTCTACAACCAGTATGGCCGCCGCGATAACATCTACAAAGCGCGCATCAAGATCCTCGTCCACGAGCTCGGCATCGAGAAATTCTCTGCAGAGGTGGAAGAGGAATGGCAGGCGATGCGTCACAGCGCGCTGCAGCTCGACGACGAAATCGTCGCCGATATCCGCTCGCGCTTCCGCTATCCCGGCTATGAGGCGCTGTCCGATACGCCGGACGAGCTGACGGCGGCATCGGCCGATCCGCAATTCCAGCGCTGGCTGAAGAACTCGGTCGCGGCACATCAGAAGCCCGGTTATGCCATCGTCACGCTGTCGCTGAAGCCGATCGGTGGTCCGCCCGGTGATGCCACGGCCGAGCAGATGGACGCCATCGCCGATCTTGCCGAGAAATACTCGTTCAGCGAAATCCGCGTCGGGCATGAGCAGAATCTGGCGTTGCCGAATGTGCCGAAGCGCGATCTGCCTGCGCTGTGGCGGCAGCTCGACAAGCTTCAGCTTGCGACGCCGAACGTCAATCTGATCACCGACATCATCGCGTGCCCCGGCCTCGATTACTGCTCGCTCGCCAATGCGCGCGCGATCCCGATCGCGCAGGAGCTGACGCGTCGCTTTGCCAATCATGATCTCGCGGACATGATCGGCCGACTGCACGTCAACATCTCCGGTTGCATCAATGCCTGCGGCCATCACCATGTCGGCCATATCGGCATCCTCGGCGTCGAAAAGAACAACGAGGAATTCTACCAGATCACCATCGGCGGCCGCGCCGACGAAGGTGCTGTGGTCGGCACGCTGATCGGACCCGCGGTGCCTTACGACGATGTCGCCAATGTCATCGAGGACATCGTCGAATCCTATCTGGCGCTGCGCGCCCGACCGGACGAATTGTTTTACCAGACCGTCGAACGCCTCGGCGTCGAGCCGTTCAAGGAGCGTGTTTATGCCACTCGTTAAGAAGGGCGCGATTGTTGCGGACAGCTTCGCGCATGCGACGGATGACAGCGCGATCCCGATCGAGGGCGCAGCGTTGATTCCGGCGGCGCGATTTCTCGAAGATCCGCAGGCGCTGGTGGCACGCAACGCGCCGACCGGGGTGATCTGGCCGAACAACCGCGATCTCGACGAGCTCGTGCCCTATCTCGACAAACTCACCGTTGTCGCGCTGGTGTTTCCGACCTTCCGCGATGGCCGTGCCTACAGCCAGGCGCGGCTGCTGCGCGAGCGTTATGGTTACAAGGGCGAATTGCGCGCTACCGGCCAGGTGCTGCGCGACCAGTTCGTGCTGATGCTGCGCGCCGGCTTCGATGCATTCGAGGTCAAGAAGGATGCCGATGCCGAGGCCTTCGCGGCAACGGTGAAGCGTTACACGGTGTTCTATCAGCCGACCGGCGATGGCCGTGTCACGGCGCTGCATCGGCGCATGCAGGCGCGTCACGCCGCGAATGCAGGTTAGACGCGTCATTGCGCGGAGCCTCGCGGCGGCGAAGCGGTCCAGTTCTTCCGTTAGGCGCCCTGGATAGCTTCGTTACCCTCGCAACGACGACGGATGGCCGCATTCTCATGGACGATAAGTTCGTGGCAGAATACCGTCGTCATTGCGCGATCATTGAAATCTGCTTTCGTTGACTTCGCGCGCTAGTTTTTCGAGTCTTGCTGCGTTGCCGGATGGCGCTGTTGCCGTCCGGTCCATGGAGGTCTCGCATGATCCGTCGTTTCGCTATTGCCGCTGCATCGCTGCTGTGGGCCGGTTCGGCCTTCGCTGCCGATGTTACGCTGCTCAACGTGTCCTACGATCCGACGCGCGAACTCTATGTGGATTTCAACAAGGCCTTCGCTGTGGCCTATCAGAAGGAAGCCGGCAAGAGCATCGAGATCAAGCAGTCGCATGGCGGCTCCGGCTCGCAGGCGCGCTCGGTGATCGACGGGCTGCAGGCGGATGTGGTGACGCTGGCGCTCGCTTATGACATCGACGCTATCGCGACGAAAAAGCTTCTGGCGGAAGACTGGCAGAAGAAGCTGCCACAGAATGCGTCGCCATATACGTCCACCATCGTGTTCCTCGTCCGCAAGGGCAATCCCAAGGGCATCAAGGACTGGGACGACCTCCTGAAGAAGGGCGTCAGCGTGGTGACGCCGAATCCGAAGACATCGGGCGGCGCGCGCTGGAATTATCTCGCGGCCTGGGGCTATGCGCTCAAGAAATTCGGCTCCGAAGACAAGGCGAAGCAGTTTGTGGCCGACCTGTATCAACAGGTGCCCGTGCTGGACACCGGTGCACGCGGCTCGACCGTGACGTTCGTCGAGCGCGGCGTCGGCGACGTGTTGCTGGCCTGGGAGAACGAGGCATTCCTCGCGCAGAAGGAATTTGGTAAAGACAAGTTCGAGATCGTGGCGCCGCCGCAATCGATCCTCGCCGAGCCGCCGCTTGCGGTGGTCGATACCGTCGTCGACAAAAAGGGCACCCGCGCCGCGGCCGAGGCCTATCTGAAATACTGGTATACCCCGGAAGGTCAGGAGATCGCCGCACGCAATTCCTATCGTCCGCGCGACGCAGAAATTGCCAAGAAATACGAAAATTCCTTTGCTAAGGTGGAACTGTTCACCATCGACGATGTTTTCGGTGGTTGGACCAAAGCGCAGAAGGTCCATTTCAGCGAAGGTGGCGTGTTCGATCAGATCTACAAGAACTGATTAGAATCTGGTCGCACGCATGCAGGGGGCAGTGTGAGCGCAATTGGACGTCGACGCACGCTGCCGGGATTCGGGCTCACCATGGGCCTGACGCTCACATGGCTATCTATCATCGTGCTGATTCCGCTGGCGGGGCTGGTGCTCAAGACCTTTGAGCTCAGCTTCGACCAATTCTGGGGCATCATCACCAGCCGTCGCACGCTGAATGCGCTGAAGACGTCGTTCGGTCTCGCCTTCCTTGCGGCGGTCGTCAATCTGATCGCGGGCATGGTGATCGTCTGGGCGCTGGTGCGTTATCGCTTTCCCGGTCGGCGCATCTTCGATGCCATCGTCGATATTCCATTCGCATTGCCGACCGCCGTGGCCGGCGTCGCGCTAACCTCGCTGTTTGCACAGAAGGGCTGGCTCGGCGCGCCGCTGGCCGAACTCGGCATCAAGGTGGCGTTCACGCCGCTCGGTATTTTCATTGCCATGGTGTTCATCGGCATTCCCTTCGTGGTGCGCACGGTGCAGCCAGTGCTGCAGGACATCGACAGGGAGATCGAGGAGGTTGCGAGCTGTCTCGGCGCCAGCCGCTGGCAGACGATCTCGCGCGTGATCCTGCCGAGCCTCTTGCCCGCGATGCTCACGGGCTTTGCACTCGCTTTCGCTCGCGCCGTCGGCGAATATGGTTCGGTGATCTTCATTGCCGGCAATCTCCCGAACATTTCGGAGATCGCGCCGCTGCTGATCGTGATCCGCCTCTCCGAATTCCGCTATGCCGACGCCACCGCTATCGCTGTCGTGATGCTGCTGGCCTCGTTCCTGGTCATCTTCGCGATCAACCGCATCCAGCGCTGGTCGCAGAGCCGCATGATCCACCAGTAACACGCCATGCTGATGCCATCGCTCCCACCGCCGCGCGCTGCGCGCACCCCGACGCTCACCGAGCCGCGCTGGATTCGCGTCACCATTATCACGCTGGCGATCCTGTTCCTGCTGGTCCTGATAGTGCTGCCGTTAGTGGTCGTGTTCAGTCAGGCGTTATCGCGCGGTGCCTTGGCCTATCTGCGTGCGCTGGTCGATCCTGAAGCGCAGGCCGCGATCCGGCTCACGCTGCTGATCGCCGGCATCTCGGTCGGCCTCAATCTCGTCTTCGGCCTGATTGCCGCATGGGCCATTGCGAAGTTCGAATTCCGGGGCAAGACAACTTTGATCTCGCTCGTCGATTTGCCGTTCTCGGTGTCGCCGGTCATTTCCGGCCTCGTCTTCGTGCTGCTGTTCGGCGGGCAGGGCTATTTTGGTCCGTGGCTGCAAAGCCATGGCATCCAGATATTGTTTGCGGTGCCCGGCATCGTGCTGGCCACCACCTTCGTCACCTTCCCCTTTGTGGTACGCGCGCTGATCCCCTTGATGCAGGAACAGGGCACCTCCGAGGAAGAAGCCGCGATTTCGCTCGGCGCGTCAGGCCTTGCCACTTTCTTCCGCGTCACTTTGCCCAATATCAAATGGGGCGTGCTCTACGGAGTCCTGCTCTGCAATGCCCGCGCGATGGGTGAATTCGGCGCGGTGGCGGTGGTATCCGGCCACATCCGCGGCGAGACCAACACCATGCCGCTGCTGGTGGAAATCCTCTATAACGAGTATCAGTTCATGGCGGCGTTCGCGGTCGCATCGCTGCTTGCCATGCTGGCGCTGATCACGCTGGTGGCGAAGGCGATCCTCGAACGACATCTGGATCAAGGACCTCAGCGTGACCATTGAAGTCAAAAACATTGTTAAGAAATTCGGCAGTTTCGCTGCGCTCGACGGCGTCGATTTGAAGGTCGCCGATGGCGAATTGCTGGCATTGCTCGGCCCCAGCGGTTCGGGCAAGACGACCCTGCTGCGCATCATCGCAGGGCTCGACTGGCCGGATTCCGGCGAAGTGAAGTTCGATGGGCAGGACGCGCTCACCCGCGGCGCAGGCGAGCGCAATGTCGGCTTCGTGTTCCAGCACTATGCGCTGTTCCGCCATATGAGCGTGTTCGAGAATGTCGCTTTCGGCCTGCGCGTGCAGCCGCGCTCGATCCGCAAGAGCGAGGCACAGATCCGCGCGCGCGTGAAGGAGCTGCTCGATCTCGTGCAGCTCGACTGGCTCGCCGATCGCTATCCGAGCCAGCTCTCGGGCGGCCAGCGCCAGCGCATCGCGCTTGCCCGCGCGCTCGCCATCGAGCCGCGCATCCTGCTGCTCGACGAACCGTTCGGCGCGCTCGACGCCAAGGTGCGCAAGGAGCTGCGGCAATGGCTGCGCACGCTGCATGAGGAAATTCACGTCACCTCGATCTTCGTCACGCATGACCAGGAAGAGGCGCTCGAAGTCGCCAACCGCATCGTGGTGATGGACAAGGGCAAGATCGAGCAGATCGGCACGCCTGGCGATGTCTATGACAATCCGGCCTCGGCTTTCGTGCATAGCTTCATCGGCGAGTCCATCGTGCTGCCGGTGCATGTGCAGGGCGGACAGGTGACGCTCGGCGCGCGAGCGCTGAATATCGATGCAGGCGGTGCAGCCGGGCCATCGAAGCTGTTCGTGCGTCGGCATGACATGCATGTCGGTGCGGTCGGCGAGGGTGCTCTTGAAGGGACAGTGCGCCGGGTCCGCACCTTCGGCCCGATCCAGCGCGCGGACATCGCGCTCAATGGCGATGACACGCTGGTCGAAATCGATGCGCCGCGCGATCGGCCACTGACCACCGGCGATGCGGTCAGCCTGCAGCCGCGGCGGTATCGGATTTTCGCGGAACCGTAGCCTGGATGAAGCGCAGCGAAATCCAGGGATCGGCGTCCATGAAGACATTCTGATCCCGGATTGCGCTTCGCTCCAGCCGGGCTACGGATTTCCCCTCTGTTCACCATTCAGCCACGGTTGGTGTGCAACAACGGCCCCTCGATTTTGGGGGATTGCCGATGAAGCGGGTGGCTCTGGCCAGTCTGGGGATGTTGTTGCTGGCGGGCTGCGGAACCACCGTGGATCAGATCCCCGATCAACCCACCATGTATCTCAGCATGGCCAATGGCGGCGCCAAGCTCGATCCGCAGGCGGCCGCGCAGATGATCTCGCTCTATCGGCAGAACAACGGCCTCGGGCCGGTATCGGTCGATCCGGGCCTGATGGCGCTGGCGGAGGATCAGTCCACCGCCATGGCCAAGAAGAACAAGCTCGATCACGACGTGAAGGCGCCGCTTGCGAAGCGCCTGAATTCCGGCGGCTATCCGGCCACCGTTGCGGTCGAGAATGTCTCTGCCGGTTATCACACCCTTGCCGAGGCGTTTTCGGGCTGGCGCGATTCGCCGCCGCACCGGGCCAATATGCTAAAATCGGGCGTCTCCAAACTCGGAATAGCCGCGATCTATGCGCCGAACACCAAATACAAGGTGTTCTGGACCATGATCCTGGCCGAAACCGAAAAGCCGCGCTGAGCTGAAGACCTTGTGATGCTGCCGCGCAGCATCGGCAATTGACGCCGCGGGATCGCAGGGCCACGGTGCGGTTCCTCCAAGCGACCGCCGGTTCCGCCCATGGACATGTCCGCTCCCTTGTCAGATCAGACCACTTCCAAACCGTCGCAGGCCAAGCGTGTGCTGGTGCTGCAAGGCGGTGGCGCCCTCGGCTCCTATCAGGCCGGTGCCTATGAGGCGCTGTGCCACCACGATTTCGAGCCGGCCTGGATCGCCGGCATTTCCATCGGCGCCATCAATGCTGCGATCATCGCCGGCAACGAGCGCGACAAGCGGATCGGCAAGCTGCGCGAATTCTGGGGGATGGCGTCGTCGCCGGTGCCCTGGAGCCCGGTGATTTCCGACGAGCATGCGCGCTCGGTCTTCAACGAAGGCAGCGCTGCGATGATCGCCGCCTTCGGCGTGCCCGGTTTCTTCACACCCCGGATTCCACCTGCGCCATTCTGGCCGCCCGGCAGTCTGCAATCGCAGAGCTTCTACGATACCGCGCCGCTGAAGGCGACGCTGGAGCGGCTGGTCGATTTCGATCGCATTAATGACTGCAAGACACGCCTCAGTGTCGGCGCCGTCAGTGTCACCACCGGCAACTTCACCTATTTCGACAACGAGATCTTTCGCAAACTCGGCAAGAAGATCGGTCCCGAACACATCATGGCCTCCGGCGCGCTGCCGCCGGGCTTTCCCTCCGTTGAGATCGAGGGCGAGCATTTCTGGGATGGCGGCATCGCGTCCAATACGCCGCTCGATTTCGTGCTCGACGATGTGTCCAGCGATCTCCTGATCTTCCAGGTCGACCTGTTCAGCGCACGCGGCCCGCTGCCGCAATCCATGTTCGAGGCGCAGGAGCGTGAGAAGGATATCCGCTATTCCAGCCGCACGCGCATGACCACCGACAAGAACAAGCGTATTCACAATATCCGCAAGGCGCTGCGCGATCTCATCGGCAAGCTGCCCGAGGATCTGAAGCAGGACCCCAATGTCGCTTTGCTGTCGGAAGCGGCGAAGGAAAACACCGTGACGGTGGTGCATCTGATCTATCGCAGCAAGACCCATGAATCCTCGTCGAAGGACTACAATTTCTCGCGGCTCGGCATGCTCGAGCACTGGAGCGCCGGCAGCCGCGATGTGGAACGCTCGATGCGCCACAAGGAATGGTTCGAGCGCCCGCAGGCGGATCAGTCGATGGTCACCTACGACCTATGCGCCGACGACAAGCCATAATCGAATTCACCCAGCAGGAGACTTTGTATGACCAATCTCACGGGCAAGACCGCCGTTGTCACCGGCTCGACCAGCGGCATCGGCCTCGCTTATGCGCGCGCCTTCGCCAGCGCCGGCGCCAATATCGTACTCAACGGCATGGGCGCGCCGGCCGATATCGAGAAGGAACGCGCGGCGATCGAGAGCGACTACAAGGTCAAGGCAATCCATTCGCCGGCTGACATGACCAAGCCGGCGGAGATCGCCGACATGATTGCGCTCGGCGAGAAGACTTTTGGCGCGGTGGACATCCTCGTCAACAATGCCGGCATCCAGTTCGTCTCGCCGATCGAGGAGTTTCCCATCGAGAAGTGGGACGCGATCATCGCCATCAATCTGTCTTCGGCCTTCCATGCCATTCGTGCCGTGGTGCCGGGCATGAAGAAGCGCGGCTGGGGTCGCATCATCAACACGGCCTCGGCGCACTCGCTGGTCGCCTCGCCGTTCAAGTCGGCTTATGTCTCGGCCAAGCACGGCATTGCCGGCCTCACCAAGACGGTGGCGCTCGAAGTCGCGACCCACAAGATCACCTGCAATTGCATCTCGCCCGGCTATGTCTGGACGCCGCTGGTCGAGAAGCAGATTCCGGATACCATGAAGGCGCGTGGCTTGACCAAGGAGCAGGTCATCAACGACGTGCTGTTGCAGGCGCAGCCGACCAAAGAGTTCGTGACCTCCGAGCAGGTGGCGGCGCTGGCGCTGTTCCTGTGCGGCGATGAAGCGGCGCAGATCACCGGCACGAACCTGTCGATCGACGGCGGCTGGACGGCGGCGTAAGCGTCGTCCTTGCGAGGAGAGTAGCGACGAAGCAATCCAGTTCTTGGTCGAGAGCTGGATTGCTTCGCTTTACTCGCAATGACGAAGTTGGATCAGGCGCTCCGCTTCCCGAACGCCAGCACATGCAATCCGAGGCGGCTGCGCACGATCCAGAACAGCAGGATCGTCTCGAATGTGAGTGCGATCGATGTCGCCGCCGCCGCTCCGTGGCCGCCGAAATGCGGTATCAGCAGCAGGCATAGCACAAGGTTGATCGCGAAGGCCGAGGCATAGGCGATCGCACATGCATTCTGATGACCGAGCATGTTGAGCAGGCGTTCCATCGGGCCGATGGCGGCGCGGACCACGAGGCCGATGGCGGCGATGAACATGATGTCGTAGCCGCGGGTGAATTGCGGGCCGAACAGCCACAGCAGCGGCTTGCCGAGTGCGAGCAGAACGAGCGTCGCTGCAAGTGACGGCCAGAACGTCCATTTGATCGAATGCATCACATAGGCGGCGAGCCGCTCCTTGTCGCCGGAGGTGTGATATTCGGTGAAGCGATGCGCCGTGGTGGCCGACATCGCGTAGTGAATGAACGAGACCAGCGCGAGTGTCTTCACCACGGCGAAATAGACGCCGACTTCCTCGGAAGACACGAAGCGTTCGAGCACGAGCACGTCGGTGTAGGACAGCAGCAGATAGAAGCTCTCGACCAGCAGGATCGGCAGCGAAACCTTCAGCCAGCCGCGATAGTCGTGCGCCTTCGGTCCGGCCTCGACATGCGCGCCAAGCCGCCGGTTCAGCACCACCATCTGGCCGATCATCGCGAGCCACACGGCTGCAGCGCTCGCTCCCATCGCAACGACGGCGCCGAGCTGCAGGCCGAGCGCGAAGGCCCCTGCGGTGAAGCCGATGATCAGGCCCTGCCGCACGATGAATTGCGGCATCAGGCCGAGCCGCATCCAGTCATGCGAGCGGGCGATGCCATCCTGGGTGTTGGCGACCACGAAAGCCGGCAGTGTCAGGCAGCCGAGATAGAGCGGCACCACGGTATTGGCATCGATCCAGGGCGACAGCAGCTTCACGAGGCCGGCGAGCAGCAGCGCGATCACGCCGGAAACGAGGCCTGTCATCCAGCGGCTGCCGGAGAGGAAGCCTCGCAGCAGGGCGGTGTCGCCGGACAGGCGATATTCCGGAATGATCTTCTGGGCGGATGCGGCGATGCCGAAATCGAGCATGGAGCCGAGCAGCAGCACCCAGGTCCAGACATAGACATAGATGCCGTAATCGCCCGAGCCCATCCAGCGCGCCAGCAGGATCTGCGAGAAATAAGCGAGGCCGGCGGAAATGACGCGAATCAGGAAGATGGTGCCGGCCAGCCGGCGCGTCAGCGAGGCTTCGCCGGAGCCGGAAAACAGGCCGCGAAGCCGGGCCCTGAGCCCGGCGGGCGGCGTCGACTGGGCGGGGTCGGCGTCCATCACGGCCACGACGGGCTCCTCGGCCGCTGAAAAGCGGATGCCGCGGGGATGCGGCAAAGGCTTCGCATAGCAGGGAGACGTTAATTTCGGGTGGCAGAGCCGGCTGCAAGTTGCATCTTCGCTGTCCCGGCTGGGGCGAGGCTGGCCGTTACTGGGCCGCGGGCAGTGTCACATTGTATTCGTAGGCCTTGTCAGCCCCGACCAGGGTCAGCTTCAGCGCTGCCCCGTCCGCCGTGGCGCCGGAGGGCAGGCCGTCGAGCTCGAAGCGGAAGCGCTTCACGCCGGACGGACTGTGCTTGTCGAGCTTCGGGATCGGAAGTGCCCAGTCCGGCGTCGGCCCTTCCACATAGAGCTGAAGTGCCTTGCCTTCGGGAGCGGTGACATCGACCGATATGTTCTTACCGTCGCGCTTGACCTCGCGCACGGTGAGCGGATTGTTGTCGCCGATGGTGGCAGGCTTGGGAACGGTATCGAGAGCGGCCGTCAACGCGCCGTCTTCGGTGGACGCGACGCTGGTGAATGCCAGTTCGGCATTCGCTTCGACCGGGATGCAGATCTTCTCGCACACGGCGTAGGAGATCGCCGCGCGCATCACCACTGGCTTGCTGGCATCCTTGGCGACCACGCGCATGGGCAGCAGCACCTGCTTTTCGTAACCGAGTGATTCGCCGCCGGCGCCGTCGTCGAACTTCACCGGCGCGGGCCAGAGAATTGTGACACTGTCGAGATTGTCGGATTTGGAGAAGTCGAAGCGTGGCGGTACGCCGCTGTCGCCAGGGTTGCGCCAGTAAGTGTGCCAGCCCGGTTGCAACTGAATTGCGATGCCACCGAGCATGACAGGGCCGGTCCGCGAGCCTGCCACAAGCCTGATCTGCGAATGACTGTCCGTCTGCCACGGCGATGCGTCGTCCGCATGCGCCGCAGAGGCCAGCAAGAGCCCGGCGGCGCAGGCAGCGACAATATGGTGCGGAACCGAAACGATCATCAGACGTCCTTACAAGGGGCTGCCTGTCATAACCCCAAACCTAACTTAAGCTATTGAACTGCTTGTGATGCTGATTTGCGTCGCGCCGCTGAAGGTCGATTGACAGCGAATGACCCCGAGATCAGGATAACCGCATAACATGAGAGCGTCTTGCTGATGGAACCCGCTCGCAAGCGAAGCCGCAAAAGCCCCGCCAAGTCTCGTCCGGCCAAGCCCGGCACCGTGGATGCGGGCGGCAGCTATCTCGACGGCCAACTGCTCATTGCGATGCCGGTGATGAATGACGAGCGTTTTGCCCGCTCGGTGATCTATGTGTGTGCTCATTCTTCGGAAGGCGCCATGGGCATCATCGTCAATCGTCCGGCGGGCAGCATCGATTTCCCTGAACTCCTGGCGCAGCTCGACATCATCGACGATGCCGACAATATCAAGCTCCCGGAAAGCGCCGAAAGCATGAAGGTGCTGAAGGGCGGCCCGGTGGAAACCGGCCGCGGCTTTGTGCTGCATTCCAGCGACTTCTTCATCCAGGATGCGACGTTGCCCATCGATGACGGCATCTGTCTGACGGCGACCGTGGACATTTTGAGGGCGATCGCCAATGGCGGCGGCCCGAAGCACGCCATTCTGGCTCTCGGTTATGCCGGCTGGGCGCCGGGCCAGCTCGAGGACGAGATTCAGGGCAATGGCTGGCTCCATTGCGCGGCCGACGACGATCTGATCTTCGGCACCGATATCGACGAGAAATACATGCGCGCGCTGCAGAAGATCGGTGTCGCGCCGGGCACGCTATCGGCCGAAGCGGGCCACGCCTGACGTCAACGGGCGGTGGGAATCAGCGGGCAGGCGACATTCATCGTCGTCAGTTGAGGGCCTTCGATCTCCACACATAGGCGCGATGAATCCACCGTCAATCCATAGGTTGCCAGCGCCTCGCTGCGCGGGACGCGTCCCTTGATATGCATCTCCCAGACGCCGCCCGGCAGCGGCTCCTTCGTCGCGGCGCGCATGCGCCGGTCGAACTTGCCGCCGGGGAGGATTTGCAGCGCGATATCGGCGACCTGATAGAAACGCGAACCGGCCGGCAGGAATGGCGCCATGAAGGCGAGCGGCTTGTCGAGCAGCAGATAGGTTGCCGGCTGCGACAGCTCCGCCGGAATCGCCGGTCGATACGGCATCGACCACGGGCGTCGCCACCAGTCGGCCGGCTGCAGCCAGAACGCCGCCGCCACGGCGATAGCGATGCTCGCAAGCCCGGCGGACCGGTCGGATGGCGACGTGCCCCACGCATCCAGGCAGCGCAGCAAGGTGATGACGATGAGCGGTGCCGTCAGCAGTTCGAGCACGACGATGTAGCGGTGGATCGCGAACAAAGCCAACCACACCGCATAGGACACGACAAAGAAAAGGATCAGCTGCCATTCGCGCCGCGAGAATAGCGCGCGTCCGGCCTTGATGCGCGCGGCGATCGCCACCGGGATCAGCAGCATCAGGATCGCAAAACGCGCATCGCGGAACGGGAATTCCGAGCTGCGATAGTCGCCCATCAGCCAGTAGAATGGATAGGCGAATCCGTCGAGAACGCCGCGTGGGATGAACTGGCGATCGAGGATTGTTGTCGCTGGCAGTTCGGCCGAGGGGAACAGGCTGTTCAGCAGCGGGAAGAACGGATTCCCGAATTCGCGCCACAGCATCAGCGCCCAGCTGCCGCCGCCGATTACACTGCCGATCGCTCCGCCGATGGCGAGATAGATCATCGCCAGTGTCGGACGTGCTGTCGCCAGCGCTGCGGCGCCGAGCCCGATCGCGAAGACGATATTTGTGAGCTTCAGGCCGAGCGCGAGGCCGACCAGAAGGCCGGCGCCGACATAGTGCCGTGGCTCGACATCGTCGCGCGCGAGCGTCAGCAGCAGGCCCGCGATGATCGGAATAGCGGTGAGAATATCGGCGAAGCTGGTGCCGGTCTCCGACAGCGTCATCGGGCCGCATGCCGCCAGCAGCAGGATCGCAGCGATCGCGAGCATGCTCACGGCATGGCCGAGCAGGCGGCGCGCCAGCCAGTAGATCAGCGCCAGATTGAGCCCGTGCACCGCGCCCATGATCATGCCGGCAGCAATCGGCGGCAGCGTTTCGCGCAGATAGTACCAGGGGAAATAGATGTATGAGTTGAAGTAGGTTTGGAAGCCCGGGGGCACGACGTCGTGTTCGTAGCGGCCGTTCAGCAGTGCCCAGACATTGTAGTGGTGATAGTTCTGCCAATCCCAGTTGACGTCCTCGCCGGCGAAGCCGGCATAGGCCGCGCCGAGCGCCATGCTGCCGGCGATCACGAGCGCCGGATGCAGCCGGGCCGGCTGCGTCTGCGACGACAGAGCGATAGGCCGCTGTTCATCGACGGAGATGGTTGTCACGAAATCCCCCCGCAGCCCATGGATGAGCGCAGGGAGCTGCCTACGCGGCGGCGATTAAGGATCTGCTAAGGTGAGCGCAGAGACGAGCAAGGCGCGTTGACGCATGTCGCAGAGCCCCAGGTTGGATGTCGCTGCGCTCCACCCATCCTGCGACGTCGTCAGCTCGCGGCTACCAGCCGTTCTTCCGTCAGCAGGCGCATCGCCGCGTCGGCATCCATCGGCTCGCCGAAAGCGAAGCCCTGGGCGTATTCGCAGCCGAGCTGATACAGCTCCACCGCATCCGAGTCGGTCTCGACACCCTCGGCCACCACATGCATGCCGAGATCATGCGCCATGGCGATGATCGATTTCAGGATGACGGGGCGGGCGCCGCGGCCATTGGTGCGCACGAAGGACTGGTCGATCTTCAGCGTGTCGAACGGGAAGCGCTGCAGATAGGACAGCGACGAATGGCCGGTGCCGAAGTCGTCCAGCGACAGGCCGGTGCCAAGTTCGCGGATACGCTGCAGCATCTGGGCTGCGTGCTCCGGATTCTCCATCACCAGCGATTCCGTGAGTTCCAGCTTCAGCGTGCCGCGTGCCACCGACGAGCGCGACAGCACGGTGCGGATGTCGTGCAGGAGATCGTGGCGCAGCAACTGCCGCGAGGAGACATTGACGCTGGCGAAAATCGGATCGCGCGCGCGCATGGCGCGCTGCCAGATGGCTAGCTGGCGCGCCGTCTGGTCGAGCACGAACATGCCGAGATCGATGATCAGGCCGATCTCTTCGGCAATGGCGATGAACTCGACCGGCGACATGCGGCCAAGCTTGGGATGATCCCAGCGTGCCAGCGCCTCGAAGCCGGCAATCGAGCGATCTTCCAGGCGGACGATCGGCTGGTACAGGATGGTGATTTCCTGCCGCTCGATGGCGCGGCGCAGTTCGGATTCCAGCGTCAGGCGGTCGGTCTTGCGGGCGCGCATGGCCGGCTTGTAGACGTCGATGCGATCGCCGCCGATGCGCTTGGAATGATACATCGCCAGCTCGGCATCCTTGATCAGCTCGTCAGTGACGGGCGTGGCCGGATCCGACAGTGCCAGGCCGATCGATGCGGTCAGGAAGATTTCGCGCTCATTGAACGCGATCGGCGCGCGGATGGTCTTGCGGATGGTCTCGGCGAAGGCGGTGATCTTGGCTGAGTCCTGTTCGGACATCAGGATCAGGCCGAACTGGTCGCCGGCGATGCGGGCCAGCGTATCCTGCGGCTTGAGGATGCGGGTCAGGCGGCGTGCCAATGTCAGCAGGATCGAGTCGCCGACGGCGATGCCGACGGAGTCGTTCACCTGTTTGAAGCGGTCGAGGTCGATCACCATGATGGTCGGCCGCAGCGGCGTCGGCAGGGTCTTGGAGAAATTCGCCAGCGCGTTCAGTCGGTCGATGAAAAGCTTGCGGTTCGGCAGGCCCGTGAGATTGTCATGCACGCTGTCATGCAGCATGCGCTCCTCGGCATTCTTGATCTCGGTGACGTCGGTGAGGGTGCCGACCACGCGGGTTACTTCGCCGTCGGAGCCGACCACCGGGCGCGCCTTCAGCGCGAACCACATGAAGTGGCCGTCAGGCGTGCGCAGGCGGAAATCCTGCACGAGCCGTCCGCGACGCTGGTCCAGCACACTGTCCAAAGCCGCGCGAAAACGGTCCTGATCGAGTGGGTGGAGAATTTCCAGCCAGTCGGAGGCCGGGCCTTCCAGCGTGCCGCGTTTGAGGCCGAGCAAGGCTTCGGTCTCGGCGCTGGTGAACACCTTGTCTGCGGAGACGTCCCAGTCCCAGATCAGGTCGCCGGAGCCGGTCAGCGCCAGCGCGCGGCGCTCGACGTCGGAGACGATGCCATTGGTGGCGCCGCCGCCGGCAAATGCGTGCTGCATCACCGTGAAGCCGATCAGCATCACGATCAGCACGAGGCCGCCGAGCAGGGCCGGGCCGACAATGTCATTGGTCACGGCGCCGCCCACGGCCATGCCGGATGCGACCACCCATACGACCAGCAGAAACCAGGTCGGGATCAGCAGCACGGCGCGATCGAAGCCATGGGTCGAGAGATAGACGATCAAGCCGAAGCCGGCGAAGGCGATCAGCACCAGCGAGATACGCGCGATGCCGGAGGCCACGGCAGGATCGAACAATGCAAGGCCGACGAGCGAGCCCAGGAAAACCAGCCAGGCCAGCGTGATATGCGAGTAGCGCACATGCCAGCGGTTGAGATTGAGATAGGCGAACAGGAACACCAGCAGCGTTGCCGCCAGGATCGCTTCGCCCGAGGCGCGCCACACGCGCTCCGCGCCCGACGACATGTCGAGCACTTTGCCCCAGAAGCCGAAATCGACGCCGATATAGACGAGCACCGCCCAGGCCAGCGCCGCGGCGGCCGGGAACATGATGCTGCCTTTCACCACGAACAAGATCGTCAGCACCAGCGCCAGCAGGCCTGAAATGCCGATGACGATGCCCTGATACAGCGTGAAGGAATTGACCTTGTCCTTGTAGGATTCAGGATCCCACAAATAGAGCTGCGGCAGCTTGTCGGTGCGCAGTTCGGCGACGAAGGTGATGACGGCGCCGGGGTCGAGCGTGACGCGGAACACGTCCGCGGTGGCCGAGTCCTGCCGCTCCGGACGATCGCCGGTGGAGGGCGTGATGGTGGCGATGCGCGACAGGCCGAGATCGGGCCACAGTAGGCCCGAATTCACCATCCGGTAATGCGGCGCGACGATCAGGCGGTCGAGCTGGTCGTCGGTATTGTTGGCCAGGGCGAACACCACCCAGTTCTGGCCGCCCTCGCGGCCGCGCACCTCGATGCGGCGGACGATGCCATCGGTGCCCGGCGCGGTGGACACCTGGATGCGATCGGTCTCGCTGTGCTGGAAATCGAGAACGCCGGTGAGATCGATGGCGGGCGCATCGCCGCGGACACTGACGGCATCAACGGCGCGCGCCGGACCCGCGGCGACCAGCATCATGAAGCTGAGCGCGAGCGGCGCCAGCCACCTGACAAAACGCAATGACATGTTCCGCGATCACCAATCCGTGGACCTCGCCGAAGCCCGGAGGCAAGTCATCTGCGGGTCGTTTATCGAAGGCTCGATAAATGACACGAAAGCGCAACAAATCAAAGGGTTTAACGCGGTTCTCCCGCGCTAAACCGCCAACACAATTTTGCCAATATGTGCGCTGGTTTCCATCCGCCTGTGGGCGTCGGCCGCCTTGTCCAATGGGAACGTGCTGTCCATCAAGGGCTTGACCTTGCCGCTCCGGAGCAGCGGCAGGACCTTGGCCTCGATATTGGCGACCATGGCAGCCTTGGCCTCGTTGGTGCGCGGGCGCAGCGTCGAGCCGGTATAATGCAGCCGCTTGACCATGATCTTGGCCGCATTGATGGTGGCCTTGGGGCCGTTCAGCACCGCGATCTGGACAATGCGGCCGTCGACGGCGGCAGCATCGAAGTTCTTTTCCACATAGTCGCCGCCGACCATGTCGAGAATCAATTCGACGCCCGATTTGGTGATCTCCTTGACCCGTTCGACGAAATCCTCGGTCTTGTAGTTGATCGCGTGGTCCGCGCCGAGCTTGAGGCAGGCTTCCGCCTTGTCCTGCGAGCCGACGGTGACGATCACCTTGGCGCCGAAGGCCTTGGCGAGCTGGATGGCCATGGTGCCAATGCCGGAGGAGCCGCCATGGATCATCAGCGTCTCGCCGGCCTTGAGGCCGCCGCGCTCGAACACATTGTGCCAGACGGTCATCAGCGTCTCGGCGGTGGCGCCGGCCTCCAGCATGGAGAAGCCTTCGGGGACCGGCATCGCCTGGGCGTCCTGCGCGATGCAATATTCTGCGTAGCCGCCACCAGCCACCAGCGACATCACCTTGTCGCCGAGCTTGTGTTTCGTGGCGCCTTCACCGAGCGCGACGACTTCGCCTGCTATTTCCAGGCCAGGGAGGTCGCTGGCGCCGGGCGGCGGCGGATAGCTGCCGGACCGCTGCGCCACGTCCGGGCGATTGACGCCGGCTGCAGCCACCTTCACCAGGATTTCGCCGGGGCCGGGCTTCGGCAGATCGCGCGTTTCCGGGATCAGCACCTCGGGGCCACCCGGCTTGCTGATGGCGACGACGGTCATTTGCGCGGGCAGCTTTTCCATGATTTGTCCTTGCGGCGAGATGAGGTGCCTACTTGATTAGTGAGCCAGCCGGGGGCTTGCAACCGGCTGATGGACGTAACCCGGGAACCGGCGTTTCAACGGTTTCGACCTCCCCGGATTGCGCTGTGCTCCATCCGGGCTACGACTTGGGAGATGACGATGGCGATCCATGATGACGAGCGGCCGACGAAGCAGGTCAGTCACGAGATCGGGCAGGACCTCTCACAATTGTCTGTGGAAGAATTGGCCGTCCGGATCGAGTTGCTGACCGGCGAGATCGCACGTCTGCAGTCGAGCATGAACCTCAAACGCGCTACCCGCGATGCGGCAGACCGATTCTTCAAGTCGTGATGATCGTGTGACGGGGCGTCATTGCGAGGAGCGCAGCGACGAAGCAATCCAGCTATTGGCTTTCTGGATTGCTTCGCTGCGCTCGCAATGACGGAGAATTTTGCGCCAACTAGCAATCACACATCCGCGAGCGTCCCATTCCGGTACATATTGCTACGCTGCGATAGCTAACGAATCTCCACAGATTTACGTGCAATTAAGCTTTCTCGCTTATTACTCAAATTGTCCTTGTTTGGACACCGAGTGGCTCCTGTCCACTCTGTTTGACGCCTCCCTGTTATCAACTTTAAAGCCGCCGGCAACGGCGGCTCTTTTTTTGGCGTCACGCGCTGTCCGCGATTTAAACCATAAACCTTTCTTTAATTTTTGGGCCGCTGGACTCTCGGCGTTGCACGCGCAATGATTTGTTCATCATAAGACGGCCGCAAAAGAGGTGGCCGCACTCAATTGCGTGAGGCGTTAACCATGACGGATCGTCTGCAGAACGAAGCCGCTCTCGTTCAGTTCAGCGAGCGGCTGACAAATTCTGCCGCTTTCGGTGCTCTGTTCCGCGAGGGCATGGACCTCGTGGAAGAGACCGCCGCTTATCTCGATGGCGTTGGCAGGAACGAAGCCAAGGCGCTCGATCGCTCGGTCAGCCTGACCTATGCGACCGAGAGCATGCGCCTGACCACACGCCTGATGCAGCTCGCCTCGTGGCTGCTGCTGCATCGTGCGGTCAAGGAAGGCGAGATGACGCTGTCGCAGGCCAATCGCGAAAAGACCAAGGTCAAGCTCAGCGCCGCCGATCCGAGCCCGGAAGACATGCTGATCAAGTTGCCGGAGCAGCTGCAGGTCCTGATCGCGCGTTCGATGGCGCTGCAGACCAAGGTGCGCCGTCTCGACACCAATATTCACGCCGCCGCCGAGCCGGCGCCGATCGGCAATCCGCTGATGCCGCAGCTCAATCGTCTGCGCGCCGCGTTCGAGCGGTAATCGCTTGTAACTGTAGGGCGGATTAGCGAAGCGTAATCCGCCGGCCGAGCGAATGTGACGAAGAGCGGCGGATTACGGCTTCGCCTAATCCGCCCTACGGACAGTTCACTTTTTACGCCCCTGTCTGCCGCTCATGCGCTAGAGATGAGCCTGCAGAGCAGGGGCTTTCTTTATGGCTGACGATATCAGGGCCTTGACCGGTGTGCGCGGCGTCGCCGCTGCGGTCATCGTCGTCTATCATTTCGGTGACGTGCAGCTCGCCACCGGCGGCACCGGCTCGTTCTTCCGCATCCCCTACGGCTATCTGCTGGTGGACATGTTCTTCATGCTGTCCGGCTATGTCATGGCGCTGAATTACCGCGAGACGTTCCAGCGCCTCACCGGCAGTGTGTTCGCGAATTTCATGCTCAAGCGCGTGGCGCGGCTGTATCCGGCCTATTTCATCATCGGCCTGTTTTATGTCGCCAAGATTGCCGCCGGCCTCTCGGGCGAGAAGCTCGAGATGTATTCGGCGTGGGACTGGTTCGGCAATCTGTTCATGCTGTCCGGTTGGGGTCTCTACATTTTCCCGATCATCGGCGTGGCCTGGGCGGCCAGCGCGGAGTTGGGATCCTATCTGCTGCTGCCACTGCTGATGCCGTGGACCCAGAGCAGGCATCGATGGCTCGCTTTGCTCGCCGTGGTCGCCGCGCTGATCGGCATCTATGCGGTCAGCATCACCGGTCGCGGCTCGGGCGGTCCGCTCGATGTGGTCAACGGCAATTCACTCTATCCGATGCTGCGCGCCGTGTGCGGTTTCGCGATTGGTCTCGCCATCTTCCGCTTCGGCGATCTCGTCGATCGCCTGTCGGCGACGATGCAGGACATCCTCGTGATCGCGCTGCCGCTCGCCATCATCGCCGTCGGTGTCGCCGATGCCAGCGATCGCCTGATGTATCTGCTTTACATCCCGCTGGTCGCCGTGCTGTCACGTGATGGACGGGTGGCGCAGCTCCTGTTCGGCAATGCGCTGGTCTACCGGCTCGGGATCATTTCTTATTCGATCTACCTGATCCATCCGCTGTTCGTGAGCTTCACCATCCGCACTTGGCGGCATTTCGGTCAGATCGATTGGGTCTATGCCGCCGCCTCGCTGGTGGCTTTTGCCATCATCTGGGCGCTGGCGGAGCTGAGCTACCGGCTGGTGGAAATGCCCGGCCGCAACTGGATCACCCGGCATTTCATCCCGCGCCGGAGCGAAGCGCCCGCCAAGGCCTGACGATCACAGCCGATGCGATAAGAGCTGCGGCGCGATGCCGCGGACGGTGCTTGCCGATTCCTTCAGATGTTGCCGTCACTGTCTCCGGAAATGTGAGTAACACAGATGAGCGGGGGCTGCATTGTGCGCAAAGCCCTGCAGCCATAGGCTTTTCGAGCATCGTGAAGCTCTGCCTTTGGTGCGGCAATGCGAGTTTGGGAGCCCGTCTCCTGCGGCTATCTTGATCACGCTGCGGTGACGCCTTGTCGCACGAGGCGATCTGCAGCGATGTGGCATTGATGCGCGGCCGCACCGAAATCTCGCGCCTGTCCTGGATGGAATGTGATGTCTTTGTCTCGTGGTCTGCTGGGCGTGATCGGTGTGTTGGCATGTCCTGCAATGGCATGGGCAGCCGATCCCGTCGTCACGCTCCCGTCCGTGCCGTTTGTGCCCTCGGTCTCCGGAGGTTGGACGGTGACTGTCGGCATTGGCGGCGAGATGCAGCCTTCTTATGAAGGTGCCAGCAGCTCGAAACTGGCCCCGAAGCCGATCATCTCGATCCGCCGTGCCGGTACCCCCGAGCGTTTCAAGAGCATGCGCGACAATGCCAGTTTCGCGTTGATCGATGTCGGCGGTTTCCGCGCCGGTCCGGTCGGCAGCTACAAGGCGTCGCGCAAGGCCGCCGATTACGCCGAATTACGCGGGCTACGCGATGTCGATTGGGCCGTCGAGCTTGGTGGCTTCGCCGAATATTACGCAATGGACTGGCTGCGTTTGCGTGCTGAAATCCGCCGTGGCGTTGGCGGCCATGAAGGCATTGTGGCGGATTTTGCAGCCGATGTGATCGTGCCGATCAATGAGCGCATGACCTTCGCCGCGGGCCCGCGCTACCGCGTGACCGACGCGAAATATGCCGAGACCTATTTCAGTGTCAGCAGTCTCGAGGCGCTGGCCGCCGGCCTGCCGATTTATGATGCCAAGGGCGGTTCGGGCTCGGTCGGCGCCGGCGCACAGCTTCGCTACAAGCTCGATCCGCAATGGGAAGTCCGGGGCTATGTCGAATATGACAAGCTGCTCGGCAGCATCGCCGACAGCCCGCTGGTGCAATTGCGCGGATCGACCAACCAGGTGACCTATGGCGTTGGCGTCGCCTATTCCTTCGACGTCGGCGTGCGATAGCTTTCTGCGCTAGCGCCCGGCGGGCCTAGCGCTCACCCGTCAGATAGTAAGACAGCATCGTCGACAATTCCCGCTCCAGCTCACCGCTGACGAGGGCGTCGGGACGGAAGGCAATGGCGGCATCGACCGCCGATCCAACCATCCTCGGCAGCAACAGCGTGCCGGCCTCGACATTGAAATCGCGCCGCAATTCGCCTGTACGTTTGTCGAGAATGCCGCGGATAAAGGCCTGCTTGCGCGGCCAGTTCTCGGCGCGCCACGGGACGGGGATATATCCCGACGCCGTCTCCATCAGGACCTGCAGTAGCGGCAGAAAGTTGGCGTGCTGATGGATCGTCGTTCGCACGCCGATGTTCAGTATCTCGCGTATGGGCTGGGACTCATCGCGCTCCCCCAGGATTTGCCAGATGCCGTCCGAGATCTGCCTGTTGGTCCGGCTGTGCAGTGCCCCGAGCAGGGCGTCCCGGTTCGGAAAATACTGGTACAGCGAGCCGATGCTGACTCCGGCGCGTTCGGCGATCCGGTTGGTGGTGGCCCGGTCGTAGCCTTCCTCGACCAGCACCAGGGCTGCGGCGTCGAGAATGATCCCCACGGTTGCAAGCGAGCGGGCCTGCCGCGGCGTCTTACGGTGGTGCCTTCGGTCGGTCGGCATACTGTGGTTTGCGCCCCCGCGCAGGATGTGATGCTGCGCGTTTATGCAGAAACAACGGAGGCGGTTTTAAGGTACCACAGCGCTTACAAGGTGGTCCGCAACGAAAAACGCCCCCGCGTTGGCAGGGGCGTTTCGAAAAAGTCGGTCGGGACCAGCTGGGGCGCAGCTTAGTCCTTCTTGAGGAAGCCCGAGAACTTCTTCTGGAAGCGCGAAACGCGGCCGCCGCGATCGAGAATCTGGGTGGTGCCGCCGGTCCAGGCCGGATGCGACTTCGGGTCGATATCGAGGTTCAGCTTGTCGCCTTCCTTGCCCCAGGTCGAGCGGGTCTGATACTCGGTGCCGTCGGTCATCACGACGGTAATGTTATGATAATCCGGGTGAATTTCGGCTTTCATGACGGTTCCTTCGGCGCGGATGCGCCTGAATCTCGGGTTTTCAATGGCGAATTTGCCGCGTCTATATCGCAGGAAGCCCCATCCGACAAGGACTTGTCGAAATTGACCCGAATCCGTTGACCCAAGCCTGTTGACCCAAGCCTGTTGACCCGGGCCTGTTGACCTATGTCATTTGCCAGCGCGCCTGCATCGGCCTATCTGAGGCCGCAACGACAAGAACGGTTATAGATCATGAGTGCAGTCGAACGGCTCGACCATACCCGCGGCGCCCCCGCGCCGGTTCCGCAGCCAGAACCCGTGCTGGAAGAGCCGACATTGGCCGATACCGTCATAGCCCCGCCGGCACCGAGCCGCGCGAAGCTACGTCCGCTTCTGGCGCTCACGCCTTATGTCGCGCGCTATCGCGGCCGTGCGCTGCTGGCGCTGGTGTCGCTGCTGATCGCCGCCATTACCACCCTGGTCGTGCCTATCGCCGCCCGCCGCATGATCGACTTCGGTTTCAGCCCCGAAGGCATCGCAATGATCAACAGCTATTTCAGCGTGATGATCGCGGTGGTCGTGGTGCTCGCCGTCGCCAGCGCTGCCCGTTACTATCTCGTGATGACCATCGGCGAGCGCATCGTCGCCGATATCCGCCGCGACGTGTTCGCGCACCTCACCGCGCTGTCGCCGTCCTTCTTCGATACCTCGCGCTCCGGCGAGCTGGTGTCGCGCCTCACCGCCGACACGACGCAGATCAAGTCCGCTGTCGGCGCTTCGGTCTCCATCGCGCTGCGCAACATCGTGCTGTTTCTCGGCGCCGCCGCCATGATGGTGGTGTCGAGCCCGAAGCTCTCCGGTTTCGTGCTGGCGGCGATTCCGCTGATCGTGATTCCGTTGGTCGCCTTCGGCCGCTGGGTGCGCCGTCTGTCGCGCAATGCGCAGGACACGCTGGCGAGCGCCTCTGCCTATGCCAGCGAGCTGGTCGGCGGCATGCGCACGGTTCAAGCCTATACCAACGAGCCATTTGCCAATGCGCGCTTCGGCAGCGAGGTCGAACAGGCTTACGAAGCCGCCCGCGGCGCTACCCGTGCGCGCGCTGTGCTGACCGCGATCATCATCTTCATCGTGTTCTCCAGCGTGGTCGGCATTCTCTGGGTCGGTTCGCATGATGTGCTGGTCGGCGAGATGACGCCGGGCCGTCTCGGCCAGTTCGTGCTCTACGCGGCCTTTGCCGCATCGAGCCTCGGCCAGCTCAGTGAAGTCTGGGGCGAGATTTCCTCGGCGTCGGGCGCTGCCGAGCGGCTGTTCGAAATCCTGCATGTGAAGTCGGAGGTCACGGCGCCGGCAAAGCCACGCGCACTGCCTGTGCCGGCGCGGGGCGATGTCGTGTTCGAGGATGTCTCCTTCGCCTATCCGACGCGGCCGGGCGTTCTCTCGGCCGCGGGTGTCTCGCTGTCGGTAAAGGCTGGTGAGAAGGTCGCCATCGTCGGCCCATCCGGTGCCGGCAAGAGCACGCTGTTTCACCTCCTGCTGCGCTTCTACGATCCGAAGACAGGCTCGATCTCCGTCGATGGCGTGCCGATCCGTGACGCCGATCCGCAGGATCTGCGTACCCGCATCGCGCTGGTGCCACAGGACTCCGTCGTGTTCGCCGCCACCGCGCGCGAAAACATCCGTTTCGGCCGCCCCGATGCGACGGATGCCGAAGTCGAGCGTGCCGCCGATCTTGCCCATGCGACCGAGTTCATCCGCCGTCTGCCCGGCGGCTTCGAGGCGTCGCTCGGCGAGCGCGGCGTGACGCTGTCCGGCGGCCAGCGCCAGCGCATAGCCATCGCCCGCGCGATTTTGCGCGATGCGCCGCTGCTGCTGCTGGATGAGGCGACTTCAGCGCTCGATGCGGAATCCGAGACGCTGGTGCAGACCGCGCTGGAAGAGCTGATGAAGCACCGTACCACGCTGGTGATCGCCCATCGCCTCGCCACCGTGCTGTCCTGCGACCGCATCCTGGTCATGGAGCACGGCCGCATCGTCGAGCAGGGCACCCACGCCTCGCTGGTCGCAGCGAACGGGCTGTATGCGCGGCTGGCGAGGTTGCAGTTCGGGGTGTGAGTTAGAGAGGATGTGAGCCGCGCGATGAATGGCTTACAGTAAGAATTCGTATTTCTTCGCCAACGATTTCATAAAGCACAATATAGGAATACGGCAGGACGGTCAGACGTCGAACGGCAGGGTCTTTTGTCCTTACACCGATATGCGGTTGCTGCGGCAATAGATCGATCGCAGATCGGATGCGAGCCTGCACTCGCCTGGCTCCGACAGGGGAATGTCCTGCAATATAATCGAGAATAGCGGATAGGTCTTCGAGTGCACGCTGTGTATAGCGCAGCTTCATAAGCCGTGTTTGGCCCAGGCGGCGCGAACCTGTTCGTCGGTTGCAAACTCACCTCGTGCCGCTTGCCCCCTGGATTCGGCAATGGCGGCCTGTTCGTCGGGGGTAAGCTCGACAGGCTCGCTTTGATTTCCTGCAAGTTGCAGCAGGACACGCGCGATATCATCCTGGGCTTCCGCGGGAAGCGCGCGGGCCATTTCAAAAGCTTGATCGAGCAGCTTCGTCATGGAGATAGGATAGTCCATAAATGGCTCAATGAAAACGGCTCCGCTCAAAGCAGAGGATGAGGAAAATCCTCCGTCACGGCCGCCACACCATCACATCCACGGCCCGCCCCGACGAATTCACTTCCTCGCCGGCCTTCGCGAATCCGTTCCGCAGATAGAATTTGATCGCCCGGGCATTGTCTGCATTCACCTTCAGCGTCACGCCTTCCGGCGACAGCCGCTTCGCCTCGTCCATCAACAGCCGCGCCGTTTCGCTGCCCCAATATGCCGGGCCGACCACGAGCTGGTCGAGATAGCCGGTTCCGTCGATCGTGACGAAACCCGCCATTACGCCGTCCTTTTCGGCCACCACGATTTGCGCCGCCGGCACCAGCTCGTCGCGCCAGCGTGCGCGCCACCAGTCGACGCGCTTGTCGAAATCGATCGAGGGATAAGCGAGCTTCCACGTCTCCAGCCAAAGCGCGATGGAGGCATCCTCGTCTTCGGCGCGGTAAGGGCGCAGCGTCACCATCTCAGCGTTCGGTCAGCTTCAGCTCGATGCGGCGGTTGCGCTTGTAGGCGTCTTCGGTCTGCGCGGCATCGAGCGGCTGGAATTCGGCGAAGCCCGCAGCGAGCAGGCGCTGCGGCGGCACGCCGAGCGAGACGAGATATTGCACCACCGAGATCGCGCGTGCCGCGGACAGCTCCCAATTCGTCTTGAACAGGGGATTGTTGAGGATCGGGCGCGAGTCGGTGTGTCCGTCGACGCGCATCACCCAGTTGATCTCCTGCGGGATCTGTTTGTCGAGTTCGGTCAGCGCGCTGGCCACCTTGTCGAGTTCGGCGCGGCCTTCGGGCAGCAGATCGGCCTTGCCGGCGTCGAAGAACACTTCGGACTGGAATACGAAACGGTCGCCGACGACGCGGATATCCGGGCGGTTGCCGAGAATGGCGCGCAGCCGGCCGAAGAATTCCGAGCGATAGCGCGACAGCTCCTGCACGCGCTGCGCCAGCGCCACATTCAGGCGCTGGCCGAGATCGGCGATGCGGCCCTGGGATTCCTTGTCGCGCTTCTCGGAGGCATCGAGCGCTTCTTCCAGCGCGGCGAGCTGGCGGCGCAACGCCGAGATCTGCTGGTTCAGCACCTCGATCTGCGCCAGCGCGCGCGACGAGACCTGCTTCTCGGAATCGAGGGCCTTGTTGAGTTCGTTGTTGCGGCCTTGCGCATCGGCGCCTGCGCCGGCGAGCCCGTCATAGAGCCCCTTGATGCGGTCGCGGTCGGATTGCACGGCGGCGAGGCCGGCGCGCAGCGAGGTCAGCTGCTCATCGAGATTGAGCTTGCCGAGCTTCTCCAGCGACAGCATGTCGCTGAGCTGCGCCAGCTTGGCATTCAGCTCGTCGATGGCCTTGTCCTTCCCCGTCACCTCCTGCGACAGATAGAACTGCACGACCAGAAACACCGACAGCAGGAAGACGATGGACAGCACCAGTGTCGACAGGGCGTCAACGAAGCCCGGCCAGTAGTTCATCTCGGATGAGCCGCGTCGGCCGCGTGCAAGTGCCATCTTGGTGTCTCTTCCTAAACGCCGAATTCCTCAGTCGTCGTTGCGAGGAGCCTGTTGGCGACGAAGCAATCCAGTTTTTCTTCGCTTGGTTCTGGATTGCTTCGCTGCGCTCGCAATGACGGCCGATGAAGATCAATTCTTCTCCGGCTGTAGCGCAAGGCGCTCCAGCAGTTTCTTGATCTCTTTGCTCTGCTCGCCCTGGCCGTCGGCCCATTCGCGGATCATTTCCTGCTCGCTGCGCATATGGGCGACGAGGCCCTGGATGGCATCGGCAAGATTGGCCATGGCGGTGGATGTGCTGCGATTGCCGCTGTCCTCGACCGAGCGGCGCAGCCGTTCGATGGCTTCCAGCAATTCCGGCGGCGCGCCAGCCGGCAAAGCAGCGGCGGCAGCGGCGACGGGCGTGCCGGAATATTCCGACACGGTGGAAGCCAGCCAGTCTTCGAGATCGGTGTAGAAACGATTCTGTGCCTGGCTCGATTGCAGATCGAGGAAGCCGAGGATCAGCGAGCCGGCGAGGCCGAACAGCGAGGATGAAAACGAGATGCCCATGCCGCCCAGCGGCGCAGCGAGGCCTTCCTTCAGCGTGTCGAACAGCGAGCCCGAATCGCCGCCGACCTTCAGCCCCTCGATCACCTTGCCCACCGACCCCACGGTCTCGATCAGGCCCCAGAAGGTGCCGAGCAGGCCGAGAAACACCAGGAGGCCCGTCATGTAGCGTGAGATGTCGCGAGCCTCATCGAGTCGCGTGGCGATGGAATCGAGCAGGTGCCGCATGGTCTGCTGCGAGATCGACATCCGCCCGGAACGTTCGCCGCCCAGAATCGCCGCCATCGGCGCCAGCAGCGTCGGGCGGCGGTCCATGGCGAGACCGGGATCGGAAATGCGGAAATTGTTGACCCATCGCACTTCGGGGTAGAGCCGGACCACCTGTCGGAACGACAGGATGATGCCGATCAGCAGCACGCCGCCGATCAGCGCGTTGAGCCCGGGATTGGCGAAGAAGGCGGTGACGATCTGCTTGTAGAGCACCGTGGCGATCAGTCCGCACAGCACCAGAAACACCAGCATGCGGACCAGAAATATCCGCGGCGATGACAGCTTGGTCAGTTCGATCTCTATCGCGGAGCGGGAAGAGGGAGCAGTCGCCATGGGTGATTCATCTGCTTGGGGAGGATCAAGGTCAGGCGAGCAATATGGCACAGCCGGGCGACAAAAAAAGATCGGATGGTGGGGAATCGGCGACGTTATTCGGAACTTCAGGCTGAAACCGCGCTTGATGACCTGCGTATTTGTAAAAGACCTTTGCGATGAGCCATTTACGGGGCTGCAGATGACGGTTGTATACTTGCAGGCGCTGCTGATGATTGCCGTGGCATTGTCGGTGCTGATGGCTCTTGCCTGGGTGGTGCAGCAACGCAGCGGCAACTCGGGCTGGGTCGATACGATCTGGACATTCTCGCTCGGTCTTGTCGGCGCAGGATCGGCGCTCTGGCCGATTGCCAATGCGCCGCCGAATACGCGGCAATGGCTGGTGGCGGCGCTGGTCGCGATCTGGTCGGTGCGGCTCGGCTCGCATATCGCGGCGCGAACGGCGGGCATCACCGACGATCCGCGCTATGCGGCCTTTGCACAGGACTGGGGCGCGGATGCGCCGCGCAAGATGTTCGTGTTTCTGCAGAACCAGGCGTTTGGTTCGATCCCGCTCGTGTTTGCGATCTTCGTCGCCTCGCGCTTCCCTTCTGAAGCGCTTCGCCTGCAGGACTATCTCGGCGCGCTCATTCTGTTCTCCGGAATTGCCGGCGAGGCGCTGGCGGATCGTCAGCTCAAATCGTTCCGCGAAGATCCAGCCAACAAGGGCCGTGTCTGCGACATTGGCCTGTGGCGCTGGTCGCGGCATCCGAACTATTTCTTCGAATGGTTTGGCTGGCTCGCTTATCCCGTGATCGCGTTGTCGCCGGACTATCCGTGGAGCCTCGCCACGCTGCTGGCGCCGCTGTTCATGTACTGGATCCTGCGCCACGTCACCGGCGTGCCGCCGCTGGAAGACCAGATGCTGAAATCGCGCGGCGATCGCTACCGCGACTATCAGGCCCGCACCAGCGTGTTCTTCCCGCTGCCACCGCGCAATCCCGGAGCCGCGGCATGAGTTTCGTCGCGCGTGTGATCGAGACGGCCGAGCGCGTGCCGTTGCCCGATCTGGTGATCCGTGCCGGCATCCAGCAGCTCTGCGCGCGCACCGCGCTGAAGCTGGCCGAATGCAATGCCGAGACGGATGCGGTCTTCGCGCGAGAGATGGCAACCCGTGCCGTCGCCGAGCATGCCGATGCCGCGAATATGCAGCATTACGAAGTCCCGGCAGCATTCTTTGCCCTCGTGCTCGGCCCCAACCGGAAATATTCGAGCTGCTTCTACAAGGAGCAGGCCACGACATTGCAGGAGGCCGAGGAGGAGGCGTTACGGCAGACCGTCGAGCATGCAGATCTGCGGGACAGTCAATCGATCCTCGAACTTGGCTGCGGATGGGGTTCACTCTCGCTCTGGATCGCGCGGCAGTTTCCCAATGCGCGGATCACCGCCGTATCGAATTCCCATTCGCAACGCGCTTACATCGAAGCCCAGGCTGCCGAGCGGGGCTATCCAAACCTGCGCGTCGTCACAAGAGACATGAACGTCTTTCAGTCGGAGCAAAAGTTCGATCGCATCGTTTCGGTGGAGATGTTTGAGCACATGATGAACTGGCGTGAGCTGATGACACGCATTCACTCATGGCTGGCGCCGGATGGCCGCTTCTTCATGCACATCTTCACCCATCGCGCCGGAACCTATCTGTTCGATCGCAGCGACAAGGAAGACTGGATCGCGCAGCATTTCTTCACCGGCGGCGTGATGCCGAGCCATTCGCTGATCCGGCAATATCGCGACATTTTCACTGTGGAGAAGGAATGGGCGTGGAGCGGCACGCATTACGCACGCACCGCCACTGATTGGCTTGCCAATTTCGATCGTCAGCGCGATGCGATCGAGCAAATCTTCAGGCCGGTCTATGGACGCGATACCGCTTTGTGGATGCGACGCTGGCGCTGGTTCTTTCTCGCGACACAGGGCCTGTTCGGATTCGCCGATGGCAGCGAGTGGGGCGTCAGTCACTACCGTATGGCCGCCATTAACCGAATGGTAAGAGTTCCATAGGCGTCACGTTCCCGTGAAGCTGGAATACGTATTTATTTTCAATGCTATAGTCTGTGTGGCAATGCGCCGCCTCGTTATACGTTGCGCCGCAACAGGGTGGTTTTTATCTTGCCCGCATCACGTTCGATATAGATCCGGCTGCACGTGAGACGCGATGATGACTTGTGCAGTTGTCGATACCTGTTCGAATTGCAAATTGGGAAATCGAAATCGATGACGATCATCAATGCACGTGCTGCAGGCTTCGCGCTTCTGCTGGCCGGGCTGGCGCCTGTGCTTGCAGGATGCAACGAACCGAAGGATGCAGTGGCGGCAGCGCCGGCCGAAGATCCGGCCCCCGAGGTGAGCGTTGTCACCGTCAAGCAGCAGGCCCGCGCCATCGTCCGCGAATTGCCGGGCCGTATCGCGCCGACGCGCGTCGCCGACGTGCGGTCGCGTGTGTCGGGCATCATCATCGAGCGCGCCTTTCATCAGGGCACCGAAGTGAAGGCCGGCGACACGCTCTATCGTATCGATCCGAAGCCGTTCGAAGTGGAGTTGCAGGCGGCCAAGGCGTCACTCCACAAGGCGGAGGCCGCCTATGACCTCGCGACCATGCAGGCGAAGCGCATCTCTGGCCTCGCTCAGCAAAAGGCCGTGTCGGAGGCGGAAGGCGAGCGTGCGATTGGCGCGCAACGCCAGGCGGAAGCCGAGATTGCTGCACGCAAGGCCGACGTCGCCCGTGCGCGTCTCAATCTCGATTACGCGACGATCCGTGCGCCGATCGACGGTATCGTCGGCGCTGCGCTGGTGACAGAAGGTACATTGATTGCGCAGAACGACACCACCAACCTTGCCACCATCCAGCAGCTCGATCCGATCTATGCCGACTTCACCCAGTCGGTGTCGGAGCTGAACAACCTGCGCCGCTCATTCGAGACCGGCGATCTCGAGCGCATCGCGCCGGATGCCGCCAAGGTTCGGCTTGTGTTTGACGATGGCTCGATCTACCCGCTGGTCGGCAAGCTGCTGTTCTCGGAAGCCAAGGTCGACACTTTCACTGGCCAGGTGACGCTGCGCGGCGAATTCCCCAATCCGAAGCGTGAATTGCTGCCGGGCATGTATGTCCGTGTGCAGATCGAGCAGGGCATCGATACCGACGCCATCGCGGTTCCGCAGCAGGCCGTTCAGCGCAATGGTGGTGGCGGTGCCGAAGTATTCGTGGTCAAGAGCGATGGTCATGTCGCCGTGCAGCCCGTGAAGACCGGCGCTGTTCAGGACGGTCTGTGGTTCGTGATGGAAGGCCTCAAGGGCGGCGAACAGATCGTCGTCGAAGGGTTCCAGAAGTTCACCGCCGGCGACAAGGTCAAGACCGTGAAGTGGACAGATCCTAGCCTCGCTGCGAATTTTCCGGGTGAACCCCAGAAGACGACGCAAGCGCGGCCCTGAGTAAGAGAACATGGCTAGATTTTTTATCGACAGGCCGATTTTCGCCTGGGTCGTCGCGCTTTTCACGTGTCTGTTCGGTGCGGTCGCCATTCCGCTGCTGCCGATCGCACAGTATCCGATCATTGCACCGCCGCTGATTTCGATCAGCGCCAGCTATCCCGGCTCCTCGCCTGAAAATCTCTACAACAGCGTCACCCGGCTGATCGAGGAGGAGCTCAACGGCACGCCGGGCCTGCTGTTCTTCGAATCCACCAGCGACTCGCTCGGCTCCGTCGAAATTCTCGCCAGCTTCGAGCCGGGCACGGAGATCAGCGCAGCGTCGGTGGAAGCGCAGAACCGCATCAAGCGCGTCGAGCCGCGTCTGCCGCGCGCTGTGATCCAGCAAGGCATCCGCATTCAGGAAGCCTCTGCGCAGGTTCTGCAGATCATCACCATCAGTTCGACGGACGGCAGCCTCGATGAAGTTGCGCTCGGCGACTTCATGACGCGCAATGTCGTTGGCGAAATCCGGCGTATCCCCGGCGTCGGCCGTGTCCAGCTATTCTCCACCGAGCGCGCGCTGCGTGTCTGGATCGATCCGGCCAAGCTGGTCGGCTACAATCTGACCGCCGACGACGTCAACAAGGCTGTCACCGCACAGAATGCCCAGGTGGCGTCAGGCGCCATCGGCTCCGAGCCGAGCCCGGCCGAGCAGCGCACCTCCGCGCTGGTGCTGGTCAAGGGCCAGCTCACCACGCCCGAGGAATTCGGCGCGATCGTTCTGCGTGCCAATCCCGATGGTTCCGCGGTGCGCCTGCGCGACGTCGCGCGGGTCGAGATCGCTGGCTTCAACTATCAGTTCAAGACGCGCCTGAACGGCAAGCCGGTGGCCGGTCTCGCCGTGCTGATGTCGCCGGCTGGCAACGCGATTGCCACCGCGGGGGCGATCGACGCCAAGATGAAGGAACTGTCGAACAACTTCCCGGCCAATATCAAGATCGAGATTCCCTACAACGTCACGCCGGTCATCAATGCTGCCATCAACAAGGTCTTGATGACGCTGCTGGAGGCCGTGGGCCTCGTCTTCATCGTGATGTTCCTGTTCCTGCAGAATTTCCGCTACACGCTTATTCCCACCATCGTGGTGCCCATCGCATTGCTCGGCACCAGCGCGGTGCTGCTGGCGGTCGGTTACTCCATCAACATGCTGACCATGTTCGGCATGGTGCTGGCGGTGGGTATTCTCGTCGACGACGCCATCGTCGTCGTGGAGAATGTCGAGCGCATCATGAGCGAGGACGGGCTGCCGCCGAAGGAAGCCACCAAGAAGGCGATGGACCAGATCACCAGTGCCATCGTCGGTATCACGCTGGTGCTGATGGGCGTGTTCGTTCCGATGGCCTTCTTCCCCGGCTCCGTCGGCATCGTCTACAAGCAGTTCTCCGTCACCATGATCGCAGCCATCGGCTTCTCGGCGCTGCTCGCGCTGTCGCTGACGCCGGCGCTGTGCGCGACCATGCTGAAGCCGATCAAGAAGGGACACGGTCATTCGCATAGCGGCATGTTCGGCTGGTTCAATCGCGGCCTCGACAATGTGCGCGATCGCTATACCGGCACGGTGGCGTGGTCGCTGAAGCGCACCGGCCGCCTGATGCTGGTCTATGTGGCGCTGCTGATCGGTCTCGGCTGGGCGTTCGTCCGCATGCCCGGCGGCTTCCTGCCCATCGACGACCAGGGCTTCATCACCACGGACGTGCAGACGCCATCGGATTCGTCCTACGCCCGCACCGAAGGCGCCATCAAGCAGGTCGAGGAATATCTCACCAAGAAGGAAGGCATCGCCAATGTCGTGTTCCTGACCGGCTTCAGCTTCCTCGGTCAGGGTCTCAACACCGCACAGGCCTTCATCTCGCTGAAGGACTGGTCCGAGCGTTCCGACAAGGAGTCAGCGGCGCAGATCGTCGATGACATCAACAAGGACCTCGCCAGGATTCGTGACGCCGAGGTTTCCGGCCAGCAGCCGCCTCCGGTTGACAATCTCGGTGTGTCTGCCGGTTTCAGCTTCCGTCTGCAGGATCGCGGCCAGAAGGGCTATGAAGCCCTGCTCGACGCGGCCACGAAGCTGGTCGCCGAGGCCAATGCCGGCAAGATCATCCAGAACGCCTATATCGAAGGCCTGCCGCAGGCGCCGATCGTCAATCTGATGATCGATCGTGAAAAGGCAGGTGCCTTCGGTGTGACCTTCGAGGACATCAACAATACCATCTCGACCAATCTCGGGTCCAATTACACCAACGACTTCCCCAATCGCGGGCGCATGCAGCGTGTCCTGGTGCAGGCAGATGCGGCGAAGCGCATGAATGCCTCGGATATCCTGAACTACAATGTGAAGAACAATCGAGGTCAGCTCGTGCCCTTCTCGTCGTTCGCGACAGTGGAGTGGGCACGCGGGCCGAGCCAGATCATCGGCTTCAACTACTATCCTGCCATCCGTATTTCGGGTGAAGCCAAGCCAGGCTTCACTTCGGGTGACACGATTGCCGAGATGGAGCGCCTGACCGCCAAGCTGCCGCGTGGCTTCGGTTATGAATGGGCCGGTCAGTCGCTGCAGGAGAAGCTATCGGGGTCGATGGCGCCGTTCCTGCTCGCGCTGTCCGCGCTGGTGGTGTTCCTGATCCTGGCGGCGCTCTATGAGAGCTGGACGATTCCGATCGCGGTGCTGATGACGGTGCCGCTCGGCATTATCGGCGCGGTGCTTGCCTCGACATTGCGTGACATGCCCAACGGCGTCTATTTCACCGTGGGCCTGATCACGATCATCGGTCTGGCCGCCAAGGACGCCATCCTGATCATCGAATTCGCGAAGGATTTGCGGGCGCACGGCATGTCGCTCTACGACTCCACGATGGAAGCGTGCAAACTGCGTTTCCGTCCCATCGTCATGACCGGCATGGCCTTCATCTGCGGCGTGCTGCCGATGGTGGTGTCGTCGGGCGCAGGCTCGAAGAGCCAGCAGGCACTCGGTACTGGCGTTGCTGGTGGTATGACCGCCGTGGTGATCCTGGCGCTGCTGTTCGTGCCGATCTTCTTCGTCTGGGTGCAGAACCTGTTCTCGCCGGACAAGCCGAAGAAGGATGAGGTGAAGCAGCCCGAAGCGGCTGGAGAACCAGCGCCGTCACATTGACTAGGCACTCGCTTGTAGGGCGGATTAGCGAAGCGTAATCTGCCGGCCGATGTCATCGTTGAAGCTCCGCGGCGGGTTACGCCTTCGGCTAACCCGCTCTACGGTCGCGTTACTTCTTCGACAGCGGCCGCAGGATCTTCACCAGCGAATTGTGCACGACTTCATTGCCGCACACCACGTCGCCGGTCTTCAGCAGGTCGCCGCCGTCGATGTCACTGACCAGACCGCCGGCTTCCTTGATCATGATGATGCCGGCAGCCACGTCCCATGGCTGCAGGTTGCGCTCCCAGTAACCGTCGAGACGGCCGGCCGCGACGAAGGCCATGTCCAGCGATGCGGCGCCGAAACGGCGCAGGCCGGCGACCTTCGGCTGCAGCGCCGCCATTTCGTTGCGCGACTGTTCGAAGTCGCCACGGCCGATATGCGGCAGGCCGCAGGCGATCACGCAGTCATGCAACTGCTGGCGTCCGGCGACGCGCAGGCGGCTGTCGTTGAGGAACGCGCCGGCGCCTTTCTCGGCCATGTAGAGTTCTTCGTTGCCGGGATTGTAGATCACGCCGGCGATCACCTGGCCCTCGCGGGCGAGGCCGATGGAAATGGCAAATTGCGGAATGCCGTGCAGGAAGTTGGTGGTGCCGTCCAGTGGATCGACGATCCAGGTATGGCTCTTGTCGGTGCCCTCACGGGTGCCGCCTTCCTCGCCGAGGAAGCCATAGCCAGGGCGGGCCTTGTTGAGGTCCGTATAGAGCATCTCCTCGGCGCGCTTGTCGGCGAGCGAGACGAAATTGGCCGGTCCCTTCATGGAGACCTGCAGGTGCTCGATCTCGCCGAGGTCGCGCTTGAGGCTGCGGCCGGCGCGGCGCGCGGCCTTCACCATCACATTCATCAGGGCCGAATTGATCATGATTTCGTCTCGCGACGACCTGTCGTCAGGTCTTCAGAATTGGGGTTGCTGGGGCGATGGGTGCCCGTTGGGGGCCACTCCGTCAAGGCAAGATCACTTCAGGGGGTCATTTCAGGGTGGAGCCGAGCCATTTATTGGCTGCCTGCTGGGCTTGGGCGCGTTCCTGCGGGCTGGCCTGGGCCAGCAGCTCGTCGAGCATCAGGTCGCCCTTGCCGGCGGTCTTGGCGACGATATGCCAGCGCAGGCCCTCCAGCCGGTCGTCGGTATTTGTGCGCATGGCCAGCACGCGGGCGAGGCGGTTCTGCGCGATCGGGCTGTTCTGCCTGGCCGCCTTGCGGAGCAGGGTGATGGCAGCCGGCTCGTTCTTCGGGGTTCCGGTGCCGTTATAGAGCGCGATGGCATATTCGACCTCGGCATCCACATTGTCGGCCATTGAGGCCGCCTGTAGCAGCCGCACTGCCTTGTCGATGCTCTTCTCGACGCCGGTGCCCTCCTTGTAGAAGGTCGCCAGCGCATATTGCGCCTCGGGATTGCCGGCATCGGCGGCCTGCCGCAGCAGTTCGGCCGAGCGCTTGACGTCCTGCGGCAGCGTCTGGCCGTCGAGATAGAGCAGCGCCAGATTATAGGCGGCCTTGGGGTTGCCGAGCTTGGCGGCAGAGGCCAGCAGCTTCACCGCCTCGTCGCGGCCACCCGGATTGGTGCGTTCGGAGAGCCGCAGCATGGCGAGCGCGAACATGGCCTCGCGGTCGCCGCGATCGGCGGCGCGCTTGTACCATTCGGCGGCCTGCTGATAGTTGCGCTTGATACCGAGCCCGCTGGAATAGAGTTCGCCGAGCATGGTCATCGCCTTCGGATCGTTGTTCTCCGTGGCGCGCTTGGTGGCAAGTTCGAGGGCTGTCTTGTACATGCCGCGCTGATAGGCGCCGTAGACCAGATCGGCCCGGGGATCGACGGGCTCTTCGGCTTTTTCCGGCTGTTTCGCAGGTGGCGATTTCTTGGTGGCTTCGGGAGTCTTCTTCGCAGCCTCCGGCGCTTTCGCTGGTGCCTGCTTGGGCGCCGCCTTCGCGGGCGCCTGCTTCGCTGGTGCCTGAGCGGCCGGCGGCGTCAGCGACATCTGTGCGGTCGCCGCCGTTGCGAACAGGCAGGTGGTCGTCAGCAGCAATGCGCGCAGCGTCGTCACCACGATCAGCCCTGTGCCGCCTTGAAGCGTTCGAGCACGGCCGCATGGCCGCGCTTGATCGCCGCCTCGGCATCGCCCAGCGCTGTGGCCGCGCCGCGCGGATCGTTCCAGACGAGATCGCCCACCAGCACGAAATCCGCGCCGACGGCGGCAAATTGCTCCGCCTCAATGAGAGACGCCGCATAGCCGACACAAGGCGGCTCGAACAGTTCGGCCCACCATTCCAGCCGCTCCGCGATCGCATCCGCAGACGGGCGCTGGCCCTTGGCGTCCGGCTCGCCGAACAGCACATAGTCGGCGCCGGCTTCGCCGGCCGACATGGCGTGGTGGCGCGTCGTCAGGCCGCCGCAGCCGGCGATGCGATCGGGCTTCAGCGCGGGC
>WPCJ01066863.1_pt1 | contig 50483 bp, 38 predicted proteins | sample 5399831 | NCBI WGS metagenome assembly WPCJ01 (sample SAMN12869470, study PRJNA574797) | sludge metagenome | isolation source: wastewater treatment of pH10 | place: China:Beijing | collected 2019-05-20
ATGTCGAGCTTCGACGTAGACCATATCGCGGTCGAAGCATTGATGTGGCAGGCGGGGTACCTGACGATCGAAAAGGAAGAAAACCTTGCCGGGGAGTGGTTCTACCAACTGCGCTATCCGAACCGCGAGGTCTACCAAAGCTTGAACCGCAGCGTGTTGCAGGCCTGGGCGCCGGCGAAGGAGGGCGATGCGGTGCAGCGCAAGCAGCTCTACCGGCTGCTGCTGGCCAACGACTTTGCCGGCATGGAGCAGTTGTTCACCAGCTTCTTCGCCAGCATCCCGCACGACTGGTTCCGCAACAACCCGATTGCGCAATACGAGGGCTATTACGCCAGCGTGTTCTACGCCTACTTCGCATCGCTGGGTCTGGACATCGTGCCGGAAGAATCGAGCAACGCCGGGCGGCTGGACATGGCGGTGCGCTTCAACGGCAACGTGTATCTGTTTGAGTTCAAGGTGGTGGAGTTGGAGCCGGAAGGCGCGGCGCTGGAACAGATCAAGCAGAGGGGTTATGCGGACAAGTACCGCGCCCGCAACGAACCGATCCACCTGATCGGGGTGGAGTTCAGCCGCGAGCAGCGGCGGGTGGTGGGGTTTGCGGTGGAGAGCTTGTGAAGCGGCCTGTTTCTTCTTTCCTGAATTGACTCGGAGGCACGGCCTGCTGCAGGGCATTGGCGGAATTCATGCCCCGGACGTGGTGCGCGCGGACAATCGTGCGAATGAAGATGATGGGCGTTGCCCGTGGCCACAGCTGGCGTTCGGCAGGATAGGGGGTGAGGATTTTCATGTCCTGAAAGCCTAAACGCATTGGCAGGATTTGCAACCTGTTTGGCAGTTGTCGGACGGCGCGTGGCGCTACGCTTGGCAGCATCGCAAGCCCTGTCTTGCCGGGCTGCGGCGCCGGGTGGGTTGTCCGCCGGGGTCGCGCACCTTACATAGTGATGGAGAAGGAGACACGCCATGCATATTCCCAGCCTCGATTTCAACCTTGGTGAAACCATCGACGCCCTGCGCGACACGCTGCAGGCCTTCTGCGCGGCGGAAATTGCCCCGCGCGCGGCCGAGATCGACCGGGTGAACGAGTTCCCGGCCGACCTGTGGAAAAAACTGGGCGACCTCGGGGTGCATGGCATGACGGTGAGCGAGGAGTACGGCGGCACCGACATGGGCTATCTGGCCCATATTGTGGCGATGGAGGAGATATCGCGCGCGTCGGCCTCGGTGGGGCTGTCCTACGGTGCGCACTCCAACCTGTGCATCAACCAGATTCGCCGCAACGGCAGCGAGGCGCAAAAGCAGAAATACCTGCCCAAGCTGATCTCGGGCGAGCATGTGGGCGCGCTGGCGATGAGCGAACCGAACGCCGGCTCCGACGTGGTGAGCATGAAGTTGCGTGCCGACAAGAAGGGTGACCGCTATGTGCTCAACGGCGCGAAGATGTGGATCACCAACGGCGGCGATGCCGACACCCTGGTGGTGTATGCGAAGACCGATCTCGAGGCCGGCCCGAAGGGCATCACTGCCTTCATCGTCGAAAAGGGTATGAAGGGCTTTACCTGCGGCACCCATCTGGACAAGCTGGGGATGCGCGGTTCCAACACCTATCCGCTGTTCTTCGACGATGTGGAGGTGCCCGAAGAGAACGTGCTGGGCGGTGTGGGCAATGGCGTGAAGGTGTTGATGAGCGGGCTGGACTACGAGCGCGCGGTGCTCTCCGGCGGCCCGCTGGGCATCATGGCGGCGTGCATGGATGCGGTGGTGCCCTACATGCACGAGCGCAAGCAGTTCGACACCCCGATCGGCGAGTTCCAGCTGATGCAGGGCAAGATCGCCGACATGTACTCCACCTGGAGCGCCACCCGCGCCTATGTGTATGCCGTGGGCCAGGCCTGCGACCGCCTCGACCATGCCCGCACGCTGCGCAAGGACGCTGCCGGTGTGATCCTGTACTCCGCCGAGAAGGCCACCTGGATGGCCGGCGAGGCGATCCAGGCGCTGGGCGGCGTGGGCTACACCAACGAATATCCGGTCGGACGCCTGTGGCGCGATGCCAAGCTGTACGAAATCGGCGCCGGAACCAGTGAAATCCGCCGCATGCTGATCGGTCGCGAACTGTTTGCGGAAACGCGCTGAGGGGGTGGCATGAGTCTGATCAAATCCAGTGTCAACACTCGCAGCGCCGAGTTTCTGGCGAATGCCGAGGCGATGCGCACGCAGGTTGCGGACCTGCGCGAAACGGCCGCCCGGGTGGCCCAGGGCGGTGGCGAGGCGGCACGTGCCAAGCATACTGCGCGGGGCAAGCTGCTGCCGCGCGACCGGGTCAATCATCTGCTCGATCCGGGCACGCCGTTTCTGGAAGTAGGGCAACTCGCAGCCTATGGCATGTATGGCGACGAGGCACCGAGTGCCGGGGTGGTGACCGGTATCGGACGGGTGCAGGGCATCGAGTGCATGATCGTGGCCAATGACGCCACGGTGAAGGGCGGCACTTATTATCCGATGACGGTGAAGAAGCACCTGCGCGCGCAGGAGATTGCCGAGCAGAACAACCTGCCCTGCATCTATCTGGTGGACTCCGGCGGCGCTTTCCTGCCCATGCAGGATGAGGTGTTCCCGGATCGCGACCACTTCGGGCGCATCTTCTTCAATCAGGCGAACATGTCCGCGAAGGGCATTCCGCAGGTTGCGGTGGTGATGGGCTCATGCACCGCTGGGGGCGCTTATGTGCCGGCCATGTCGGACGAGACGGTGATCGTGAAGAATCAGGGCACCATCTTCCTCGGCGGGCCGCCGCTGGTGAAGGCCGCGACCGGCGAGGTGGTGAGCGCTGAAGACCTTGGCGGTGGGGACGTGCATACGCGCCTTTCGGGCGTGGCCGACCATCTCGCAGAGAACGATGCCCATGCGCTGTATCTTGCGCGGCGTATCGTGGCCAACCTGAATCGAACGAAGCCGGTGTCGCTCGCGCTCGGACACGGCGAGGAGCCGATCTACGATCCGGAGGAAATCTACGGCATCGTGCCGACCGACACGCGCAAACCGTATGACGTGCGCGAGATCATCGCGCGGGTGGTGGATGGCTCGCGCTTCGACGAATTCAAGGCCCGTTACGGCACCACGCTGGTGACCGGCTTTGCCCAACTGTACGGCATGCCGGTGGGCATCGTCGCCAACAATGGCATCCTGTTCGGCGAGTCCGCGCAGAAGGGCGCGCACTTCATCGAGTTGTGCGGCCAGCGCGGCATTCCGCTGCTGTTCCTGCAGAACATCACCGGCTTCATGGTGGGCCGCAAGTACGAGAACGGCGGCATCGCCAAGGACGGTGCGAAGATGGTGACCGCCGTGGCCACCGTGCAGGTGCCCAAGATCACCACGCTGATCGGCGGTTCGTTCGGTGCTGGCAACTACGGCATGTGCGGTCGCGCCTACAGCCCGCGCTTCCTGTGGATGTGGCCCAACGCGCGCATCAGCGTGATGGGTGGCGAGCAGGCCGCGAGCGTGCTCGCCACCGTGCGCCGCGACGGCATCGAGGCCAAGGGCGGTCACTGGAGCGCCGGGGACGAAGAAGCCTTCAAGGCGCCGATTCGCGATCAGTATGAGGTGCAGGGGCATCCGTACTACGCGACCGCGCGACTGTGGGACGACGGCGTGGTCGACCCCGCGCAGACGCGGCGCACGCTGGGACTGAGCCTGTCGGCTGCGTTGAATGCACCGATTGCGCCGACCCGCTTTGGCGTGTTCCGGATGTAAGGACGGCGGAGGAGACAAGACGATGTACGAAACCCTCGAAATCGAGCTGAGCGGTGGTGTGGCGACGGTGTGGATGAACCGGCCGGATGTGCACAACGCCTTCAATGCGCAACTGATTGCGGACCTTACCGCCGCGTGCCGGCAACTGGAGGCCGACGAAGCGGTGCGGGTGATGGTGTTGGCCGGACGGGGCAAAAGCTTTTCCGCCGGGGCCGATCTGAACTGGATGAAGGCGGCAGGCGAGGCCAGCGAAGCGGAAAACTTTGCGGATGCGATGAAGCTGGCCAGCATGCTGCGCACGCTGGCCGAGATGAGTAAACCCACCATTGCACGGGTGCATGGGGCGGCGCTGGGCGGTGGCATGGGGCTGGCGAGTGCCTGCGACATCTGCATTGCGGGCGAGAGGGCCGTGTTTGCGACCTCCGAAGTCAAGTTCGGCATCATCCCCTCGGCGATCAGTCCGTATGTGATCCGCGCGATTGGCGAGCGTCAGGCGTATCGCTACTTCCAGACCGCCGAGCGCATCGGCGCCACGCAGGCGGTCGGGCTGGGGCTGGCGCATGAGGCGGTGGCCAGCGAAGCGCTCGATGCCAGGGTGGGCGAGATCGTCGCTGCCCTGCTGCAGGGTGGGCCGAAGGCACAGGCCGCCGCGAAGGACCTGATCCGTGGCGTGGCCAACCGCCCGGTGTCCGATGCGGTGGTGGAAGACACCGCGCGGCGCATTTCGCAACTGCGCGCCACGCCGGAAGCGCGCGAGGGGCTGGAGGCCTTCCTGTCCAAGCGGCCCGCCGCCTGGGTGCCTCAGGACTGAGAGGAGACAACATGTTTGAAAAAATTCTGATCGCAAACCGTGGGGAAATTGCCTGCCGTGTCATCAAGACGGCCCGGCGCATGGGCATCAAGACGGTGGCGGTGTATTCCGAGGCGGACGCCCAGGCACGACATGTGCGACTGGCCGACGAGGCCGTGCTGCTCGGTCCTGCGGCGGCGCGTGAAAGCTATCTGGTGATCGACAGGATCATTGCCGCAGCCAAGCAGACCGGCGCGCAGGCGATCCACCCCGGCTACGGCTTTTTGTCGGAGAACGAGGACTTCTGCGAGGCGTGCGAGCGGGAGGGGATCGTCTTCATCGGTCCGCCGGTGTCGGCCATCCGCGCGATGGGCTCCAAGTCCGAAGCGAAGAAACTGATGGAGGCGGCCGGCGTGCCGCTCACGCCAGGTTATCACGGCGACAACCAGGACCCGGTCTGGTTGCACCAGCAGGCCGACGCCATCGGCTACCCGGTGCTGATCAAGGCCGCTGCCGGCGGCGGTGGCAAGGGCATGCGGTTGGTAGAGCGCTCAGGAGACTTTCTCGACCTGCTCGCTTCGTGCAAGCGCGAGGCGGCCTCGTCCTTCGGCGACGAGCATGTGCTGGTGGAGAAATACATCACCAAGCCGCGCCATATCGAGATTCAGGTGTTTGGCGACACGCACGGCAACGTGGTGTATCTGTTCGAGCGCGACTGCTCGGTGCAGCGCCGCCACCAGAAGGTGCTGGAAGAAGCGCCTGCGCCCGGCATGACCCCCGAGCGCCGCGCCGCGATGGGCAAGGCTGCAGTGGAGGCGGCCAAGGCAGTGGGTTATGTGGGCGCAGGTACGGTGGAGTTCATCGCCAACCAGGACGGCTCCTTCTATTTCATGGAGATGAACACACGCCTGCAGGTGGAGCATCCGGTGACCGAGATGATCACCGGCCAGGATCTGGTGGAGTGGCAGTTGCGGGTGGCCCACGGCGAGCCCCTGCCGCTGGCGCAGGAGCAGTTGCAGCTTCGCGGCCATGCGCTGGAAGCGCGCATTTACGCCGAAGACCCGGCAAAGGGCTTCCTGCCTTCCACTGGCCGCTTGGTGCATCTGGCGCCGCCGGCCGAAGGCCTGCATGTGCGCGTCGATACCGGCGTGGAAGAGGGCGACGAGATCAGCCCGCACTACGACCCGATGATTGCCAAGCTCATCGTGTGGGACATCAACCGCGACCGGGCGCTGGCGCGCATGCTGCAGGCGCTGGCCGATTACCGGGTGGTGGGGGTGGCCAACAACATCGAGTTCCTGTCGCGCCTCACCGCCTGCCCGGCCTTTGCGAATGCCGATCTCGATACCGGCCTGATCGAGCGCGAGAAGGCCTATCTGTTCCCCGAAGAAGGGGCGGTGCCCGATACGGTGTGGCGGGTGGCCGCGCTGGCCGAGTTGCTGCGTGAGCGGCGCCGTGCCGTGGAGCATGCCCGTCGCGCACCCGAACCGGCCTCGCCCTGGCATGCCCGCGATGGCTGGCGCCTGAATGCGGTGGCGCAGCGTGATTTGATGTTCCGCCTTGGCGAGCAGCAGCAATCGGTGCGTGTGGCCTATCTGGGCGACAGTTACCGGCTGACGCTGAACGGTCGCGAGGTATCGGCCTGCGGGGAACTCAACGAGCGCGGTCTGTTGCGTGCGGAGATGGACGGCAATCGCATGGATGCCACCGTGATTGCTGCAGGCGAGAAGCGCCATGTGTTCATGAATGGCCGTACCTGGCCGCTGGCCAGCGTGGACCCGCTGCATCACTCGGGCGAAGGCGGTGGGGCCGAAGGAGGCCTGCTCGCCCCGATGCCGGGCAAGGTGATTGCGCTGCTGGCTGCGCCCGGGGCGAGCGTCGAGAAGGGCGCACCGCTGCTGATTCTCGAAGCGATGAAGATGGAGCACACCATCACGGCACCGTCGGCGGGGGTGGTGAAGGCTTTCCGCTTCGCTGTGGGCGATCAGGTGGGCGATGGCGCCGAGCTGGTCGAGTTTGAAGCCGGGGCGGCCGCCGCTGCCGAAGCCGAAGCCTGAGGGGGGCGCATGACTTTGCCGCAGAAGGTCAGGATCGTCGAGGTCGGCCCGCGTGACGGTCTGCAAAACGAGAAGCAGCTGGTGCCGGCCGACACCAAGGTGGCGCTCATCGAGCGGTTGGCCGATGCCGGCCTGAGCAGCGTGGAGGCCACCTCCTTCGTCTCGCCGAAGTGGGTGCCGCAGATGGGCGACAACACCGAGGTGCTCACCCGGGTGCTGGCCAGTGCCCGGCCCGGGGTGCGTTATCCGGTGCTCACGCCCAACCTGAAGGGGTTCGAGGCGGCACTGGCGGCCGGGGCACGTGAGGTGGCGGTGTTCGGCGCGGCGAGCGAGTCCTTCAGCCAGAAAAACATCAATTGTTCGATTGCCGAATCGCTGGAGCGCTTTCGTCCGGTGACCGAGGCGGCACTGCGTGCCGGTGTGCAGGTGCGCGGCTATGTGTCCTGCGTGCTGGGCTGCCCCTATGAGGGGGCGGTATCGCCGCACAAGGTGGCCGACGTGGCCGAGCGGTTGATCGACATGGGGTGCTACGAAATCTCGCTGGGAGATACGATCGGCATGGGGACCCCGCTGGCCACGCAGCGCATGATCGAGGCCGTGGCCGCCCGCGTGCCTGTGGCACAGTTGGCCGGACATTACCACGACACATACGGCATGGCGGCAGCCAACATCTTTGCCTCGCTGCAAATGGGCGTTGCGGTGTATGACGCCTCGGTAGGCGGGCTGGGCGGTTGCCCGTATGCGGCCGGGGCCTCCGGCAACGTTGCAACCGAGGATGTGGTGTGGCTGCTCAACGGGCTGGGCATTGAAACCGGGGTGAATCTCGATAAACTGGTCGACCTGGCCGCCTGGATCAGCGCGGCCATCGGCCGGGAGCCCGCATCGCGGGTGGCCCGGGCAGTGCTGGCAAGGCGCGCGAAGACGTGTCCGCCGTAATGAGATGTCCTGACAGAGAGAAAGCCCATGGGTGTGAAAGGCGTGAAATCCCCTTGCATCAACATTTGCCGCATCGACAACGCTTCGGGTCTGTGTGAAGGCTGCCTGCGCACGCTGGATGAAATTCGCGTGTGGGGGCAGGCCGACGATGGCGAGCGCCTGCGTATTCTCGACAGGGTGGCCGAGCGGGCACGTACGGTGCCGCAGACCGCCTGTTCCGCAGCCGGAGGCCGGGCATGAGCGATGCCCTGTGCGTTGGCGTGTGCATGATCGACTGGGATTCGGGCGTATGCCTGGGGTGTGGCCGTACCGCCGAGGAAATCGAGGGGGTGCCGGTGCCCGCGCCCCCCGAGGCTGAACCGGACAAGTGGTCTGCTCCGCTGCCCGACAATGTTGCCGGTCAGGTGGGCGAGGGGTCGGAGTGAGCGCTCCGCGACTGCCTGCTTCGGTGCAGGTGCTGGAGCGTGGCTGGCTGTCGGCCAACAATGTGCTGTTGTTCGAGGATGGCGAGGCGGTGCTGGTCGATTCCGGCTATGTCACCCATGCCGAACAGACGCTCGCGCTGCTGCACACCGCACTCGACGGCCGACGTCTGGGGCGGCTCATCAACACGCACTCACATTCCGACCATATCGGTGGCAATGCCGCTGTGCAGCGGACGTATGGCTGCGAAATCGTCGTGCCTTCGGGCATGCACGCTGCGGTCGACCAGTGGGATCGCGAGGCCCTGCTGCTCAGCATTGCCGACCAGCAGGCCGACCCCTTTCGCGCCGATGGCATGGTGAGCGACGGCGAGCGTCTGCGCATGGGCGGTCTGGAGTGGGTGGCGCGTGCCGCCCCCGGGCATGACATGGATGCGCTGGTCTTTCACTGCCCGGACCGGCGCCTGCTGATTTCCGGCGATGCCCTGTGGCGCGATGGTTTCGGCATCCTGTTTGCCGATGTGCTGGGCACGGGCGACGGTATTGGCGAGGCCCGTCGCACGCTGGAAGCCATCGGCCGCCTGTCGGTGGACGTGGTGATTCCGGGCCATGGCAGCCCCTTTGTGGAGTTCGACGATGCCCTGGAGCGCGCTTTTGCGCGACTCAAGGCTTTCGAAGAGGATGGTGCGCGCATCGCCCGCAATGCCATCCGCGCATGCATCACCTTTCGACTGCTGGAGCGTCGCCACATGCAGGTGGAGTGGCTGCAGACGCATCTGAGCGAGGTGCCGCTGTACCGCGAGGCCAACCGCCGTTTTCTGGGGCTGTCGCCCGATGTGCTCACCGACTGGCTGATGAAAGACCTGCAGCGTGCCGGGGTGGCACGCATCGAGCACGGTACGCTGATCGCCGTCTGATTCCGTTGCGGCTTCACCTTCCCGTATGGCCCGAAGCGTCGGGCTGGGGGATAATCGCGGATGCTTCGAACAGGAGGGCGGACGAATGCAAGTGGTGCTGATCAGCGGATTATCCGGCTCGGGCAAGAGCATTGCGCTGAATGTGCTGGAGGATGCGGGCTACTACGTGGTCGACAACCTGCCGGCCACCCTGTTGCCGCAGTTGATCGCGCACCTGCGCGACAGTGGCAAGCAGCGGGTGGCGGTGGCGGTGGATGTGCGCTCCGGAAACTGCCTGGCCGCACTGCCGCAACAGATTGAGCGCTTGCGCGCGGACGGGCTGGATGTGCGCATGGTGTTCCTGAATGCGCGCGATGACACACTGATTGCCCGTTTTTCCGAAACCCGCCGTCGTCACCCCCTCGCCAGCGAAGAGGTGTCGCTCGAAGAGGCGATCCAGCAGGAGCGCGAGGCGCTGGCGTCCATCGCCGAACTGGGGCACCACATTGACACCAGCGACCTGCATCCGAACAGCTTGCGCGCCTGGGTCAAGCAACTGCTTTCGCTCGACCCCACGCGCGGGCTCACGCTGATGTTCCAGTCTTTCGGTTTCAAGTACGGGCTACCGCTGGATGCCGACCTGGTGTTCGATGTGCGCTGCCTGCCCAACCCCCATTACGACCGTGCCCTGCGTCCGCTCACCGGGCGCGATCAGCCGGTCATCGACTTCCTTTCCGCACAGGAGGAGGTGGGCGCGATGGTGCGCGACATTGGTGATTTCGTCGCCAACTGGCTGCCCCGCTACATGCGTGACAACCGAAGCTATCTGACCGTGGCGATTGGCTGTACCGGCGGGCAGCACCGGTCGGTGTACATCGCCGAACATCTTGCCGGGCGTTTCCGCGATCATGCGCGGGTGCTGGTGCGCCATCGTTCTGCGGTGCGGCGCAGCTCGGACAGCGGCCTGACGGTGGAGACGCCGCTGCGGTGAGCGCCATGCGGGCGTGGCTGAGCCTGATGCGGCCCGGAGACTGGCTGATGCTGGCGCTGGCGCTGGTGTTCTGTGGCGCTTCGGTGCGTGTCCTGTGGCAGGCCGGCACACCCGACAAAGCCGTGGTGCGGGCGGGGGGGCAGGTGTTTGCAGAGGCTTCCCTGTCTTCCCCCCGGGTGATCGAGGTACCGGGTCCGCTGGGCATCACACGCATCGAGATCGAACCGGGGCGCGCCCGGGTGGCGGCCGATCCGGGGCTGCGTCAGTACTGTGTGCTGCAGGGCTGGCTGACCCGCTCCGGCGCCGTGGCGATTTGCGCACCCAACGAGGTCAGTCTGAGCCTGACTGGCGGATCTGCAGACTATGATTCCCTCAACTATTGAAATTCGTCCGGACGCGGACGATGTACGCATCAGCCGTCTGGCTGCGGCGGCCATCGTGCTGTCGGTGGCCGAAGCCGCCATCCCGCTGCCCCTGCCCGGGGTGAAGCCGGGTTTGGCGAACATCGTGATCCTCATCGTGCTGCTGCGCTGGGGCTGGCGCGATGCGGTGTGGGTGGCGCTGCTGCGGGTGTTTGCCGGCAGCCTGCTGCTGGGGCAGTTCTTTGCGCCGGGCTTCTTCCTGAGCCTGACCGGCTCGGTGTTCAGTTTGTGCGTGCTTGGGCTGGCCGCCAGCCTGCTGCCGCGCCGCTGGTTTGGCCCGGTGAGCCTGAGCGTGCTGGCGGCGTTCGCGCATATCGGCGGTCAACTGCTGCTCGCCCGGGTATGGCTGGTGCCGCATGACGGGGTGTTCTACCTGCTGCCGGTATTTGCCCTGGCAGCCACCTTCTTCGGCACCGTGAACGGCCTTATCGTGGCCCGCCTGCTGCGCGACTGGCCCGAGCCGGCGGATGGGGCCGGCTTGAAGTGATCGGATGGCTGCTGGGGGCCTTGATTCTGTTCAACGTGAGTGCATATTTACGTTTTTGATGAATCAATGGTTTTATGTCCAAAGAGGCTTCATCAGCACTTGATGAAATCGCGTGCTGTGACGCCAGCGGGAGGAGGGATTTTCAGAAGCTTTCCGGAAAAGCTCGATGTTCCCGATGAACCGAGATTAAGCGCGATGAAACTCCCCCAGACCGTACCATCCGGCGACTGGGTCAGCCGGTTTGGTTGATAAGTGCGTGCTTCTGGTAATGCTGCAATCTGCTCCCAGTTCTCGCCAACGTCGCAGCTTGCATACACCAGGTCTTCAGCAGCAACGAGCAGGGCTCCACTTTGCAGTTCGATGATGTGCCCCACTGAGTATGCTCGACTCAACGACTTGTCGGCGTTTTCCTGATCTTCCGGCAACAAGGCTTGTCGCCAGCCGAGCCCGTCCTTGTAGAAGTAGACGTTCTCTTGATTGTCAAGACCGGCTACCAAGGTTCCATCCGCCAACACAGTCAGGCTCATCACCTGTGCTCCTTCGTTGGCACGTGGCAGCGCCTCCCAGGAAAGGGCGTCGGATGTCCGAAATACCTCCCCCTCAATGGCAAGATAGAGATAGCCGTTTTGCCCGGTGGCAAGTGCAGAAAACTGATAGTCAGCTTGCACTGCAAGCGGACCGGTTGTCGGTAGAACGATGGGCAAGCGACTCAAGGCAGCACCATTCTGATCCCAGTAATACAGACGATCGCGGATATCGAATCCGTGAGAGGGTGGGGGGGCGGAGGTTCTCTCGCGAACCCAGACGATCAATTTGCCTTGGTGTTCGACCATGGCTTTCGGTTCCTCCACGTGCAGGCTATTCTCCTCTAGCGGGTCATAGTCAGTCTGGACGTCCTGGTAATGCCAGTTGGTGCCATCGTCATCGCTCCACCACAAACGGGGGCTGAACCACCAATGCTGCGGCAGGTCCATGGTGCTGCCTGCCACCAGACGACCGCTGGGTAGTATGCTCAGGAAATCGAATGAGCCCCAATCCGGCGCGATTTTCATCTCCTGCCATGTGCTACCTCCGTCATGACTACTCGAAAGATAGCCATTTCCCCATACCAAAAGGCTGGCACCGGTGTGCCATGCAAGGTGGATTGCACCACTAGGTGACGCCACGACATCCTCGAAACGTCCAGGATGTTCGCTTTCCATTTCTCCAAATGGGTTTGTGACGACAGGTGTATAGAAGCTGGAGGGCTGCCATGACAACGATAGCGCAGGTCTATGCGGCTCGGTCTGATTGCTGTCGCCACTGCCCCCGCAACCTGCTAGCAGCCCTACCATGGTTGCTAGCAGCAGTGACCGTACCGGACTGGATGACGAACGACTCATTGAGAATGGCATATGGCTGTATTTTCTGTACTGAAGGTTCGGGAAACTCAACGGTTCTATTTGCGTCATGCTGCAGCAAGGTCTTGTGTATGTCAAATTCCTATTGGCCTGCAGCACAAGGCTTGGCGCCGCTTCATGTAAGCTGTCTTTTGAAACGTCCGGATGGAGCTGCCTGTGCGTAGCAGAGGTTGTGGCGCCGGGGCGGCGCCTTTGTTCCAAGTCTTGAGGGCGCTGGCTTAGACGTGTTCGCCGAACCAGGCGAGGAGCCGTTTCCAGCCGTCTTCGGCTTCGGTCTGGCGATAGCTGGGGCGGTAGTCGGCGTGGAAGGCGTGGGGGGCGTCGGGGTAGACGATGATGTCACTCGGGCTGCTGGCGTCCTTCAGGGCGCTGCTCATCATTTCGACATCGTCCAGCGGGATGCCCTGGTCCTGGCCGCCGTACAGGCCGAGAACCGGGGCGTGGAGGGCGCCGGCGACATCGATCGGATGTTGTGGGGTGTTGTCGGCCGGGGCGCCGTCCAGGCGGCCGTACCAGGCCACGCCGGCCTTCAGTTGCGGGTTGTGTGCGGCATACAGCCAGGTGATGCGCCCACCCCAGCAAAAGCCGGTGATCGCCAGTCGGGTTGCGTCACCGCCGTTTTGTGCGGCCCAGGCCGCGCAGGCGTCCAGATCGCCCATCACCTGGGCGTCGGGTACCTTCGAGACGATCCCGGAGATGATTTCGGCCACACTTTCGATCTGCGTCGGATCGCCCTGGCGGAAGAACAGTTCGGGGGCAATGGCCAGGTAGCCTTCACGGGCCAGGCGGCGGCACACGTCCTGAATGTACTCGTGAACCCCGAAAATTTCCTGCACCACCAGCACCACCGGGAACTGCTCGCCCTCAGCGGGGCGCGCAAAGTAGGCGGGCAGGGTGTCGCTGCCCGAGGGGATGTCCACCCGTCCATGGGTGAGCCCGTCGTGCGGGGTGCTGACCACGGTCGAGGCCATGATCGGCTGGGTCGCCAGCGCGAAACCGGTGGCGGCGAGTGTGGCCACAAAGCCACGGCGATTCATGCGGGCTGCGGGCAGCAGGCTGTCGAAGTCTGCCTGGTCGGCGGTGCTGAGGTCGTTCCGATCGTTCATCTGTCGTCTCCTGGTTGGGTGTGTTGTGGGTGCATGATACGTAAAACATGCTGACCGCACGCCAGGCAAGGGGTTCAGTGCGCGAGCCGCGACCTTTGGACGCAGCGGGTTCAGTCTTCCGGCTTTTCGGGCTTGTCCGTTTCGGTGCACTTGCCGGCCAGCGCTTTGCGCAGGCGTACGCCTTTCTTGCGCTGCTCGACGAGAATCTGCAGTTTCAGCTCCAGGCCTGCGCGCGTTTCGGGATCGTCCATGTTCTCGATGTCGTCTTCAAGCTGGCGTTGCTGCTTTTTCATCTGCTTGAGCAGTTCGATGAGTTTTTCTCGCTTCTTGCGCTGCTTGCGCAGGTCGGCAGACAACAGTTCGCCCAGTTTGCCGGTGAGTTTGCTCAGTTTCATGTTCGTTGCGCTCCTTTTGATGTGGATGCCCCTGTGGGTGTGGGGGACAGCACGGCGGCAAGTTCCTGTTTGTCGAGTTGCAGGTGGTGTTCGATTTCGTGGCGCAGGGGTTCGAAGGGGGTGAAGAGGACGCGCGCCATGGACAGCAGGTTGGCGATGATGTCGCAGGTGTAGGCGCTGTCGTTCATCAGTGAGGTGGCCGCTTCCGGGTTGATGCGGTGCTCGCGGATGAGTTCATCGAGCTTGCCGTTGGCGACGATGTCGTGCTCGACCATGCCGGCGCGCAGGACATCGAGCGACAGGGTGATGTTTTGGGTGTGGTCGCCCGACAGCGTGTGCAGGGCGTGCAGCAGCAGGGCCAGTTGCTGGCGCATGGCGACGTATTCCCTGCGTAGGTAGGGGTTGGGCGAGGCCAGGTGGCGCGCCATATTTTTCTGCAGATGCTTGAGTGCCTTCAGGGCTTCGAGCAGGTCCTGGCTGGCGGTGCGCAGCATGAAGGCCTGACGGGATTGTGGTCCGTCGGTGTGCAGTCGCGCGAGAAAGTCGAGGATGGTGCCGTGCAAGGGTTTGACTCGACGCTGGTAGTAGTCGTCCACATCGATCGCGCGGACCTTTTCGGGGGGCTGGGCCAGCAGCGGCAGGTCTTCGCCCCGGCGCAGCCTGACCGGGTCGGCATGCAATACCAGGGCCATGATGTCGAAGGTGTTGCCGAACAGGTGCAGCAGTTCCTTGCGCGCGGCTTCCAGGCCGGCATCCGGCATCTGGATCATGGTGTCGTTGATGTATTTGGCGGACACCACTGTACGCTTGCCGGGTTTCAGGAATGTTTCAAGGGCGCGCTCCAGCCGTTCGGTGAGCGGCAGCATGATGGCAATGCCGGTCAGGTTGAACAGGGTGTGAAACAGGGCGAGCTTGAGCGTGTGATCGTCATCGGCGATGCCCAGCCAGTGGCTGCCGGCGTCCACTGCGGCAACAAACTGGTGGATGAACAGCAGTGCCACCAGGCCGGTGACGACATTGAACAGCAGGTGGGCGGCAGCCAATCGGCGCCCCTGGATGTTGGCGCTGATGGCGCCCAGCATGGCCGTGATGGTGGTGCCGACGTTTGCACCGATGGCCAGCGCCAGCGCGTTTTCGTAGTTGATTTGCTGGGCGGCGAGGGCGGTGATGGTGAGTACCAGCGTGGCGTGGCTGGACTGCATGATGACCGTGGCAGCCATGCCCAGCAGGGTGTAGGTCAGCAGTCCGCGCAGCCCGCCGAGCGCGTAGACCGACAGGTCGAGGGTGTTGCGGAAGGCTTCGAAACCTTCCTTCATGTAGTGGATGCCGAGGAACAGGAAGCCCAGCCCGGTGAGCACAAGCCCCGTGCCTTTGAGCAGGGTGGAGCGGTTGAAGCTGAGAAACACGCCGAAGGTGAGCATCGGCATGGCGTAGGCGGCAATATCCACCTTCATGCCGAAGCCGGCAATCAGCCAGGCACCGGTGGTGGTGCCCAGGTTTGCGCCGAAGATGATGCCGATGCCCTGCGCCAGCCCGAGCAGGCCGGCGCTCAGGAAGGAGATGGTGATGACCGATACCAGCGAGCTGGATTGCATCAGGGTGGTGGCCACCACACCGAAGCTGAAGCTCTTCCAGAGTCGGTCGGTGGTGCGCTGCAGGATGCGCTCCAGTGTGCCACCGGTGAAGGCCTTGAAGCCTTGCTCGAGCGCACTCATGCCGAACAGGAAGATCGCCACGCCTGCGGCGATTTCCTTGAAGTCGGGGCTGACCCAGAATGCGTAGGCCAGCAGCGAAAAGGCGCTTGCCAGCGCCAGGTGGCGCCGGTTCATCAGCGTTTGCCGCCGCCCCCCAGCAGGGAGCCGAACAGACCGCGCACGATCTGACGTCCGATCGAGCTGCCTATGGTGCGGGTGACCGTCTTGGCTGCTGTCTGCACCAAGCCGTCGCGCCTGCCCCCGCGCGGGCCGGTGGAGCCGAACAGCAGGTCGGATACCGGGTTGCCGGCTGCGGCGGGCGAGTTGCGGGCGGCGGCTTCGGCTTCGCGGGCGGCCTGTGCCGCCTGCTTGCGCAGGGCTTCTTCGGCGGCACGTACGGTGGCCGCGTCGGCCTGGGCGCGCAGCAATTCGTAGGCGGACTCCCGGTCGAGCGTCTGCTCATAGTGCCCATACAGCACCGACTGGCGGATGATGTGCTGGCGCTCGTCCGGCGTGAGGGGCCCCATGCGCGAATCCGGGGCGACGATGAAGGCGCGCTCCACCACCTCGGGGCGGCCTTGTGCATCGAGAAAGGACACCAGCGCCTCGCCCACGCCCAGTTCGGTGATGGCCTCTGCGGCACTGAAAGCCGGGTTGGGGCGCATGGTTTCGGCGGCACTGCGTACGGCGCGCTGGTCGCGTGGCGTGAAGGCGCGCAGCGCATGCTGCACCCGGTTGCCGAGTTGGCCGAGCACGGTGTCGGGCACGTCTGTCGGGCTTTGCGTGATGAAATACACGCCTACGCCCTTGGACCGGATCAGGCGCACGACATGCTCGACCTTTTCGATCAACGCCTTCGGGGCGTCGTTGAACAGCAGGTGAGCCTCGTCGAAGAAAAACACCAGCTTGGGTTTGTCCGGGTCGCCGACCTCGGGCAGTTGCTCGAACAGTTCGGCCAGCATCCACAGCAGGAAGGTGGAATACAGGCGCGGCGAGTGGTACAGCTTTTCGGCGGCGAGAATGTTGATCACGCCCCGTCCGTTGGCATCGGTCTGCATCAGATCGGCTAGGTCGAGCATGGGCTCGCCGAAAAAGTGTTCGGCCCCCTGCTCTTCGAGGCCGAGCAAATTGCGCTGGATGGCGCCGATGGAGGCGGCGGAGATGTTGCCGTATTCAGTGGTGAAGGACTTTGCGTTCTCCCCCACGAACTGCACCATTGCGCGCAAATCCTTGAGGTCGAGCAGCAGCAGGCCGTTGTCGTCGGCGATCTTGAACACCAGTTGCAGCACGCCGGTCTGGGTGTCGTTGAGGTTGAGCAGGCGGGCCAGCAGCAGCGGCCCCATGTCCGAAATGGTGGCGCGCACCGGGTGCCCCTGTTCGCCGTATATGTCCCAGAACACCGTGCTGTTGCCACGGGGCTCGTAGTGGTCGATGCCGATTGCGGCGAGTCGTTCGAGCAGGCGGGCAGATCCGGTGCCGGGGGCTGCGATGCCGGAGAGGTCGCCCTTGATGTCGGAGACGAACACCGGCACGCCGGCGTTTGCAAAGGCTTCTGCCATCTTCTGCAGAGTCACCGTCTTGCCAGTGCCGGTCGCGCCGGTGATCAAGCCGTGACGGTTGGCGCGGCGGGGCAGGAGGTGCAGGCTTTTGTCCAGTGTCCTGGCGATCAGCATGGGCTCGCTCATGAGGGCTTCCTGTCGTGAAATGTTCCTGCAAGTGTATACCCGCTTGCGCCTGTCGTCCGCTCTTCCATGTGCCGTCGGCATGCGCTCCGGATGGCTGGATTACGGCGGGGGGGCGTCGGAGTATAATGCCCCGTTTTCAATCCAGCTTCACATCGAGGGGCGTATGGCGGGTCATTCCAAGTGGGCCAACATCCAGCATCGCAAGGGCCGGCAGGATGCCAGGCGGGGCAAGGTATTCACCAAGCTGATCAAGGAAATCACGGTTGCTGCGCGCATGGGCGGAGGCGACCCCAACTTCAATCCGCGTCTGCGCCTGGCGATCGACAATGCCAAGGGCGAGAACATGCCGGGTGAGAACATCGAGCGTGCGATCAAGCGCGGCACCGGTGAGCTCGAAGGCGTGAGCTACGAGGAGGCACGCTACGAGGGCTATGGCATCGGCGGCGCGGCAGTGATGGTCGACTGCCTGACCGACAACAAGACGCGTACCGTGGCCGATGTGCGCCATGCCTTCTCCAAATACGGCGGAAATATGGGCACCGATGGTTGCGTGGCCTTCCAGTTCAAGCATTGCGGCCAGTTGATGTTTGCGCCGGGCACGGACGAAGATGCGCTGATGGAAGCTGCGCTGGAAGCCGGTGCCGAGGATGTAGTGGGCAACGACGATGGCTCGATCGAAGTGCTGACCGCACCCTATGAGTACAGCGTGGTGAAGGATGCCTTGGAAAAGGCCGGCTTCAAGGCCGAGTTCGGCGAGGTGTCGATGAAGCCGCTGAACGAAACCGAGCTGACCGGCGACGACGCTGCGCGCATGCAGAAGCTGCTCGATGCGCTGGAAGGGCTGGACGATGTCCAGCAGGTGTACACCTCGGCGGTGTTTGAGGACTGAGCCTGTCGTGTGTTCATTGCGGCGTGTCTCACCGGATGCACGCCGCAGCTTTCAGGGGGGTCAATGCTGCAGCCGGTCATGCCCCTGTTGTTTGTGGTGTTGTGGAGTACCGGCTTTCTGGGCGCCAAGTTCGGGTTGCCCTATGCCGAACCCCTGACCTTTCTGTCCATCCGCTACACCCTGGTGGTGTTGCTGATGGGCGCGGTGGTGTGGCTCACGCGTGCCCCCTGGCCGCGCGACTGGCGGCAGGCCGCGCATATCGCGGTTACCGGGCTGCTGGTGCATGCGGGGTATCTGGGCGGGGTGTTTACCGCGATTCATCAAGGCCTGCCGGCGGGGGTGACTGCGCTGGTGGTGGGCATGCAGCCCTTGCTCACCGCGCTGGGTGCCGGCTGGTTGCTGGGCGAGCGGGTGAGCCGCTGGCAGTGGCTGGGCCTGTTCCTCGGGTTTGCCGGCGTGGCGCTGGTGGTCAGCAGCCGTGGCCTGAGCGGTGGCGGACTGGCCGAGCAGGGCGCGTTGGCCGCCATGCTGTGGCCGGCCCTGCTGGCGCTGGTGTCGATCACTGCGGGCACCCTGTACCAAAAGCGTTTCTGTGCCGGCTTCGACCTGCGCACCGGCTCGGTGATCCAGTTTTTGCCCTCCTTGCTGCTCACCCTGGCGCTCGCCAGCCAGACCGAGACGCTGCAGGTCGAGTGGAGCGGGTCCTTCGTGTTCGCGCTGGCGTGGCTGGTGCTGGTGCTGTCGCTGGGTGCGATCAGTCTGCTCAATCTGCTCATTCGCAATGGCAGCGCGGTGAACGTGGCCAGCCTGTTTTACCTCACCCCGCCGACCACGGCCTTGCTCGCCTGGTGGCTGTTTGGTGAAACCCTGAGCGGGCTGGCCCTGTTCGGCATGGTGGTGGCGGTGCTGGGCGTGTGGCTGGCGCGCAAGCGGTGAGCGAACGGTGACGGACATGAGCAGCGCTTCGCAGAGGGTGGCCACGCGCATCCTGGGGCTGGACCCGGGTCTGCGCATCACGGGTTTTGGCATCATCGACCGCCTGGGCACTCAGGTGCGCTATGTGGCGAGTGGCTGTATCCGCACGGCTGACGGTGAATTGCCCGGCCGGCTGAAGACCCTGCTCGACGGTGTTCGGGAGGTGATCGCCACCTACTCGCCCGACGAGGTGGCGGTGGAAAAGGTGTTTGTGAATGTGAACCCGCAGTCCACTCTGTTGTTGGGGCAGGCTCGCGGGGCCGTGATCTGCGGCGCGGTGTCATGCGATCTGCCAGTGCTGGAATACACCGCGTTGCAGGTGAAGCAGGCGGTGGTCGGGTATGGCAAGGCAGACAAGGAGCAGGTGCAGCACATGGTACAGCGCCTGCTGGCACTGGACGGCAGCCCCGGTGCGGATGCAGCCGATGCGCTGGCCTGTGCGATTTGCCATGCCCATGGCGGGCATGGCACCTTGGGCGCGATCAGTCAGCGGCGGCGCTCGGGGCGCATCGTGGGGCTGCGCTGAGCGGCATGCAGAGCCCCGGCCGCATGGGCGGGGCGTGATTCAAGCAATACAAGGATTTTCAGGTGCATTCGGGTAGCGTGGGGTTGTTGTTTGCGGTGGCCGGTGCGGTCGGCTTCTCCTTCAAGGCGATTCTGGTGAAGCTGGCCTACCGTCATGGTGTGGATGCCGAGACCCTGCTCGCCCTGCGCATGGTGTTTTCACTGCCGTTCTTCATCGTCATGGGCGTGCTCGCCGGGCGGCGCAGCGCGCAGCCGATGAGCGGACGCGACTGGGGCTGGATGTTTGCGCTGGGCTTCTTCGGATATTACCTGGCGAGCTATCTGGACTTTCTGGGCCTGAAGTACATCACGGCCGGACTGGAGCGCCTCATCCTGTTTTCCTACCCAACCATCGTCATCGTGCTGTCGGCGCTGTTTCTGGGCAAGCCGATCACGCGGCGCACGTTGCTGTCCCTGCTGCTGTGTTACGCCGGCATCGGTTTTGCGATGGGCCATGACCTTGGGGTGGTGGGCGACACCCGTGAAGTGCTGATTGGCAGTGTGCTGGTATTCGGCAGTGCGCTGTCGTATGCGCTGTACCTGATGGGCAACGGTGCAGTGGTGGGGCGGCTGGGGTCGATGCGGGTTACCGCGCTGGCCACCTCGGTGGCCTGTGCGCTGTGCATTGCGCAGTTCCTGCTGATGCGTCCGCTCGGGGCGCTGGTGCAGCCGTGGCAGGTGTATGCGCTGTCCCTGGCCATGGCGCTGTTTTCCACGGTGGCGCCGGTGTGGCTGGTGTCGGAGGCGATTCGCCGCCTGGGGGCCGGGCCGGTGTCGCTGACCGGAACGTTGGGTCCAGTGGTGACGATTGGGCTGGGCTGGCTGATGCTCGATGAGGTGGTGGGCGCCGCGCAGATGGTGGGCGCCGCGATGGTGATTGGCGGCGTGCTGGTGATGGCACGCCGCCCTGCGCCCGGAAAGGGCTGAAACAGCCCCGCTGAAACCGGGGCTCTGGTTCAGTCGGCCTGCGGGGCGACAAGCCCCAGCCGGCGGCAGATTTCCAGTGTGGGTCCGGCCTGGTTCATGCTGTAGAAGTGCAGCCCGGGGGCGCCGGCTTCAAGCAGGCGGGCGCACAGGTCGGTGACCACGTCGAACCCGAAGGCCCGGATGGCATCGCCGTCATCGCCCAGGCTTTCGAACTTGCGGCGCATCCAGCGGGGCAACTCGGCGCCGCAGCTGTCCGAAAAACGCGCCAGCCTGGAGAAGTTGCCGATCGGCATGATGCCGGGAACGATGGGCACGTCCACCCCCATCGCGCGCACCTGATCGACAAAGTGACGGTAGGCGTCGATGTTGTAGAAATACTGGGTGATGGCCGAATTCGCCCCGGCTTCCACCTTGCGCTTGAAGGCCAGCAGATCGTCGCGCGGGCTCTTTGCCTGCGGATGCCATTCGGGATAGGCAGCCACTTCGATATGGAAGCGGTCGCCGGTCTCGGCGCGGATGAATTCCACCAGCTCGTTGGCGTAGCGGAATTCTCCCATGCCGAAACTGCCCGAAGGCAGGTCGCCGCGCAGGGCCACGATGCGCCGCACGCCCTGGTCGGCAAAGCCTTGCAGGATTTCGCGGATGCGCTCGCGGGTGGCACCGATGCAGGTCAGATGCGGGCAGGCATCCAGCCCTTCGGCGGCAATCTCGGCCACGGTGGCAAAGCTGCGCTCCTGGGTGGAGCCGCCGGCGCCATAGGTCACGGAAAAGAAGGCCGGCCGGATGGCCGCCAGCTGCGCGCGCACTGCGCGCAGCTTTTCAGCCCCTTCCGCCATTTGCGGTGGGAAGAACTCCACCGACAGTTCGGGAGTGTGCATGACGACGTCCGCCGCTCAGTAGCGATAGTGTTCCGGCTTGTACGGCCCCGCCTTGGGCACGCCGATGTAGGCGGCCTGTGCGTCGCTCAGCTCGGTGAGCTGCACATTGAGCTTCCTGAGCTGCAGGCGGGCGACCTTTTCGTCCAGATGCTTGGGCAGGGTGTACACGCCCACCGGGTAGTCTTCGGTGCGGGTGTACAGCTCGATTTGCGCGATGGTCTGGTTGGCGAAGGACGAGCTCATCACGTAGCTCGGGTGGCCGGTGGCGCAACCGAGATTCACCAGCCGACCCTTGGCGAGCAGGATGATGCGTTTGCCGTCCGGGAAGATCACGTGATCCACCTGCGGCTTGATCTCTTCCCACTCGTAGCCTTCGATGCCCGCGACGTCGATCTCGTTGTCGAAGTGGCCGATGTTGCAGACGATGGCCTGGTCCTTCATCTTCGCCATGTGGTCGTGGGTGATGACATGGTAGTTGCCGGTGGCGGTCACGAAGATGTCGGCCTTGTCGGCTGCGTACTCCATGGTCACCACGCGATAGCCTTCCATGGCGGCCTGCAGGGCGCAGATCGGGTCGATCTCGGTGACCCACACCTGGGCCGACAGCGCGCGCAGCGCCTGGGCAGAGCCCTTGCCCACGTCGCCGTAACCGCACACGACCGCGATCTTGCCGGCCACCATCACGTCGGTGGCGCGCTTGATGCCGTCCACCAGCGATTCACGGCAGCCGTAGAGGTTGTCGAACTTGCTCTTGGTGACCGAATCATTGACATTGATCGCCGGGAATTTCAGCTCGCCGCGGGCGTGCATCTGGTACAGGCGATGCACGCCGGTGGTGGTTTCCTCGGTGACGCCCTTGATCTGCGCCAGGCGGGTCGAGTACCACGTCGGATCGGTCGCCAGCTTGGCCTTGATGGCGGCGAACAGCACGGTCTCTTCTTCGGAGCCGGGCTTGTTCAGCACGGAAAGGTCGGTTTCTGCGCGGGCACCCAGATGCAGCAGCAGCGTCGCGTCGCCGCCGTCGTCGAGAATCATGTTGGAGTAGCCACCGTCCGACCATTCAAAGATGCGGTGGGTGTAGTCCCAGTAGTCTTCCAGCGACTCGCCCTTGACAGCGAAGACGGGAATGCCGTCGGCGGCGATCGCGGCGGCGGCATGGTCCTGCGTGGAGAAGATGTTGCACGAGGCCCAGCGCACCTCGGCGCCGAGTGCGGTCAGCGTCTCGATCAGCACGGCGGTCTGGATGGTCATGTGCAGAGAACCGGTGATGCGCGCGCCCTTCAGGGGCTGGCTCGCGGCGAACTCCTCGCGGATCGCCATCAGGCCAGGCATTTCGGTTTCGGCAATACGGATTTCCTTGCGACCCCAGTCGGCCAGCGACAGGTCGGCAACCACGAAATCCTTGAAATCAGCCACAGCGTTCATGAAGAAGCTCCATGCTATGGCCGGGAGGGAAGGGGGAATGCTGCAGGCGGCTCACCCGTCATCCCGAACCCGGCAGGGTTGAGAGGCGAAGCCCGTGGGCTTCGGGTGAGCGCCGTTCCAACGAACGCGGGTCGGGCATCGTGCCCGCCACCACGGCTTCCGAGCCTGGGGGCCGTGCATGCGGCACCTTGCAGCGCTCCTCGGAGAGGGCGGATTATAGCCCAGGCTGCGTCAGGTGACCAAAGGGATGCGCAGTGCTGTCCTTCGGTCAGGGCCGCGCGTGTTCAGCCCTGTGGTCGCACGGGGCCGCGAAGGGGGCGGTTGCCGTACGTCGAACCGATGAGCGCGAGGAGCAGGGCCATCAAGGTCATGGCGATGCCGCTCAGGGTTGGAATTGGAATGGGGGGCAGTTCGTCGGTCGGGGTGCCCGGCGTCCCTGGAGAGACGCTGTCGCCGGTGCTCAGGGTGCAGGTGTATTGTGTGCCGTTGACCAGACCGCTGAGGGTGATCGGGGAGGCGGTGCCGGTCACGGACAAAGGCGCGTCGGGCGCGGGGGGCTGGCAGGTAAAAGTGAACTGCGTGCCTTCAGGGAAGGCACTGCCGTTGAAGAAGACCGTCAGGGTGCCGTTGCCTGCAACGAGTTGCTCGATCGCCAGCTCGGGCGTTGGCTCAGGACCGGGGTCTGGGGCTGCAGGGGGCGCGTCGTAGCCCGAATGTACGCGATAGTGTGTCGAGCTTGGTGCCTCCAGACCGGAAAATGCCTCGCCCAGCGCACTGACGAGCGTGTATTGCGCCGAGTGCATGTCATTGCTTGCGGTCTGAAAGCCGGTTGTGAATGCGCCGTTCAGGCGATATTGAGCACTGCTGGCGTTATTGGCGTGAGCGCCGCCGACGAATACCAGACCCGCAAGCATGGCTGCCGTCAGCAGCGTGGTTCGGTGAGGAGCAGACATGCGCACGGCCGGTTTCGAGAGAGTGTGGAGGTTACACATGTGTCATTACTGCGGCGGGAATACGCCGCCGAGGCTGATGATGAAGTTGAGCCCGGTCGTCGGTGGCAGCAGCGTAACCGGCTCCGCGCCCCCCGGGCTGATCTGGGCCTGGGAGGCGATGGCACTGGCCTGGATGCGGGGGCTGCTGGCTGGAATGGCATTGCTGACCTGTAGGGTCTGCAGGGTGGCGCTGTCTCCAAGGGACGTGCCTCCGGGCAGGTTGGCCGTCGTCAGGGTGACTGACGGTGCGCCCAGTTTCTGCCCCCATACGATGGTTTCGCCGGAGCTTTGCAGGGTTCCGGTGTGTACGGGGATTCTGCCGCGCAAGTCGGGCAGGGCAAAGTTTGTCTGTCCGTCCCCCCCGAACGTGGTGCCGATCAGTACGAACAAGGCGTCATGTTCGGCAATGGAAAGAAGGCGGCCGTCGGCGAAGGCCCAGCCCAGCGGAGCAAAGTTGCCCGCGAAAAGCCGGATCTCTCCGATGAAAGGGGTGTCCTCAGCATGGACTGCCGGACTCAGCGCTGTCGACAGGACGACGGTGAGGGCGACAAGCGCCCTGCGGAGACGAAGAAACGATGCGGGCGCGAAGGGCATGGAGAACATCCCGAAATGTGTGAATACGTCAGTCACGTTGTGGGTAGTTGCCATTGGTGCAAATGTAATACCTGATGTCCTGCACTGGAGGCAGGATCGGGAGGGAGACGGTCGAAGCACCGTTCAGCGGAGTGGTGGTGCGGACCAACTCCACAACATTCGCCGCGCTGCGCGACGAGGTCGCCACGCCGGGGCCCGTCAAGCTGAACTGCCTGCCCAACGCCATGTTTCGGGTGTGTGCCTGGGTGAGGCTGACCTGCTCGCTTCCTTGTTGCGCGCCAAGTTGGATGTCATGAGCGCCGGGGGCGCTGCCCTGGCCGATCGGAATCCGGCCATTCAGGTTGGGCACGGCGAAGTTGGTGGTGCCATTGCCTCCATAGGTGGTACCCAATATCGAGTACAAAGCTGTGTAGCTCGGGAGCGGCAGCAATCGGCCGTCGGCGGGCACCATGTACTGTGGACTGGGCAGACTTGCGCCTGCATGCAGTACCACCTCACCGATCATGCACTCTCGTTCGCCGAATAGCCCCGTCAGCGCGATGCTGAAATGGATGCCCAGTGATGGCGGTCGGGTGCTGACCGGCTGGCTTGAGCCGCCAGTCAGTGCGGTGCGGGTAAGGGTTTGCACCGCGAGGCTGTTGGACAGACGGGTGGACGTCAGCACGCCCATGCTGGTGAGGTCGAGTTGGGTGCCGCGTTGACCGGGGATCGAAGCCAGATAGGTGCTTGGGCTGCCTGCCACGCTGCCCGGCGTGGAGGCTGCTCCACGCGGACTGCGCCCGCGCAGGTCGGGCAGGGCGAAGGTGCTGACGCCATTGCCTCCGTAGGAGGTGCCCAGCAAAGAGAACAATGCCGTATTCTGGTTGATCGGGAGGAGTTGACCGTTGGTCAGCGTCCAGTCCCTGGGGGCAAAGGGGAAGGCGTGCATCATGACTTCCCCCAGCGCGGGCTCCAGCGCTGCATGTGCTGAGGTCAACGACAGTCCGGCGACCACACACAGCGCCCCTGCAAGGACATGGCGACGAGCGCGCCCCAGTCTCGGTATGTCAAGCCTGAATGTCTGCATGGTGATTACTTACTGGCAAATGGCAAAGGCGGTGTTGCCCGCTGCGGCATTGGCAAATTCGCAGCCCCAGCCATTCGGTGAGCCCCCTGCAGTGCAGATGCTACCGGTGCACATTGGCGCGGACCCCAGGATCGGGCCTCCGGTCATGCTGCCGCCGGTATCCAGGCAGCTTCCTCCGGAAGCGGTTTCACCGGCTTCGCAACTGACCGTGACCGTGACATTGTTGGCTGTCGCGCGCCGGACCACCGGAGCGCCACCGGTTGCGGAGGGGGTCACCCACTGGGTGTTGTAGTTCGTCCCATCCACCTTGGAAAGCACCTGCCCGGCCGATCCTCCTGCGGGGACTCCGGGGCCGGCAGGGCCTTGTGGGCCGATGGGGCCTTGCGGACCCGTCGGCCCCTGAGCGCCCGTGTCACCGGCATCGCCTTTCGGGCCTGCCGGACCTTGGGGGCCAGCGGGCCCCTGTGGGCCTGCCGGGCCTTGCGGCCCCTGGTCGCCAGTATCGCCTTTCGGACCGGCGTCGCCTTGGGGGCCGGCTGGACCTTCGAGCCCTATCGGGCCTTGAGGGCCGGGAGCCCCCGGGTCACCTTGGGGGCCTGCGGGACCCGCCGGTCCGGTGTCGCCTGCGGCACCCTGCGGTCCGTTGCAGATATAGCTTGTGTGGAGCACTTCGCCGGGCTCAAGCGTTCCGCTGTCATCGGTGTCCAGCCCACCCTCGATCTTGCTGCCGCCGTTGGTGCAGTTCGATCCTGCAGGCTCGGCGCTGGTGATGAGCCGTGAGTGCTTGCCGCTGCTTCCTGCGGGGCCGGGGTCGCCCTGAGGGCCGACTGGGCCTTGGGGACCTGCCGGGCCTTGAGGGCCGGGAGCACCCGGATCGCCCTGGGGGCCGGCAGGCCCCGCTGGGCCGGTCTCGCCGGCAGGTCCTTGCGGGCCTGTGGTCCCGCCGGTGGGCTCCGAGGTGCACTGGATTTTTTGCCCATCGCTCAGGCACAGTTTGCCGGGTTCGAGTGCGCCTACCTGCGATGTCGTGCGTGCATAGGGGCTTGCCGTGAGGGGGATACGGGGAGACAGTCGCTCGCCGTCGATGGTCAGTTCAAGCCACAGTGGCTGGCCAAAGTCCAGTGTGCTCCATCCACTGCCGGCAGAGCCCAGCAGCAGGTCAAACCGGCCTTGCGTGACAGTAACGTTTGTATGGTTCTCGGAAAAGAGCGGGTTGCCACCGGTTGCCTGATTGAACAGCCCGACGGCAACCGTCTTGCCGTTCGCGTTGATCGCGCTGCCAGTGGGGGTGCTGAGAAAACCCCGGTAGCTGATGTAGTCCGGCGGGGCTGCAGTGACGGTTAGTGGCAGGGCGAAAGCGATGAGCAGGGTGCAGAGCTTCTTTCGCACGCTCAGCGAGGAGCGGATGGCAGGTAGGCGCATGGTATGTTCGACGGGGCAGTCAAGGGGTATGCCTGTTGACGGATACTTCCTGTAGGGGCAGGTGTCCGTGAGTCGAGCGATGGTATACGTTAGGGATATGTGGGTCTACTGTTATTTGACCACATGGACATAACACTATGGTGGCGGACGGAGCGCGTCGTTGCGCTCCGTGACCAAAGCAGCAGGGCAGGCGTTCAGCCTGCGCTGCGATGGTTATGCCGCATGAAGCTCACGATGAGCGTGATCACGGTGAGCGGCATCACATAGGCCAGCATGACGTGCGAGAACATCGGCAGGACGGTGTGGCTTTGCGCATTGAGTACCAGCCAGGCGGTGTAGGCGGCGTAATAGCCGAGGAACACGCCGCCTTCCCAGCGGGCGATTTCGCGGCCGGTGATCATGATCGGCACGCAGGCCAGCGCGACGGCTACCATGACCCACAGGTCGAAGTTGCGTGCGGCTTCGGACACTGGCACACCCCCGGCCGAAACCAGGCCGGTGGCGCCGATGACGGCGAATACGTTGAACACATTGCTGCCCACCACGTTGCCCACGGCAATGTCCCGCTGCCCGCGCAGGGCGGCGATGATGGAGGTGGCGATTTCGGGCATCGAGGTGCCCACGGCAACCACGGTCAGGCCGATCACCAGATCGCTCACGCCAAATGCCTGGGCAAACGCTACAGCGGCCCCGACCAGCCAGTTCGAGCCGAGCACCAGCGCCGCCAGGCCTACGATGATCAGGGACAGTTGCACGGACCAGTGGCGATCCCATTGACTGTCGCCCGGCATCTCGGCCGCGAATTCGTCTTCCGCCTCGCGCGAAGCCTTGCGCGACTGGCGCACCAGAAACACCGTGTAGGCAACCACCAGGGCAAACAGGACACCGGCTTCGAGCCGGCTGATCGAGCCGTCCAGCGCCATCACCAGCATCAACAGCATTGCGCCGATCATGATCGGAATTTCCTGGCGGATGATCTGTTCATGCACCACCAGTGGGGCGATCAGCGCGGAAATGCCGAGAATCAGCAAAATATTGGCGATGTTGCTGCCCACCACGTTGCCAATGGCCAGATCGGGGCTGCCGCCCAGGGCAGCGCCCACCGAGACGGCCAGTTCGGGCGCACTGGTGCCGAAGGCGACCACGGTCAACCCCACCACGAGGGGCGACACGCCCAGAGACAGTGCCAGGCGGGAGGCGCCGCGTACCAGCACCTCCGCCCCGACAACCAGGGTGATGAGTCCGAGGACAAAGAACAGGGCGTGAGTCAGCATGATGGTGTGAATCTGCGGGTGGGTAATATTCAGCCAGGCCAGGAACGCAAACACGCGTGGCACCCATCAAGGGTCACCACGCGTGAGCGGAAATATAGCGCAAACACCGGAGGGCGCACGCCCCGCAGTGTGACAAAGCTTGAGTGGCCGGCTTACAGCCCGGCGCCGGCCCTCAGGGCGGCTGCCTTGTCGGTGTTTTCCCAGGTGAACTCCGGCTCGTCCCGGCCGAAGTGGCCGTAGGCAGCGGTCTTGGCGTAGATCGGGCGCAGCAGGTCGAGCGTCTGGATGATGGCCTTGGGGCGCAGGTCGAAGTGCTGTTCGATGAGCGCCACGATCCGCTCGTCGCTCACCTTGCCGGTGCCGAAGGTGTCGACCATCAGGCTGACCGGCCGGGCCACGCCGATGGCGTAGGCTACCTGCACCTCGCACTTGTCGGCGAGGCCTGCGGCCACCACGTTCTTCGCGACATAACGGCCGGCGTAGGCGGCGGAGCGGTCAACCTTGGAAGGATCCTTGCCGGAGAACGCGCCACCACCGTGGTGAGCTGCGCCGCCGTAGGTGTCCACGATGATCTTGCGTCCGGTCAGCCCGCAGTCACCGTGCGGGCCACCGATCACGAAGCGTCCGGTGGGGTTGATCAGGTAGCGCACCTTGCCCTGGATCAGTTCCTTGGGCAGGACCGGCTTGATCACTTCCTCGATGACCGCTTCGGAAATTTGCGCATGCGACACTTCCGGGCTGTGCTGGGTGGAGACCACCACCGTGTCGATGGCCACCGGTTTGCCGTCCACGTACTTCACCGTGAGCTGGCTCTTGGCATCCGGGCGCAGCCAGGGCAGCCGGCCATCCTTGCGCAGCTCGGCCTGGCGCTGCATGATGCGGTGCGCATAGTAAATGGGCAGCGGCATCAGGCTGGGCGTCTCGTTGGTGGCAAAGCCGAACATCAGGCCCTGGTCGCCCGCCCCCTGGTCGAGGTCCAGCCCCTCGCCTTCATTCACCCCCTGCGCGATGTCGGGCGACTGGCGGTTGATGGCGGTGAGAATGGCGCACGACTTGTAATCGAAGCCGGAGGCCGAGTCGTCGTAACCGATGCGGCGGATGACGTCCTGCGCAATTTCCTTGTAGTTGGGATGGGCCGTGGTGGTGATTTCGCCGGAAATCACCACCAGACCGGTGGATACCAGTGTTTCGCAGGCCACGCGGGCCTTGGGGTCTTCAGCCAGAATGGCGTCGAGGACGCCGTCGGAGACCTGATCGGCCCCCTTGTCGGGATGGCCTTCCGAGACCGATTCGGATGTAAACAGAAATTCCTTGCTCATGCTGCATGCTCCAAAACAAAAATCCCCGGTTCGTCCGGCGTGGCCGGCTCCGGGGACTGTGGAGAGCAGGCGACGCTTTAGCAGTATTTTTGCGCAGCCCGATGAGGGTTGCCGCACCCGCCCTGCAAGTTGTCGAGTTAACTCGGCGGGATGGCGATTATTATAGCGGTTTCCTGTTTACGGTCAAAAGGGTGTGCGGCGGGAGGAGGGTGAATGCCCGCGCAGCGCGCCTTTACCGCTTGTAAATCGTGATTTTTTCGGCACTTTTCAGATTTCTCGGGCGGCTTCCGCTGCCGCTGGCCCATGCGCTCGGAGCCGTGGCTGGCTGGCTGGTGTGGTGGTTGTCGCCGTCGTATCGCGGGCACTTGCGCGCCAACCTGACCCTGGCAATGGGCGGAAAACCCGGGGGGCGCGTGCTGCGGGCGGCGATTGCCGCCGCCGGGCGCCAGATGTTCGAATTGCCGCACGCCTGGCTGCATCCGCAGACACGCGTGCTGGGGCGCATCGTGCGGGTGGAGGGCGACGAACTGCTCGCACGGGCGCGCGCGCAAGGCGACAGTGTGCTGCTGCTCACGCCGCATCTGGGCTGTTTCGAACTGTGCGCGCAGTACTGTGCCACGCATGGCCCGATCACCGTGCTGTACCGCCCGCCGCGCAAGGCGGTGATGGCGCCGATCATGGAGGCGGGGCGGGCACGTGGCAATGTGCGGGTGGCGCCCGCCGATGTGTCGGGTGTGCGCAAGCTGCTCAAGGCCCTGCGCAATGGCGAGATGGTGGGCATGCTGCCCGACCAGGCACCCCGGCAGGGAGAGGGTGTGTGGGCTTCGTTCTTTGGCCGGCCGGCATGGACAATGACGCTGGCCGCGCGCCTGAGCGAAGTGCGCGGGGTGAAGGTGCTGATGATCTGGACCGAACGCCTGCCGCACGGGCAGGGGTATGTGGTGCGCATCAGTGAGCCTCGCCAGCCGATCGAGGGGCCGCTGGAGGCGCGCGCGCAGCGCATCAATCATGAAATCGAGCATCTGATCCTGCAGTGCCCTGAACAATATCTGTGGGGCTACAACCGCTACAAGCGGCCCGCTGGCGTGCCGTCCCCCGAGGAGGCGCAGGCTGCGGAGGGGGGCGCATGATGAGCCGTGTGCTGGTGGCGGTGCTGTGGTTGCTGCATGGGTTGCCGTTTGCCTGGCTGGCCCGTCTCGGCGAAGGGTTGGGAGGGCTGCTGTACCGGCTGGCACGCAGGCGCCGGCATGTGGTGGAGGTCAATCTGCGGCTGTGCTTTCCCGAGCTGGATGAGGCTGCGCGACACCGTCTGGCACGGGCGCATTTTGCCGTACTGGGGCGCAGCCTGCTGGATCGCAGCCTGGCCTGGTGGGCCACGCCCGAGCGGCTGCGGAGCATTGTGCAGGTCGAGGGGCTGGAGCGGCTGCGCAGTCTGGTGGACGCCGGCCGGCCGGTGGTGTTGCTGGCGCCGCACTTTGTAGGGCTGGACGTGGGCGGTACGCGCATGGCCCTGGAGTTCAACAGCGTGAGCATTTATTCGCGTCAGAAAAACGCAGTCTTCGATCATTGGCTGCGGCACGGCCGCAGCCGTTTTGGCGACCAGATGCTGCTGGCGCGCGACGAGGGCGTACGCAGCACGGTGCGGGCCATGAAGGCCGGCCGCCTGTTCTACTACTTGCCCGATCTGGATTACGGGCGCAAGGATTCGATCTTCGTGCCGTTTTTCGGCGTGTCGGCGGCCACCATCACGGGCCTGTCACGCCTGTCGCGGCTGGCCGGGGCCGTGGTGGTGCCCTGTGTGAGCCGGCTGTTGCCCGATCGTCAGGGCTATGTGGTCGAACTGCAGGACGCCTGGGACGACTTTCCAACCGCCGATGTCGAGGCCGACACGCGGCGCATGAATGCCTGGTTGGAGTCAGTCGTGCGTACCATGCCCGAACAGTATTACTGGGTGCATCGCCGTTTCAAGACTCGCCCCGAAGGCGAGCCGCGTCCCTATTGAGCCTTGCCGCAAGCCGTCCGGCTGGACGGGGGGCGGAGGCTGGGGGAGAATCCCATTCCTTGAACTGTTCCGTAACAACCGCATGGAGTGGCTTGCGCCGATGAAACTGCATTTCACCAAGATGCATGGCCTGGGTAATGACTTTGTCGTGATCGATGCGATCAACCAGTCGGTGAACCTCTCGGCAGGGCAGGTCCGCTTCCTCGCGGATCGCCACTTTGGCGTGGGCTGCGACCAGGTGCTGGTGGTCGAGGCCGCGCAGACCGAAGGTGTGGACTTCCGCTATCGCATCTTCAACGCCGATGGGGGTGAAGTGCAGCAGTGCGGCAATGGTGCGCGCTGCTTTGTGCGCTTCGTCCATGATCATGCACTCACCACCAAGCGCGAGATTCGCGTGGAAACCCGTGCCGGCCTGATTACCCCGCGTCTTGAGGACGATGGCATGGTGACGGTCGATATGGGGGTGCCGGTGCTTGAGCCTGCACGCATTCCGTTCGTCTCCGACTCGGCCGCAGTGGTGCAGCCGCTGGAGCTGCCCGATGGTGCGCGCATCGCGATCACGGCCGTCTCGATGGGTAACCCCCATGCAGTGCAGGTGGTGGCCAGCGTGGAGTCGGCCCCGGTGGCGCTCACCGGACCGATGATCGAGCAGCATGCGCGCTTTCCCGAGCGGGTCAACGCCGGCTTCATGGAGGTGGTGTCACCCCACCGCATCCGCCTGCGGGTGCACGAGCGCGGCGCGGGCGAAACCCTGGCCTGCGGTACGGGTGCCTGTGCGGCCGTGGTGGCCGGCATCCTGCGCGAGCTGCTGGTGTCGCCGGTGCAGGTCCTCACCCGGGGGGGCGAACTGGACATTGCCTGGCAGGGGCCGGGCACGCCGGTGCGCATGACGGGGCCGGCGGTGACCGTGTTCGAAGGTGAAATGTGGCTGCCTGCCGACCCCCCGCTGCCGGAGGCCTGATTCCCCGGCCGCACGATGCTGCGCCTCCCCTTCCAGACCACGCGCGCAGGCGCGATCACAGGAACACAGAAACAATGAATGCCGACGATGTAGCACGCTACCTGAAGGAGCACCCCGATTTCCTGTCCGAGCATGGCGAGCTGTTCTCGCAGATCACCGTGCCGCACCCGCATGGTGGGCAGGCCATCACGCTGGCCGAGCGGCAACTGCACGCGCTTCGCGACAAGATCGGCCAGCTCGAGCGCAAGCTCGGCGAACTGATCCGTTTCGGCGAAGAAAACGATGAGATCGGCGCCAAGGTGCACCGTCTCAGTGTGGCGCTGATCGAGGCGGACGGCTTTCAGGCGCTGCGCTATGCCTTGTTTCAAAGCCTGATCGAGGATTTCCGGGTGCCGCATGTGGCCTTGCGCATCTGGAACACGCCGGTCCGCCATGAGGGCGACGACTTCAAGCCGGTGAGCGACGATGTGCGCTTCTTCTGCGGCGACCTGCGCCACCCTTACTGCGGGGCGCCGGGCAACATAGAGATCGTGGGCTGGTTTGGAGAGGCTGCGCCCCATATCCGCTCGGTGGCGCTGATGCCGCTGTGGCGCGATGTGAATGCCTTCGGTCTGCTGGCCCTGGGCAGCGAGGAAGCCGAGCGCTTTTACAGTGGCATGGGCACCCTGTACCTCTCATGGATTGGCGATTTGTGCGCCGCCGCGCTGCGCCGCGAGCTTGGTTGAGCGCAACATGTCCGGTGTCACGTCAGGGGGGGAGGCGCTGCCTGACCAACCCATTGCAGACCCGCAGGCTTGGCCGCCGCTGCTCGATGCCTATCTGACCTATCTCGCCACTCAGCGTCGGGTGGCGGCAAGCACGCTGGACGCCTACCACAAGGATTTCGTGCGGCTGCTGTCGCTCAGTGAAGACCGCCCGCTGGAGGCGTTGTGCACCGCAGACTTCCGGCGCATGGTGGCGCGCATGCACGGTGCGGGGCTGAGCCCCCGGTCGATTGCCCGGGTGTTGTCGTCCTGGCGGGGTTACTACCGCTGGCAAGTCCGTCACCACGCACTGCCCGGCAATCCGCTCGACGGGGTGCGTCCTCCCAAAGGGGGTTCCCGTCTGCCCCGGGCCCTGTCTCCGGACCAGGCACAGGCCTTGCTCGAGAGCGAGCAAGAATCCGCGCTCAGCGTGCGTGACCGGGCCATGTTCGAGCTGTTCTATTCCTCAGGTCTGCGCTTGTCCGAGCTGGCCGGCCTGCGTGCAGGCGGCGATGTCGATTTTTCCGAAGGAATGGTCACGGTGCACGGCAAGCGCGGCAAGGCGCGCAGCGTGCCGGTGGGCGCACCGGCCCTGGCGGCCTTGCAGGCCTGGCTGGCGCAGCGCAGCCAGTTCGTGCGCGAGCCCACCGAGGCGCTGTTCCTGTCGCGCACCGGGACCCCGCTCGGCCCGTCGGCCATTCGCAACCGTCTGGCGCAGTGGGCCAGGCAGTCGGGGCTTGGCGTGCATGTGCATCCTCACATGCTGCGGCACAGCTTTGCCAGCCATGTGCTGCAGTCCAGTGGCGACCTCCGGGCCGTGCAGGAATTGCTGGGGCACGACAGCATCCGCAGCACGCAGATTTATACCCATCTCGATTTCCAGCACCTGGCGAGCGTGTACGACCGCGCCCATCCGCGCGCGCGCAAGCCCTGATTCACTGGGAATATGCCGAAAATGTGCCGGAAATCCGGTTGCCTCTCCGGCTGCCTATCCGGTTGGTTATAGGCCGGTTGCATGCCCTCGTCCTGATATGACAAATGACGCCCCAAAACGGGTAGCGCAAAGGCGAAGCAGCGGAAACAATCGGGTAAGCTTCGGTGAATAACACCTCAGACGAGGCGTTTCCGGGGCCTTGTCCGGCGCCGGAAACGCGCTTGCTGGATCCGCCCGGACAGAGAGTCGATGTCAAAAAAACAACACGATGCCGAGGCCTCCCGGAACGCCCGAAGTGCGCTGCGCACGCTTGCGGTCATTCTGGCGCGCCATGAAATTCGCAACCTGAAGCGGCTGTATGACGAGTTCGATCATGATGTCATGCTGCCGTTGCTGCTGGGCGAAATTGCACTGCACAACGTCGGCGCCTTCGACGAGGACGGCGAAGAAGTGCCGGACGATGCGCTGACCCAGTCTGGCCGGAGCGGGCTGTGCCCGCTGAAACCCTGTAATGCCTACTCGATTGCGCTGGCGACCGGTTTCCCGCGCGAAACCGTGCGACGCAAGATTGCCCGTCTGGTGGAGATGGGCTGGATCAGCCGGCGCTACAACGGGCATTTGTTCATCACTTCGGCCGCCGTCGAGCACTTTGGCAATTTGCTCAACTCCCGCGAGTTGCCCGAGCTTCTCGAAACTGCAGACCGCATCCGTGAGCGCCTGTGCCGGACGCCGGCAGGCGAGGGCGAGCCCTTGTCTACTGGGCCGGCAGAGGCTGTGCCGCCGGAGCCTTCGGCCGGAGATGGGACCGCGCTGGCGCCCCTTATCGGTCGTGCTCAGGCTGGGCGCTGAGCCCGTCGGGCGCGTGCGTGCGCTGGGGGCGTGATTCCGGTGGGCGTGATTCCGGGTTCGGGCCGGGCTCCCCGTTCAGAAAGGCGCTGCCGATCAGCCCCAGGGCCAGCACCATGAGCATGAAGTAACGGCGCTGCCAGTCGCCCGGCGCAGCGCGGCCACTGCCCTTGCTCGCCTGTCGGGCGGCCATCGCGCCAAGCAATGCGACGGTCAGCAGCCCCGCGCCGAGCAGCTGCGAGGCCGGTCCTTGCAGCAGGATGCCGTGCGACGGGTCCCGGCGGTCCGGCCAGAAGAAAGCCGGACCCTGCAGCAGATAGGCCCCGCCCAGCAGGCACAGAATCATGGTGAAGGCGAGAAAGGTGCGCATCGTTGTGGCGGTGAGGGCTTCGGCCTGTGCCGGGCATCACTTTCCGGAGAACAGGTCCTTGCCACCCGCGCCAGGGCGCACCAGTCCGAAGTGCTGCCAGATGGCCGAGGTCGCCACCCGGCCACGCGGGGTGCGCTGCAGATAGCCCTGCTGGATCAGATAGGGTTCGAGCACATCTTCGATCGTGTCCGAAGACTCCCCGATGGCCGCAGCCAGATTGTCCAGCCCCACCGGGCCGCCGTCGAATTTTTCAAGCATCGCCCCCAGCAGCTTGCGGTCCATCAGGTCCAGCCCGAGGTGGTCTACATCGAGCATGGTCAGCGCAAGGTCGGCCACCTCAGGGCTGATGCGGCGGTCGGCCTTCACTTCGGCATAATCGCGCACCCGGCGCAGCAGGCGGTTGGCAATGCGTGGCGTGCCGCGCGAGCGCCGGGCGATCTCGAAGGCTCCGGCCTGATCGATGGGCACATTGAGCAACTGCGCCGACCGCTCGACGATGAAAGCCAACTCTTCGGCCGTGTAGAACTCCAGCCGGGACACGATCCCGAAGCGGTCGCGCAGCGGGTTGGTGAGCATGCCGGCGCGCGTGGTGGCGCCCACCAGGGTGAACGGCGGCAGATCGAGCTTCACCGAGCGGGCCGCCGGTCCTTCGCCGATCATGATGTCGATCTGGAAGTCTTCCAGCGCCGGGTAAAGAATTTCCTCCACCACTGGCGAAAGGCGGTGAATCTCGTCGATGAACAGCACGTCGTGCGGCTCAAGATTGGTCAGCAGCGCGGCCAGGTCGCCCGCACGCTCCAGCACCGGACCGGAAGTCTGGCGCAGATTCACCCCCATTTCGGCGGCCACGATGTGCGCCAGCGTGGTCTTGCCCAGCCCGGGGGGGCCGAACAGCAGCACATGATCGAGCGCCTCGCTCCGACCGCGTGCAGCCTGAATGAAGATTTCCAGCTGTTCGCGCACTTTCGCCTGTCCCACGTATTCGGACAGGCGCTTGGGGCGCAGGGCGCGTTCGATGGCGTCTTCCTGGCGGTCGGCAGGCGCCGCAGAAATCAGCCGGGGGCTACCGGCCTGCAGTTTGTCGGTTTCAATGGCCATGGGTGTGATCGGGCGTGTGTGCGAGTGTGAGCGCTGGGGCGCAACGGCTGTGCCGACATTGTGCCGCAACGGGAGCGCAAATGCGCCCGGAGAGTATGGGGGAGGGCGTGCGAAGGGGCGCAAACGGCACGCCACCTCCTGCTTGGGCGCAGCGTGACAAGAAAATTCTTTGTCATTAAAAAACGATTTAGGCATAATTCTGAAATCGTTTTTCATATTCCGTTACTGTCTGGTGGGCCGGATCGGGTCAGGTCACGCTTGGGTGCGGTGCTGTGGTCCGGAGCAGAAACAATGAATCTTGTCCGACTGGCCGACTCATGGAGCGGGCGCTCCAAGGCGTGCGGTGCCCAAATATTGTGGGTGTGTTTTTTTGGACTGTCAGCCGTGTTGTGGAGCGCCCAGGCATCGGCTGGAGTGGATGTGCAGCACTTGAGCCTATTTGTGGCGGATGCGTCCTTGGCGACTGAAGATCGGCGCCTTCCTGCAACGGGGCATGCCGAGAGCACCGTCAATGGCCTTGCGGTGACCTTCACTGAGCGTCCAGCGCCCGATGGTGCGCAGGAATGGCTATGGGAGCTTGTCAATACAGGCGGTCAGTTGCGAAGCAACCTGCGCCTGACCGCCTATGTTGACCCGGATATTGCCGCTGCGGAAAACACATTCTTCAACGAAACAGCCCGTTTGATCGCGCTTGATGCGCCTGCAGGACACATTGCCCCAGATCGATGGGAGATATCGGAGCCAGGATACTGGTCCGGTGATTTGCTGCCACGCGCGCTTACAGGAGCGCTCAAGAATCATGTCGCCCCTGAAGTCGAGGTGGGTGACGATGTAGCCATGGCTTTGTCGCTGCTGGTCGAGGAGTTGCAGCCTGGGCAGAAGCTAACGGTAATCGCACGGCTGGGGGGCGAGCCATCGACTGGTTTGACCCATGTGGATGCTCATGGAGGGGTCCATACTGCCTTTCAGTTCCGTGGCTACTTGGAAGCGCTGAATCAGGATGACGAGGAGGGTGGCGACGGTTCCGACGGCGATGGTTCCGACGGCGATGGCCCCGACGGTGAGGATGGGGCTGAAGATGAAGAGGGCGACAGTGACTTTCCCGGTAGCGATGACACGGCTGACGAGGACGAAGAGAGCGGTGAAGGCGATTCATGTCCGGACGAAAGCAGCTGTGAAGTGGATACAGACATTCGCGCAGACTTGCTCATTGTCAAGACAACGTCCACGCCGTTTGTACAGCAGGGTGCAACGGTTGAATACCAAATTGTCGCCAATAACCTGGGGCCCGACGCACAGTCAGATGTGTACCTGCGCGATCTCGTACCGGACGCCCTGGAATCCGTTACGTGGACCTGCCAAGCAGAAGGCGGGGCTGTATGTGGCCAGATTGGTGGAAGTGGTCATGACATCGATCTGGCCTTGCCGCTTCTGCCGGTAGGCGGAGAGGTGACGCTTGCCGTTACAGCTACGGCTGTGCGTCCGGGCAATATCGTCAATACCGCACACATTGGCGCTCTGACCGGCAACGACCCCGATCCAGATAACAATACCAACTCGGCAGCAGTGGATATTGTCATGAGTATTCACCCCATCCCGATGGCTTCTCCGGAGACCCTGATTTTGCTTGTAGGGTTGGTCTTGGGTATTGCGGCTCGCGCACTCCACGGCCTGGATTCTAAGGGTACTAAGGGATATTCATGTTCGATAGGCTTCAAGAGATCGGCCAGTCGGCAGCGCTTGGGTATATGGCTCATAACGGGTATGTGTCTTGTTCTCACGCATGCACAGGAAGCCAGCGCAATTTTCCTTAATGGGGATTTCGAATCAACCACCTTCGATGAATGGGGTACGGGGCATGGCGTCAATCGTGGGCTGCAGGGCGTACCGCCATTTGAGGAAAGCAATATCGTCATTACCGCAGGAGGTGGGCGCCTGTTGACGATGATGGGGGCTGGTGTCGACCCGCGCGCACCGCACTTGGTGTTGCCAAGGCAGGGCAATTTTTCCGCGAAGATCAATGATGAGCTCGGCGGCGCGCACATGAACTATATCCAGCAACGAGGAACGATCACAGAAAACGACCGCGATCCCATGGATGGCAAGTTGCATGTACGGTTCTCATATGCCGCAGTATTGGAAGACCCGGGGCACTCACCGCAAGGTCAGCCCTTTTTCCATGTTCATCTGAAAGACTTGACCCTGGGTGAGACGCTCTATGACGATTTTGCCTATGCTAATCAACCGGGGAGGGTTTATTTCGTCACCAGCCGCGGCGGCAAATGGCTCTCCACGCCGTTCATCGATGTGGACATCGTTGTCCTGAATCAAGCCTTGGGCATGAGCTGGAAATTCGCGCTTTGGGTGCCGACTGCGCGCACGGCGGTCATGGCGGCTATGTCTATGTGGATGCTTTTGGCTCATTGACCATTCCGCCGCAGGGGGCTTGTATACATGATCTGGCGGTACGCGGCAAACCCGGAAACGTCCAGTTAACCTGGGGTGACACCGGCGCCGCTGCGTATGCTGTTTACCGGGCCGAATCACTGCAAGGCCCCTTCATCAAGCTGGCTGAAACGCAATCGCGTTATTCGACCTGGCTCGATCGCAACGTGGAGGCCGGCAAACCGTACTACTACAGCATTCGCGCGCTGGATGTGGATGGTCACGAAATCTGCACCTCCGGAGAGGTCGTCGGTATCGCACCGGAACACTGGAACCCGGGCGATCCGCTCAATCGTGCGCCCTACTTCACCACCACACCGCCCACGCTCGGTGATGTACGCAATCTTTACACCTACCAGCCGCACGTGCACGACGAGGATGGCGACACGCTGACCTTCGTTCTCAACCATGGCCCCATCGGCATGACGCTGGATGCGACAACCGGCGCGCTGGAGTGGCAGCCCACCGCCACCGGTGACTTCCGCGTCAACTTGGGCGTCAGCGATGGTCATGGACATCAGGCTAGCCAGGCGTTTGCCATCACCGCGCACGACAGCAACCACGCACCTGTCATCCAGAACGCCTTGCCCGCCAAGGTGTCTGCCGGCGTCAACCTTGTGCATCAGGTCAATGCCATCGATCCCGATGGCGACGCGCTGATCTACAGCATCGGCAGCCAGGCGGTTGGCGTTGACATCTCGCCGACCGGGCGGATCACCTGGACGAATCCTCAGCCGGGCAGTTACCCGATTACAATCGTCGTAGCCGATCAGCACGGAGCACGTGATACGCAACAGGTTGTTGTATGGGTTGAAGGGTTTCCTGAGTTTTTTTCCATTCCGGTGGTGTCAGCCACTGTGGGGGAGCCATACCGCTACTCATCGCAGGCCCTCGACCGTGATGGTGATCCGGTTGCGTATGCGGTACAGGAAGGCCCCGCAGGTCTCGTGGTCGACGCCGCCAATGGCCTTGTGCAATGGACTCCAATCGCAGTGGGCAATCATGCGATACGCCTCGGTGCATCCGATCCCAACGGCAACACCGGTCATCAGAACTACACCTTGCGTGTAACGACCAATCCCAACCGGGCGCCTGTGTTTACCACCACACCGATTACGCACGTCACCTACCCGAGCAACTATGTCTATTCGGCACGGGCAACCGACGCCGATGGCGACAACCTCTTGTGGAAACTGCTTGATGGCCCGCCGGAAATGGAAGTTGCGAGCAACGGGCGTGTCACCTGGAGCTTCGCCAATACGGTCAGCGGGCGTTTCCCGGTCAGCATCCAGGTCGATGACCAGCGCGGTGGCGTCACCACGCAGGACTATGAACTGCAAGTGGGCCTGTTCACCAACTCGCCTCCCGTCATCAGCAGCTCTCCCTCCACCCGAGTGACGGCGGGCAGCAGCTACGGCTATCAGATCAACGCCAGTGATCCCGATGGAGACTCCCTGGGATTCGCACTGACACAAGGCCCGGCGGGAATGACGATTACCGACCGTTTCGTCTCCTGGCTACCCACGGTCGCTGAGGTCGGCGTGCACCCGGTGCAAGTCACCGTCAGCGATACCGCAGGCAATGCCGTCACGCAAAACTGGAGCCTCGAAGTCGTACCCGCCGGAGCCAACCGTCCACCGGTCATCACCTCCACACCAACGGTGGTGGGCACGGCGGGGGTGACCTACGCCTACCCGGTGAACGCCAGCGATCCGGATGGTGATTCCGTGGACTACGCACTGCTCGAGTCGCCACCGGGTATGAGCATCAGCGCTGCGGGCCGCATCGAATGGCCGGTGCCTGTCGACACAGCAGGCAGCTTTTCCGTGGTCCTGGAGGTCTCCGATGGCCGCGGCGCCTCGGTGCGACAAAGCTTCGCCATCGGTGTAGGCATTGCCGCCAACCGGCCGCCGCGCATCACCTCCACGCCCGTGGCCACCGCCACCGCTGGCCAGAACTACGTCTATCAGCTCAATGCCAGCGACCCGGACGGCGACCCGCTCGCCTACTCCGTCGCCACCGCCGAGCCGGCCATCACCGTCACCTCCGCCGGCCGGATTCAATGGAGTGTGCCCGCTGGAGTATCGGGCACCGTGGACGTGGAGGTTCAGGTCACCGACGGGCGCGGGGGGCTTGCCTCCCAGCGCTTTGTCATCGGCATCGCGGAGGCCGGTAACCGCGCGCCGGTCATCAGCAGCCAGCCCGGGGTCACCGCCACATCGGGCGCGACCTACAGCTATCAGGTCACCGCCATCGATGCCGATGGCGATCCGCTCGCCTATCGACTCCTGACCGCTCCGGGCGACATGACCATCTCGTCCACCGGTGTGGTCGAATGGGCCATCCCGGCCGGGGTCTCCGGCCTCGCACCGGTCGAGATCGAAGTCAGCGATGGCAACGGTGGCGTGGCCCGCCAGGGGTACGCTCTCTCGGTCGCCGGCGCTGGCAACCGGGCTCCACGCATTACCTCGACACCGCAGCAGCTTGCCACGGTCGGGATACTCTACGCCTACCAGGTCAATGCCTCCGATCCCGATGGCGATCCGTTGAGCTACAGTTTGTCGCAGGCCCCGGCAGGCATGACGATCTCCGCCGCGGGCCGGATCGAATGGATACCGACCGCCGCACAGAACGGCCTGCACGACATCACCATCGTCGTTGCAGACGACAAGGGGGCCAGCGCGACCCAAAGCTATGGCGTCTATGCCCAGTTGGCCACCAATCAGGCGCCGCGCGTCACCAGCGCGGCAGTGCAACGCGCCTTGCCGGGCGTGCCTTATACCTACCAGGTTGTGGCCATCGACGCCAACGGCGACCCCATTACGTTCAGTTTGGAACGGGGGCCGGCAGACATGGTCATGTCCGCTACCGGTCTGGTGACATGGGCAAGCCCTGTTTTGGGTGATCATACGGTCGAAGTACGCGCTGCCGACCCGCATGGCGCCTACGCTAGCCAAACCTACACCTTGCGCGTAGCGATCAACTCGGCTCCGGTCATCACCAGTACACCGGTGGCCGTCGCCCAGGTCGGTCAGCCCTACGGCTACCAGGTCGTCGCGACCGATGCCGACGGCGACTTTTTGACGTACACCCTCACTGGCGCGCCTGCGGGGTTCAGCATCTCCGCCACGGGTCTGCTCACTGGCACTCCAACCAACGTTGCCAACCCAAATTTGCGCGTCACCGTTTCCGACGGTCAGGCCAGCGTCACACAGGATTGGACGCTGCGCATCCAGGCAGCCCCGGCACCCGGCCCATTGAGTGCCGAAGTCTTCGCCAGTCCGCGATTCGTCGACCTGGGGCAGAGCACCACCCTGAATTTGTTCATCCATGGAGGGGAGGCGCCATACACCGTCACCAGTGTGCGCATCAACAATGTTAATCAGGCCCTGGACGCCAACCACTCGACTACTTACACCCCTGCTACACTGGGGCGCTACGACGTCCAGGCCACCGTGCGCGACGCCCGCAACACCACAGCCACGGTAAGCTACTGGTTCTCCGTCAAGGATCCGACCGACACCACTGCCCCGATCGCGGAGATGACCGCGCCCGGCCGCTCGGACGACATCACCGTCAGCGACGTCTCGAGCATCAGCGACATCGTCGGCACGGCCAGTGATGCCAACCTGGCCGAATATCGCCTGCTCATCTCGGATGCCGGCAAGGAGCAGTGGAGCGAGTTGACCGTGGGCAGTACCAGCGTGACATCCGCCAAGCTGGGCAGCCTCAACCCGCAGACCATCGTCAACGGTCTGTATGACATCGCCTTGATCGCTACCGACCTCAGTGGCAACCAGTCGAGCGCCCGCATCACTGTCGCGGTGGAAGGCGAACAAAAAACGGCTCCGTTGCAGTTGAGCTTTGAAGACCTGAGCTTCGATGTCGAAGGACTACCGCTCACCGTCACCCGAAGCTACGATAGCCTCAAGCGGCTGCATGATCTGGACTTCGGCTACGGCTGGACGGTGGACTACCAGAACGTCTGGGTGCAAACGAACGGGGTTCTGGGGCGAGATTGGCGGATCAGCACGGAAGGCACGGGTTTCAACCGGCAGACCTGCGTGCGCCCGCTGGGCAGCCGGGTGGCGAGTGTCCGTTTGCCGGGCGGGCAGCTGGAGCAGTTTTCCCTCAGGGCCAGTCCGGAATGCGCACCGACGCTGACCTGGACAGGATATGTCCAGGGCATTGAGTTCGTGCCGCATGCGCGCAACAAGAGCGGCAGTCGGCTCGAAGCACTGGGCCACGGGGCGTTCAACGCCCAAACGGGCGATCTGTTTGATATGGGGATGCTGGAAGTCTTCAATCCCAGCACGTACAAACTCACCCTGCTCGACGGCACCGAGTATTACCTGCGCGCGGACTTCGGCATCGAACAGATCCGGGACCGCCACGGCAATACCCTGCAGTTCTCCGCCAACGGCATCCACCATTCGGGTGGCTGGGCGCTGCAGTTCTCACGCGATGCCCACGGCCGGATCACCCGGATCGACGCCCCCGGCAACAAGACGCTCAGCTATGGCTACGACGGCGCGGGCAACCTCATCAGCATGACCGACGAGATCGGGGCGGTGAGCACCTATGCCTACAACGCCCCGTCGGTACCGCACGGTCTGACCGACTACACCGACCCACTGGGCCGCCTGTTGCTCAAGACCGAGTACGACGCCGAGGGTCGGGTCACGCGGCAAACCGACGGCGCGGGCCGTGCCGTCACCATCGCCACCGACAACAGTGCCAACCGGCAAACCGTGCGTGATCGCAACGGCAACACCACCGTGTACACATTCGATGAACGCGGCAACGTCACCCAGGTCACCGATGCGCTGGGCGGCATCACGCGCTACGCCTACGACGCCCACGACAACGAAATCTCCGTCACCGACCCGCTGGGTCGCACCACCACGCGCAGCTTCGACGCCTACGGCAACATCACTAGCGAGACCGACCCGCTGGGCCGCATTACCACCACCGCCTACAACGCCCGGGGCAACGTCACCGAGGTCACCGACGCGGCCGGCAACGTCACCCGCAACAGCTGGAGCCCCAACAACGAACTCACCCGCATCACCAACCCGCTGGGCCAGGCCACCGACCTGGGCTACACCCCCCGGGGCAGCCTGCTGAGCCTGACCGATGCTGCCGGCAACCAGACGCGCTACAGCTACGCCGCCATCAACGGCACACAGCTCAAGCAAAGCGAAACCGGACCGGACGGCACGGTAAGCACCTACAGCTACGACGCGGCGGGCAACGTCACCGCTACCGGCAGCAGCCTGGTGCTCAGCGAAGGCGGCAGCCCCGTCACCGTCACCACCCGCAGCACATGGGATGCCAAGGGCCGTCTGATCAGCCAGACCGATGCAGCCGGTTACACCACCGGCTACCACTACAATGCGGCCGGCGAACTCACCCAGGAAACCGACCCGCTGGGCCGCGTCACCCACCACAGCTACACCGTCCGTGGCGAAAAATCCGAGACCATTTACCCCGATGGCCTCAGGGACACCTGGCAGTACGACAACAACGGCAACGAAACCCGCAGTTGCGGCGGCAGCGGCAGCCTGTGCACCCACACCCAGTACGACGCACTGGATCGCCCCAGGCAGGTCACCGATCCGGCGGGCTACATCACGCACACCCGGTACGATGCCGCCGGCCAGGTCACGGAAACCACCGATGGCCGTGGCAACACCACCGGTTACGAGTACGACGATGGCGGTCGCCAGACCAGGCTGACCAACCCGCTGAACCATGCCAGCACCAGCGCCTATGACCTGGCTGGCAACCTCGTGGAAGAAACCGACCCCCTCGGCCACAGCATCGAGCACGCCTACAACGCCGCCAACCAGCGCACCAGTACCACGCTGCCCACCGGTGCCATCACCGCCTGGGGCTACAACGAAGTCGGCCAGCGCACCACGGAGACCACCCCCGAAGGCCACGTCACCACCTTCGCCTATGACCTCTTGGGCCGCCTTGCCAGCGTCACCGATCCGCTCGCCCACAGCACCGGCTACCAGTACAACCAGCAGGGCCAACTGCTCAGCCAGACCGATGCCGAAGGCCGCACCACGCACTACGGCTACGACACCGCGGGGCGCAGGGTCAGGCGCACCCTGGCCGATGGCACAAGCGAGAGCCTGAGCTACAACCCCGTCGGCCAGTTGATCCAGAAGACGGACTTCGACGGCAGCACCACCACCTGGGAATACGGCAGCACCGGCAGCGACACAGGCCGCCTGTTGCGCATCCATCGCCCGGACGGCAGCAACCAGCGGGTGACCTACGACAGCTATGGCCGGCCCACGGGCCATACCGATAGCCGGGATGGTACCGAGCACCTGAACCTGGACACCCTGGGCCGGATCACCCAGCGCAGCCTCAACCACAGCGCCGCCCAGTTGCCGGGCAGCACTGCGTATGGCTACACCACCCAATACCAGTGGGATGCCAACAGCAACCGCACGCGGCTGCGCATCACCAATCCCAACCGGGACATCAACGCCAGCTTCGATGTGGCCAACCAGTTGCACACGCTGGACAGCATCGAGGGCGAACAGGCCGTCTTCACCCATGATGCGGCAGGCCGGCTTGCCCACATCGCCCGCAGCGACGGTTCCACCAGCAGCTATACCTACAACGCCGCAGGCCAGCTCACCGGCGTCCACCATCAGGCTGCCGGTGGCACCACCCTGGCCCGGTTCACCTACACCTTGAACCTCAACGGCCAGCGCACGGGCGCAACGGAGGAAATCAACGCCGGCGCCGACAGCACCCGCAGAACCCTCACCTGGCAGTACGACGCCGCCGGCAAGCTCACGCAGGAACACCTCCAGCAAACGCAGCCCACGGCGCAGAACCTCACCATCGACTACCAGTACGACCGGGCAGGCAACCGCACCACGAAAACCATCAGCGGCAGCCAGACGCAGAGCACCACGTACCAGTACGACGCCAACGACCGTCTCGTGCAGGAAGTGGACAGCCTGCACGGCACCACCACCTATGCCTACGACTTCAAAGGCCAGTTGATCGGCAAGACCCACGCAGGCCAGATCACTACCTACACGTGGAACACCGACCACCGCCTGACGAAGGTGGAGAGCGGCACCCGGACCATCAGCTACGGTTACGACCCGCAAGGCCGCAGGATCAAGAAGCTCGTCACCGAGGGCGCGAACAAAACCGAAACCCACTACCTCCTCGACACCGAGCGCGCGTACCACGAAGTGGTCATCGAGCGCACAAGGCACAACACCGGTCCGTGGCAGGAACGCACCTATCTGCACACACCCGGCGGTGTGGGCGAGCTGATCAGCGAGAGCGACGGCACCACCACAAGGCAGGTCTACACCGATGGACAAGGATCAACGCGCCTGACCATGGACGGCACGGGCACGCACAGCTGGAGCTTCGATGCCTTCGGCAACCTGCAAGCCGGCAGCAGCGCCCAACCCACGCACGGCTACACCGGAGAACGCTACGATCCCGATACCGGGCTGATCCACCTTCGAGCCAGAGACTACGACCCGAGCACCGGTCGCTTCATCTCGATGGACGAGCACCCCGGCAGCCAGCGCATCCCGCTGACGCTGAACAAGTACCTCTACGCCAACGCCGATCCGGTCAATCACATTGATCCGAGTGGGTATATCACGATGGGTGGGATGATGAGTGTTGCAATAAACATTTCCATTGCGTATGCAAGAATGACCGCCCTGGATTACCTCTCGGATAGGATTCTGGGAGATATCATTGATCGCATGGTGAAATCCTCCATTCATGCGAAAGGAGGACTCATGCCGGGAGGAAGCATTGCTCTCAATGGCCTGATTCAGGGCTTGGCAACGCAGTGCACCATCACGAAGAAGCACTGTCTGGTGGGAAACAAGGTGCCTGTTCTTTCTACAGGGTTTGATATACCCATGCACTCCATGCACATCACTGCCTCGCAGTTTGGATTTGGAAATACTGTATCTGGTGTGGGAGTGACATCTTCGGTGCTTTTGCGAGGGCCGTCCAGGGCCTCTCGCCGTTGGATGGATAAATATCTTCCAGTGAAAAGCGGGATGGCGCGTGATGAATATCCGTTTGCATCAACGCTTAACGGTGGAGAGGCGAATTATTTGAATGATACGGTTTCGCTGATGTTGTTGCCGCTGGAGGAGTCAAGAAGGCAGATGAAGGTAATGGGCGCGTTTTATAGCGGTGCAAAAATAGGCAGCAAGGTTGGTGCACCATTTGTCAGCATAGGCAATGTCGTCTTGCCGTCATATTACATTTACCAGAAGAAGGTTGTTCCATTGAAATGAGCACGTACACTTCGAAATACAAAGGCTCCACTGCGGCCTGGCTCTCGTTTTTGTGCGCCTGGCTCGACAAGCGGGGTGATTCTTATGAATTGGACAAGGGTTTTGATTTTGATGAGTGTGTAAGCCAATTTCCATCCGAGTATCCTGCAAGTTATGTCCACTTCTTTGCTGCAATGGAGGCACTGGCATGGCCTGGCCTGATCCGGGTGGAAGCCGAGGCCGAGGATTCGGTAGTTGATTTTCTTCCCCTTCGGGAAGTTGCTCAGTACTTTTTGGCGTGCGACGATATTCGCAACTCAATGGGTATTTATTTCGATATCGATGAGGTTTATAAAAGTCCTGGGGAATTCTCGGACAAAGATTATCGTACATATTCAAAGTTGCAGGAGGAATTGGTGCCATATGTTCCGCCCGAGCGTTACCACGCGTCATTACTTGTTGGCTCGTGTGAATATGACCTATTCATGAGTAGAGTTTTGTTAAATCCTTTGGTGAAATTTGATGATGGGGAGTGGGAGGCTGTATTGATGAACTTCGGCTGTCATTTCTACGTGAGGCTCCCGTCGTTTGCGGAGCTTGTTGTCTGGTTCTATCTGAGGGATCCAGTTTCAGGTGTGCAGTTGGATGATCTGTATGGTGACCATCGTGATGATGCTTCCGGGATATCCAAATGTCTCTTTGAATGAAGTGCCGCGACCCGCTTGAGGCAATGCCAAATCCCCTCCTTCTCCTGTTAAGCCGTTCACAAGAAGTTTTCCTACGTTTTTCCTGAAGAAACCCCCGCCACACAGGGGTTGGAGGCTATCTTATGCGAGGAGACTTTGTGTTAACTGCTTATGTAGAAAAGCCATCCTCGCTGGATGGCTTTTCTGCGTCTGTGGAATGAGCATTGCCGACGCCGGTGGTGTCCGGTACGGCCTACGGCAGACTCTCGAAGTCACCAACCCGCTCGGCCAGGCCACCCAGCTCGGCTACGCCGGGCGCGGCAGCCTTGCCAGCCTGACCGATGCCGCCGGCAACCGCACCAGCTACACCTATGCCCGGATCAATGGCGCCGACCTCAAGGAAACCGAGACCGCGCCCGACGGCACCGTGACCACCTATGGTTACGACGACGCAGGCAACGTCACCGCCACCACCAGCAGCCTCACGCTGGATGAAGGCGGCAGCCCCGTCACCGTCACCACCCGCAGCACATGGGATGCCAAGGGCCGTCTGATCAGCCAGACCGATGCAGGCGGCCACACCACCAGCTATCAGTACAACGCCGCCGGTGAACTCACGCAGGAGACCGACGCACTGGGCCGCGTCACCCACCACAGCTACACCGTCCGTGGCGAAAAATCCGAGACCCTCTACCCCGATGGCCTCAAGGACACCTGGCAATACGACCACAACGGCAACGAAACCCGCAGTTGCAGCGGCAATGGCAACCTGTGCACCAACACGCAGTACGACGCACTGGACCGGCCCACCCAGGTCACCGACCCGGCGGGCTACATCACCCGCACCCAGTACGACGCCGCCGGCCAGGCCACCGAAACCACCGATGGCCGGGGCCACACCACCCGCTACGCCTACGACGCCGCAGGCCGCCAGACCCAGCTCACCAACCCCTTGGGCGACAGCATCACCCGCGATTACGACCTGGCCGGCAATCTCGTGGAAGAAACCGATCCCCTCGGCCACCGCATCGAGCACGCCTACAACGCAGCCGGCCAGCGCACGCGCACCCGGCTGCCCACCGGAGCCATCACCGCCTGGGGCTACAACGAAGTGGGCCAGCGCATATCGGAAACCACCCCCGAAGGGCAGATCATCGGCTTCGCCTACGACAGCCTGGGCCGGCTGGCCAGCGTCACCGACGGCGAAGGTGCACAGAGCACCTACCGCTACAACGCCCAGGGTCAGCTACTGAGCCAGGCCGATGCCGAACATAAGAGCACCGGCTACGGCTACGACAGCGCGGGCCGCCGGGTCAGCCGGACGCTGGCCGACGGCAGTGGTGAAGCGCTGCGCTACAACGCCGTGGGTCAGTTGATCGAGAAGACCGACTTCGATGGCGCCATCACCGTGTGGGAATACGGCAGCAGCGGCGGCGACACCGACCGGCTGATGCGCATCCACCGCCCCGACGGCAGCCACCAGCAGGTGGCCTACGACGGCCACGGCAGGGTCAACCGCCACACCGACAGCCGGGATGGCACGGAAAGCCTCACGCTCGATGCCCTGGGCCGGGTCACGCAACGCAGCCTCAACCACAGCGCAGCGCAACTGACGGGCAGCAGCGCCTACAGCGCCACAGCCCAGTACCAGTGGGACGCCAACAGCAACCGCACGCGGCTGCGGCTCACCCACCCGAATCGTGACCTCGATGCCACCTATGACGCGGCCAACCAACTGGAATCGCTCACCGACGCACGGGGCGGGGAGAGCGTCTTCACCCACGATGCGGCAGGGCGCCTGACGCACATCGCCCGCAGCGACGGCTCCACCAGCCACTACAGCTACAACGCCGCAGGCCAACTGACCGGCATCCACCATCAGGATGCCCTGTCCGGCACGCTGGCAAAGTTCGACTACACCGTGAACCTCAACGGTCAGCGCATACACGCCACCGAGGAAATCAACGCGGGCGGCAACAGCGTGCGCAGAACACTGGCGTGGCGCTACGACGACGCGGGCAAGCTGATCGAAGAGCGGATCGAGCAGACTCAGCCCACGGTGCAACACCTCACCACGACCTACAGCCACGACCGGGTGGGCAACCGCACCGCCCGAATCATCAGCGGCAGCCACACCCGGAGCACCACGTACCAGTACGACGCCAACGACCGGCTCACGCAGGAAGTGGACAGCCTGCACGGCACCACCACGTACCGCTACGATCTCAAGGGCAACCTGATCGAACGACGAAACGGCCCGCACGTGAGCACCTACACGTGGAACAGCGACAACCGCCTCACGAAGGTCGAGACCGGCCACAAGACCGTGACCTACGGCTACGACCCGCAAGGGCGGCGGATCAAGAAACTCGTCACGGAAGGGGCGAACAGAACGGAAACGCACTACGTGCTCGACACCGAGCGCGCCTACCACGAAATCGTCATCGAGCACACCCGAACCAACAACGACCCGTGGCAGGAGCGGGCCTACCTGCACACGCCCGGCGGCGTGGGCGAACTGATCAGCGACAGCGACGGTACAAGCACCCGGCAGGTATACACGGACGGACAGGGCTCAACCCGCCTGACCACCGACGGCACCACAACGCACAGCTGGAGCTTCGATGCCTTCGGCAACCTGCAAGCGGGCAGCAGCGCACCGGTCACGCACCTGTACACCGGCGAGCGGTACGACCCCGATACCGGGCTGATCTACCTGCGGGCCAGAGACTACGATCCGAAAACCGG
>WPCJ01238123.1_pt1 | contig 50364 bp, 43 predicted proteins | sample 5399831 | NCBI WGS metagenome assembly WPCJ01 (sample SAMN12869470, study PRJNA574797) | sludge metagenome | isolation source: wastewater treatment of pH10 | place: China:Beijing | collected 2019-05-20
GGCCGGGACGGGCGTAGATCAGGTCGAAGGACAGGCGCGGGAAGGTCTCGCGGGCGAGCCGGATCGCCCCCAGCGCCTGCTCGACGTCATGCAGGCGGCCGAGAAAGCGCAGGTCGCGATCGTTGAGCGCCTGGACCCCCAGCGACACCCGATTGACCCCCGCGCCACGATAGGCGCGGAAGCGCGTCGCCTCGACCGAGGACGGGTTCGCCTCCAGCGTGACCTCGATGCCGTCCGGCACGGTCCAGTTGGCGGCAATCGCCTCCAGCACGGCTCCGACGGTCTGCGGCTTCATCAGCGACGGCGTACCGCCGCCCAGGAAGATCGATGTCACCTCGCGCGGACCGGTGCGCTCGCGCATCGAGGCCATCTCGGCCGCAAATGCGGCGGCGAAGCGCGCCTCGTCGACCTTCTGGTGACGGACATGGCTGTTGAAGTCGCAATAGGGGCACTTGGCCGCGCAGAACGGCCAGTGGAGATAGACCCCGAAGCCGGGAGAGCGGTCGAGGGTCATATGTCCCCCGTCCCGCCGTCATCCCGGCCAGGCCCAAGCGGAAGCGAGTGTGCGAGCCGGGATCCATTCCGTAACGATCGAGATGGAGTTCCGGACGCCGAATCTACGGGAAATCGCCCGACAACCGGAATGGATCCCGGCTCGCGGTCGCTATTGCTCCCTTGGCCGGGATGACGGCAGGACGCCGTTTCAGCAGGCCCGGCACGGAAGGGGCTGGCGACAGCCATGACATGAGCCTTCGCAGGCACGGTCACTTTGCTCCCACCACTCCCAGCCGCGCCTCGGCGAATTTCCGGAAGGCGCGGGCGCGGTGCGAAAGTGCCTCGGTCGCGCCGGGCTTCCAGCCGTGCTTTTGCTCAGCCGTCATCTCACCAAAGGTCCTGTCATAGCCATCGGGCAGGAACACCGGGTCGTAGCCGAAGCCAAGCTCGCCGCGCGGCGGCCAGACGAGATGGCCTTCGACCTCGCCGCGATAATACTCCGCCTCTCCATCGGGAAAAGCCAGGCAGATCACGGCAACGAAGCGGCCGGTGCGCTGTTGCGGCTTCACGGCCCCCGCCTTCTGCATGGCCGTCTCAGCCTTTTCCATGGCCATGCCGAAATCGCGCGTGCCGTCCGGCTTCTCGGCCCAGTTGGCGGTATAGACGCCCGGATCGCCGTCCAGCGCATCGATGCACAGGCCGGAATCGTCGGAAAGCGCCGGCAGGCCGGTGGCTTTGGCAGCCGCGAAGGCCTTGATATAGGCATTCTCCTCGAAGGTGGTGCCGGTCTCGTCCGGCTCCGGCAGGCCGAACTCGCGCGCCGACTTCGCCTCGAATCCGAACGGCCCCATCAGGTCCGCGAACTCGCGCAGCTTGCCTTCATTATGGCTGGCGACGACGATCTTCTTGTCCAAAGGATGCATTACAGGCCCCAGATGCGCGGTTCGGCAAATTCCAGCGAATTGCCGGAAGGATCGCGGATGTAGATCGAACGGCCGCCATTCGGCCACTCGAAATCGGCTTCGATTTCAACGCCCGCCGCTTCCAGCCGGCCCTTCCAGGCGACGATTTCCTCGGCGCTTGCCGAAAAGCACAGATGCCCCTCCCCGACCGTGCCGTGCGGCGGCACCGGCAGGCGCGCATCGGGGCGCGGCGGCTGCTTCGTCGCTTCGGCAACGAACAGCAACAGCACGCCCTGCCCGCAGCGGAAGAACAGGTGCCGCCCCTCGACCTTGACGATGCGCTCCAGCCCCAGCACGTCGCCGTAGAAGGTTTCGGCGGCGTCGAGATCGGTGACGTAGAGCGCGGATTCGAGGATGGCGGCTGGTTTCATGTCTCTTCCTGCGTCAAGCCACGGCCAGTTTCTGCAACTCCACCAGCCGGGCGATGCCCTGCCGCGCCAGCCCCATCAGCTCGCCGAACTGCGCCTCGGAAAACGGCTCGCCCTCGGCGGTGCCCTGGATCTCGACGATGCCGCCCTTGCCGGTCATGACGAAATTGGCGTCGGTGCCGGCCGAGGAGTCCTCCAGATAATCGAGGTCGATGACCGGCGCGCCGTCATGGATGCCGCAGGAAATGGCGGCGACGTGATCCTTCAGCACCCGCTGCACGCTCACCATCTGGCGGGCCTCCATCCAGCGCAGGCAATCATGCAGCGCGATCCATGCGCCGGTGATCGAGGCGGTGCGGGTGCCGCCGTCGGCCTGAAGCACGTCGCAATCCACCGTGATCTGCTGTTCGCCCAGCGCCTGCATATCGACCACGGCGCGCAGCGAGCGCCCGATCAGCCGCTGAATTTCCAGCGTACGGCCGCCCTGCTTGCCGCTGGACGCCTCGCGGCGCATGCGCTCGCCGGTCGAGCGCGGCAGCATGCCGTATTCCGCGGTCACCCACCCCTTGCCGGAATTGCGCATCCAGCCGGGCACCCGCTCTTCGAGGCTTGCCGTGCACAGCACATGCGTGTCGCCGAACTTGACCAGGCAGGAACCTTCGGCGTGCTTGGAAAAGCCGCGCTCGAAGGAGATGGCGCGCATTTCGTCGGGCTGGCGTTTGGAGGGGCGCATGTCTTGTCTCTCTGGTCTGTCCTGATTTTGCCCGGCTTGTAGCCCCCCACGGCGCGGTGTGCAAAGGAAAACGGGTTGCTTGCACTGGGGCGAGGCGCGTCTATATCCTTGGGCAGAGGTTCGCGATGACAAAGCACAGTTCCGCTCCCACACCGCCGGTTCCCGTTTCGCAATGGCAATCGCTGGATGCGCGTTCGCGCGACATCTTCCGGCGCATCGTCGATTCCTACCTGAAGGACGGCGAGCCGGTGGGCTCGCGCAGCCTGTCGCGCATCCTGCCCTCCTCGCTCTCGCCGGCGACGATCCGCAACGTGATGAGCGACCTGGAACACCTCGGGCTGGTCTATGCGCCGCACGTCTCGGCCGGGCGCCTGCCGACGCAGGCGGGCCTGCGCTTCTTCGTCGATGCCTTCATGGAGATCGGCGACCTCGGCGACGAGGAGCGGCGCAGCATCGAGACGCAGATCAAGGCTTCCGGCAACGACACCTCGCTGGAACACATGCTGACCGAGGCCAGCCAGCTTCTGTCGGGCATGTCGCGCGGCGCCGGGCTGGTGCTGGCGGCCAAGAACGAGGCGTCGCTGAAACATATCGAATTCATCCAGCTCGAGCCGACCAAGGCGCTGGCCGTGCTGGTTTCGCAGAACGGCGACGTCGAGAACCGCATCATCGACCTGCCGGCCGGGGTCACCGTCTCGCAGCTCCACGAAGCCTCCAACTTCCTCAACGCCCACATACGCGGGCGGACGCTGGCCGAGGCACGGGCAGAAATCTCGCGCATCAAGGAGGAAACGCGCGCGGCACTGGATTCGCTGTCGCAGGAACTGGTGGAACAGGGGCTTGCCGTATGGGCCGGGGCCGAAAGCGGCCTGCCGGCGCGGCTGATCGTGCGCGGCCGGGCGAACCTGCTCGAGAACATCACCGCCCAGGCCGACATGGAGCTGTTGAAGAACCTGTTCGACGATCTGGAAACGCAGGACGGCCTGCTGCAACTGCTCGACCTTGCCGAGGAAGGCCCCGGCGTGCGCATCTTCATCGGCTCGGAGAACAAGCTGTTCTCGCTGTCGGGCTCGTCGCTGGTGGTGGCGCCTTACCGCGATGCGGAGGCGCGCGTGGTCGGCGCGCTCGGCGTCATCGGCCCGACCCGGCTCAACTATGCGCGCATCGTGCCGATGGTCGACTACACCGCCCAGCTCGTCTCGCGCATGCTGCGCTGAACCGGAGGCTGGCGAGGGGCGTCAAGCCGCGTCGCCCATATACCGGGCGCTCGGCAGTATGGTCAGAGGCTGCACGTCGCCGGCCCCGACCTTGGCGAACAGCAGGCGCCGCTCCCATTCCGTCGAGCGGAAGAAGGGAAAACGCGCATAGAAGCGCTCGCGGTTGGCCACGGCATTGGTGCGGAACAGCACGACCTTGTTGAACACGCCCGGATAGGCGCGCGGCTCGCTGATCTGCTCGGAATAGTAGATGCGGCGATAGAAGCCGGCATGGTCCTCGCGCACCGTCGAAAGCCCGTATGGCGCGTTGAAATAGATGCAGGCCATGCCCGCCAGCCGCAACGTCACATAGAGCAGGTGCGGATAGACGCGGGTCCACTCGGGGTCCGAGGCGAAGCGGCTCATGCACACGAAGGTGTCGCCGGCTTCCAGCATCGGATAGACGATGTCGCCGAACGCCTGCACCGAGGGCGACATGGGCGTCTCCAGCGTGACGTGGTGGATGCGCATGGTGGATACCAGGGTCTGGTCCACATAGACGCCGAAGCGATAGACGTTCGGCACCTCGTCCAGTGCGTCGCTGATGACATGGTTCTCGGCATCCGGCACCATGTCGTTGAACCGGTAGGCCTTGTAGCGCAACCGGTAGATGTCCTCGAGGTCCTCGCCCTTGTCGCAGCGGCGGTACTCGGAACGGTCGAGCAGTTCGAATACCTTGCTCGCAAAGCTCGAGCCGGACAGGCCGGACCGTGCCGGTTCGATTTCCGCATCCAGCTTCAATTGCCGAGTTGCCATCGGCTTACCCTCTATTCCGCCGCCGCTAATCAAGGGTAAGCGTTGGATCAGTTAAGTAAAGTTTTAATTAAAGAAATCCAGCTTCACTCAAAATTAACCTTAACAAATCGCTTTTTTCATCTGGAGGGTGCACGCCGGGGTGGAAAAGCGGAGACAGGGGAAAATCCGTGAAACGGCTTATGTGCGGGTTGCGCCCGAAGCGACCACTTCGTCATGGGCGAACGGCCAGCGCGCCGTCGACATGGTTTCGATGCCGGATGCGCTCAGCGCCGCGCCGAACAGGAAGCCCTGCACCAGGTCCGGCTCGACCTGCCGCGACAGCACGCGAAGCTGCTCGAACGTTTCCACGCCCTCGATGGTGATGGAAAGCCCCAGGGAGCGCGACAGCGCCACGATGCCCCTGAGCAGTTCCAGCGAGCGCGGGCTCTGGGTCACGTCCGACAGGAAGGAACGGTCGATCTTGACCTTGTCCAGCGGCAGCTTGTGCAGGTAGCTGAGGCTGGAATAGCCGGTGCCGAAGTCGTCCAGCGCGATGCGCACGCCAAGCGCCTTGAGTTCCTTCAGCACCTGGCGCGTCTCGGACTTGTCGTCCAGAAGCGCCGTTTCCGTCACCTCGACCTCAAGCCGGTGCGGCGGCAAACCGGCCGCCTCCAGCGCATCGCGCACTTTCTGGATGATCTCGCTGTTGCGGAAATCCTTGGCCGACAGATTGACCGAAACATTGGTGTGCTTGGGCCATTTGGCGCATTCGGCGCAGGCCGCGTTCAGCATGAAGGTGCTGATCTGCGAAATGATGCCCATCTCCTCCGCCAGAGGAATGAACACGCCGGGCGACACCGGCCCCAGTTCGGGGTGATCCCAGCGGCACAGCGCCTCGCAGCCGGAAATGCGCATCGTGGCCATGGCCACGATCGGCTGGTAGACGACGCGCAAGGTGCCGGCTTCCACGGCGCTGCGCAGGTCCGCCTTCATCCGCTGCCGGTCGCGGAAAGCCGCGTCCATCGACGATTCGAACAATTGCCAGCCGTTCTTGCCGAGTTCCTTGGCCTTGTAGAGGGCAAGGTCGGCCTTGACGATCATCTCGTCGACATCGCTCGCCTCGACCCGCGCCAGCACCGCGCCGGCGCTGATCTGGATGCGCAGCACATGGCCAGCGACATCGACCTCGCCCTTGAGGCCGGCGAAGATCTCGTCGAGCATCCGGGCGAGATCGCTTTCGCTCTCCACCCGGTCGAAGAAAACCATGAATTCGTCGCCACCGAAACGACTGATCTTGATGCCCGGCGCCGAAAAGGTGGCAAGCCGTTCCGCCACCGCATAGATCAGCCCATCGCCGACGGGATGGCCGACAGTGTCGTTGACGCTCTTGAAGTCGTCGAGGTCGATGGTGGCGATGGCGCAATAGCGGCCCTGATCGCCGGAAGCCATGCTCTCCTCGACCAGTTCGTGAAAATAGGCCCGGTTGAGCAGACCGGTCAGGCTGTCATAACGGGCCATGAAGCGGATGCGCTCTTCCGCCTCGACGCGGGCGGTGACGTCTTCGAAGGTGATGACGCCGAGCTCCTGGCTGCCTTCGCGGGCCGAGAACTCGTAGTGCTGGCCGTTCGAAAAGCCGACAAGGACCTTGCGGTCCCTGCCCTCGCGCAATGCCCTTGTCAGTTGCGCCTCGATATATCGGCAGTCCTTTCGGGTCAGCATGCCGCCGACCACCCCGCGCATCAGCAAGGAATGCACCGAGCGCCCGAGCAGATCGTCGGGCGACTGGATCGACAGCAGGCGTGCGGACTCGGCATTGGCCACCACGACCTTGCCGTCGGGGTCGAGCATGATGAGGCCGTGCGGCATGGTGTTGAGCGCCCGGTTGAAGCGCTGAGCGAGGCGACTGGCGAGCTTCTCGGCCGAAATCGCCGAGAACAGCACGTCACGCACCGTATCGGCGTAGCGATGGATCGCCAGCAGGAAGGGAATGGACAGGAGCCCCAGCGTGACGTGGTAGAAGTCGCCGCGCAGGATGAACCCCAGCGCCATCGGGCATGCCAGCGTCAGGATGAGGATGTTGACCATCCTCGGCGAGCCGTAGTTGCGCCCGGCGATGCCGGTCGCCGTGGCCAGCACGATGCAGACGGCGGCCGTCTCGGAGAAGGCGTCCTTGCCGGTATAGATGGCGACAAGGCAGAAGGTGCCCAGCACCAGGCCGTGCATCGAACCATAGATGATGTAGCGATTCTCGCGCCGGCGGGCTTCCTCGCGGTTTTCGGCGACCGGCAGCGCCGAATAACGGCGCATGTTGAGAACGCGGACCACGCCGACCATGACCAGCACGGCGGCGAGCACCAGATAGGCGTGGTTTCCGGACTTCCCCCATACGAGGCCCATCAACGCCGTCTGCGCGGAAATGCCGATGGCAAGCGTGAAGCCGTCGCGGAAAAGAGTTTCCACGAACGGAATGTACACGTCGTCAGGCAGCTCTTTTCGCTTGATGGCGGTCACATCCGGCACTCACTCATGCGAATGTGATGACACATTCGCATTAAAAAACTTTTAGAAGGCAAGCGTCGAAGGACATACATACACGATGCCGTCCCGGTTTCCCCGATTCAAATTGTCCCTGTACAGGATGCATCGATCCTGAAGCCGGACGCAATAGGCTTCGGGGCTGGGCCAACGGTTGGCCGGCGCAAAGTCGAAACCGGCCATGGCAAATCGGGCGCGCAGCCTCTATTTTACGCCCAACGGATTTTCATTCAGACTGGAACCACACCATCATGACGCAGCCGCTGATCGCCGTCTCGACAGACGTGAAGCAGTTCGAAAACTACACCTGGCATGCAGCGCCCCAGCAATATCTGGAAGCCGTGATTTCGGGAGCCGGCGCCCTGCCCGTGCTGGTGCCCTCCTTCGGCGAACGGCTCGACCTCGACGCGCTGCTTTCGGCCGTGGACGGGGTGATGCTGACCGGCTCCAAGTCGAATGTGCATCCGGCCCTCTACGGCGGCGACGCCGGCGAGGAGAACGGCCCCTACGACACCGCCCGCGACTCCACCACCATGCCGCTGATCCGCAAGGCGATCGAGCACGGCGTGCCGCTGCTGGCCATCTGCCGGGGCATTCAGGAGCTGAACGTGGCGCTCGGCGGCACGCTGGCCACCGAAATCCAGGAGCGCGACGGCATTCTCGACCACCGCGCGCCGGTGAGCGAGGATCAGGACGAGCGCTTCGCCATCCGCCAGAAGGTCAGGATCAAGCCCGGCACCTGCCTCGCAAACGTGTTCGGCGCCGGCGACATCGACGTCAACTCGGTGCACCGTCAGGCAGTCGAACGGCTGGGTTCGAAGCTCGAGGTCGAGGCCGTGGCCGAGGACGGGACGGTGGAAGCCGTTTCGGTGAAGGGTGCGCGGGCCTTTGCCGTCGGCGTGCAATGGCATCCCGAATACTGGGTGAAATCGGACAGCGTGTCGCAGAAGGTGTTCAAGGCGTTCGGCGATGCCGTGCGCCAGCACGCGGCCGCCAGGCTGGCTGCACGGGCTGCTGCGGAGTAGCGCGCCCTATTTCGCCTTCACATGCGCGGTTTCCGGCACCGGGGTCAGCGCCCGGCGCGCGCCGAACCACGAGACCAGATTGTCCACGCACAGGTCCGCCATGGCCCGGCGCGTTGCCACGGACGCAGAGGCTACGTGCGGCAGAAGCACGGTGTTGGGGGCCTCCAGCAGGGCCTGCGGCACGTTGGGTTCGTCGGCGAACACGTCGAGGCCCGCGGCCGCGATGGTGCCGTCACGAAGAGCGGCCGCCAGCGCCGCCTCGTCGACCGTGCTGCCGCGGCCGGTGTTGATCAGAACGCCTTCCGGCCCGAGCGCCGCCAGTATCTCGGCGTTGATCGCCTTTTCGGTGGCCGCGCCGCCGGGCGCGATGCAGATCAGCGTATCGACAGCCGCGGCAAGCCCCTTGAGCGTCGGATGATAGCTGTAGGCGAAGCCCTCAGCCGGCCGGCGATTGTGATAGGCGATTGAAACGCCGAAGGCTTCCAGCCGCTTCGCCACCGCAAGGCCGATGCGGCCGAGGCCGAAAATGCCGATGTGCCGCCCACGCAGGCTGAGCGGGCTGAACCGATAGTTGCCTTCGCTCACCCATTTGCCCTGCCGCAGCCACGCTTCGGCCTTCGGCACTTCCCGCAGGGTCGCGAGCAGCAGCGCGACCGTCAGATCGGCGACCTCCTCGGTCAGCACATCGGGCGTGTTGGTGACCATGACGCCTTTTGCACCGGCATGGGCGGCATCCACCGAATCATAGCCGACGCCGAAATTGGCGATGATCTCCAGATTGGGGAAGGCGTCGATGAAAGCGGCATCGATGCCGCCGAAGGCCGAAATGCCGCGCACGGCCGCAATGTCCTGCGGCGACAGCAGCGACGGCTCCGGGCGCTCGATATGGATCAGCCGGAAGGCTTCATCGATGCGCGCGACGACGTGGTCGTGCACCTTTCCCGAGACGAGGATCGTTGCGGGCTCGGTCGATGCAGGCATGAATTCAACGCTCCACGGGGCGGCCGGTGGACTGGCGCACATGCAGTTCCGGCTTGATGAGTTCCTGGGTCTGGCCGACGGCCTGACCGTTGAGTTTGTCGAGCAGCGCGCTGGCGGCGCGCCTTCCGACCTCGCGCTGGCCGTTCCAGACGGTGGTGAGGGCGGGCGTGGCGATCGCCGCCTCCTCCAGATCGTCATAGCCGGTCACCGAAATGTCGATGCCCGGCGTCAGCCCGGCGCGGGCGATGCCGTTCATCAGGCCGATGGCGACGAGGTCGTTCCAGCAGCAGGCGGCGGTCGGCTTGTCCTTGAGGGCCAGCAACTGGTTGGCCGCCTCGAAGCCGCCCTGCTTGGTGCGCGGCCCTGCGATGCGCCATGACGGGCGCACTTCCAGCCCCGCCTCGCGCATGGCGCGCAGATAGCCCTGGTAGCGGTCGCGGCCGGTCGAGGTCTGGTCGGTGCCGCCGACCATGGCGATGCGCTTGTGGCCGAGCGAGATCAGGTGATTGGTGGCGAGCGCCGTGCCATAGGCGTCGTCGCCGCGAAACACCGGCACATGCGCGCCCTCGACGTCGCGGGCGATCAGCACCGCCGGCAGCCCGTTGTCCTCGGCCATGCGGATGTCGCTGGCCGGCGTGTCGATGGCCGGCGACATGATGACGCCATCGGCCCCCAGTTGCAGCAGCGTGTCGATGAAGATGCGCTGCTTGTCGAGTTTGTCGTAATGGTTGGACAGCAGGAAGGTCTGGCGCGAGCGGTCCAGCTCATGCTCGATGGAGCGCAGGATCTCGGCATAGAACGGGTTCATGATGTCGTGCACCACGACGCCGACGATGCCGGAGCGCTGGGTGCGCAGCGAAGCGGCGCGGCGATTGTAGATATAGCCGATCTCGCGCGCGTGTTCCTTGATGCGCTCGCGGGTAGAGCCGGCCACCAGCGGGCTGTCGCGCAACGCCAGCGACACCGTTGCCGTCGACACGCCAAGTGCGTCGGCGATCGTGGAAAGCTTGACCTTCTGAGCCAGAGCTAGTGCTCCCCGCGTCACATTTAAATTTTTTAAATGCGGCTTATGCCATCGCTGCAGCCCGAGTCAAAGCTTTTTCGCCACGGCCTCGGTTTCGGCGTCTGGGGCGGCCCGGTTCTTCACCCGCAGCCGGTGCTCGCGATGCAGGATATAGAGGCCGCTGGCCACGATGATGCCGGCGCCCGCGAGGGTCCAGTTGTCGGGGAACTGGTCGAAGACCAGCCAGCCGAAGGCGATCATCCATACCATCTGCATGTAGGGATAAGGGGCGAGCGCGGTGGCGGTCGCCTGCCGGTAGGCCTGGATCAGGCACCAATGGCCGAGCCCGCCGAACAGGCCGAGCAGCAATAGCACCAGCCAGTGAAACGGACCGATGGACGGCCATTCGGTGAACCACAGCGTCGGCGTCAGCAGGATCATCGGCGCCAGCGCCGAATAGAAGATCAGGCTCTCGGGCGTTTCCGAGGTCGACATGCGCCGGGTCATGATGACGTAGATCGAGTTCGACAGCATCGAGCACAGCGCGAACACGTGGCCGATGCCGAACACGCCGACGCCCGGACGCGTGATGACGAGGACGCCGACGAAGCCTGTCAGGATGGCCAGCCAGCGCCGCCAGCCCGCCCATTCGCCGAGCAGCGGCCCGGCGAGCGCAGTGATCACCATCGGCCCGAAGAAATAGATCGAGGTCGTTTCCGCCAGTTGCAGGTAACGCAACGCCAATATGTTGAAGATGGTCGAGCCGCACAGGAAGGCGCCGCGCACGATATGGGCCATCGGGCTGACAGCGCGAAAACGGGCAGGATCGCGCCAGCCCCTGAACAGGGCGGGCACGAGCACCGCATGGCCGGCGAAGCGGGTCCAGGCGATGAACAGGGGCGCGATACCGGCCACCGCCAGATATTTGATCGACGTGTCGAGAAAGCTGAACAGGAAATAGGCCGCGACCATGTAGAAAATGGCCGAGACGGGCGCCGCAATGTCTTCTTGACGACTGGAAATAACCACACCGAGACTGGAAAGCTGATCCGCTGTCCGAGCTTTGGGCCAGCCGGCGCGGTGCTGCAAGCCCAAAAGCGCCTGGCCTGTCGTGAAACAGGCCCTTGGCCTCACCATTCAGCCCTGCGGCCGCGATTCCCCGCTTGGCCGGCTTCGGGCTCAGGCGTCCGCGTCGGCCTCCGCCTTGGCGGCGCTCTTCGCATCCGGCTTGGCGTCCGCCTCCGGCTCAGCCTCGTCGTCGATGAAGACGAGTTCTTCGTTCGACAGGTTGGCCTCGATGCGGGCGAGAAGCTTGGCCAGCGTCTTCTGCTCCTTCTTGTCGAGGCCCTTGAGCGCCTGCTTCTCGGTCTTCTTCACCGATTTCTCGATGGCCACGATCATCTCGCGGCCGGCATCGGTGAGGAAGATGTGAGCCTGCCTGGCATCGGAATTCGAGTTCCGCTTTTCCAGGAAACCCTGCGCCTGCAGGCGGTTGATGGTCTTGGTGATGGTGGGCGGGCGAACGCCCAGCCGGTCGGCCAGCGCGCCGGGCGTCTGCCCGTCGTCACGGTCCAGCGCCAGCATGATCTGGTCCTGCCCTGCATAGAAGCCGTGTGCCAGCAGACGCGCCGCAAGCGCGGTCCGCGCCAGCCGCGCGGCCGAATGCAGCCGGTTCATCGTTGCCGTTCTGTCAGCCTTGGCCATGATCGTCCTCTCGACCGCACCCGCATCGCAACCATGGCCCGGCATGGGACGGTTGGCAATCGGGGTTCCAAAAACCCGCGCCCAAAACAGCTTTGCCGGCAAGTTTCGCTGCGCGCATGACGGCTAATGGCAGATGTTTATTTCAGTTAGATGACAAATGATCTTCACCTTGCGACAGATCGAGCCGGCAGGCCGGGCAGGTTGCGCTTTGCCCCGTGCAATCGGGGCCGGCACATCCTATATGGAACCCACATTTCATTTCCGAGGGCCCCATGAGCGACACCCAGATGAGCGATACACGAACAAGTGAAACCGGGGCGAGCGAAACCGCGGCGCAAATCCCCGTCACCGTGCTGACCGGCTATCTCGGTTCCGGCAAGACCACCCTGCTCAACCGCATCCTGTCGGAGAACCACGGCAAGCGCTACGCGGTCATCGTCAACGAATTCGGCGAGATCGGCATCGACAACGACCTCATCGTGGAATCCGACGAGGAAATCTACGAGATGAACAATGGCTGCGTGTGCTGCACGGTGCGCGGCGACCTGATCCGCGTGGTCGAGGGCCTGATGCGCCGCCCCGGCCGCTTCGACGCCATCGTGGTCGAGACGACCGGCCTCGCCGACCCCGCGCCGGTTGCGCAGACCTTCTTCATGGACGACGACGTGCGCTCCAAGACCAAGCTGGACGCCGTGGTGGCGCTGGTCGACGCCAAGCACCTGCCGCTTCGCCTCAAGGACTCGAAGGAGGCCGAGGACCAGATCGCCTTCGCCGACGTGATCGTGCTCAACAAGACCGATCTCGTCAGCGAGGACGAGCTGCGCGCGGTGGAAGCCACGGTGCGCGCCATCAACCCGGCGGCGAAGATCCACCGCACCCAGCGTTCCGGCGTCGATCTGGCCGAGGTGCTGGATCGCGGCGCCTTCGACCTCACGCGGGCTCTGGAGAACGATCCGCATTTCCTCGAGGCGCATGATCACGACCACGACCATGTCTGCGGCCCCGACTGCGATCACGATCATCACCACCATCATGATCACGATGGGCATGATCACGATGGGCACGATCATCATCATGGCCACCACGGGCATGACCACGTCTCGCCGATCCACGACGTGACGGTGCAGTCCGTATCGCTGCGCGGCGGCGAGATGGACCCGAAGAAGTTCTTCCCGTGGATCGAAAAGATCACGCAGATCGAAGGTCCGAATATCCTGCGCCTCAAGGGCATCGTCGCCTTCAAGGACGATCCGGAGCGCTATGTCATCCAGGGCGTGCACATGATCATCGAGGGCGACCACCAGCGCGCCTGGAAGGACGGCGAAAAGCATGAGAGCCGGCTGGTGTTCATCGGCCGCCAGCTCGATGCCGAGCGGCTGAAGAAGAGCTTCGAGGCGTGCCAGGCGGCCTGATCGTCCACCTGAACGGCTGGCCGGGCGTCGGCAAGCTGACGGTCGGGCGCGCGCTGGCAGACAGGCTCGGCGCGCGGCTGATCGACAACCATCTGCTGCACGACGTCGCCATACGCTGCACCGGGCTTGCCGATCCCGGCCGATGGCCGCTCTATGAAAAGGTGCGCCACGCCGCCTACGAAGCACTGAAGGACAGGCCGCACGCAGACACCTTGGTGATGACGAATGCCCTTTGCGCCAACGATGCGCGCGAACGGCAGGCATGGAACCATGTCGTCGATCTGGCCATAGCACGCAATGCACCGCTGGTGCCCGTCGTGCTCGAAGCCGATTTCGAGGAGAACGCCCGCAGGCTACGCAGCCCGGACCGGGCGGGCCGTAAGCTGGCCGATCCGGCTGTCCTTCGCTCATTCCTGACGGCCGACAACATCCAGAAGCCCGACGTGCCGGACCTGTTGGTGCTTGACGTGACGCGGCTTTCCGCCGATCAAGCTGCCGACGCGATTTGCCGCCATCTGCGGTCCGGGGCCGATGACCGGTTCCGCCCCGCGACGGACAGGCATCGCAATCTTCAGCCATGAAGCAGGCAAGCAGATAATCCCATGCCCACAGTCGCCCCGCTCGATCTCGAAGGCCATTGCGTGGCCGCTGTCTTTATCGGCGATGTGCCGCACTTCGCGCTCGCCGACGGCTCCATCCACCGGCTGGACCACGGCCACAAAACCGAACAGGCCAACGACGGGCTGCTGTGCGCCTTTTACGACAGCGCCGACGACCGCCTCGTCACCGGGGGCGAGGACGGCAAGATGTTCGCCGTCAAGGCGGGCGGCGCCGTCGAGCAACTGGCCGAAGCCGGCCGCAAATGGATCACCAGCGTTTCGGCAGGCCCGCAAGGCGCCATCGCCTACGCAACCGGTCGCACCGCCTATGTGCGCTTCGCCGACGGCAAGGTGAAGGAGTTCACCCATCCGCGCTCGGTCGAAGGCATCGCTTTCGCGCCGAAGGGCATGCGCATCGGCGTCGCCCGCTACAACGGCGCGACGCTGCATTTCGCCGCCACCGAGGGCAAGCCTGTCGAGCTGGAATGGGCGGGCGCCCACACCGGCATCACCTTCTCGCCGGACGGCAATTTCCTTGTCACCACCATGCAGGAAAACGCCCTGCACGGCTGGAAGCTGGCCGACGGCAAGCACATGCGCATGACAGGCTATCCGGCCAAGGTGAAAAGCCTTTCCTGGTCTCCCAAGGGCCGTTGGCTGGCCAGCTCGGGTGCGCCGGCGGCCATCGTCTGGCCCTTCCAGGGCAAGGATGGGCCGATGGGCAAGGCGCCGCTGGAACTCGGCACGCGCGGCAATTCCATGGTGACCTGCGTCGCCTGCCATCCGAGCGAAGATGTCGTGGCCATCGGCTACGATGACGGCATGGTGCTGGCCGCCCGCTTCGCCGATGCCAAGGAGGTGCTGCTGCGCCGCCCCGGCAAGGGCGCCATCACCGCCATGGCATGGGACAGCGAGGAGCGCCGCATTGTCTTCGGCAGTGCGGCGGGCGACTGCGGCGTCATCGACATCGCCGGCTGAATGGGCGGCGGCGGACTGGATTACCACCACCCCTGACCCCTCCCCACAAAGAGGAGGGGGACGATTTCCCCGGCGTTGCCGTCCCAGTCTTCGGCATTCGATCCCGGATTCCAACATTGCGGAATCCCCCTCCCCCTTGTGAGGAGGGGTCAGGGGTGGGGTGCGATGCCGCACCCCCGCGATTGACTTTGCCCCTTGCGGCGGCCCTGGCTGAACCGCCCGGAAGAGCCGCGCCTATTCCACGGAACAGGAAATCTTGCCGTCGAAGGTTTTCGTCCTGCCCTCGCCGGAAGTCGCCCCGGTCATGTCGAACATTTCGAGCGTGTAGTCCCCGGCAAAGGCCCCGCCCTCCGACACGGCTTTCACCGTAAGCTCGGCGTAGCCATGCGGCTTGTCGCCCTCGCGTTCGCGATAGAGCACCAGCCGCAGTTCCGAACCGTCCAGCCAGTATTGCGCCAGATGCGCGCGCTCGAAGCCTGTGTTGCGCAGGTCCTCGGCCACGGCATCGTCGCGGATGCCGATTTCGCCCTGGAGGCTGAACACCGGGCTGCCCATGCCGTGCGTGACGCCGCCATTCACTTCGATCGACACGGCTTCGTCTTCGGCGCTGCACGAAAATCCGCCTGAAGCGGCTGCCGGCCCTGCCGTCAGGACCGCGGATATCAACAAGATGACTGCACGCATCGCGACCTGCTCCCGAAACGGCGCATGATCGCCATCGAGGTCGACGGGTCAAGCCCGGCCTGAGCCAACGCAGATTCCCCGTCCGGCCGGTTGCCGCGCGAAAACGCCCCTCTATAGTGGCTCCGGTTGTTCATGACGGGCAGGACATGGCGGGCAGCGGACAGGCGCAGGGCGGGATCGGGCAGGAACGCATAGAGGCGCTGCGCGAGGGGGAAGCGGAAGTATTCCGCAAGGCCCGGCCGAAGACTGCCGCCAGGCTGGACAACGGCATTGCCGGCTTCCTCGACGGCGTGCCCATGCACTGGATGAAGGACTGGCCGACGCCGTTCCCCATCCTGGTCGACCAGGCGCGCGGCGCCACCATCACCGATGTCGACGGCAACCGGCTGGACGATTTCTGCCTCGGCGACACCGGCTCCATGTTCGGCCACTCGCCGCCGCCGGTGGCGCGCGCCATACGCAGGCAGGCCGGACGCGGCCTCACCTACATGCTGCCCTCGCAAGACGCGCTGGCCGTCGGCCCGCTGTTGCAGGAGAAATTCGGCCTGCCCTTCTGGCAGATCGCCACCACGGCCACGGATGCCAACCGTTTCGCACTGCGCGTCGCGCGCGCCGTCACGGGCCGCGAAAAGATCCTCGTCTTCAACGGCTGCTATCATGGCGCGGTGGACGAGACCATGGTGCGGCTGAAGGGCGGCAAGCCGATCAACCGGCCGGGGCTGGCCGGGGAGTTCCGCGACCTGACGCGGGCGACGAAGATCGTGGAGTTCAATGACATTCCTGCCCTTGAGGCAGCCCTTGCCGACAGGGACGTCGCCTGCGTCATCACCGAGCCGGTGCTGACCAATTCCTGCATGGTGCTGCCCGATCCGGGCTTCCACGACGCCCTGCGCCGCCTGACCCGCGATGCCGGCACGCTGCTTCTGATCGACGAGACGCATACCATTTCGACCGGCCCCGGCGGCTACACGCGCGCCCATGGGCTCGAACCGGACCTGTTCGTGCTCGGCAAGCCTGTGGCCGGCGGTGTGCCGGCCAGTGTATGGGGCATGAGCGAGGACGTTGCCTCGCGTTACGCCGATTACCGGCGCACCCATGAGCCCGGCTATTCCGGCATGGGCACCACGCTGTCGGCCAATCCGCTGCAATTCGCGGCCATGCGCGCCACGCTCGAAGAGGTGATGACGGCTGAGAATTACGCGCATATGGAGCACCTGGCCCGCCGTCTCGACGCCGGGCTCACCGGCGTCATCGACCGCTACCGCCTGCCATGGCACATGGCACGGGTCGGCGCGCGCGTCGAGTTCATCTGTGCGTCCGGACCGCTGAGGAACGGCGGCGAGGCGGAAGCCGCCCACGCGCCGGGACTGGAAGCCGCCTTGCATGTCGCGCTCGTCAACCGCGGCGTGCTGATCGCGCCCTTCCACAACATGATGCTGATTTCCCCGGCCACGCGGCCCGCGCAGGTGAACCGGCTGATCACGGCCTTCGCCGACGTCGTGAGTCGGCTCAGCGATTGATCATCTTCCAGCCGTCGATTACCCCTTGCGGTCAGACGGCATTCCTTCTGGAGACCACCCACCATGACCTCCCCTTCGGGCTCGACGCCCGGCGAAGCCCAGGCCTTTCTCGACGCCCATCCGGAGGTCGAGGCCTTCGACATCGTGCTTACCGACGCCAACGGCGTCGGGCGCGGCAAGATCATCCGCCGGCATGAGCTGATGGGTCTCTACAAAAGCGGCCGGCACATGCCGATCTCGATCCTCGGCCTCGACATCACCGGCGAGGACGTGCACGAAACCGGGCTGATCTGGGATTCGGGCGACGGCGACCTGCGCGCATGGCCTCTCCCCGGCACGCTGGTGCCGCTCTACGGCACCAGCCCGGCGCGCGGACAGGTGCTGATGGCCATGCATCATCTCGACGGCGCGCCGATGAGCTCGGACCCGCGCCACGCACTGGCGCGGCAGGTGGCGAAGCTGGCCGAGAAGGGCCTGCATCCGGCCGGCGCCTTCGAGCTGGAATTCTTCCTCCTCGCCAATGAACGCGACGCCGAGGGCAAGGTGCAGCCGGCCGGCGCGGTGCTGGACGGCCGCCGCTCGGCCAAGACGGAGGTCTATTCCGTCGACCATCTGCACGGCATGGAGCCGCTGTTTTCGGACATCTATGCGGCCGCAAGGGAACAGGGCATTCCCGCCGAGACGGTGATCTCGGAATATGCGCCCGGTCAGTACGAGCTTACGCTCAACTACCGCAAGGACGTGCTCCGCGCCGCCGACGACCTCATCATGCTGAAGCGCATCGTGCGGGCGCAGGCGCGCCGCCATGGCGTCACCGCCTGCTTCATGGCCAAGCCCATCGAGCAATATGCCGGCTCGGGCATGCATCTCCACGTTTCGCTGCTCGACCGCGACGAGCAGAACGCCTTCACCGAAAAGCCCGGCGAGAGATGGTCGCCGCTATTGCTTCATGCGCTGGGCGGGCTTGCCGTCACCATGGCCGAATCCATGCTTGTGTTCGCGCCGCACGCCAATTCCTGGCGGCGCTTCGTCTCGCAATCCTATGCGCCGGTGGCGCCGACATGGGGCGTCAACAACCGCTCGGTAGCCCTGCGGGTGCCGGCGGGGGATGCGCGGAACCGCCGCATCGAACACCGGCCTTCCGGCGTCGATGCCAATCCCTATCTGGTCGCCGCAACGGTGCTGGCCGGCATTGCCAAGGGCATCGAGGAACAGCTCGACCCCGGCCCCGAGACGACCGGCAACGGCTATGAGGCCGACAGTGGCGACAGCACCATGCCGGCCGACTGGCGCGCCGCGATCGACGCGGCGAAGGCTTCGGAGTTTTTGCGCGGGGCGCTGGGGCCGGACCTGCACAACACCTTCACCGCCATCAAGCAGGCCGAGTATTTCCGTGTGGCGCGCACGGTGAGCGAACTCGACTACCACCTCTATCTGCACGAGGTGTGAGGCCAATTATGTAAGCATCCGCTTACTGAATTGATTGGGGCAATTCATACTCCGGCAAAATTGCCCTCATCCCCCTGCCGGGACCTTCTCCCCGTGAACGGGGAGAAGGAGAGGGTGAGGGGCTATTTCCGGTAAAACCTGAAATTCAACGGACCAATATGGCGCGCAGGTCGTTGACATTGGTGCCGGTCGGGCCGGGCACGAACAGATCGTCCACCGCATCGAACGCCGTCCAGGCGTTGTTGGCGGCCAGCAGGGCGCGCGCATCGACGCCGGCGGCCCGCATGCGGCGCACCGTTTCGCCATCGCAGAAGGCGCCGGCATTGTCCTCGGAACCGTCGATGCCGTCGGTGTCGGCGGCCAGCGCATGGATGCCGTCGAAGCCGTCGATGCCGAGCGCGAAGGAAAGCAGGAACTCGGTGTTGCGGCCGCCCTTGCCCTTGGCGCGCAAGGTCACCGTGGTTTCGCCGCCAGACAGCAGCAGCACCGGCTTTTGGAAAGGCCGGTTGCGGGTGGCGATCTCGCGGGCGATGGCCGCGTGGACCGACCCCACCTCGCGCGCCTCGCCCTCGATGGAATCGGACAGGATGACGGCCTCGATGCCCTGCCGCTTCGCCTCTGCGGAGGCCGCCTCCAGAGAAACGGCGGCCGAAGCGATCAGCTTCACCTCGTTGCGGGCGAAGCGCTTATCGTCGGGGTGCGGCGCGTCGGCTTCCGGCGAGTTGAGATGCGCCATCACACGCTCCGGCAGCTCGATGCCGTAAGCCTCGATGGCCTTCAGCGCATCGGCGCGGCTGGCCGCGTCAGGCACCGTGGGGCCGGACGCCACCAGCGCCGGATTGTCGCCCGGAATGTCGGAGACGATCAGCGACACCACGCGGGCCGGATGAGCCGCCGCCGCGAGCCGCCCGCCCTTGATGGCCGAGACATGCTTGCGGATGGCGTTCATGACGGAGATCGGCGCGCCCGAGGCCAGAAGCGCCTCGTTGACCGCGATTTCGTCCTCCAGCGTCAGCGAACCGGCGGGAGCCGGCAGCAGCGCCGAGCCGCCGCCGCAAACCAGCGCCACCACGAGATCGTCCTCGCCGAGCCCCTCCACCTGCCGCAAGAGTCGCTGCCCGGCCTCCAGCCCGGCCTTGTCCGGCACTGGATGGGCCGCCTCGATCACCTCGATGCGCTTGGTCAGCGCGCCGTAGCCGTAGCGGGTGACGACAAGACCCTCGATGGGACCGTCCCAGACCTTCTCGAAGGCGGCCGCCATCTGCGCCGCGCCCTTGCCGGCGCCGATGACGATGGTCCGCCCCTTGGGCCGTTCCGGCAGATGATCGCGGATCGTCCGTTCCGGGTCCGCCGCAGCGACCGCCGCTTCGAAAATGGAGGTCAGGAAAGCCTTGGGCGCGAGGGTCATGCGTTCCTTCCTGTTTGAGGGCATGGCCTGTTTGAGGACACCGCCTGTTTGAGGGCATGGGCACCCTTTGGACAGCTTGCCTTGTGCAGTCAAGGGGCGGCGCCCCTCTCCTCAGGCGGCGACGATGCTCTTGGAAGGCTTGCCTGCGACATAGACCTCGCGCACGGCGCGGTCGTCGCCCAGCGTCTGCAACAGGAACAGCTCCTCGGCCAGGGACTTCACGGTCTCCATGCGCAGTTCCATGACCGGAGTGGCGCGGCTGTCCAGCACGATGATGTCGGCCTCGGTGCCGGCTTCCAGCGTGCCGACCCGGTCGGCGATGGACAGCGCCTCGGCATTGCCGCGCGTGATCTGCCAGAAGGACTGGAACGGGTTCAGCTTCTCGCCCTGCAGGGCGATCACCTTGTAACCCTCGTCCATGGTGCGCAGCATGGAATAGTTGGTGCCACCGCCGACATCGGTCGCGGCCGCGATGCGCAGGGGCTTCTCGCGGCGGCGGAAGCGCTGATAGTCGAACAGGCCGGACCCGAGAAACAGGTTGGACGTCGGGCAGAATACAGCGACCGAACCGGTTTCCGAAATAATATCGGCCTCGCGCTCGGCAAGGTGGATCGAGTGGCCAAGCAGGGTGCGCGGCCCGAGCAGCCCATAATGTTCGTAGACGCCGGCATAGTCCTCGGCCTGCGGATAGAGTTCGCGGGTGAAGGCGATCTCGTCATGGTTCTCCGACAGGTGCGTCTGGATGTGCAGCTCGGGAAACTCCTTCGCCAGCGCGCGCGCCATCTCCATCTGCTCCGGCGTGGAAGTGATGGCGAAGCGCGGCGTGATGGCGTAGTGCTGGCGGCCCTTGCCGTGCCATTCGGCAATCAGCGCCTTGGTGTCGTCATAGCCGGACTGCGGCGTGTCGGTGAGTTCACCCGGCGCGTTGCGATCCATCATCACCTTGCCGGCGATGTTGAGCATGTTGCGGTCATGCGATTCGGCGAAGAAGGCTTCCGCCGATTCCTTGTGCACCGAGCAATAGGCGGCGACCGTGGTGGTGCCGTTGCGGATCATCTCGTCGAGGAACAGGCGCGCGATGCGGCGGCCGTGCTGGGCGTTGAGGAACCTGGTTTCTTCCGGGAAGGTGTAGGTGTTCAGCCATTCCAGCAGTTCCGCGCCATAGGAGGCGATGATCTGCATCTGCGGGAAATGGGCGTGCGCGTCGATGAAGCCGGGAACCAGAAGATGCGGCCGGTGGTCGACCTTCGCCACACCCTCGCCGGCCTGCCTTTCGACATCCGCATAGGCGCCGGCGGCGACGATCTTGCCGCCCCTGAGAAGCAGGCCGCCGTCGTCCTCGTAGCTCCACGCGCCCTGGTCGTCGATCGCCTCGGGCCAGCGCACGAAGGAAAGCGTGCGTCCACGCAGCAGGGTATCGGTCATGGTATCGGTCCTCGCAGTCTCTTGCCGGCGATCGTCCGGCGCACGGGCGTAGCGGCTGCGGCTGTCGGAAGTGCCTGCCGCCGGAAGTGCGGTTATTGGCGCTTGTCCTCGAACCAGGCGGTGAGCAGCGCCCGCTCCTCTTCGGTCATCTGGGTCACGTTGGCGGGCGGCATGGCATGGCTCTTGCCGGCCTGCAGGTAGATCTCGCGGGCATGGGAGGCGATGGCCTCGTCGGTATCGAGAACCACGCCCTTGGGGGCGTGGTAGATGCCGTCATAGAACGGCTCCGATGCATGGCACATGGCGCAACGCCCCATCACCGTGTCGCGCACCGCCGGGAAATGGGTCGAGGCGATGTAGACCTCGCCGGTGGCGGAAGCCGCCTTCGACTCGCCGGTCAGCACCTTCGGCACGGTCGACAGCCAGATGATGATGACGAACAGGATGGCGGCGACCAGCCAGGTCCAGGTCGGGTTGCCCTTGCGGGCGTGGCCGGTGTTGAAATAGTGGCGGATCAGCACGCCGATGAGGAACACCAGCGAGGCGATGATCCAGTTGTACTGGGTGCCGAACGCCAGCGGATAGTGGTTCGACAGCATCAGGAACAGCACGGGCAGCGTCAGGTAGTTGTTGTGCACCGAGCGCTGCTTGGCGATCTTGCCGTATTTCGGGTCCGGCTTGCGGCCGGCGATGAGGTCGGCGACGACCACCTTCTGGTTCGGAATGATGACCATGAAGACGTTGGCCGACATGATCGTGGCGGTGATGGCGCCAAGATGCAGGAAGGCGGCGCGGCCGGTGAACAGATGCGTCAGTCCCCAGGCGATGAACACCAAGATGACATAGAGGAAGATCATCAGGCCGGTGTCGCTCTTGCCGAGGAAGAGCTTGCACAGCGTGTCGTAGAACAGCCAGCCCACGCCGATGGTGGCCAGCGAAATGCCGATGCCGACCGGCACCGAGACGTCCAGAACGCTGGGATCGATGAGGAAGAGGTCGGCGCCGGCATAGTAGACAATGCACAGAAGCGCGAAGCCCGACAGCCAGGTGGCGTAGCTTTCCCACTTGAACCAGGTCAGGTGTTCCGGCATCGCCTCCGGCGCCACCAGATATTTCTGGATGTGGTAGAAACCGCCGCCGTGGACCTGCCACTCCTCGCCAAAGGCGCCGGCCGGCAGCCCGGGGCGCTGGCGCAGCCCCAGGTCGAGCGCGACGAAATAGAACGACGAACCAATCCAGGCGATGGCGGTGATGACATGCAGCCAACGCACCCCGAACGACAACCAATCCCAGAAAATCGCAAAATCCAGCATGCTCCACCCCTTGTCGGCAGAAAACGACTTTACGGACTCGTTCCCAAACGAAAAGAGGCCATTGGCCCGATGACTTTCAAAAAAATTTGGAAAATACTATTGTCCTTCGACGCAGCCACATACAGCCACGGAATCGCATGGCCTATCTCGACAATATTGCCGTCTTCGTTCGGGTCGTCGAACTGGGGAATTTGTCCGCGGCCGGCCGGGACATGCGCATTTCCCCCGCCGTCGCCTCCAACCGCATCAAGGAGCTGGAGAAGCACCTTGGCGTGCGGCTGTTCAACCGCACGACACGCCAGCTCATGCCGACCGAGCACGGCACCGTGTTCTACACCGGCGCCAAGCACATCCTGGAGGCGGTGGCGGAAGCCGAAGCCTCGGTCGCGACCCTGTCCGGCCAGCCGCGCGGCACCATCCGCGTCACCGCCCCGCTGGGCCTGGGACGGCGGCTGGTTGCCTCCGGCATCCCCGAATTCCACGACAGATATCCCGATATCGAGGTTCGGCTGCGGCTTTCCGACCACAATGTCGATATCCTGAAAGAGGGCATCGACGTGGCGTTCCGGCTGGGGGTGATCGAGGATTCGTCGCTCAGGATGCGCGGCATCCTCGAATGCGAGCGGGTGCTGGTGGCGTCGCCCGAATATATCGAACGGCGCGGCGAGCCGGCCGATGTGCATGAACTGATCGAGAAGAAGCACGACTGCCTGATGCTGCGCTATCCGGGTTCCCGCGAGTTCTACTGGATATTGCAGACGCCAACCGGCCCGCAGAAATTCGAGTTCCGCGGCCCCTATGACAGCGATGACGGCGATGTGCTGACCGGCTGGGCGCTGGCCGGGCGCGGCATCGTCAACAAGCCACGCTTCGAGGTCGAGCCCTATCTGCGCGACGGGCGCCTGCGCGTGATCCTGCAACAGACGCCGCCGACGCCCGTCCAGCTAGCCGCCGTCTATCCGCACAAGAAGCTGCAGGACCCCAAGGTGCGCCTGCTGCTCGACTTCATGGCGGAGCGGTGCCAGCGGCTGATCCGCGAGGCGCTGTCGGCCAAATAGCCGCAGGGTGCTTGAGGAACCCATCTTGCAGGCGCACATTGTCGAACGAGGGGCACGGTTCCTGCCGCGCCCCTCGTCCAACCATCGAATGGAGTTTCCCCATGGCAACGATCCAGACCCGTAACGACCTGAAGTCCAACACGCGCGCGTCGTCCATCGAAGTGCTGAACGCGCGGCTGGCAGACGCCATCGACCTGGCACTGATCACCAAGCAGGCGCACTGGAACGTGAAGGGTCCGCAATTCATTGCCATCCACGAGATGCTCGACACTTTCCGCACCGAACTCGACGGCCATGTCGACACGATCGCGGAACGGGCGGCCCAGCTCGGCGGCACCGCGCTCGGCACCTCGCAGGTCGTCGCCCGGGACAGCACCCTCAAGCCCTATCCGACCGATATCCACAAGACGAAAGACCATCTCGCCGCGCTGATCGATGCCTATGCGGCGGCCGCCAAGGGCGCTCGCGACGCCATCGACGAGACCGACGAGGCGGGCGATGCCGACACGGCCGACATCTTCACCGGCTATTCGCGTTCGCTCGACAAGTTCCTGTGGTTCCTGGAATCCCACATCCAGGAAAAGGAATAAGCCCTCACCGTTAGAGTGTTTCCGCGTTCTTGAACCGCGGAATCACTCAACTCATTGTTTCGAGGAAATTTTCCGCGCCACGCGCGTTTCGGAAACGCCCGGCCCTGCATGCCCCAGCCCCGCATGCGAAACCAGCGCCGACATCATCTCGGCGGCGGCCAGCGCCGCGATCACCGGCGGTCGCTTGTCCTTCACCGCCTCGCCGCCGATGGGGGAAACCAGCCGGGCGAATTCCGCTTCCGTGCCGCCGGCCGTCTTCAGGAACCAGCTCCGGAAAGTGGCCTTCTTGGTCTTCGAGCCGATCATGCCGACATAGGCGGCATCGCCGCGCTTTAGCGCCTCGGCAACGATGAGAAAGTCCAGCGCGTGATCGTGGGTCAGCACGGCGAAGGCGGAGCCGGCGGGCGCCGCGCGCACCGCCTCTTCCGGAACCGGCGTCAGCAGCGTCTCGACGCCCGGCGCCACGCCTTCCAGCTCGTTCTCCCGCGTCTCGACCACCACGGCGTGGACGGGCAGCAGGGCGACGGAAGCCGCCAGCGCCTTGCCGACATGGCCTCCTCCGAAAATGTAGAGATGCGGCAGCATCATCTCCTCCCGCTCGGCCGCGCCGACAAGAGCCGCCGCCAGGGCGGCATCGCCCGGCCGGATCGCCACTTCCACCCGGCCGCCGCAGCACTGGCCGATCTCCGGCCCGAGCGGCACGTCGAGCATGGTCGAGCCGTCACCGGATTTGCCGAGCACCTGCCGGGCCTTGTCGATGGCCATGTATTCGAGCTGGCCGCCGCCGATGGTGCCATAGCTGGACGCCGGCGACACCAGCATCCATGCCCCGGTCTCGCGCGGCGTGGAACCCTTCGTGCCGGCCACGCTGACCAGCGCGAAGCGGCCGGCGCCGGCAAGGAAGGATTTCAGATCGTCAACGGTCGAGGCCACCTCATACCTCCCAACACGTCTCAAGCCGGCAAAGCGACAAACCTTTCATGCCCATAAGATAGGTTCCCAACGCAGCTTGCGCTACTTTCCGGCCTGTGCCTTCAGCCGCTCCACCGCCATCAGCACGCGCTCCGGCGTGGCCGGGGCGTCGAGGCGCGGGCAGATCTTGTGATCCGCGACGCTGGCGATGGCATCCGACAAGGCGTGGAGCACGGACAGGCCGAGCGGCAGCGGCGGCTCGCCCACCGCCTTGGAGCGGTGGACGGTCGGCTCATAGGCCTCGGACCAGTCGGTCAGCGCCACGTTGAAGACCTTGGGCCGGTCGGAGGCCAGCGGGATCTTGTAGGTGGAAGGCGCATGCGTGCGCAGGCGGCCCTTGTCGTCCCACCACAATTCCTCGGTGGTCAGCCAGCCCATGCCCTGGATGAAGCCGCCCTCGACCTGGCCGATGTCGATGGCCTTGTTCAGCGAACGGCCGGTATCGTGCAGGATGTCGGTGCGCTCGACCACATATTCGCCGGTCAGCGTGTCGACGGAGACTTCCGAGCAGGCCGCGCCATAGGCGTAGTAGTAGAAGGCGTGGCCACGGCCCTTGGCGCGGTCCCAGTGGATTTTCGGCGTCTTGTAGAATCCGGCCGCCGAAAGCTGGACGCGGTTCATGTAGGCCTGCTTGACCAGGTCGTTGAAGGGGATCTCCCCATTGCCGACCCGCACCCGGTTGGGCAGGAACACCACCTGTTCGCGCGGGATCTGGTGGGTTTCGGCGGCGAAGTCGATCAGCCGCTCCTTGATCTGGCGCGCCGCGTCCTGCGCCGCCATGCCGTTGAGGTCCGCGCCCGACGAGGCGGCGGTGGGCGAGGTGTTGGGCACCTTGGCCGTGGTGGTGGCGGTGATCTTCACCCGGTCGAGGTCGATCTGGAATTCCTCGGCCACCACCTGCGCCACCTTGAGATGCAGGCCCTGCCCCATCTCGGTGCCGCCATGGTTCATGTGCACCGAACCATCGGTGTAGACATGAACCAGCGCGCCGGCCTGGTTGGACTCGGTCTTGGTGAAGGAGATGCCGAATTTCACCGGCGTCAGCGCCAGGCCGCGCTTGACCACCGGGCTCGTGGCGTTGAACTCGGCAATCGCCTTGCGGCGGCCGGCATAGTCGGCGCTTTCCTCCAGCTCGGCCACGATGCGCTGGATGATGCAGTCCTCCACCTTCTGGTGGTAGGGGGTGAGGTTGCGCTCGCCCTTCACGCCCATCGCGTCGTAGAAGTTGAGCTTGCGGATTTCCAGCGGGTCCTTGCCGACGGCGAAGGCCACCTCGTCGATGACGCGCTCCGCGCCCACCATGCCCTGCGGGCCGCCGAAGCCGCGGAACGCCGTGTTCGACACGGTGTTGGTGTAGAGCGGCGCCGACTTGGCATGCACATGCGGGAAGAAATAGGCGTTGTCGCAATGGAACAGCGCGCGGTCGCCCACCGGGCCGGAAAGGTCGGCGGAAAAGCCGGAGCGCAGCGCGAAGGTGTAGTCGATGCCGAGGATGCGGCCCTCGTCGTCGAAGCCAACATCGTAGTCGATGGCGAAGTCGTGCCGCTTGCCGGTGGCGGTCATGTCCTCGTCGCGGTCGAGGCGCAGCTTGACGGCGCGCTTGAGCTTCTTGGCGGCGATGGCGGCCAGCGCCGCGCACTGGTTGGCCTGGGTTTCCTTGCCGCCGAAGCCGCCGCCCATGCGGCGTACCTCCACCGTCACCGCATGGCTCGGCACGCCGAGCGCATGGGCAACCATGTGCTGGGTTTCGCTCGGCCCTTGCGTCGAGCAATAGACGATGATCTCGTCGTCCTCGCCCGGAATGGCCAGCGACACCTGCCCTTCGAGGTAGAAGTGGTCCTGCCCGCCAAGGCGCATGCGGCCCTTGACGCGGCGCGGTGCGCTGGCGAGCGCCGTCGCGGCATCGCCGCGCTTCAGCGTCAGCGGCGTGGTGACCTGCTTGTGGGTCGCGACGTCGAGGTCCCAGATGTCGATGACCGCAGGCAGTTCCTCATACTCGATCTTTGCCAGCCGGGCGGCGCGGCGGGCCTGCTCGCGCGTCTCGGCGATGACGCAGAAGATCGGCTGGCCGTGGAACTCGACCTTGCCCTCGGCCAGCACCGGATCGTCATCCATGTAGGAAGGCGATATCTCGTTGACGCCGGGAACGTCCTCATAGGTGAGCACGTCGACGACGCCGGGCGCGGCGCGCACCGCCGACAGGTCCACCGACTTGATGATGCCATGCGCGACATTGGAGAGGCCGAGGCCGGCATGCAGCGTGCCGACCGGCTCGACCATGTCGTCGATATAGACGGCCGTGCCGGTGACGTGCTTGTGGGCGGAATCGTGGCGCTGCGTGGAATGGACGCCGCCGACGATCTTCTCGGCCTTCAGATTTGGTGCGTGCTTGGTCATGGGTCTTGCCTCCTCACCGCAAAAGCGCCGTTCAACCGGCTGCTAGGCTGCGGCATATCTCGACACGAGCACCGGCGCCTCGGCACCGGACGTTTCCAGGTAGAAACGGCGCAGAAGGTTCTTCGCCGCCAGCATACGATATTCGGCCGTGGCGCGCATATCGGTCAGCGGCGTGAAATCCTGCTCATAGGCCGGGATCGCGGCCTCCACCGTCGATTCCGTCCACGGCTTGCCGGTCAGGGCCGCTTCCACGGCGCTCGCCCGCTTCGGGGTTGCCGCCATGCCGCCATAGGCGATGCGGATCGCGGCGACCGTGCCGTCCCCGGCCAGTTCCAGATGGAAGGCGCCAAGGGTAGCGGTGATGTCCTCCTCGCGGCGCTTGGAAATCTTGTGCACGGCGTAGCGGATGCCTTCAGCCGGCACCGGCACCTGGACGGATTCCACGAACTCGCCCGGCTGCCGGTCCTGCTTGCCATAGGCGATGAAGAACTCTTCCAGCGGGATGGTGCGCCGCGTCGTGCCCTTGCGCAGGGTCAGCGTCGAGCCCAGCGCGATCAGGGCCGGCGGCATGTCGCCGATGGGCGAGCCGTTGGCGATGTTGCCGCCGATGGTGCCCATGTTGCGCACCTGCTCGCCGCCGATGCGGGCGATCAGCGCGCCGAGAACCGGAATGCGCCGCGACAGGAAATCGAACGCCTCGCTGTAGGTGACGCCGGCGCCGATGGTGACGACGCCATCCTCGTCGCGCATGGAGCGCAGTTCCTTCACGCCGCCGATGAACACGGTCGGCGAGATGTTGCGCATCATCTTGGTCACCCACAGGCCGACATCGGTCGAGCCGGCGACCACGGTGGCCTTGGGCTCCGCTTCCAGCACGGCACCCAGGTCGTCGACGCTCGCCGGAACGACGAAGCGCTGGCCGCCTTCGCCGATCTCGACGCGCGCGCCGTCATCAAGGGCCGCCAGCCGCGCCACGATCGACGCGCGCTCCTTCGCTAGCGGGTCCTCGGCCACCCGGCCGTAGCTGGAAATGGCGCGGGCGGAGCGGATGATCGCCTCATAGCCGGTGCAGCGGCAGAGATTGCCCTGCAGCGCCTTCTCGATCTCGAAATCGGACGGGGTCGGCGACTTCATCCACAGGCCGTAGAGCGACATGATGAAGCCCGGCGTGCAGAAGCCGCATTGCGAGCCATGGAAATCGACCATCGCCTGCTGCACCGGATGCAGCCTGCCCTCGTTCGGCGCCAGATGCTCCACGGTGACGACATGGCAGCAATCCAGCGACCCCATGAAGCGGATGCAGGCGTTGACGCCCTCATAGACGAGCTCGTCGCCCACCCGCTTGCCGACGAGCACCGTGCAGGCGCCGCAGTCGCCCTCGGCGCAGCCTTCCTTGGTGCCGCGCAGGTTCCGCGACAGGCGCAGCCAGTCCAGCAGGGTCATGTCGGGCGCGACCGAGGTCAGCACCACGTCGCGGTCGTTGAGAATGAAGCGAAGTTCGTTGCGGATTGCTGCGGCCATCACTCAGCTCCCCCGATAGGTGGAGTAACCATATGGCGAAATCAGCAGGGGCACGTGATAGTGCGTCTGTTCCGCCATGCCGAAACGGATCGGCACGACATCGAGAAAGGCCGGCTCGGAAAGCGCCACGCCCTGCCCGCGCAGATAATCGCCGGCGGCAAAGACCAGCTCGTATTCGCCGGCGCGGAATTCCTCGCCAGCGAGCAACGGCGCGTCGCACCGTCCGTCGGAATTGGTCACGACGGTCTTGAGCGCCGTGCGCTTGCCGCCTTCAATGCGAAACAGCTCGATGGAAAGACCCGCCGCGGGCCTCCCGGATGCCGTATCGAGCACGTGCGTCGTCAGACGGCCACCGGCTGCCTCAGCCTTTGCTCCCACTTGATCGCCTCCCGTTCAGGTACGTCGAATTTGCAGCCTCGGATTGTGCGCCATTTAACGGCGCGGCATAAGGGCTGCAGGCGGGAAACGGCCCAAAAACACTTTCAAATTTTTTGAGGGGAATGTCAGCCCTCCCCTTTCGATAATCTGTCATTCGCAATTGCCAGCCTGGAGCTATCGACGATGCGTTATGTGCGCGACATGCGTGGTTACGGAGCCAATCCACCCGATGCGGCCTGGCCCGGTGGCGCCCATGTGGCCGTGCAATTCGTGGTCAACTACGAGGAAGGCGGCGAGAACTGCATCCTCCACGGCGACAAGGCCTCGGAGGCCTTCCTGTCGGAGATCACGGGTGCTGCGCCATGGCCGGGCCTGCGCCACTGGAACATGGAATCCATATATGAATACGGGGCGCGCGCCGGCTTCTGGCGCCTGCACCGCCTGTTCACCGGGGCACAGGTGCCGGTCACCGTCTACGGCGTCGCCTCCGCTCTCGCGCGCTCGCCCGACCAGGTGGCCGCCATGCAGGCCGCGGACTGGGAAATCGCCTCGCACGGCCTGAAGTGGATCGACTATCGCGACCATGACGAGGAGGTCGAGCGCGCCGACATGATGGAGGCGATCCGGCTGCATACGGAAGTGGTGGGCGAACGGCCGAAGGGCATGTATCTGGGTCGCACTTCGGTCTGGTCGGTGCGGCTGGCGGCCGCCGAAGGCGGTTTCGACTATATTTCCGACACCTATGACGACGACCTGCCCTACTGGCTCGACCATGACGGCCATGGCAACGCCATCGCGCCGCAGCTCGTCATCCCCTACACGCTCGACGCCAACGACATGCGCTTCGCCATCCAGGCCGGCTTCTCCGAAGGCGAGGAGTTCTTCACCTATCTGAAGGACGCCTTCGACACGCTCTACGCCGAGGGCAAGGCCGGCAAGGCCAAGATGATGTCGATCGGCCTGCATTGCCGCCTGATCGGCCGTCCCGGGCGCGTGGCGGCGCTGAAGCGCTTCGTCGACTACGTCAAGAGCCACGACAAGGTGTGGCTGCCGCGCCGCGTCGACATCGCCCGCCACTGGAAGGAGCACCATCCCTACAAGGCCCCGGCGCTGCGCCCTTCGCGCATGGACGAGGCCAGCTTCGTCAAGGCCTTCGGCGGCATATTCGAGCACTCGCCGTGGATCGCCGAACGCGCCTGGAAGCTGGAGCTCGGCCCGGCCCACGACAGCGCCGGCGGACTGCACAACGCACTGTGCCGCGCCTTCCGGTCGGCCAGCGAGACGGAACGGCTCGGCGTGCTGACCGCCCACCCCGACCTTGCCGGCAAGCTGGCGCAGGCCAAGCGCCTCACCCCCGAATCGACCGCCGAACAGGCGTCGGCCGGGCTCGATGCGCTGACCGACGAGGAGCGCGAGGCCTTCACCCGCCTCAACACCGCCTATGTGGAGAAGTTCGGCTTCCCCTTCATCATCGCCGTGAAGGACAACACCAAGGCGACCATCCTCGACGCCTTCCGCAAGCGCATCGACAGCGACCGCGCCACCGAATTCGAAACGGCCTGCAAGCAGGTGGAACGCATCGCCCTGCTGCGGCTCAGAGACGTGCTGCCCCACTAGGAATCCAAGAATGGACATGACCGCCATGCCCGAACGCACCTATTATGCACCGCGCGGCGGCCTGCCGCCCCAGAGCGACCTGATCACGGACCGCGCCGTCTTCACCGAAGCCTATGCGGTGATCCCGCGGCGGGAGTTCAGCGACATCGTCGCCAGCTATCTGCCGTTCTGGGACAAGACGCGGCTGTGGGTGATCGCCCGCCCGCTTTCCGGCTTCGCCGAAACCTTCTCCCAGTACATCATGGAAGTGCAGCCCGGCGGCGGCAGCGACCGGCCCGAACCCGATGCCGACGCCGAGGGCGTCCTGTTCGTGGTCGAGGGCGAGGTCACCGTGACGCTGGACGGCGAGGCGCACCGCCTCACCCCCGGCGGCTATGCCTTCCTGCCGCCGGCCAGCGGATGGACCTTGCGCAACGCGGGCGCCGCCACGGCCCGTTTCCACTGGATCCGCAAGGCCTACGAGTTCGTCGACGGGCTGGAGCCGCCGGAGCCGATCTTCGCCAACGAGAACGACATCGAGCCGGTCGCCATGCCCGACACGGACGGAAAATGGGCCACGACACGCTTCGTCGACCCGGCCGACATCCGCCACGACATGCATGTGACCATCGTCACCTTCAAGCCGGGCGGCATCATCCCCTTCCCCGAAACCCACGTCATGGAGCACGGGCTCTATGTGCTGGAAGGCCAGGCCGTCTACCGGCTCAACCAGGACTGGGTCGAGGTGCAGGCAGGCGACTACATGTGGCTGCGCGCCTTCTGCCCGCAGGCCTGCTATGCCGGCGGGCCCGGCAATTTCCGCTACCTGCTCTACAAGGACGTGAACCGGCACGCGGTGCTGGGCGGCTTCGGGAGGCAGACATGAGCGGCATCATCCTCGCACAGCCCCTGACGCGCGAAAGCTTCGCGCCCTTCGGCGACGTCATCGACACCGATGGCGACCACCATTTCCCGATCAATGCGGGAAAATGCGAACGCCACCACGCGCTGGCCCGCCCGGAGGTGGGCGGCGACAATGCCCATGTGCTGATCTCGATCGCCCGCGGCACTCCCTACAGCTTTCCCCTCACCCTCGCCATGGTCGAGCGCCACCCGCTCGGCAGCCAGGCCTTCATTCCCATGTCGCCGCGCCCCTTCGTGGTGGTGGTGTGCCCGGACAGGCCGGACGGGCCGGGCACCCCGCAGGCCTTCCTGACGGCACCGGGACAGGGCGTGAACTACCGCCGCAATGTGTGGCACGGCGTCCTGACGCCGGTGGGCGAGGAGCAGGACTTCGTCATCGTGGATCGCGGCGGCGACGGCTCCAACCTGGAGGAATTCTACTTCTCCCATCCCTATGAGGTTCGCCTGCCGGAGGGTTTCCAGCCATGAGCGACGTGTCCCTCATCGACCGCCTGCTCGATGTGATCGAGCACGACATCGTGCCGAGGACGGCAGCCGGCGTGGAGAAGGGAAACAAGCTTTTCGGCGCGGCGCTGCTGCGCAAGGCCGACCGTTCGCTGGTGCTGGCCGAAACCAACAACGAGGTCGAGAACCCGCTCTGGCACGGCGAGATGCACTGCCTGAAGCGTTTTTACGAGATGCCGAAGGCGGAGCGGGTCGATACGAAGGAGGCCATCTTCGTTTCCACCCACGAACCCTGCTCGCTGTGTCTGTCGGCCATCACCTGGGCCGGGTTCGACAATTTCTACTACCTGTTCAGCCACGAGGATTCGCGCGACAGCTTCGCCATTCCCCACGACCTGAAGATCCTCAAGGAGGTCTTCACGCTCGAACCGGGCGGCTACAATGCCGAGAACGCCTACTGGAAAAGTTTTTCGATCCGCAAACTGGCGCGGGAAGCGCCCGAAGCCGAGCGTCGGCGGCTCGAACAACGCATAGCGGCGATTTCCGCCCGCTATGACGATCTTTCGGCGACCTACCAGGCCGGAAAGCACGAAAACGATATCCCGCTCAACTGAGCACTTTTCTATTTGCGACATTTCGAAGCGCGGTGACGCAGCCGGAATTTGACTGTTCCGGCTGCGAAATTTCGTTTGAGTACCGCCGATATCTGCCTCAACACCGCTGAAAATGGCGTTTCTTGTCTGATTGCGACAAGTTCGCCGAACTTCTTAAAGCTCCGGCTTGTTCCAGCAGCGGCATGCAAATTACGCCAGCCCATGTCGCTTTCCGTCCGGTTCCGGCTTGACCTTGGCCGCATTATTCACCGTAATTGACCAATAAAAACGGCCATTGGGGTCGAACCACAGAGTAAGGGAGCTCAAACTAAAATGTCAGACGAACTGCATTTTCTGAGCCGGGCGGTTGCTGCGGGAAAACTTAGCCGGCGTGATTTCCTCGGCCGCGCTGCGGCGCTGGGCGTAGGCGCCGCGCTGGCCAACACGATGCTGTCGGGCGCGGCCCGTGCACAGGCGCCGCAGAAGGGCGGCGCCCTGAAGATGGGCCTGGTGGGCGGCGAATCCACCAACAGCCTCGACCCTGCCCAGTTCCTCACCCAGGTGCCGCAGAATTTCGGCTCCACATGGGGCGAGCTTCTGGTGCTCCAGTCACCGGAAGACGGCACCGCGCAGCCGGTGCTGGCCGAATCCTGGGACGCCTCCGACGACGCCGCCGAATGGTCGTTCAAGATCCGCAAGGGCGTGACCTTCCACAACGGCAAGGACCTGACGCCCGAGGACGTGGCGCAGACCATCCGCCGCCATTCCGATGAAAAGACCAAGTCGGCCGCACTGGGCGTGCTGGGCGACATCAACGAGGTCGTGGTCGACGGCGACAACGTCGTCTTCAAGCTCAAGCGCGGCAATGCCGACCTGCCGCTGCTGCTGACCGACTACCATCTGATCATCCAGCCGAACGGCGGCTTTGACGACCCGACCGCGGGCATCGGCACCGGCCCCTACAAGGTCGAGGTCAACGAGCCCGGCGTGCGCCACATGTCGGTGAAATATGACGGCTACTGGCGCGACGACGTCGGCCATGTCGATTCGGTCGAGGTGATCGTCATGAACGACACCACCGCCCGCATGGCGGCGCTGCAATCGGGCCAGGTCCATATCATCAACCGTGTGGAGCCGAAGACGGTCGGCCTGCTCAAGCGTGCACCGGGCGTCGTCGTCGTCAACGTGCCGTCGAAGGGCCACTACATCTTCCCGATGTTCTGCAACACCGCGCCCTTCGACAATGCGGACCTGCGCATGGCGCTCAAGCTCGCCGTCGACCGCGAGCAGATGGTGCAGCAGATCATGCAGGGCTACGCCTCGATCGGCAACGATTTCCCGATCAGCAAGAGCTACGCGCTCTATCCCGAAGGCATCGAGCAGCGCACCTACGATCCGGACAAGGCGAAGTTCCACTTCGAGAAATCCGGGCACAGCGGCCCGATCCTGCTGCGCACCTCGGATGTCGCCTTCCCCGGCGCGGTGGACGCGGCGCAGCTCTTCCAGCAGCAGGCCGCCAAGGCCGGAATCCAGCTCCAGGTGCAGCGCGAGCCCGGCGACGGCTACTGGACCGAGGTGTGGAACAAGCAGCCCTTCTGCGCGTCCTACTGGGGCGGGCGGCCGACGCAGGATTCCATGTATTCGACCGCCTACATCACCGGCGCCGACTGGAACGACACGCGTTTCTTCAACGAGAAGTTCGACAAGATCATTCTCGATGCGCGCGCCGAGCTGGACAACGCCAAGCGCACCGAACTCTATCGCGAGGCGGCGATGATCGTGCGTGACGACGGCGGCCTGATCCTGCCGATGTTCAACGACTTCATCGATGCCCATCGCGAGGAGGTGCAGGGCTGGGTCCTCGACCCGAACCACGAGACCTCCAACCTCAGGGCCGCCACCCGCGTCTGGCTGAAGCAGGGCTGAGACGCGCCTGATGGGAAGTACGCTTATTCTGCGGCTGATCGCCCAGCGCCTCGCGCTGGGCGTTCTCCTCCTTTTCGCCGTCTCGGTGCTGATCTTCGCGGGCACCCAGATCCTGCCCGGTGACGTGGCCCAGTCGATCCTCGGGCAGGCGGCGACGCCGCAGGCGCTGGAGAACCTGCGCCGCGACCTCGGCCTCAACGACCCGGCCTATATCCGCTATTTCCGCTGGCTGGGCGGCGTGTTGACCGGCGATTTCGGCACCGCGCTCTCCAACGGGCGCGACATCGCCGACGCCCTCGGCGGCCGGCTGAAGAACACCCTGTTCCTTGCCGCCTGCGCGGCGGTGATCTCGGTGCCGCTGGCCATCCTGCTCGGGCTGCTGGCCGTGCGCTACCGCAACGGCGTCATCGACAAGGCGATCTCCGGCTTCGCGCTGGCCTCGACTTCGCTGCCGGAATTCTTCATCGGCTATCTGCTGATCCTGTTCTTCGCCGTCGAGTTGCAATGGTTTCCCGCCAGTTCGACCGTCTTCGACACCATGTCGTTCGGTGCCAGGATCCAGGCCATCGCCCTGCCGGCGATCACCCTGACGCTGGTGGTGCTGGCGCACATGATGCGCATGACGCGCGCGGCGATCCTCAACGTCATGCAATCGGCCTATATCGAGACGGCCGAGCTGAAGGGCCTGTCGGCCTTCGAGATCATCCGCAAGCACGCCATGCCCAACGCGGTGGCGCCCATCGTCAATGTGGTGATGCTGAACCTTGCCTATCTCATCGTCGGCGTCGTCGTCGTGGAGGTGATCTTCGTCTATCCCGGCATGGGCCAGTATCTGGTCGACCACGTTTCCAAGCGCGACGTGCCGGTGGTGCAGGCCGTCGGCCTGATCTTCGCCGCCGTCTATATCGGCCTCAACATGATCGCGGACATCGTGGCCATCCTGGCCAATCCCCGCCTCAGGCATCCGAAGTGAGGACCGCGCGTGCTTGACCTGAAACGCATTCCCGTGAGCGCCCTGATCGGCCTCTTCCTGACGGCACTGTTCCTCTTCGCGGCCCTGTTCGCCCCGTGGATTGCGCCCTATGGCAATGGCGAGATCGTCGGCGACGTATGGGGGCCGATTTCGGCCACGCATCTGCTCGGCACCGACAATCTCGGCCGCGACCTGCTCTCACGCATGATCTACGGCGCGCGCATCACCATCTTCATCGCGGTGGCGGCGACGGCGCTGTCCTTCATCCTCGGCTCGGTGCTCGGCTTCACCGCCGCCGTGGTGGGCGGATGGCTCGACCAGACCATGTCGCGCTTCGTCGACCTCCTGATGTCGATCCCGACGCTGATCTTCGCACTGGTGGTGCTTTCGGTGCTGCCGTCGACACTGGTCACGCTCATCCTCGTCATGGGCATTCTCGACGCCACCCGCGTCTATCGCCTTGCGCGCGCCGTGGCGGTCGACATCAACGTCATGGATTTCGTGGAGGCGGCCAAGCTGCGCGGCGAAGGCCGGTCCTGGATCATCTTCCGCGAGATCCTGCCCAATGCGCTGTCGCCGCTGGTGGCGGAGCTCGGCCTGCGCTTCATCTTCGCGGTGCTGTTCCTGTCGGCGCTTTCCTTCCTCGGCCTCGGCGTGCAGCCGCCGAATGCCGACTGGGGCGGCATGGTCAAGGAAAACAAGGACGGCATCGTGTTCGGTATCCCGGCGGCACTGATCCCGGCCGGCGCCATCGCGCTCTTGGCAATCTCGGTCAACCTCGTCGCCGACTGGGTGCTGAACCGAACCTCCGACCTGAAGGGAGGCCGCGGCAATGGCTGAACGGACGAAGACGAACCCGCAGCGCCCCGGCACCGGAACGCTGCTCGACATCCGCAACCTGCGCATCGAGGCTACGGTCTATCCCCCCGGCGAAGACCCGAAGAACGTGGTCATCGTCGACGACGTGTCGCTCACGGTCGAGCGCGGCAAGGTGCTGGGCCTGATCGGGGAATCCGGCGCCGGCAAGTCGACTATCGGCCTGTCGTCGATGGGCTATGGCCGTGGCGGCGTGCGCATCACCGGCGGCGAGGTCATCCTCAACGGCCGCGACATCCTCAGGAGCGAGCGGGGCCTGCGCAAGCTGCGCGGCAAGGAGGTGTGCTACGTCGCCCAGTCGGCGGCGGCGGCCTTCAATCCGGCCCACAAGCTCATGCGGCAGGTGGTCGAAGCCACGCTCGAACATGGCGTATCGAACCGCGAGGAGGCCGAGAAGCGGGCCGTCGACCTGTTCCGCCAGCTCAGCCTTCCCGATCCCGAGAACATCGGCGACCGCTATCCGCATCAGGTGTCCGGCGGGCAGTTGCAGCGCGTCATGACGGCGATGGCGCTGTGCTCGAAACCCGACCTCATCGTCTTCGACGAGCCGACCACCGCGCTCGACGTCACCACCCAGATCGACGTTCTGGCGGCGATCAAGAGGGCGATCCAGGACACCGGCGTGGCGGCGCTCTACATCACCCACGATCTCGCCGTGGTGGCCCAGGTGGCCGACGACATCATGGTGCTGCGCCACGGCAAGACCGTGGAATGGGGCGAAACCCGCCAGATCATCAAGGAGCCGAAGCAGGATTACACAAGGGCTCTGGTCTCGGTGCATGCGATCGACCATGACGAGCACACGCCGACCCCGACGCCGATTCTCTCGGTCGACAACGTCACCGCCTCCTATGGCGGCGGCAAGGTCAAGGTGCTGAAGAATGTCAGCGTCGACATCCATCCCGGCCAGACGCTGGCCGTGGTGGGCGAATCGGGCTCCGGCAAGTCGACGCTGGCGCGCGCCATCACCGGCCTGCTGCCGCCGGAGAGCGGAACCGTCAGCTTCGACGGGCGCGTGCTTGCCAACCGGCTGGCCGACCGCCCCAAGGAGGACCTGCGCCAGCTCCAGATGATCTACCAGATGGCGGACGTGGCGATGAACCCGCGCCAGACGGTGGGCACCATCATCGGCCGGCCGCTGGAGTTCTATTTCGGCATGCGTGGCGCCGAGCGCAACCGGCGCGTGGCCGAACTGCTCGACAAGATCGAGATGGGCAAGGGCTTCGCCGACCGCTATCCGGCCGAGCTTTCGGGCGGCCAGAAGCAGCGCGTGTGCATTGCGCGCGCCCTCGCCGCGCGGCCGAAGCTGATCATCTGCGTCGAGGTGACCTCGGCGCTCGACCCGCTGGTGGCGCACGGCATCCTCAAGCTGCTGCTCGACCTGCAGGCCGAGGAGGACGTGGCCTATCTGTTCATCACCCACGACCTCGCCACGGTGAAGGCCATCGCCGATTCCATCGCGGTGATGTATCGCGGCGAACTGGTGCGCTACGGCCCCAAGAGCAAGGTGCTGACGCCGCCGTTCGATGCCTATACCGACCTGTTGCTGTCCTCCGTGCCGGAAATGGAGATCGGCTGGCTGGAGACGGCGATCGCGAGCCGGCGCATGGAGGCGGCCGGCAACTGACGCCTGCTTCCGGGAGCCGCCGCCGCACGATGTTTCGAACAGGCCGCGCCATGTGAAGGGCGGCCATTATCCGGCGCGGGGCCCTTGTGTCGCGCCGCCGTCATGATGGAAACGCTATCGTGACGTTCGCAAAACCGAAGGGAAAACATGTCTGACGAACTGAACTATCACGCCGCAAGATTGGCGCGGGGCGCCATGTCCCGTCGCGAATTCCTGGGCCGCGCCGCAGCGCTCGGCGTCTCGGCCAACGCCGCCGACGCCCTGATGGGCAAGGCGCTGGCGCAGACCCCTGTGCGCGGCGGCATTCTCAGGGCCGGCCTGCAAGGCGGCGAATCCACCAACACGCTCGATCCCGCGCTCAATCTCAGCCAGGTTCCGTTCAATTTCTGCAAGCAATGGGGCGAGTTCCTGTTCCGGCTGAACCGCGACGGTTCGCTGGAAAACCGGATTGCCGAGGATATCGGCGCCTCGGCCGACGCCCGCACATGGACGATGAAGATTCGCGACGGCATCGAGTTCCACAACGGCAAGACGGTGACCGCCGAAGACGTTGCCGCCACCATCGAACGCCATGCCGACGAGACGTCGAAATCCGGCGCACTCGGCATCCTGAAGAACATCAAGGCCGTGAAGGCGGACGGGCGCGAGGTGATCGTCACGCTGGCCGAGCCGGACGCCGACTTCCCCTATCTGATGGCCGACTACCATCTGGTCATCCAGCCCAATGGCGGCAAGGACGATCCGGCCGCCGGCATCAGCGCCGGCCCCTACAAGGTGGCGGCGAACGAGCCCGGCATCCGCTATGTCGGCGAACGCTTCGCCAATTTCTGGGACGCGGATCGCCTCGGCTTCGCCGACCAGGTCGAGATCATCGTCATCAACGACCCGACCGCGCGCATCTCCGCCCTGCAAAGCGGGCAGGTGCACATGATCAACCGGGTGGAGCCGAAGATTGTCGAGCTGGTCCAGCGGGTCCCGGGCGTGTCGATCGAGAACGTGTCGGGCAAGGGCTACTATCCCTTCAACATGTTCTGCGACACCGCACCCTTCGACAACAACGACCTGCGCATGGCCCTGAAGCTCGCCATGGACCGCGAGCAGATGCTGCAGCAGATCCTGCGCGGCTACGGCACCGTCGGCAACGACTTTCCGATCAATGCGGCCTATCCGCTGTTCTCGGACGACGTCGAGCAGCGCGTCTTCGATCCCGACAAGGCGGCCGAGTTCTACAAGAAGTCCGGCCATAGCGGCCCGATCGTGCTGCGGACCTCCGAGGTCGCCTTTCCCGGCGCGGTCGATGCCGCCCAGCTTTACCAGCAAAGCTGCGCCAAGGCCGGCATCCAGATCGAGATCCGGCGCGAGCCGGGCGACGGCTACTGGTCCGAAGTGTGGAACAAGCAGCCCTTCTGCCTCTCCTACTGGGGCGGACGTTCGACCCAGGACCAGATGTATTCGACCGGCTACGCCTCGGATGCGGACTGGAACGACACCCGCTTCAAGCGGCCGGAGTTCGACAAGATGCTCTATGCGGCACGCGCTGAACTCGACGAGGGCAAGCGCAAGGCGATCTATCGCGACATGGCGGTTATGATGCGCGACGAGGGCGGGCTGATCGTGCCCTTCTTCAACCAGTTCATCGACGCGGTCCTGACCTCGAAAATCGGCGGTTACAACAAGCACACCGAAGGCGAGTTGATGGACGGCTATGCGCTGGCCGAATGCTGGCTCGCCGCATAGAAACCGCCACCTTGACGAGCCCGTCGGCAGGCGCCGGCGGGCTGCCCCACCGAAATCCCCTCCTGACGGCAAAGCCGGCATGGAAACTTGCGGAGCCTGCCATGGCGCTGAACACCAAGCTGCTGCTCATCATTCTCGACGGCGTGCCGTGGCGCAACTGGCGCCGGCTGTTCGGCAATCTGGAAGGCTGGGTGCAATCGGGGGACGCGCGGGTGTGGAAGATGCGCTCGGTGCTGCCGTCCACATCGGCCTGCTGCTACGCCTCCATCCATACCGGGACGCCGCCCCAGATTCACGGCATCCTTTCCAACGAGAACCGTTTCCGGGTCGAGCAGCCCGACCTGTTTTCCGAGATTTCGAAGGCCGGCGGCAAGACCGGCGCGGTGACCCATTCCTACTGGTCGGAATTCTTCAACCGCTATCCCTTCGATCTCGTCGAGGACATGGAATATGACGAGCCGGGCGGGCCGATCACCCATGGCCGCTTCCACACCATGACCGGCTACAACGGCACCAACCAGATGACGCCGAGCGATGTCGACCTGTTCGCCACGCTGACCATGCTGACAAGGCGCCACGGCATCGACTACGGTATCCTGCATACCTGCACGCTGGATTCCATGGGCCATCGCTTCGGCCACGACTGCACGGAAATGGACCATGCCTGCTATGCCATGGATGGCATGCTGGCAGCCTTCCTGCCGAAATGGCGCGAGGCGGGCTATGAGGTGATCGTCACCGCCGACCATGGCCAGACCGACCGCGGCCATCACGGCGGCCGGGAAGACGACCAGCAGGATTTCGCCCTCTACTATTTCGGCAGGGGCAAGGGGCCCGACGATACGGCGCTGCTGGACCAGCTCCAGCTTGCACCGACAGTGCTCAATCTGCTTGGCCTTGCCGCACCGGCCAGCATGAAGGCCAAGCCCTTTCTGGTTTGACCTAAGCCGCCCCACCCGTCGCGTATGGGTGCGGCGGCAAGGGCGGGTCACTCCTGCAGCCAGCAGGAGGCCAGGGCCAGGCCGGACATGAGCTCGCCGACCGGGTGCGGCTGGTAACCGCCCACCTTGTCGGAAACGGCATCCACCCAGTCGTTGAAGACGGGGATGATGGCGCCACCCTCGTCATGCACCATCATGGCGATGTCCCGGTACATGGCCTTGCGCTTGCCTTCATCCAGTTCCGCCCGCGCGGCAACCACCATCCTGTCGAAATCCTCGCGGCGGAAGCGGGTTTCGTTCCAGTCGGCGCTGGAGATGTAGGCCGTCGAATATTGCTGGTCCTGGGTGGGGCGCCCGACCCAGTAGGACGCCGAGAACGGCGAGACGTTCCACACCTCGGCCCAGTAGCCGTCGCCCGGCTCGCGCCGGACATCGAGCGTGATGCCGGCCCTGGCCGCGCTCTGCTGGAAAAGCTGGGCGGCATCGACCGCGCCGGGGAAGGCCACATCCGAGGTTTGCAGCACGATCGGCCCTTCATGGCCCGACTTCTTGTAGTGGAATGCCGCCTTGTCCGGGTCGAAGACACGCTGCTCGATGTCGTCCGAGAACAGCGGATAGGCCTTGTTGACCGGAATGTCGTTGCCGACGGTGCCGTAGCCGGCAAGGATCTTGTCGACCATCTCCTGCCGGTCGATGGCATATTTCAGCGCCAGCCTGAGATCGTTGTTGTCGAAGGGCGGCGTGATGCACTGCATGGCAAACACATAGTGGGCGCTGCCGGTAATGTTCTGGATGGTGACGCCGGGAAGCCGCTTGACCAGTTCCACCACCTTGGGCTCGACCCGGTTCATCATGTGGACCTGACCGGAGCGCAAGGCGGCCATGCGCGCGGCCGAATCGTTGACGACGATGATCTCGACCTGCTCGGCATGACCCCGCGCATCCGGCGCCCAGTAGCCGTCATAGCGCTCGCCGATCTCACGCACGCCCGGCTCATGCGCGGCGATCCTGTAGGGTCCGGTGCCGATGCCGGCCTCGGGCGCATCCTTGCCGCCGTCCGGCTGGATGATGAGATGGTAGTCGGTCATCAGATAGGGCAGGTCGGCATTGGCCTCCTTGAGCGTGACGATGAAGTCGTCGCCTTCCGCCTTCAGCGTCTCGATGCCGCGCAGCACGCCGAGCGCGCCCGACTTGGTGTCCTCGCCGGCATGGCGCTCGATCGTCGCGCGCACATCCTCGGCCGTCACCTCCTTGCCATTGTGGAAGGTGACGCCCTTGCGGATCTTGAAGGTCCAGGTCCTGGCGTCCGCCGAGGCTCCATATTCGGTCGCCAGAAACGGCACCAGCGAGCCGTCGGGCGCCACATCCAGCAGTTTCTCGCCCCAGCAGCGGGCAAAGGCGCCCTTGACCTGATTGTTGATGGCGGCGGGATCGAGGCCGTCGGTGGATTCGCCGCCGACCAGCCCGGCCTTCAGCGCACCGCCCTTGACCGGGCCGCCCGCCCGCGCGGCGTTCGACAGAAGCAGCGAGGCCATGGGCGCGGCGACGCCAAGAGCCGCCGCGCGGCCGAGAAAAGCGCGACGGCTGAGGCGGTTGGCCACCACGCAACGGCTCAGGAAGTCCAGTTCGTCCGACATGTGCGTTCCCCTTCTTCTGCGTTCAGGACTGGTGATGCCACTCGCCCTTGCCGAGCGAGCGAATGGCTTCGACGATGCGGCTGAAGCTGTCACGGGCGCGCGCCACGGTATGGCGGGCGCGCAGATAGCCGTGCACGAGCCCCGGCTCGTCGATCCATCGCGCCTTGCCGCCGGCCGCGGCGATCCTGTCGCGATAGTCGCGGCCGTCATCCGAAAGCGGATCGCACTCGGCGGTGATCACCACCGTCGGGGGAAGGCCGGAATAGTCGGTGTCATTGAAGGGAGCGAAGGTGACATCGCCAGAGATGTCGCGCCCGCCGGCCCGCATGTCCCGGTAGTAATCCATGTCGCGCACGCTGAGCAGCGGCGCATCGGCATGGGTGAGGTAGGAGCCCTGCCCCAGTTTGCCGCCGAGGCCGGGATATATAAGCACCTGGCCGATGGCGGCGCGCTCATGGCCGCGCGTGGTGTGCGCCACGGCCGCAGCCAGATTGCCGCCGGCGGAATCGCCACTCAGCAGGATCGGCCGCGCATAGGTCCTCGCCGCCCACTCGAAGGCGGCGCGGCTGTCCTCATAGGCGGCGGGGTGGGTGTGTTCGGGCACCAGCCGGTAGTCGACCGACACGACCTCATAGCCGGTGCGCTGGCAGATTTCGGCGCAGACATCGTCATGGCTGTCGAGCCCGCCGAGGATGAAACCGCCACCATGGAAATAGAGCACCAGCGCCGCATCGTCGGGCCTGGCATTGCGGTAGATGCGGATCGGGATCGCATGGGTTGGCGTCTCGATGGCCGTCGTCTCGGCGCTCACGCCCTCGGGATAGCCGGCGTGGAATTCCCGGCACATGCGGTCATAGGTTCGTCGCTGCTCCTCGACGCTGTGGTCGACCGCGTCCGGTGGATAGAAGCTGTTGGTTCGGTCGATGAAGGCCCAGGTTTCGGCGTCGATGAGCTTTGCGTAATCTGCCATGGTTCTCCTCTTCTCCCGCACCCGGCCGGCACTTCACGTGGTCATTTGCCCTTCCACACCGGATCGCGCTTTTCGGCGAAGGCCCGCGCGCCTTCCTGATAGTCCTCGGAATCGTAAAGGATATCGACGGTGGGCAACTGCCTGCGCATGACCTTGTTCATGGCTTCCTGGAAGGGCAGCCCCTCTGTCATGCGGGCCGTCTCCTTGATGGCGGCGAAGACCAGCGGCGGGCCGCTTTCCAGCAGGCGCGCGATCTCCCACACGCGCTGCTCCAGCCCGTCGGCCGGCAGCACCTCGTTGACCAGGCCCCAGCGATGTGCCTCGGCCGCATCCATCCAGCGGCCGGTCAGCAGAAGGTCCATGGCCACGTGATAGGGCATGCGCCTGGGCAGCTTGATCGTGGCGGCGTCGGCCAGCGTGCCGGCGCGGATTTCAGGCAGGGCGAAGGAGGAATGCTCCGACGCATAGATAAGGTCGCAGGAGAGCGCCAGCTCGAAGCCGCCGCCCACCGCCATGCCGTTGACGCAGGCGATCACCGGCTTGTTGAGGTCGCGCAGTTCCTGCAATCCGCCGAAACCGCCGACGCCATAGTCGCCATCGATCGGATCGCCTTCGGCGGCCGCCTTGAGGTCCCAGCCGGCGCAGAAGAACTTTTCGCCGGCGGTCCTGAGGATGGCGACGCGCAGGTCCGGATCGTCGCGGAACGCCTTGAAGGTCTGGCCCATCAGCCGCGAGGTGGCGAGATCGATGGCGTTGGCCTTGGGCCGGTCGAGCGTGACTTCGAGGATGCCGCCCTCGCGGCGGGTTCTGATGACATCGGACATGGCGCGCCTTAGCCTCCCTCCTGTGGGGATGTCGGGGTGCAGACCAGCAGCGCATCGGCGATCCACGCGCCCCTGCCCTCATTGCAGACGATCAGCGGATTGATGTCGAGTTCCTCGATCCGGTCCGCATGCTCCAGCACGAAACGGGAGATGGCGAGGATGGCATCCACCGCAGCGGAGATGTCCGCCTTCGGCCGGCCGCGATAGCCGTCGAGCAGCGGGAACAGCTTGAGGCCGCGCAGGGCCGTCTCGATTTCCGCACGCGCGGCCGGCAGCAGAAGCGTGTCGCTGTCCTTGAGCAGTTCGACCAGCACGCCGCCGCTGCCGAGCGTCATGGCCTGCCCGAACACGGGATCGCGGGTGAAGCCGACGATCAGTTCGCCGGCCGCGCCCGCCACCATGCGTTCGACATAAAGCCCGGTGCCGAGCGGCAGCAGCGCCGCGGCCGCATCCCGCACCTCGCCGGCGGATTTCAGGTTGAGCCGCACCGCGCCCAGTTCGCTCTTGTGGGCGACGCCCAGCGCCTTCAACGCGACGGGAAAGCCCAGGCTTTCGGCGGCGGCCACGGCCTCGGCCACGCTTGCGGCGCGCGTGCCTTGCGGCACGGCGAGGTCGGCACCGCGCAACAGCCGCTTGGCCTCGGCCTCGTCGAGAACCACCCTGCCCTCCCCCTTGTCGGAAGAACCGGCGTGGACTCCCCCAAGAGCGGACGCAGGGGGCCGGCTCCACGCCTTGCCGATGAAGGCGGCCGCCTCGGCCGCATCGAGGGCCTCGACAATGCCGTGCAAGGGCACGATCCCCCGCTCCAAAAGCCGCTCGGCATGCGGTTCCGGCAGGTTTTCCGGTAGGGAGGCCACGATGGCGCCGCGCGCACCGTTGGCCCGCAAGGCCGCCTCGAAGGCATCGCATGCCGCCGCCCAGTCGGCATCCGAGCAGCGGTCTGTGCGCGGGAAATCCAGCAACAGCAGATTGAGATCGAAGCCGCCGGCGACAAAGGCATCGAAGGCCGCCGTCATCGCCGCGCGGTCGTTCCAGATGAAGGTGTGGTAGTCGAGCGGGTTGGACGCCGTCACCAACGGCCCGAGCACGGCCTTGACCCTCGCCTGATGCGCCGGTGAAAGCGCCGGGAAGGCCACGGTGCGGCCCTCGGCCGTGTCGGCCATGACCGAGGCCTCGCCGCCGGAACAGCTCATCGAGGACAGGCGGCTGCCGGGCAACGGCCCGACGGCGTGCACCAGCTTCAGGCTTTCCAGCAGCGAAGGGATGGAATTGACGCGCGCGATGCCGAGCCGCTTGAGGAAGGCGTCCGAGCCGGCGTCGGAACCGGCCAGGGACGCCGTATGCGACACGGTGGCCGCCCGCGCCTGCTCCGATCTTCCGACCTTCATGGCCACGATCGGCTTGTTCAGCTCGCGTGCCCGCATCGCCAGCCGCTCGAAACCGGCGACCGAGTCAAAACCCTCGATGTGGAGGCCGAGGCAGGAAACACGCTCGTCCTCGATGAGGCCGAGCGCCATTTCCGACAGGCCGGTCTGCGCCTGGTTGCCGGCCGTCATCAGATAGGCGAGCGGCAGGCCGCGCTGCTGCATCGTCATGTTGATGGCGATGTTGGAGGACTGGGTGATGATGGCCGCGCCCCGTTCGCCAGGCTTCAGACGCCGGCCGCCATGCTGGTCCGGCCACAGAAGCGCACCGTCGGCATAGTTGATGAGGCCGTAGCAGTTCGGCCCGATGACCGGCATGCTGCCGGCTGCCGCGATCAGTTCCCCTTGCAGGCGGGCGCCATCCTCGTCGTCAGCGCCGGCCTCCAGGAAGCCCGAGGCGAAGCAGATGGCCCCGCCCGCGCCCATCGCCGCCAGTTCCCGCACGATGTCGATGGTGGCGAAGCGGTTGACGCCGATGAACACGGCATCCGGCGCGCCCGGCAGGTCGGCAAGGGACGGATAGGCCCTGACGCCCTCGACCTCGGCACGCCTGGGGTGCACGGGCCAGACTTCACCGGCAAAGCCCATCTTCAGCGACTGCGCCACCACATTGGGCGCGAATGCCCCGCCGCCGACGACGGCGATGGATCCGGGGCGCAGAAGGCGTTCGAGGCGGTTCATTTTCCGGCCCCCCAGCACCCGCACCCCTGACCCCTCCCCACAAGGGGAAGGGGGACACACGGTTGCACAGAGCCACACACACATTGATGGTTCTGGCTCCAGCAGCGGCGAAGTCGTCCCCCTCCCCCTGGGGAGGGGTCAGGGGTGGAGGTATGAAACGCGAGAGGCTGCATCATCATCCCCCCACGGCCCTCAGCAAGGCGCGCGAGATGATGTGGCGCTGGATTTCGGAGGTGCCTTCCCAGATGCGCTCGACGCGGGCGTCGCGCCAGATGCGCTCCAGCGGCAGGTCGTCCATCAGGCCCATGCCGCCGTGGATCTGGATTGCCTCGTCGGCGACGAAGGCCAGCATTTCCGTGGCCTTCAGCTTGGCCATGGCCATGTCCTGATCGGTGACGGTGCCCTGATCGTATTTCCAGCCGGCCTCCATGATCATCAGCTCGGCCGCCTTCAATTCCGTCGCCATATCGGCCAGCTTGAAGGAAACGCCCTGGAACTTGCCGATCTGCTGCCCGAACTGCTCGCGCTGGGCGGCGTAGTCGATGGCATGCGAAAGTGCGCGTTCGGCCCGCCCCAGACAGGTGGCGCCGACTTGCAGGCGGGTCGCGCCGAGCCAGCTATTGGCGACCTCGAAGCCCTTGTGCACCTCGCCAAGCACCTGTTCCTTCGGCAGGCGGCAATTGTCGAACTCCAGGATGGAGTTGGTGTAGCCGCGATGCGAGACGTTGCGGTAGCCGTCGCGCACGGTGAAGCCGGGCGTGCCCTTGTCGACGAAGAAGGCGGTGATCTTCTTGCGCTTGCCGCGCGGCCCGTCCTCCTCGCCTGACGCCATGAAGACGATGGCGAAATCGGCAATGTCGGCATGGCTGATGAAATGCTTGGTGCCGTTCAGCACCCAGTCATCGCCGTCCTGCACGGCATTCGCCTTCATGCCGCGCAGGTCGGAGCCGGCGCCCGGCTCGGTCATGGCCAGGCAATCGGATTTCTCGCCGCGAATGCAGGGGTGGAGATATTTCTCCTTCTGCTCGTCCGTGCCGGCGAGCAGGATGTTGGACGGGCGCGCCACGCAGGTCCAGTGCAGCGCATAATTGGCGCGGCCAAGCTCCTTTTCGTAAAGCAGCCAGGTGACCGTATCGAGCCCGGCGCCGCCCACCTCCTCCGGCATGTTGGCGGCGTAGAGACCGGCGGCGATGGCCTTCTGCTTGATCTCCCCGATCAGTTCGGGGCGCAGATGACCGGTGCGCTCCACCTCCGCTTCGTGCGGATAAAGCTCGTTCTCGACAAAGGCGCGCGTGGTCTCGACAATGGCACGCTGTTCCTCGCTCAGGCCGAAATCCATCGCTTTACGCCTTCTGTTCGGAAGCCTGCCGCGACAGGCGCGCGGCGTAGTCGTTGAGCAGCTCGCCGGCGCCCCAGCCCTTGCCGCCGTTCTGCCGGCCAAGCGCCTGCATCATGGCGACGAGATTGTCGTCGCGGATCTGTTCCAGTTCGCGGATCGACCATTTGCCGGACTGCTCGTCGGACTGGCCGGCGATCAGGTCGACCAGCTCGTCGTTGAACTCGGGCACGTCCATCAGCTTGGTCCAAGGCCATTTCAGGCAGGGGCCGAACTGGGCCATGAAATGGCGCATGCCGGCCTCGCCGCCGGCGATGCGGTAGACCTGGAACATGCCCATCTGCGCCCAGCGCAGGCCGAAGGAATAACGCATGATGTCGTCGAGTTCCTCGACGGTGCAGATGCCGTCCTTGATCAGCCACAGCGCCTCGCGCCACATGGCTTCGAGCAGGCGGTCGCCGACGAAGGCCTCGATCTCCTTGCGCACCACCACCGGCTTCATGCCGATGGATGCGTAGATTTCCTTTGCCTTCTCGACGGCATCCGGCGCGGTCCCGTCACCGGCAACCACCTCGACCAGCGGCAGCAGATAGACCGGGTTGAACGGATGACCGACCACCAGCCGCTCGGGATGCTTCGTCATCGCCGACTGCATGTCGCTCGGCTTGATGCCGGAGGTGGAAGAGCCGATGACCGCCCCGGCCCGGGCGTGTGCGTCGATCTCGGCCAGCACCTTGTGCTTCAGGTCGAGCCGCTCCGGCACGCTTTCCTGGATGAAACCGGCATCGGCCACCGCCTCGGCGATGGACCTGGCGAAGGTGAGCCTGCCTTCCCGCGGCAGGCCGCCGGGCAGCATCTGGGCATAGGCGCGGCGGGCGCCCTGCAACACCTCGTCCGCCTTGCGCGCGGCTTCCGGGTCGGGGTCGAAGATGGAAACGTCGATGCCGTTGAGCAGCAGGCGCGCGACCCAGCCCGCGCCGATCACTCCGCCGCCGATGGCGGCCGCTTTCTGGATGGTCATGTCACGTGGGCTCCCGAGTTATCCCCTCACAGGCCTATGCCACGACTGGCGCGCGCTTGGTGAGGTTCAGCCTGCTTCGCACTTCCTCCGGCCCGATGACGCGCGCGCCGAGGTTTTCGATGATCGTCACCGCGCGCTCCACAAGCTGGGCGTTGGTGGCGAGCTGCCCCTTGCCGAGCCACAGATTGTCCTCCAGCCCGACGCGGACATTGCCGCCGGCAAGCACAGCCGCGGCCACATAGGCCATCTGGTTGCGGCCGAGCGAGAAGGCCGAGAAGGTCCACTCCTTCGGCACATTGTTGACCATGGCCATGAAGGTGTTGAGGTCGTCCGGCGCGCCCCACGGCACGCCCATGCAAAGCTGCACCAGCGCGTCGGGCTTGAGCACGCCTTCCTTGACCAGCTCCTTGGCGAACCAAAGATGGCCGGTGTCGAAGGCCTCGACCTCGGGCTTGACGCCCATTTCGGTCATCATGGAGCCCATGGCACGCAGCATGCCGGGGGTGTTGGTCATCACATAGTCGGCCTCGGCGAAATTCATGGTGCCGCAGTCGAGCGTGCAGATTTCCGGCAGGCACTGGCGCACATGCTCCATGCGCTCGGTGGCGCCGGCCATGTCGGTGCCCTGCTCCTTCAGCGGCAGCGGCGCCTCCGGGGAGCCGAACACCATGTCGCCGCCCATGCCGGCGGTGAGGTTCAGCACCACGTCGACATCGGCGTCGCGGATACGCTCGGTCACCTCGCGATAGAGGTGGATGTCGCGGCGCGGCTTGCCGGTCTCGGGGTCGCGCACATGGCAATGCACGATCGCGGCGCCCGCCTTGGCCGCCTCGATGGCCGAATCGGCGATCTGCTTGGGCGAGCGCGGCACGTGCGGGCTGCGATCCTGGGTGCCGCCAGACCCGGTGACGGCACAGGTAATGAACACCTCGCGATTCATCTCGAGCGGCATGGGGGCGTCTCCTCCGATTGACGTGCCCCATCATTGCACGCTTGCAGGCTTCTGCTTTGCGTTTTACGAATGCAAAATGGCAAAAAGCGAAAAGCCGAGCATATTCCGGGCTGAGCACGCCCCGCTCAAACTGACCTTCCTGCTGTTCTCCGGATCGTCGATCATGTGCGTGGCCTCGGCCATCGACCCGCTGCGCGCCGCCAACCGCATCGCCGGCGAGCGACTGTTCGATTTCAAGCTGGTGTCGATGAACGGCGAGCCCGCCATGACCACCAGCGACCTGCCGGTGCCGGTGAGCGGACGCTTCGACCCGCGCGAGGCCACCGACGTGCTGGCCGTCATCGGCGGCTTCGGCGCCAAGAATCACGGCACCGCCGCGCT
>WPCJ01175123.1_pt1 | contig 50095 bp, 35 predicted proteins | sample 5399831 | NCBI WGS metagenome assembly WPCJ01 (sample SAMN12869470, study PRJNA574797) | sludge metagenome | isolation source: wastewater treatment of pH10 | place: China:Beijing | collected 2019-05-20
AGGCGTCGACGACTCGGAAGCCGTGCTGGGCCGGCCGCGCGATCAGCAGCCGGCAATTATTGGTGCCGAGATCGAGCGCGGCATAGGTGGTCGGGTGAGGGCGCTGGAACGGGGCCGGAGCAAACCGAACCGCGTCCGGCGGCGCGGTCCGCTCGCCCGGTAGCGGGACCGCCGCCACGAGGGGGCGGTCGGAATCCTGGCGGTCTTCGACCGTCACTTGCTAACCCTTCGCCGGTCAGGACCGTGATGGTGGCCTGCCGGAGTCCAGCATGACGCCGGAACGTTTCCATTCGATGGGCAGCGTAACAACAGCAGGCGCTCCCTGCCAAGCAGAACCTGTGGCGAAATCGCGGCGAGGTCCGGCCGAGCTTGCCTAGACTCGGCCTTCGCGGCAAAGCTCGGCACCGGCCGGCCCTTTTTTAATCCGGCGGCGACCAATCGGGAGAAACGGCATGGCGGCGCGGCGCATGATTCTGGCGATCGACCAGGGCACGACGTCCTCCCGCGCCATCCTGTTCGACGAGAACCTGCAGCCGGTCGCCAGCGCCCAGCAGGAGTTCCCGCAGCATTACCCTGCTTCCGGCTGGGTCGAGCACGAGGCGGAGGATCTCTGGGAGAGCACGCTCTCGGTCTGCCGGCAGGCGCTCGCTCGCGCCGAGGCGCGGGCAGGGGAGGTCGCGGCGATCGGCATCACCAACCAGCGCGAGACCACGCTGGTCTGGGACCGCAGCACCGGCCAGGCGATCCACCGCGCCATCGTCTGGCAGGACCGGCGCACCGCCGAGCGCTGTGCCGCACTCGAGGCTGACGGCCACGGCAAGCTCGTCGCCGAGCGCACCGGCCTGCGCATCGACCCCTATTTCTCCGCCACCAAGATCGCCTGGCTGCTCGACAATGTGCCCGGAGCCCGGCGCCGGGCGGAAGCCGGAGAACTCGCCTTCGGCACGGTCGACTGCTTCTTGCTCTGGCGCCTGACCGGCGGGGCCGTGCACGCGACCGACGCGACCAATGCTGCCCGAACCATGCTGTTCGATATCGGCCGCGGCGTCTGGGATTCCGAATTGCTCGACCTGTTCGGCATTCCGGCCGCCCTGTTGCCGCAGGTGCGCGACTGCGCGGCGCATTTCGGCGACACGGCTCCGGAGCTGTTCGGGGCGCCGATCGCGGTGCGCGGCATCGCCGGCGATCAGCAGGCGGCGACGATCGGGCAGGCCTGCTTCTCGCCCGGCATGGTCAAGTCGACCTACGGCACCGGCTGCTTCGCGCTGCTGAACACGGGCGATACGCCGGTGCGCTCGAAGCACCGCCTGCTCAGCACCGTCGCCTACCAGCTCGGCGGCAAGCGGACCTATGCCCTGGAAGGGTCGATCTTCATCGCTGGAGCAGCCGTGCAGTGGCTGCGCGACGGGCTCGGCATCATCGAGAAGGCGAGCGAGACCGGGCCGCTCGCGGAAGCTGCCGATCCCGAGCAGGATGTCTATCTGGTACCGGCCTTCGTCGGCCTGGGCGCTCCGCACTGGGACGCGCATGCACGCGGAGCGATGTTCGGCCTGACCCGCAATTCCGGACCGCGCGAGTTCGCGCGCGCCGCGCTGGAAAGCGTCTGCTACCAGACGCTGGATCTCGTCGAGGCGATGCGCGCGGACTGGCCGGCGGCGGGGACGGGGCACGCTGTTCTGCGGGTCGATGGTGGCATGGTCGCCTCCGACTGGACGATGCAGCGGCTCGCCGACATCCTCGACCTGCCGGTCGACCGGCCGAATGTGCTGGAAACGACGGCTCTGGGGGCCGCCTATCTTGCCGGGCTGGATGCCGGCCTTCTGCCTGAGCCCGACCGGTTCGCCGACATGTGGCGGCTGGAGCGACGCTTCTCGCCCGCGATGGCTGCGAGCCAGCGCAAGCGCAAGGTCGGCGGCTGGCGCGACAGCGTCAGGCGGACACTGAGCGGGAGCTAACGCGGACAGATTCCGGCCGGAGCCGGTCCGGCACGTTCGCTTGAGGCTAGGACAGGCGCCGGTCGAGCGTATCCGCGATCCGCTCGACGAGTGCGGCATGGTTTGCCAGCAGGTCCTGCAGCGGCCCGATCGGGCGGAAGGCGCGGGAATCCTGCGCCTCCTCGCCTTCGTCCTGCCAGGCCGCGATCGCCTCGTCGGCGGCGGTCAGCCAAGCTTCCGGCGATGCACCTTCCAGAGATCCGCCCGCTTCCAGCGCAAGTCGCTCGGCAATCTGCCGGCGGAGCGCCTCGCGGGCGGCACGCAGCGCGTCGAGTTCGTCGGTATAGCGCATGGCTGGCCGGCAGCGGTTCAGTGCACCGTGGCGAGGTCGTCGTCGTCCGGGTCGATCAGGCGGTCGAGGCCAAGCTGCTCGACGCCGTCGGTGAATTCGGCGAAGGCGTCGGCATCGGTGGCAAAGGCATCCTGCCAGACCGTCGAGCCGCCTTCCTCGTCGATAAGCTCGAGGGTCCAGCCGTCCGTGCCTTCGATCTTGTAGATTTCCACACGCACGGTCAGCCCGTCATGGGTGAAGGTCTGCGACAGGGGCGAGCGGATGATGTCGGGGAATCCAGTCATCGCGACAGTCTAGCAGCTTCGAAGGCGGGGCGCAGCCGTCACCGGCTGCGCCCCGTCATTCATTCCGTGGTGGTCACCGGAGCGGGCTCCGGGCGGCGCAGGCGCCGGACGAGGCGCACGACGCCGACATAGAGGAGCGGCACGAAGAAGACACCGATCACGGTGGCGGCGATCATGCCGCCCATCACGCCGATGCCGATCGCATTCTGGCTGCCGGAGCCCGCGCCGGTCGCGACCGCAAGCGGCGTCACGCCGAGCACGAAGGCGAGCGAGGTCATCAGGATCGGGCGCAGGCGCTGGCGCGCCGCCTCCAGCGTCGCCTCGACGAGGCCCTTGCCATGACCTTCCTGCTCGATCGCGAACTCGACGATCAGGATCGCGTTCTTGGCCGCGAGGCCGATCGTCGTCAGCAGGCCGACCTTGAAATAGACGTCGTTGGTCTGGCCGAAGAGCGTCGCCGCGAGCAGGGCGCCGAAGATGCCGATCGGCACCGAGAGCATGACCGCGAAGGGGATCGACCAGCTTTCGTAGAGCGCCGCGAGGCAGAGGAAGACGACCAGCATCGAGAGGGCGTAGAGCGCCACTGCCTGGCTGCCGGAGAGACGTTCCTGGAAGGACAGCCCCGTCCATTCATGGCCGAAACCGACCGGTAACTGCGCCACCAGGCGATCGATTTCGTCCATTGCCGCGCCGGAGCTGACGCCGGCCGAGGCCGCCCCCTGCATCTGGATCGCCGCAGATCCGTTGTAGCGTTCCAGCCGCGGCGAACCGTAGGTCCAATGCCCACTGGCGAAAGCGGAGAACGGCACCATCTCGCCGCCCTGGTTGCGGACATACCAGCGCCCGATATCGCCGGGCTGCATGCGGAAGGGCGCATCCGCCTGGACATAGACGGACTTGACGCGGCCGCGGTCGATGAAGTCGTTGACATAGGCCGAGCCCCAGGCCGTCGACAGCGTGTTGTTGATGGCGGCGAGCGGCAGGGTCAGGGCGCTCGCCTTCTCCTGGTCGATCTCGACGGCGTATTGCGGGGTGTCCTCCTGCCCGTTCGGGCGCGTGCCGGTGAGCTGCTTGCTTTGGGCGGCAAGGCCGAGAAGCTGGTTGCGGACCTCCATCAGGCGGGAATGGCCGGCACCGGCGATGTCCTGCAGGTAGAAATCGAAGCCGGCGGTGTTGCCGAAGCCCTGGATCGCCGGCGGAGCCAGCGCATAGACCGTTCCATCCTTGATCGACCGGAAGGCGCCCATGGCACGGCCGGCGATGGCCTGGGCCGTCGCCGGCTTGCCGACGCGCTCGGCGAAGGGCTTGAGGCGCACGAAGGCGAGGCCGACATTCTGGCCCTGGCCGGCGAAGCTGAAGCCGGACACGGTCAGCACGCCCTCGACGAGATCCTTCTCCTTTTCGAGATAGTGCTTCTGCACCTGGTCGAGCACGCGCAGCGTCCGGTCCTGCGTGGCGCCGACGGGAAGCTGCACGACGGTCAGCAGGATGCCCTGGTCCTCGTCGGGCAGGAAGGACGAGGGCATGCGGGCGAAGAGCCAGGCCACGCCGCCGCCGATCAGCAGGAAGACCAGCAGGAAGCGCAGCGGACGCGCTATCATTCCGGCGACGCCGGAGCGATAGCCGTTGGTGGTGCGTTCGAAGTTCCGGTTGAACCAGCCGAAGAAGCCCTTGCGCGGACCATGATCGCCGATCGGCTTGAGCAGGGTGGCACAAAGCGCAGGAGTGAGCACCAGCGCAACGACGACGGAGAGCCCCATCGCCGTGACGATCGTCACCGAGAACTGCCGGTAGATCACGCCGACCGAGCCACCGAAGAAAGCCATCGGCACGAACACGGCCGAGAGCACGGTGGCGATGCCGACCAGCGCGCCGGTGATTTCGTTCATCGACTTGATCGTCGCTTCCTTGGGCGAGAGCTTCTCCTCCTGCATCACCCGCTCGACGTTCTCGACCACGACGATGGCGTCGTCGACGAGCAGGCCGATGGCGAGCACCATCGCGAACATCGTCAGCGTGTTGATCGAATAGCCGGCCAGCGCCAGCACGCCGAAGGTGCCGAGCAGCACGACCGGCACTGCCAGCATCGGGATGAAGGTCGCGCGCAGGTTCTGCAGGAAGACATACATCACGATGAAGACGAGGAGGATCGCCTCGAACAGCGTGTGTACGACCTTCTCGATCGAGAGCGTCACGAAGGGCGTGGTGTCATAGGGATAGGTGACCTCGACGCCTTCGGGCAGGGTCTGCTTCAGGCGCTCGATCGTCGCGGTCACGGCCTTGGCGGTGTCGATCGCGTTGGCGCCGGTGGCAAGGCTGATGGCGAGGCCGGTCGTCGGCTTGCCGTTATAGAACGAGACGGTGTCGTAGCTCTTGGCGCCAAGCTCGACACGGGCGACGTCGTTCAGCCGGACGATCGAGCCGGAGGCGCCGCTCTTGAGGATGATGTTCTCGAACTGCGAGACCGTCTGCAATCGCGAGAGCGCGGTTACGGTGGCATTGAGCTGCTGGCCGCCGACCTGCGGCAGGCCACCGAGCTGGCCGGCCGACACTTGCGTGTTCTGGGCCTCCACGGCGGCAGCGATGTCGCTCGGCATCAGCGCATATTTGCGCAGCTTGTCCGGGTCGAGCCAGATGCGCATGGCGTAGCCGGCGCCGAAGAGCTGGGTCGTGCCGACGCCCTCGACGCGCTTCAGCGTGTCGTTGAGGGTCGAATCGACATAGTCGGCGAGGTCGGTGGTCGACATCCGCCCGTCCTTGGAGACGAAGGCGACGACCATCAGGAAGCCGGTGGAGGCCTTGGCGACCGAGATGCCGGTGCTCTGTACGACCGAGGGCAATTGCCGCGTGACGAGCTGCAGCTTGTTCTGCACCTGCATCTGCGCGACGTCGGGATCGGCCTGGCTGTTGAAGGTCAGGGTGATCTGGGCGTTACCGGTCGAGGTCGAGGTCGCCGTCATGTATTGCAGGTTGTCGAGCCCGGTCATGCCCTGCTCGATGACCTTGGTCACCGCGTTCTCGACGGTCTGCGCGTCCGCGCCGGGATAGTTGGCGCTGATCTGGACGGTCGTCGGCGCGATCTGCGGATATTGCGAGATCGGCAGCGTGCGCAGGGCCAGAAGCCCCCCGAGCATGATGACGATGGAGACCACCCAGGCGAAGATCGGCCTTTCGATGAAGAAGCGCGACATGGCGTCAGTTCTTCGCCGTGTTGCCGGCCGGCAGTTCGGCCCGGCGATTGGCGGATTTGAGTTCGCCGGTGGCCTCGTCGACACTGACCTCGTTCATCGTCACGGTCTGGCCCGCGCGCACGAGCTGGCCGCCCTCGACGATAATGCGCTCGCCATCCTTGACGCCGCTGTCGACCAGCCAGTTATTGCCGATATTGCGGCGCGTGGTCAGCACGCGCTCCTCGACCTTGCCCTCGGCCGAGACGAATTTCGCGGTCGCCTCGCCCTTGGTGTTGCGCCCGACGGCGCGCTGCGGCAGCAGGAAACTGTTCTCGGCGATGCCTTCCTGAATCTCGGCGCGGACGAACATGCCGGGCAGCAGCAGCCGCTCCGGATTGGGGAATTCGGCGCGGACGCTGAAGGTGCCAGTGGTCTCGTTGATGTTCGCCTCGGCGAATTCGAGCTTGCCGGACTGGGCATAGGCGTCGCCCGTATCGAGCTTGAGCTTCACTGCGACATTGGGGCCGGTGAACTTCAGCCGGCCCGAGGCGATGTCGTCGCGGAACTTGAGCAGATTGGTGCTCGACTGGGTGACGTCGACATTGATCGGATCGAGCTTGCGGATCGTGGTCAGGATGGCTGCCTGATTGGCGGTGACGAGTGCGCCCTGGGTCAGCGCCGACTTGTCGACGCGCCCGTCGATCGGTGCCGCCACCTTGGTATAGGCGAGGTTGATCCGCGCAGCCTCGACATTGGCCTTGGCGGCCTCGACATCGGCCTGGGCCTGGCCGAGTGTCGCGGCGGCATCGTCGGCATCCTGCTTGCTGCCGGCGTTGCGCTGAAGCAGTTCGCGATAACGATCGGCCCGCACCTGCGCATTGGCGACGGCGGCCTCAGCCTTGTGCTGGGCGGCGACGGCGCTGTCGAAGGCGGCCTGATAGGGAGCCGGGTCGATCTCGTAGAGTACGTCCCCCGCCTTGACCTCGCTGCCCTCGCGGAACAGCCGCGACTTGATGATGCCGCTGACCTGCGGCCGGATCTCGGCGATGAGGCTCGCCGAGACGCGGCCCGGCAGCTCCGCCGTGATCGCCACGGGCTGCGGATGCAGTGTGACGACGCTGACCTGGATCTGCGGCTGCGGCGGAGGCGCCGCCGCCTTCTCGGAATTGCAGGCGGCCAGCGCCGTTGCGAGCAGCAACGCACTCGGCAAGGCATAGCGGGAAGAGGAGGGGGCGCGCTCGGCCGGCATGCGGACTCTCTTTTTGGAAACTAAGGGGTTTCTTATCTCTTGATTTCCGAGACTGTCAAACTCAACAATGCGACGTGATGACGGGCGCGATCAAGACAGGCAATGAACCGGGCGGAAATCCGCCGCGGAATCGAACGCGTGGGAGGCCCAAGACACGTTCCGACGCGGCAGAGCGTGCCCGGATCGTGCGCTTCGCCCGCGACCTGTTCCTCGATGTCGGTTATGGCGGCACAACGATGGACGCGGTCGCGGCGCGCTGCGGCGTTTCGAAGCGCACGCTCTACCAGTTGTTTCCGGCCAAGACCGACCTGTTCAGGGTGATGGTGGCCGATCACCGGCGCTCGATGCTGGCGCTGCCGCGGCCGCCCGGCGAGGATTTGCCGCTGCTGGAAGCGCTCGCGGCGATTTTCCGTCTCGACATCGACGAAATCGACAATCGCGACAGGCTGGCTTTCGTCAGGCTCGTCCTGGCCGATTCTGACAGGTTCAGCGAGATCGGCGAGCTGATCGAGCAGGAGGGCGCCGAACCGGCGCGGCGCCTTCTCGAAGACTGGCTCTCCGCTCAGCAGGCGAAGGGCAGGCTTCGTGCGCTTCCGGTCGATGTGCTCGCCCGGATGCTGATGGACATGATCTTCTCGGCGCTGGTCAAGCGCTTTCCCGGCGACCGACTGCTGACCGTCGAGGAACGTGCCCAGCATGCGCGACTGTGTCTCGAGGTGTTCCTGGGGGGAGCGGTGTCGAAAGCTGGGTAATCGGGTGCAGCGACCGGCCGAAGACACGCCCGCGCTAGCAGCTTGGCTTGCGAATGATAAATTTAGGATTGGTCAAGCCACATAGCAGTGGCTGGGGGACTAGGACCTTTTCATTCAGAGGAAATCTGTCTAATAGCCTCAATAACTTAAGCTATTTCCGCTTGCGCTGTTACGGATAACTGTTACGGAGAGGTGTTACGGAATAGCTGGGAATCTCAAAATTTGGCCCTCGCAACTTATATTCACAAGCGCGCCGGATCGGCTCGCTACTACGTCCGCGTCACCATACCCGCAGACCTCGTGAAGGACTACGGTCGAAGCGAGATCTGGAAATCGCTCGGCACGGCCTCGCCTGCTGAAGCCAAGGTCAAGGCGCCTGGCGTCTACATGGCTATTCAAGAAGAGTTCACCGCCCGGCGCCGTGGTCGCAAGATCGTCGAGAACGACGTCGCAGCCATCGCATGGAAGCACTATTCCGAGCTCCTTGAGAACGATGAGCGCTTCCGAGACCAGAACCTCACCGACGACCAGTTGGACGAGCTTTGGCGGGAGATGGAAGCCGAGTTCGGAGAATACGATTTCGGCACCTACCAGGCATTTGCGGACATCCGTGACCGGATCGAAATTTATAAGCAGCACCGCGAGGAATCCCGGGCCCTGCTGACCAGCGGGGATCCGAACAAGATGCTCCAGGCAGTCGCCGAGAGCGTGGACGAGCACGTCGCCGCCTATCGAGCCGCCCTGCCGAGAACCAGCCCGACCTATCGGAAGGTGGCTATGGGCGTTGCCCGTGCCGAGATGCAGTTCCTTCGCAATGCCGATGAGAGAGATCAGATGGATTGGAGCGGCGTGATCACCGATCCACTCATCAAGCGTGCCGAGCAGCCCAAGGCTGCCACAACGGGCTCGCGCATCATGGATCACTACGACCGCTTCCTCAAGCAGCGCGCAAGCGACATCAGCGCCGACACGATCAGCCAGAACAGGGGCGTCATCCAGCTCTTTGCAGAGTTCGTCGGCGAGGATTTGCCAGTGGACCAGCTTCGACGGAAGCACGTCGCCGAATGGCGGGATCAGCTTTACCTCATGCCTAAGATGGCGAAGCAGGTCACGGTTCTGAAGAACCTCAAGTTCAAAGAGGTGATCGCGGCAAACGAGAAGCTCGGCAGGCCGACCATCGATCCGAAGACCATCAACCGTTACCTGTCGGCTCTAAGTCCATTTGCCAAGTGGCTGGCCGCAAACGATATGGTCGGCACACCGATCATGGTGGACGACATGTTCATCAAGCTCGACCGGAGCAAGCCGAAGCGCATGCCGTTCTCCGATGAGCAGTTGAAGGCACTGTTCAACTCGCCGCTGTTCCGGGGGGCTCTGTCAAACTCGGTGGAGCACAAGCCCGGCAACTTCAGCATCCGAGACTGGCGCTACTGGCTTCCGCTGGTTGCGCTGTTCTCCGGCATGCGGCTTGGCGAGATCGCGCAGCTGCTGGTGGACGACATCCAAGAGATGGATGACGCCTGGGTCATGCACGTCACGACCGAAGGCGATCCTGAGAAGAAGCTGAAGACGGTTGGCTCTGAGCGTGTCGTGCCGATTCACTCCGAACTGATCGTGCTAGGCTTCCTCGACTACTATACCGCCCGTAAACAGGCCGGCAGCAAGCGCCTGTTCCCCGAGATCAAGCCGGACTCACGCGGCTTTATGAGCGGCGTGCCGTCCAAGTTCCTGAACACTTATCTCGACCGGATCGGCGTGAAAACCAAGACGCTGGCGATGCACAGCTTCCGGCACCTATTCGCCGACCGGCTCCGAAAGGCGGGCTATCTCGACGGTGAGTTCGGCTTCATCCTCGGCCATGGTGATAGGCTGGTGCGAACGACTGGCCGGTATGGCGCACTGCCTCAAGGCACAGTGGCTCAGAGATCTAAGTTGATTGAATCAGTCTCGTTCAAGGAATTAAATCTGGATAGCCTATAGAATTTATTCGATCCTGCGTAGTGTAAATTCAAATTCCCAGTGATGTCGACGCTATAAAACAATCATCAGCAACGTTGCTGATGATTGATGTGGCATCTGGAATGAGCAAGACACTTTCAAAACCGTTTTCCGACACCCGACTTCCCAGGTTTCTCGAAAAGCGGATTCTCGAGCTGCGGCCGCGCAAAACTCAGCTCGCAATCGCTGCCGAAGCGGGATTCATCAGCCCCAACATGCTCGCAATGATCAAGAGTGGCGCGAACAAGTTGCCCCTCGATCGCGTGGCGAACCTCGCAAGGGCGCTCGAATGCGACCCGGTGATGCTGTTCATCCTTGCTATCGAGCAGCTCGACAGAAACACGACCGAACAGGCCATCAGGCAGATCTTCGGGACCTTGGTCACCGAAAACGAGGTCAGCTGGCTCGATGAGATCCGGCGTGCTTCGGATCAGAGCGATCCGTCCCTTACTGCCAGGGGCCGCTCTGCCATTCGCGGGATCTTCGGTCGATGATATCCAAACCTGAATGCAGCGGCGATTCAGAGCGCATGCCGCGCGCTGACCTTCGTTCTCTAACACCGAACGAGCGCTTCTGGCTGGAAGTGATCAGGCTTTCGTCCTGGGACGCCGATCCTGCGCCAACGCTCAAGCGTGTTCAGCAGCTGCGTCGGATCTTCGAGCCGACCGCACGCGCAGGTGCGCGATGACCGGCAACGACGGTTTCGATACACGCTGGTTCGGCAAGGCCATACCGGAGCGCCATTGGCACTTGAAACGGCCCCCGAATTCCCCGGACAGGTCTCACCCTTAAAATAAGGGTTGGGAGTAATGTCGTGGCTATGACTGGTTCTTATCCGAAGATTGAGGTCCTGACCGGGCCTGAGCGCCGCCGCCGGTGGTCGGTTGCGGAGAAGTTGGAGATCGTCGCGCAGACGCGCGAGGCGGGCGTCACGGTCAGCCTTGTCGCCCGCCGCTGCGGGGTGTCGCCGAACCAGCTTTTCACGTGGCGGCGGCTTGCCGAGCAAGGGGCGCTGACCGCGACGGCGGCCGAAGAAGAGGTGGTGCCTGCGTCGGCCTTCCGGGCGCAGCAGGAGCAACTCCGCGAATTACAGCGGCTCCTGGGCAAGAAGACCCTTGAGGTGGAAATCCTGAAAGACGCCCTGGACCTGGCGGAGGATATAAAAAAACGGAGATTGCGGTCGCTGTCGCTGCCCAAGGACGGTTTGCCATGAACGCCGTCGCCGCGACGCTGGACGTGGCCCGTTCGCATCTCGCCGCCCGGCTGGCGCAGCGGACGGCCGGGCGCTCTCCCCAGCGCAGAGGCCGTCCGCCCCTGCCGGAAGAGGCGCTCCTGGCCGAGATCGAGACGGTCATCGAGGACATGCCAACCTACGGCTATGCTCGCGTCTGGGCCAGATTGCGCCGCAAAGCCCTGACCGAGGGCCGTGCGCCCGCCAATCGCAAGCGCGTCTATCGGGTGATGAAGGTCAACGGCCTTCTGCTCGAACGCCATGCCGGTGGGGTCGAGCGCCGTCACGACGGCCGCATCGCCGTCGAACGCTCCAACCTGCGCTGGTGCTCGGACGGCTTCGAGATCGGCTGCGACAACGGCGAAAAGGTCCGCGTCGCCTTCGCGCTCGATTGCTGCGACCGGGAAGCCATTGGCCATGTCGCCACCACCGAGGGCATCAAGGGCGAAGATGTCTGCGACCTCATGGTCACCGCCGTCGAGCACCGCTTCGGCAAGGTCAACCGCCTGCCGCAGACCATCGAATGGCTGACCGATAACGGCGCCTGCTACATCGCAGGTCCGACCCGCCGCTTTGCCCGCGATATCGGCCTGGAGCCGCTCACAACTCCGGTCCAGAGCCCGCAGAGCAACGGCATGGCCGAAGCCTTCGTGCGAACCTTCAAGCGCGACTACGTCTCGGTGAATCCCATCCCCGATGCCAAAACCGTCATGCTCGCCCTGCCGGAATGGTTCGACCACTACAACGAGCTTCACCCGCACAGGTCGCTCGGATATCGTTCACCCCGCGAGTTCATCGCGGCCCATGCAGCACCGTGAGAAATGTCCGGGCTTTTGGGGGCTACAACAGCACTTTCACCGACGGCTCCTGGAACGCTACGGCATTGTCCTGGCGCCTGGTGAATTCTCCCAGATGCTCAAGGACATCGACTCCGGGAAAGCGCCTCTCATAAAGCGCAGATCGGCGAAGAGCGCGATTTATTTGGTGCGGAACCGGCGGGTATGGGAACGCTACTTTGTATTGATGACGAACGGTGAGATCCGGACCGCGCTACCGCCGAGCAAAGCGCTCAAGCGCTTGCGGGACCAATCGTTGAGTGGAGATTAGCGGAGGAACGGAGACACGTCTCTCAATCCGAACAGCGGGGTGCCATCGATTTATCCATACAACCAACCCGGGGCTATCCCAGGCTAAGTGTCATCTGACTCGAAGGGAGCGTTTGACCTTTGGGTGAGCACGCGATCAAGATCGATAACCGCTTCATTCCCCGATTTGCATCGTTGCAGCATGTCTGAGCCTTTCCAAGCGTTCCTGCACCGTTGCGTTGCTATCGATCTGGAAGTGGATCCCGGAACCGCCACGATCTTCGCTCTCGCGGCTGTGCGCGATGATGCTCGTTCACCGATCCTGGCCAAGAAGCGCGATCTGCCGGCAGCCCTTGATCGTTTGGAAGCAGAGTTGGCCGACGCCGAGCATCTTATCGGTCACAACATCATACGGCATGACTTGCCTCACATCGCCGCGGTGCGGCCCCGGTTGATCCGGATTTCGCAATCTCCGATCGACACCTTATGGCTCAATCCGCTCGCGTTTCCACGCAATCCCTATCACCACTTGGTCAAGCACTACCATGACGGACGCCTGCAAGCGGGGCACGTCAACGATCCGGAAATGGATGCGCGGCTGGTGTTTCAGGTGCTGCGCAATCAACTGACGGCATTTGCGCAGCAGCGGGTGGATCAGCCCGAGGCTATCGCGGCGTATCACTTCCTTACGACAAGGAGCGAGAATTCAGATGGGTTTGACGCGGTGTTCCAAGCGGTTCGGATGGCGCCCGCGCCGGACCTTCCGGAGGCGAAGAATGCGATTTCCGGCCTGTTGAAGGGGCGCGCCTGCGAGAAATGCGCTGAACAGACACTTAGCCGACTTTCAGGCCCGCAGCTTGGGTGGCCTATGGCCTATGCGTTGTCTTGGATCCTGGTCGCGGGCGGAGACTCCGTGATGCCGCCCTGGGTGCGGGCGCAATTCCCCGCATCTGCACAGATTGTGCGGGATCTGCGCGACGCCGATTGCCGAAGCCTGGATTGCGCTTGGTGCCGTGAGAGGAATGATCCAGTCCAAGCACTATCTCGATGGTTCGGATTTGAAGCCTTTCGGCCGCAGCCTGCGGACGATACGGGCCGCCCTCTGCAGGAGCGGATCGTCGATGAGGCGATGCGGGGAGCCAGCCTCCTCGGCATTCTGCCAACCGGGACCGGCAAGTCGGTCTGCTACCAAATTCCAGCTCTCTCGAAATTCGACAAGACGGGGGCGCTGACCGTAGTGATCTCGCCGCTGGTGGCGCTGATGGCAGACCAGGTGCAGGGAATGGCACGAGCGGGAATTTCCTCGGCCACCACCGTCAATGGAATGCTGTCGATCCCCGAGCGCCAGGAAGCGCTGGACCGCGTGCGCATGGGAGAGGTGGCGATGCTGCTGATCTCGCCCGAGCAATTGCGTAGTAATTCTGTGCGGTCCGTTCTGGCGCAGCGTGAGATAGGGCTCTGGGTGCTGGATGAGGCCCATTGCGTCTCGAAATGGGGTCACGATTTCCGGCCCGATTATCGCTATGTCAGCCGCTTTATCAAAGAATCGTCTGGTGACAACGCGCCTGCTCCGGTGCTTTGTCTGACCGCCACAGCCAAGCCCGAGGTCATCCGTGACATTCGCGATCATTTCGAGTCGCGCCTTGGGTGCGAGCTGTTGCTGTTGGACGGCGGCGCAGTTCGCACCAATCTCAGCTTTGATGTCAGGCCGACGCAGCGCGCCACCAAGTTGGCTGATATCATCGACGTAATAGAGGCCCGACTGCCGAAAGACGGCGCTTCGGGCGCCGTGGTGTATTGCGCCACCCGCGGGGAGACGGAACGCGTCGCCGACTTCCTCAAGCAGCAGGGTCTATCGGCCGAGCGATTCCACGCGGGGCTGTCGCCCGAGGAAAAGCGTGACATTCAGGAGCGATTTCGCGTCGGCGAGTTGCGGATTATCGCGGCAACCAACGCTTTTGGCATGGGAATTGACAAGCCCGATATCCGGCTCGTGGTCCACGGTGACATTCCAGGGTCACTCGAGAACTACCTACAAGAAGCTGGACGAGCCGGGCGCGATAGGGCCCATGCCCATTGCGTGTTGCTGTTCGCGGCGGAGGACGTCGAGCGGCAGTTTTCGCTTTCAGCACGTTCGCGATTGGCCCGGCACGAAATCGGAGCCGTTCTCAAAGCCCTGCGACGGTTGAACGACCGGCTGAAGAAAACGGGCACCGTGGTTGCCACTTCGGGCGAGATCGTCCGAGCTGAACGCGACCAGGAGTTCGAGCGAGACAGCGCGACCGACGACACAAGGGTCAAAACCGCAGTGTCCTGGTTGGAAGAGGCCGCGTTGCTGAGCCGCGAAGAGAACCGCGTTCAAGTATTTCCCTCATCGCTAACGATCCGCTCGGTTGCTGAGGCCGAGGCCATACTTGCAACGGCCGCGATCACCGGCACGCGCCGCAAGCAACTTCTGGATATCACCCGACACCTGATAAATGCGCCGCCCGATCAAGGCATCTCGACCGACGAACTGGCTGGGATCAGCGGATTGACTGGGACCAAATTGAACCAGGCAATGGCCGATCTTGAGGCGCTCGGCGTCGCCCGTAACGACGTTGTAGTCACCGTTTTTGTCCATGTGGCCGTTGAGGGCCATTCGCAGCAACGATTGGCACAGGCGGCGCAGGTTGAAACTGCGCTGATAGCCCTGATGCGCGAAGCCGATCCTGATGCTGATGGCGCCGAAGGCGCTCCCCTTCACCTGGCAGAGACCTGCCAGGCGCTACGTAACCAAGGACATGGTGCAATTCGGCCCGACATTGTGGAAAAATTGCTGCGTAGCATCGGGAGTGACGGACGCGATCAAGACGGCGGCAAGGGCAGCCTGAGGTTGCGCAAGGTGTCGCGCAACACCTTGGCGGTTACGCTGCAACGGTCCTGGCCGGCGCTGGAAGAGACGGCAAGGCTGCGACGGCAGGGGGCCGAGCTGCTGCTGGTCCATCTTCTGGGAAAACTGCCTAAAGGCTCCCGCGGCAAGGACGTCCAGGTCGAAACCACAATGGGCGATTTGCTCTCGGCCCTGACCGGAGACGCCCTTCTTCGAAATAGCGGCGTTCAGGACATGACCAAGCTCATGGACCGCGCGCTCCTGTGGCTTCACGAGCAGGAGGTGGTCACGCTGGGCAAAGGACTAACAGTGTTCCGGCAAGCGATGACGGTCCATCTCAATCCCTCCGGCGGCCAGTTCAGTGCGCAGGATTTCTTTCCCCTGGAAGAACACTACACCGAGCAGACCATCCAGACCCATGTGATGGCAGCGTATGCCGAACGCGGTCTTGCGACGATGGATCAGGCGATCCGGCTGTCCGAAGACTATTTCGTCCTGGAGCGTGACACTTTCCTTAACCGCTGGATGCCGGGGAAAGCTGCCGAGATACGGCGCCAGACGACTGGCGCGTCGTGGAAGGCGATCGTCGAGTCGCTCAACAATCAGACTCAACAGAAGATCGTCTCGGATCCTCGTGACGAGACAAACGTCCTAGTTTTGGCAGGACCGGGGTCGGGTAAGACCCGCGTTCTGGTCCACCGCATCGCCTACCTTATACGTGTCCGCCGCGAAGACCCGCGCGGAATCCTCGTGCTTACCTACAACCGTCACGCTGCCGCTGAGATACGCATCCGACTCCGGCATCTGATCGGCGACGACGCGAACATGGTGACGATATCCACCTGCCATGCCCTCGCGATGCGACTGGTGGGAGCCAGTTTCGCTGGAGCCGTCGGCGAAACGACGCACGATTTCGATGGGATAGTCTTGGAGGCGGTGCGGCTACTGAACGGCGAAGGCCTCAGCAAGGCTGAGGCCGAAGCCCAGCGCGAAACATTGATCCAAGGGCATCGCTGGATTCTCATGGACGAGTATCAGGACATTGGGCCCGAGGAATACGCGTTGATCGCCGCCGTTGCAGGCCGTTCGCTGGAGGATAAGGACCTTCGGATCAGCTTGTTTGCGGTGGGCGATGACGATCAGAATATCTATGCCTTCGCTGGGGCCTCGATCCGCTTTATCCGCCAGTTCGAGGCTGACTATAGCGCGCGACCGGAGTTCCTGATCGAGAACTACCGCTCAACCAGACATATCATCGCCGCCGCCAATGCGATCATTGCGCCAGCTGCTGCTCGCATGAAAGCCCGCCATGACATTGCCATCGATCGAAAGCGCACGACGGCACCGCACGGCGGAGAAATGGCGGCGTTGGATCCTGTAGCCCAGGGGCGGGTCCAAGTGCTGGATTGCCCAAGCGGAGATATGGCGCAGGCCATGGCCGCGATTGATGAACTCGTCCGGCTATCGCAGCTCGTCCCAGATTGGAGTTGGTCGCGTGCGGCGATCATCGGACGCGACTGGCGGCGGCTAATTCCAGTTCGGGCTTATGCGGAAATGCTTGGCATTCCGGTCGAGATGGCAAACGAGAGTCTGCCCAGCATTTGGCGTCTTCGCGAAATGCAACAATTCATCGATGTCCTGCGCCGGGATCCTACGCGACTGCTATCCGTTGGCGAACTGCTCGACGCGCTGAACGCAATACCGTCCAACCGCTGGACGGACCTGATCGGCGAAGGCATTGCTGCATTGGCGAAGGAGCTTGCGAACCAGAGCATGCCCGTGCCGGACCTTGTAGAGTGGTTTGCGGAATGGGCGCGTGATGCCCGCAACGAGCAACGAGGCCTGCTACTTCTGACCGCACATCGTGCCAAAGGCTTGGAGTTCGATGACGTAGTTATCTTGAACGGCGGATGGGACAAGGCATCGCAAGGCGAAGACTTCGACGCGCCGCGCCGCCTGTTCTATGTCGCCATGACACGAGCACGGCGCAGCCTTACCATCATGTCTAGCGGGCACCATCCGTTCATTCCGCGCGGCGCACCGTATGTGCTGCGACGGTCTGCGCCCACCGTCACTAATGCTACCTCGCTGCCGACAACGGTTTATCAGGTTCCGGATCTCAAGAATGTGGATCTCTCTTGGGCGGGACGACTTAAGTCGGAGCATCGATCGCTTGCCGCAATCTCGGTCGCAAAGGTCGGAGATCCGATTCAAATCGTGCGGGACGGCCAATCCTGGATGATCCAAGACACCCGAGGACAAGCTATTGGACGAATGGCTACGAGCTGGTCGCCTCCCGAAGAAATGACCTTCATGCGCGGCGAAATCGGCTCTATCGTGCGCTGGCGCAAGTTGGACAACCAGGAAGAGTTCAGGGCGCGCCTGCACCAAGAAGTCTGGGAGACGATAGTGCCGGATCTCGTATTCGGGGTGCCCAGCGCGAGACGAAACTGATCGAAAGTAAAACCTCCGAAGTCGGCCAATGTGACTTTCTCCTCGGCGGTTGGCGCTGAGACGCGTCATTCAACAGTCGTTACAAAACTCAGCAGCTGGACTCCCGAGATTTCCCAGGAGGATTGCAATATCACTATCTTTCGCTCCCGCATCGGACTTGCTGACCCAACATATTGCTGAGCATGCTCCTTTATCCGGGCGTTCCTGTATTTCGCCCGCCGCGTTTATCTAATTCATGCGCCCAACCGTCTCGCCAGTATGATCATTGCCTCGGTATCACGGGCGCAGTAGGTCTTCAGCGCTATCTCCAACGCACGTCGCCGCTTCATGCCGGTCTCCGGCGCTATGACTTCTAGAAATGCCCCCTGTGCCGCGCCGCCGTCCTTGACCTCCAGCCCGGCATAGTCGAGTTCCGGAGCTATGGTCGGAAGGACGGCCTTGATCGACCAGCTCCCGCGCTGATCGCGGTGATACCAGTTCGCGCGCGCCACCGGCAGCAGATCCACGATGCGGTTCGCGACGGCGCGTAACTCGCTGGACAGATCGGAAAAGGCCTCGGCGAGCTCGACAATTCGGGACCGCTCGAAGGCCGCGTTGTAGCCGACGACCGCGCCTTGCGGCGGGATAGCCGCGAGCAGAGCCTCGGCGCAAGCCCTGCGAGGATCGCTAGCATCGAGCGCCAGGAACTCGTGATGGTCGACACGCCCGTCGGCCTGTTCGACATGGGCCGAGAACTGGAACGGCACCTGCTGATAGGGCCGCGTTCCGACCCAGCGTGGCACGGCAAAATTGATCGTCTCGAAATCGAGCCAGCTGCGCGGATAGGCCCAGTCCGCCATGGCGGCGCGGGCGCCAGCAGCGTCGTGATAGGGCACGCCCGTGGCCGTCGCGTCCCGAACGCGACGATGGAGCACATTGGGCAGCGCTTCTGGAACGATGGCGAGAAGGTTGTCGATGCCCTGGGCAACCCAACGCTTGCCGCCGCCATTGGGCAGGATCGTCACCGGCCATTCCGGACCTTCTGGCAGGGCCGCATGGCAGTGGGTCGCGAATTCGCAGGCGAAGGGCGTCTCGCATTGTGGTCCTGGCTCGACCAGCGGTTCCGGGCCTGCCAGCACCTGGCGCGCGGCTGCGACGACCTCACTGCGCTTCGCGATGATTGGCGCCGCCTGCACCATCATCTCGGTATCGGCGAACAGACCTCGGAAGTCGCCTTCGCGCTTCAGGACGAAACGGTTGTCTAGATGGCGGATCGCGGCGCTCGACACCGGCAACCCCGCCTCGCTGGCAACCCAGAGCTGTGTCGCGAGATCGCCGAGATGATAGTCCTTGGCCGCGGTCGAGCTCTTAACCTCGGCCATGCGCCAACCACCGACGCCGTCCGGTTCCAGGATGTCGATGCGCACGATCACGCCGTCATGCGCGAGGGTCGCTTCGAAGATCGGTTCGTCATGCCTGGCGCTCAGCAGCCTTCGCGTCGTCTGCAGCGCAGCCGTCAGATCGGGCTCGGCCTCGACCATCGTTCCGGTAGGAAGCAGTGCACAGGCCAGCGCGCCGACCTCATGCCCCGTGGCGAAGCGCGCCTCTGCGCCTCCGTCCTGCTCGGCAAGTTCCGGACGGTAAGTGGCGAGCCAAAGCCGCTTCGGGCACTGCTCGAACATGGTGATTTTCGATTTGGAGAGGCCATGTCGGCGCATAGAAAGAGGCCTTGTTGGATGTAAGATCCCGATCGCGCCGCAATGCGCAGATGTTGTGATGTCGATCGATCGTTGGACTGCAAGTCAACGCGTCGACATCGCCAGCACGAGCACGAATACGACCGCGGTGAGCAGGCAGTTGATGCCGACCAAGATCACCAAGCGGTCTAGCTTCCTCTGCAATCGATCAAGCCTGTCGAGCATCTCATCCCAAAGCCGAAAAGCACTTTCCGCCAGGTAATCTGGGCGCTCTGCCTCTATTCTTTGCCAGCCGCCGGCGGAGCGCCATCTGCGGCCGCTATAGAGGATCCCTAAAGAGAATTGCTCCGACGAATCCCAGAATCACCGCCGCGTTGATGCACGCAATGATCGCGAGCCACCGAATCCTCCGAAGGTCTCCGCGCAGTTCGACGAGTGACTGAAGCAGGCCATCCTGTCCGTGCAGTTCACCCTCGTCAGCCATCATCGTCTCCGGTCTCTGGGGAAATCCGGCATGTCGTTAGACGGAAGCTTCTTCGATCGCGTTGGCGCGCGCAAGCTGGGTCAAGCGGGGTCGCAAGCTGTTCACGAGGCTATTTGCAGCGCCGGTAAGCCATTGGATGTCTGCTGCCGTGTCACGCGGCCCATCGCTAATGCTCTTTACGATCAGCTTCGCCTGAAATGGGTCATCGCGCTCCTCTCGGAAAGCTATGTTCAAGCCGGTTTCGGAAAGGATTGCGCCGGATTCGTGGGACAAGGCCGCAAATATGGATGCGCCCTCCGAGTCAGAAAGTTGCATGGAAATACCGATCTCAGCGGGCCCCTTGCCCCAGCGGTATGCGGTCAACCATAGGCCCGCCGGCAGACTGAACCGGATCCAGTTGTTGCCTCCGTGACGCGGCGGTGGCTGATCCGGGTGATCGAGACGCACGCTGTCGATAACAGACTGCCAGAAGGCACGGTTGGCGGCGCGCTGACCGACCTGTTCAGTTCGCGACATTTCACGGAGTTCGGCGCCGATATCCGCCGCCTGCTCAGGAGCAAGCTGGACGGGAGCGCCCACCTGGTCGACCACGAGGCGCTGCTTTACGATCTCGGTCCTCAGTGGCAGCTGCGGCAGCACGACGAGGTTTCCGGCAGCACCTTTCCAGACCTGCAGCTCGACGAGGGAAAGCCTACTGAATGCCGCTAGAGTATCATTGATGTAGGCGCCGATCGCGTGAAGGTCCGAACGGATGCCATCGCCGACGATGATGAGATGAAAGTCACCGAACTCTAGTGACCGGGATACCGCATCGACGAGGGCGGCCTCGTCGAGATCCGCCCCGTGACTGCGCGCATGCTCGTAGAGTGGATTGGCGCTTCGGCCAGGCGCCAGCGCTTTCAGTTTCGCCGTTAGATCCGCATAGCCCAACCCCTTCAGAAGCGCAGCGTATTCGATAATCTGCGCAACGACCTCACGCCGAGCCTGCGGATTCCGCCACAGCTTGCACTCGACCAGCACCAACCGACCAGCGCGAGTGACGCCCAGGCAATCGAGATAGACAGGTCCGCCGGAACGAGACAGCCCGAACTCGCGAGCTATCGGGATCATCGGACCAGCGCCTGGCTCGATCCGATCGAGAGGGATCAGATCCGGGTGTGCGTAGACATTGTCCTGGATCCAGCGTTCGCTAAAGCGGCCATCGGTGCCCAAACTGACTCGCTCAAGCCGAGACGGCGTGCCGTCCGGTCCAACTTCGATAGCACCCACGTGATTCAGCCCCCAGCTCACTGTCTCTTTCAAATGCCCAGCCGATTGGGTCAAGCTGCGTCAGTGGCAACCGCGTAGATTAAACGATGCATGGCTGTGGACGGGGTTTTTACTTCTGTTTCCAGCCGCTTACCTATTGCGGGCAAGTCGACAGGAGTTCTCCGGCGGAGCTTCGGCCCTCGGCCGATATCCCTCATTATTCAAGAGCATCGAGCTCAGGAGCGCGATGCTGCCGACAATAGAATTGATACTTCTGCGGTGCCAGATTCAGGATGGACCTATTCTATGTCCACCGAGCCGTCGGGACTAAAGACCGGCGGAGAGAAGCGGTCGCGCTCGAACATCGCACTTACCGCCGCGCGCAGTGGATCTCCGCCCGTCTTTCTCTCTCCGCCTAGCAAGATCCTCTGGAGCTCGCCGGTGTCGTCCGACGTGTCCCCCATTGGCCAGAGAGCAGCCTGCGCGAGGTTTCGTTTCCTCTGCATGAGGCTCTGCAGCAGACAGTCGAACGAGTGCTCGCGATAGCCGGCATGAATCGCCATCGGAACGTGGATCGTAACGCTCTCCTTCTGCCCGATCCGATGCGTCCGGTCGTTGCATTGCTCCTCGACGGCCGGGTTCCACCAGCGCGACAGATGGATGACATGCGTGGCTGCCGTCAGTGTGAGTCCTGTGCCCGCGGCCTTGGGCCCGAGGACCAAGAGATCGAATCCTCCGTCGGCGTCGAGATGCCTCTGGAAGCGATTCACGATGGCCTGGCGCTGCGGGATCGGCGTATCGCCGTTGATGAGGTCGATACGGCTGAGCTTGAACTCCGAGCGCGCCAGCTCGATGAACCGATACTGCATCTGGCGATGCTCGATGAAAATCAGGGCACGTTCTCGCCGCCGCTCGATATCGCGGAGGATGTCGAAGGTAGCCTGCAGCCGCGCGGATGCGTTGATGAAGTCAGCGTCGTCGCCAGCCGCCTGCAGTGCGGGATGCACCGAAACGCTCCGGATATGATGCAGAGCCTTCAGAGCCGCACCCAGGCCGCCGCCGGCGAGCTTGAGCTTGGCATCCTCATAGTGTGCTTCCTGCGGCGGAGGCATGAGGCGTGGATGGATCCGTCTCTGCTTCGGCTGGAGGTCGCGCGCCACGTCCTGCTTCAGGCGCCGCAGTCCCAGCGGAGGCAGCTTACCTGCCGCTTTGAACACGCGGGCGTGGAGTTCGGCCATCGTGTCCTTGTCAGTCGCCGCGTAGCGTTGCCTGAACTCCTCGAGCGTGCCGAGCATGTCGCCGCCGAGGATATCCATGATCGACCAGAGATCGACGACGTGGTTCTCGATTGGGGTGCCGGTCAGTCCGATGCGGAAATCGGCATTGACCGAGCGCCCCGATTTCGCGCGAAGGCTGGCGTGGTTCTTGAGCGTCTGGATCTCGTCGAAGACCACGGCCGAGAAACGGATGCGCTGCAGCGAATGCTGATAGTTGCAGAGCGTTGTGTAGGTGGTGAGCACCCAGAAGCGGTGCGCGCGCCCCTCAGCAACCGCCTCTTTCAAGAATTCTAGGTCAAGCTTGGCTTCGCCAGTATCAGTGTCGCGCCCAGACACACCGGACTGCTTCCGAGCCTGAGTGCTCCCGCCGTAGAGGCGAACGAGATGTCCAAGTCCAGGCTTGCGCAAGTGGCGCTCGACCTCCTGCTCCCAGTTCTGCAGCAACGATGTCGGCGCCACGACGAGGACTGGACCGCGCGCACCATCCGCTGCCTTTGCCATGTGATCCTTCAGCCAGGCCAGGAAGGCGATGGTCTGGAGGGTCTTGCCTAGGCCTTGCTCGTCGGCGTTCAGAATCCCCGGCAAACCGGCCTTCCAGGCACTGACCTGCCAGTTGAAGCTGTCGACCTGATGGTCCTTGAGCGGTGTTTGGATGGTTGCCGGTGGCTGGTCTCCAATGGCAGCTCGACGTGGCTGCAACTTGGCCTGCCAGCGCAGTTCGTCGGTGTTCTCCAGCGTGTCGAGAACGAACGGCCCCGATTTCCCGGTCTCCGACACATCCTCATCTTGCTCATGCTGGCTTTGCTGTGCCGCGCGGGCGGAACTTGTCTGATCGATCAGGTTCAGCGCTTCTTGCCGTGCCGGCAATGCGACGTCGCCTACGGGGACAGACTGCTCTCCAGACTCCATGGCGCTCGCGACACGCTCGCGCAGCGCGGAGAGGTCTGGACCTGACATCTCGGCGAGATAGCCCGATAGCTTCTGCGCGAAGTTCTCAGGCAGCCATGTCGTGCCGCCGCCGGCGATCTCCTGGGCAGCCTTCTCGAAGACCTTGATGCCGACGACGCGCTCCGAGAACTCCTGCGTCTCGACGAAAGCAGGGCCGGCGACTGCCTCGATCGCCTCCTCCTCGGCCTCGGGGGAGAGTCCCTCCAGGCGGCCCGCCTTCCGGAGATCATCTTCGACTGCCTGCGTGATCCTGGCGCGCGGGTTGCGGACGAAGGCGGCGCGGTCGGCAGCCGGCTCCTTCTGCACACGTGCCATCGTTTCCAGCACCGGCGTCGCGGCACGATCGATGACCAGGAAGCTGCCCGGCGCCAATCGGAAGGCCGGCAGCGCACCCCGCTCCCGCACGCGCCTCTGGAACGTCCGCAGAGCCTCGCCCGACAGCTCGCCGGCTGTCTCGGGAACGCTCGCCCCGTCCTCTGCGAAGCCCGCCTCCCTAATCGACTGTCCTGAGAACGGCACCACCTCGAAGTCGTCGCCAGCTTCGGTCGGCGCAATGGAGAATCGATCCGCCAGGCGGACCTCCAGCCCTGCCAGGAAGTCCGTCATCGAGACCCGCGCCGCTGCATTGGGGTCGGTGACCATGACGCCTGGATCCAGTGCCTGACGGAATTTGGCCAGCGCCTCCCAGTGGCCAACATCTCCCCGACTGCTCTCGAATCCGTCGGCGACGTCGATCGCATCCATTAGCCACACCGGGAGGCGCCGCGCCTTGCCGCGGGGATTGAGGATAGAGCCTTGCCGCTCGACGGGTTGGCGCTTTCCATGATGCTGCCATTCGTAGCGAAGGCGGAAGTTCGGACTGCCGATTATGCCTTCGACATCGGTTTTCAATGTCAGGTCGACTAGCGGCGGCAATCCGAGCATCTCTGCGGTTTGGCCGTCGAGTGAAGCCGCCAGCCGGTGTGACATGCTGATTTCGCCGCCGCTGATCCTGAGTGAGCCCGGCATCTCGTCGGCAAGGGCGCGCAAATCGCCAATCGCCAACAGCAGGTCGCGCTCCCGGGGCGGCAGGTGTTCGAGATCGCGAGGCGAATCCTTGCCGAAGATGCGTCCGAGAAGCCCTGAATGATCTGGGCGCACGGTCAGAGTGACAGCCTCCGGCGTCGACACGAAATCGAAGTTCACGCGCACCTCGTCAAATTCGCTCCAGGACCCAGCCCTGCCAGTAGCCATTGTGGGATTTGGCTTCCGCCCCGGCTGAGAGCCGAATGAGTTCGCAGTCATATTCTGCGCGATACAGCGCCGGCGCCGCGGGCGAATTCCCTCGGAAGATATGGATCTTGTAGCTGTGTGAGCCCTCGACCAGAATCCTATTGCCAATTTTCAGGATCAGCAGCGAGGTGTAGAGCCGAGATCCGCCCGCGGTCTGCAATCCATAGCGCAGGGTCGCTTGCCCGCTACGCGTGCCAGCCTGCCGCCTCGCATAGCGAGCCGCCTCTGCACTGAACGCGACCCAGGCACCGTCGATTCGTCCCTGCTCGTGGAGCGACAGCCAGAACTCCCGTCGCGGCTCCCACATGTGGCTCTCCTCTACCGCCGACACGACATCGAGGAAGAACCGTATATTTTCGCCCGTCAGCCAGCGAAGGACGACCGCCCTGTGATGTTCCGGAACGCCAGCCCAGGCGCCGCTCGCCGAAACGCGAGGATCGCCGTAGCAGCCGACGAGCGCATCGATGATATAGCGCTGATCGTCTGCTGAGGGATCGGTTGAAAGCCAGTGCCCTAGCACGGCCGAGATCGCCTGGGCTGCGCCTGAGAACCGCGGCTCTTGGCGCTCTGGTCGGAGCCACCCAAATAGCCGTTTGAGTTCGGCTCGATCGCGCAAACCAGGTCGGATGGCTTCAACGAACGAGAGATGGGCATGATCCATCAGCCCCGGCGCATGAGGCATGGTAAGCCCCAGCGCCTTCAGCTCGTTCCATGGATCAGCCATCCCCGCCATCAAGCCAGCAATGGCCTCATGCCCGTGCTCGGGGTCGAGCCAGGACGGCAGAGCCTGCTCGAGCTTGGTCCAGCGACCTCCGAGCCGAGAGCGCGCCTCGGAGAGCGCTTGCGCAAGCGCGCGGGTATGAGATGCGCCAGGCTCGTAGCTGCCGATGTAGACGGATGCCATGGCGCCGAGGAAACTGCGTCGGGTCGAGACGCGTAGCTCGTCCAGGTAGAATTGGCGGAGAGCCGCGAGCTCCGCGCGGGACCGCCGCACCGGGTCGAAGAGCGCGCGCGCCGCCCGGGTCACGAACGAGGTCGGCAGATCCTCCCAGTCGTCCTCGACGAGCCGCCTGCGCATTTCCTCGACCAGCCTGTCACGATCGTTCTCTGGAGGCTCTGCGACGACATCCGGCCATCGCTCCAGGACACGACGTGCGCTCGCTCGCAATCGGCTCGGGTCGGCTAATGCCGGCGGATTGAAGAGGACTGACTGATTGAGGAGCGCTGCGAGCTTCATCGCGTGCCCACGGAGTTTACACTGTCGCGTAGGCGGGTTCTGATGCTCTCGATCTCCTCAGAGGATTGCGGCGTATACATGATGATGCGCAGGTCGATCCTGCGATTGGTCGCTCGCCCCTCGGGCGTTCCATTGTCAACGATCGGGCGCATCGCACCATACCCGGCGACGGACATGACGGGCTGGTCCCGCAGATTCCGATGCTGAGTCAGGGCAGGTTCACGCTCCTTCATGACGAAGAAAGTCGTGTTCGCGCGCTCGGTCGAAAGCGTAAAGTTTGCGTTTTCATTGCCGGTGATGTCGGTGTGCCCCTCGATCTGCACCGCTTCAATGATTGCGCCCACATCGTTGCAGCGTGGCTGCCATTGCGCCTGACGACCGAGCGTATAGCAGGGCAGAATCTCGTTCAGTCGTGTCGCAATGCGCCGGACGATCTCGGGCTTGCCTTGAGACAGCCTCGACTGCCCGCTTTCGAAAAGCCCGTCGCCCTTAAACCGCAGAGCATCCATCTGCTCACTCACCACGACTTGTAGATCGGGAAAGTCGAGCTTGAGCTGTGCTTGTAGGCTCTCGAGGACCTTCCGACGGAGGTCCGCGACCTGAGCCATGTAGGCTTCAAGCGGATTCTTCTCCGCCAACCGCCTCTCGAGCTCTGCGATCTTGCGCTCCAGTTCCTCGATGCGCTCACGGCGCTCCTCGGCGATCCGCCGAGCTTGCCTGAGCTCGTCCTCGAGACGAGCCTTTTCCCGCGCGATCGAGTCACGCTGCGCGACGACGGCATCATAGCTCGCCTTGGGCACGGTCTGGCTGCTCGACATTTTCGACGCCGAATAGGCAAGCAGGATCATGATGATGAATAGGAAGCTGACGGTCAGATCCGTCATCGAGACGAAGGCAGATTCTTCCTCGTCCTCGTGCTGACGGCGACGCGAGCTGCCGCGCATCAACGCACCTTCGATTCCGGCCGGAATTGCTCGGCCTGCTCAACAACCTCCCGCAGCGTCGAAAGGGCCGGATTTAGCTCCTCCTGAAGGCGGCTGACATGCCCGAACATGCCCTCGACCGCAGAAGCGACATGACCCGTATAGGCCTCGAAGGCCTTCCCGAGCTTCTCGTCGATGTCGTCCAGGCGGTCGCCTTGACCGCGTAGCTTCTCCAGCATGGTCGAGATGCCCGCCAGCGAGGCTTCAATCGCCTTGGCCTCTCCCCCCAAGATCTGCTGTGCATTGGCGAGCGCCGACGCAGCGCTCTCGGCCGTCGCGCTTGCCGACCGGCTCACAGTATCGGCGACGTTCCGCGTCGACTCCGACAATTGCCGGATCGCGCCTTCGATGCTCGTGGTGCTCGCACGCAACGGTGTTGCAGCCTCAATAAAGGCCTGGGACGCTCCACGGAACTGACCGGCGGCCTGTTCGGTCGCCTCCGCGCCAGCGCGCATGCCGTCCGAGAAGCGCCGCAAGTTCGCCGTGCCTTCGGTCAGGTCCGCCACCACTGCCCCGAGGCTCCCGGAGATCGCATCGAGCGGACCGAGGAGATCCTGCGAAGCCTTGGCCGAAAAAGCTTCGGTCGCCTTTGCAATATCAATCGCGTTTTTGCCGAACGCGTCGAGAATGCCTCGACCGGCCACGTCGATGGCCCCACTGGCCGCTGCCGAGGCCGCGGCCATCTGCTCACTCGCCGCCCCAGAGCCAGCTTTGGTCGCGGCCTCGAGCTCCGCCCGGAAGGCCTCGGCAGCTTGGCGCATCTCTGTGGCCGCAGCACTGATCGCACGGGCCCCTTCACCCGTGTTGTCGCGAATGCCCTGGAGCGTGTCGTTCATGACAGCTAGCAGTTGCTCGGCGCCTTGCGTCAAAGCCCCGCTTGCCGTCTCCGCGGTCGCCCCCATAGCGGCACGTAGGTCGTCGACCGTCTGGGCGAGCCGAGCGACTGCGGTATCCATCTCCGATCCCATGCGACCGGAGCTCTGATCCATGCGAGATGACAGCTCGGCAATGCGCTCCCCCGCGACGACGAGCTTATCGCTCGCCTGTGACAATGCCCGGCCGACGTCATCGGAGAAGCGCGACGACAGGTCCTGAACCATAGCGCCCATGCCCTCAGCGCCGATCTGGCCGACCTGCTGGAGCAACGGCTGCATCTCCTTGCTGATCGCGGCCGAGATGCGATCGGGCAGTTCCTCGCGCAGGGGACGGCCCAGCTCGGCTACGAGCTCCATACCAATCGCCCTGAAGTGATCTTTCTGTTCACGGCTCGCGGCCAATTGCTCCACCGCGAGCTCTTCCAGGCTGATGAAAGTCAGCCGGCGCTCCATCTCGCTGCAGAGCCGGTGGATGGCCTCGTCGACCCTTCCAGTCCCGAGCCGCAGCGCAATCGTGAACAGGATCGAGCAAAGCAGCCCGGTAAGCGACATGATGAACTTGGCTGAGGCGATCGTCAGCAGGCCGTTGATGTCGATATTCAGGTCGGCAGTGTTCGACCCCGCCGGAGCGGCCATCGAGTTCAGGGCCGATATCAGCCCGAGAAAGGTCAGGAACAGACCACCCGTCACAAACAGGCCTGGAACGACACGCCAGAAGCCAGGCGTGAAATGCAGGTCTTCCAGGTTGAAGAACGTCGATGGGCGCACTGCATTTCGGAGAACGACTTGGCCATGCTCTTCATGCGGAACCAGGGTCTCGCGATACTCCTTCCAGGCAGCGACGACCGGCTGGCGCGAACCGATGCCCTCGGATGCGTCGACTGCGTTGTTCAGCGCTAGAATAGAAGCCTCAGATGGCGTTTCGCCGAGCGCCTGGACGAACTCCATCCGCAGCCAGTTCAGCGCGGCGCGTCGACGTTGGACCACGATCCAGAAACGGACGATGCCAGCGATCAGTAAAGCGGTAAGGACCAGCGTGACTATGCCGGGCGCAGACTCATCTCTTAGCAGCCCGGCAACACCAAGAACGACGTTCTTGACGGCCAAGCCGGTATTACGCAGCACTTCCAGCAACCGATCCCCCAACACCTGCAAACCCTGCAACTTGCGAGAGCACGACAGATGCTGATGTGTCGTCAACAGCGAACAGGGCCGACGCTGTTGAGCGCCGATGACGAGCCTCGCCCTGTTGCGCAAAGTCATCAGAGTCAGCGGCTTGGAAGTCGGATTTGACGAAAGAGGAGGATAGGACCCCGGATCATCCGGGGCGCAAAGTGCATCCCCATGCGAGAGCTTGACCCCGTCTAGGACTTCGATTCTGTCGCACCGCAGTTCTGGGAAACAAGATGGGAGGTTCACCGCGACGGGTGCACCGACCAATGATCAGGTCCGCTGTTTCGGAACCTATGATGTCGCTCGGTCCGATCGCATCGCGTGATTGGGCGGCACATCGCTCCGGCACAGTTCTATCGGACGCGGGCAGCTGCCCTGTGGGCAAGCATGCGCGCAGCGACACGCCACGGCTGCTGTCCGAAAATAGCTTTCCGACTCGATGAGGTAAGGCTTCTTGAGCGCGAGGATGATGCACATCCCCGCTTATGCCCAGCTGATACCAATCGTCGCCGAATAGATCGTGCGCAGCTGTTCTAGCTGAGGTCCTCCCGCGCGCAGTTCGCTGCCCGAAAGTTTACATGAACAGCAAAAACACCGATTCGAGCGAAATCCGTCAACATAAGGGAAACTTTTGTCAACTTTCCGCTCAGTTCCGGCTCTCCGAGACGGCATTGCGGCAACATCAAAGCGTCTCGACGTTGACGAGAAATACCTATTCCGGCGCCTAACGTTGTCGTTTTGCGCCATGATGTAAACGTTCGTTTACATCAATGGAAACGTCCGCACCCGCAGATCGACTTGTTCTGAACGCGACGTCGGGGACCACAGCAAGCTGGTTGCTCAGATCGATGCAGCTGCTCACCCTCTCCGAAAGTCATCCAGAAACTCGGATGCGGGCTCGACGCCGGTCACAAGTAGATGATCCCGGGCGCGGGTGCAGGCGACGTAGAGCAGGTGTCGTTCGGTGTTGTAGACCTCTTCGAGATCGGCATCGTCAGCGACACTCTCGATCCGCTCTTGCAGGGGTATGATCTCATCGTCGCACGCCATGACGACCACTGACCGGAATTCCAGCCCCTTAGCGAAATGCATAGTCGTGATCGCGATGGAGCCATCCTGGACCTCGACTTTGTCGTTCAGCTCCACGGAGGAGGAACCGGCTAGCTTGACTGCCGCCCTTGCTCGCTTGATCTCGTCTTCCGACCTGACCACGACGCCGATTTCGTGGGGCTTGCAGCCGTCGGCAAGGCGCTTCGAGATCCAGGCCGAGACCACCCCGGCCTCATCCTCCCGATCGCCGGAGATCACCACGTCAGGAGGCGGTCCGTCGAACATCGACACCGTGCCGCGGCGGCCTTCCGTATTGCCATCGACATCCGAGATCGTTCCGGGCAGGAGCCTGTCAGCCTGCGAGCGGATCTGATGCGACGTGCGGTAGTTGATCCGTAGCGTGAACGACCGCCCGCGCACGTCGAGCCCCAGAGCCTTCCACGAGAATGGCTGTTGGAAGATCCGCTGACCCAGGTCCCCGGCGAAGAACAGGCCATCCGGCCGCTCGCCCGTCAGAGCTGCCAGGAAGCGCGCTTCTGCTACACCCAGATCCTGCGCCTCGTCGACGACTGCATGATCGAACGGACGGGCCTTACCGTTCGCCAAGTGCTCCGCGAGCCGGCCGAAGATATCTGCCCAGGTGACGAGCTTGCGCTCGGCCATGGCCGCACGCGCCCGCTCGAAGATGGTCCAGAGCGCCTCGCGCTGCCTGCCGCCGATTCGGGTTTTACGCCCCAACCGCGAGACGTCGCGATAGGCCTCCCAGCTCTTCAGCTGCCAGGCATCCACGACGTCGCGCCATTCGCCGAACAGGAAATGCGCCGAGAACTTCTGCTCTGGAACATCGGCGGCCGCCTTTGCCAGGAGGCTGCGGACGACCGATGCCGAGGCGATCTGCGGCTGACCAAACCATTCGGAGTAAAGCTCATAGCCGAGCGCCGTGAGCGCTTTGACGGCGATGCGCGCTCCCAGCGCATCGTCTGAAGGCACCAGATTCGTCAACTTGGCCCGCAATGCGTTAGCGAGTGGCTTCGAGAACGTCGTCAGAAGCACGCGGCTTTCTGGGTGGGCGCGCGCCAGATGGACGGCCCGGTGGAGCGCCACAATCGTCTTGCCGGTTCCGGCCGAGCCGGAGACTCTCGCGGGACCGGTGAAGGCGCGCTCGACCAGTGCGCCCTGTGCCGGGTGCAGGAACACCGCCCATTTATCCCATGGATAATCGAGAGCCAGCCGGAGCTCCTCGGCATTGGTGAGCACACGAAAGCGGCGCTGAGCGTCTGGATGCGCAAAAGGATCGGCTTCTGCCGGGACCGGCTCGGGCGGCTCGAGGCTCTCGCCGACTGCGAGCTTCAGTAGGGCTTCCTGCGCCTCCTGAGGCAAATGCTTGATGATGTCGAAGAGCGTGTCCTCGGTGGCCCGGCGAACGTCGTCTACCCACTCCTCCGGCACACCAAAGGCCATCAGCTCGTATTTGCGGAGATTGTCGAAGAGGGCGACAGCCTTCGTCGACGGCGGCGCGACTTCCGGCTGCACGCCACCCTCCGCGGGACGAGCGGCCCGGATCTCCTCGACCCGCTCGCGGATCTCGACCAATTGCATCGCGCCGGTCGTCGGGTGACGTTCGATCTTGCGGCGTTCGGCCCATGTATAGGCCGCGTCGTGGTGATCCACATAGCAGAGCAGGATCCCGCTCTGCGCGCGATGCACGATGATACGGATGTCCGCGTTGACCCGCAGCGACCAGAAGTTTGGGTCCTTTGCGCGATCCAGCTTGTGAAAGGACAGGCCAGGCGCTGCAGGGTTCATCTGCAGGTCGAAAGCGGTCGTCTTGACCGCCTTCTGCTCCTGCGCGGTCAGTCGCCCCAGACTATCCGTAAAGGTGTCGGCGATGCGGAATTCCATGTTGTCAGCGCCGACGCAATGACAGCAGGGGGCCGAACATCGACGCGATCAGCTTCCGCAGCTTCTCGCGCTTCTTGACGTTGACGCTCGGCTTGGCTGTTTTCTCAACAGATTGGGAAGCTGTTCCGCTCTGGCTCGTAACCTGACTTTCTGATCTGGAATTGAAGCCGACAATTGTGCCAACCAGGTCCTTGTCTTTCGCCTTTTTCTTTTTCCGCTTCGGCCGAAAGCCCTGGAGTTGGCGAGACGCCTCGATGATTTCGAGACGCGATGGTTTGCGCTCCGCAGCCGGCTGCGGTCGGGAATGTCTCTGGCTGAGAGCTGGGGCGGCCGGCGGCGGCGCCCTATGCGTCGGCGATGCCGGTTGCCCGGCCAAGGCCGCAGCAGCTATCCGGCGTCCTTCCTCGGACCTCGGATCGATACGCCGACCGCTACCGGGAGCGAGCCGTCGCACCGTGACTTTCTGACTGCCTGACGAGGTGCTGGCGACATCGAATACGCGGCTGGTGCTGCGACCGATCCCATCCGACACCGAGCCGTCAGTTACGCTTTCATGGCCGTTCTCCAGAATACGCCGCTGACTGTTGGCGCTCTGATGATTGATCCGGCGGCCCATCGCATCCCCCCGAGGAAATCTAGTTCACCGCAAACACCTTCATCACCTCGTCTCCGAGGTGGTTGATGACTTTGACCGCGATGCGCCCGCTCTTCGGCTTCGGAAAGGGGCGCGAGATGTCGGAGTTCAGGCTCTCCCAGGCCTCCTGGTCGATCTCGGCCTTCAGCGTCGTCTTGAGCGCCTTGTAGGGGTCGTTCGCGCCGAGGAAGTAGGCGTGGCGCACGAAGAAGCTCTCTTCGTTGTAATCGGTGTCGAGCATCCAGAGCGCGATGCCGTCGGTGCCCTCGGAGATGACCTCACCGGTTTGCGGCTTGAAGACGTCGACACCGAAGACCTTCACCTGCTTCATGCCTTCGGCCGCATCTAGGATCTTGATGTCGGGCTCGCCGAAGATCACGAAGAGGTTGCCCGCGCCGGTAGCCTTGAGGTCGCCGCCCATGTGCAGATCTGGATTCATGCGGGCCTTCAGCACCGGCACGCGGCCGAGCTTGTCGAACTCGGCAGAATGGGCGTCGTAGTTGAAGGCGCAGGCGATCAGCACATCGAAGCCGGCATCACCTGCTTCGCGTGCCGCTGCGACGAGATCGGGCCGGGAGACTGTGCCAAATTCTGGGCCGATGAAGATGCCGGCGCGCTTCTGCTTCTCACCCTCGGTGTAGGTGCCCTCGGCGCAGATGAACTCGCCCGGCCAGCCGGTCAGACTAGAGAAGCTGATGCGATCCTCCTTGTGCGCCTGCTGCACGCCGGCGGTCTTGAGGTTCTCGAGGATCATATGCGCGAAGTCGTGGATACTCCCGTCGCGCTCAGCAGCCTTGCGCTTGCCCTCGGCGGCTTCGAGCACGTCGATCAGCTCATCATCCCAGTCGACGGCGAGTGTGCGATGTGGCGACAGGCTCTCGACCGTGAAGGGGCCAGCGACACGGACCTTGGTGTTGTCGGTATACGGCTTGTCGAAGAGATATTCGAATTCGGTATTGGCGGCGATCGACGCGTCAATTTCCTTCTGTCGCTCACTGCGAGCGCGCCACCAATCGGCATGAGCCTTCTCTGCGGCCTCCGGCCAGCCGGGCGCGGCGTCGCGCGGAATCTCCCATTCCTCCCAGGCAATCCCCAAAACGTCGTTCAGGCGACGCCTCGCTGGCTCCAGATGCGACTGCCATTTCTCCCAGATCACCTCGATTGAGGCATTCCTGGAGATATCACTCAACATAATGTGCGGCACACGTTCGTAAACGAAGCCGTGACGGATATCGCCGCGGGTCTCCGCCGTCTTCGGTGCGGTTTGTGATAATTCACCTTCTCGACGCTGACCTTCAGGGCTGTCAGCCAACAAATAATACTCATAGCGCGCGCCCATCAGACGCGAACGCGCCAACGCGATAGCGACACGGCTTGTGTCAATAGTAATCCAGCGCCTTCCCCATTGCTCAGCCACCACAGCGGAAGTTCCAGACCCACATGTCGGATCGAGCACCAAGTCCCCGGGATCAGTTGTCATCAGCAAGCAGCGCTCCACTACAGAAACGCTTGTCTGGACCACGTAAATTAGCCCGGTTCCGATCTGCATCGATTCCCAGCGGTCTGTAATAGGCAGAACCGAAAAATCATCCAGATAACGCTTGTAGCGAACTGTGCTCTTACCAGCTGCAACCCGTCCAGCCTTTGCAAGATTTGCGAGCCCTTTGAGGTTAGTCTTCCAATGGCTGCCTTGAGTTGGGCGAAAAGATCGTCCCTCAAAAAAGAAAACTTGCTCGCCAGAGGATTGACCTGAGCTAATTAGACTAGTATGCCGAAAAATTCGGCCCTCAGGTATCTCTGCTGTCCTTAAAAGTTCATCTCGAGTAAGTCGACGCTCTGAGCCATCCGCCAACTCGATTTGATCGTATCTGTCCGAAGATACATCGCCAGCAATGCGGGCATTATAAAGCTGTCTATATTTTACATTCGAGCGATTACGCGCATACCAAATAATAAAATCGACCGTCGTCGCCAATAAATTTCCGGCCTGACTACCTGTTTTCTGCACCTGAATCAGTGAGCAGAAGTTGTCCTCTCCAAAGACTTCATCCATCAACGCGCGGACGCGATGCACGTTCTCATCGCCGATCTGTATGAAGATGCTGCCGTTCTCATGCAGCAGGTCGCGCGCGACTGTTAGCCGGTCGCGCAAGTAAGTGAGGTAGGAGTGGATACCATCCTTCCAGGTGTCGCGGAAGGCGCGAACCTGTTCGGGCTCGCGGGTGAGATGATCCTTGGCGCCGTCCTTCACGTCCCGTGAGGTGGTGCTCCATTGGAAATTGCTGTTGAACCTGATGCCGTAGGGCGGGTCGAAATAGATGCATTGCACCTTGCCGCGCAGGCCCTCGCGCTCGGCCAGGCTCGCCATCACAGACAGGCTGTCGCCCGAGATCATGCGGTTCGACCAGTGTTGGTCGTGGCTGTAGAATTCTGTCGCAGCCTCCTTGTCCTTCAGCCCGTTGAAATCGGCGAAGAGATCCGGCGCCGAGGGCTCAGCCTCCTCGCGGCGCGCCTGCGACTCGCGTTTCAGTTCGTCGATGATCGCCTTGGGGTGGACCTTCTCCTGGATGTAGAGCGGCGGTGCCTGCACGATGAGGTCCGACCAGTCCTGCTCGTCCTTGCCACGCCAGACCAGTTGCGGATCGAGATCGCGGTTGCGGCGCTCATAGGCGAGCTGGACCGGCGCCTTTTCATCGGCGCGCATCACGCTTTCATATTCGGCCGTCGGGATATTCCGACGCGTCGCGCCGTCATGCTTGAGCGCTTCGACCGAGAGCGGGTTCTTGGCCATCAGGCGGCCTCTGCTTGTGCATCGGGCAAATCGAAGCCCTCATCGTCCTGGGGAACGTCTTCGCCTTCCTCAGGCTCGTCGTTGATGGCTGCGGCCTGTGCGAGCGCAATCGGGTGTCCGGTCGCCTTGGCGATGATCGAGAGCAGCTTCGCCTCTCGATCGGCCATGAACCCGTCGAAGTCGTCGGCGCGCAGGAGCGCGGGATCCATCGCATGGCTCGCGAGGTATCCATTGAGCGCCGCTTCATCGATGGCAGGCGCATCCTTGCCGCCTTTCTCGAGGCGGCCGAGATAATCTGACGGCGCAACCCCGCCAAGAATCCGATTGGTCTTGTAACTGAGCGGCGTCTTGTTGATGACCGTATCGAAGACCTTCGCCTCGATCTTCCTCTTTCGGCACCAGTCCTGCGGGAATATGTGGTGGATATCAACATACTCGTCGAAGAACACCGCCTGGCCGAATGGCTGCCCCGATCTGAAGTCGATCGCCCCCTCCGCCATCAGCAGCGCGTGGATTCCCTTGTAAGCGGCTGACAGCCTGGTGCGCAGGGTGCGTAGCCGCTCGGCGCGGAAGCGGCCTTCGGTCACCGTGCTTGGTTCGGGGCCACCATCGAGCCAGGAGGGCACTTCGAGCACATCCTTCGCGAAACGGGACTCGATCGCGGCACCATAGAGTTCGCCGAATATCCCGCACCAGAACCAGCGCGCGAGCTTGTCGCGCACCGCGGCGTGGTCGAATTTCGGCCCGATCATCGCAAGGATCGCCGCGAACGGGACCAGTTGCCCCTGATAGGGCAGATCGATGACGCGATGAACGTGGTTCTGACGCAGGAACTTAGCGGCAGTCTTGAAGCCTTCTTCGACCGCGGAGCGGTGCTTCAGATAGGCCTCTAGCGGCAAATCGAGCAGCGACTGCCGGGTCGCGCGGACGGCGGACAACTCCGTATCCTTGCGGCCCTCGGCGATCTCACCGGCTCGCTTTTCGACGCCATGGAGTAGAGCAATCGCTTGCAGCACGTCCGTGGCAGCGACTTTTTCGAGGACGCCGAACTTCTGCGCAGCGGAGCGCCCGTAGAGCTGGAGGCGGGTCTGGAGACCGGGCTGCCCATCAGCGCCCAGCCAGTCATCTCGCAAGCGGTGGCCCTTGGCCGCATACATGGCAGTGACGAGCTCGAAGGCGTCCAGTGGCTTGCCGCCGGTGTTTACCTTCTCGAAGACCAGGCAGACAGCTTCATGCGAGGTTTCGGGGCCGAGCGCGATCACCGGCAGCTGGTAGGATTTGAAGTTCTGCAGAACGTGCTCGCTGAAAGTTTTGAACAGTTCTGTTTTCTGCAAATCACCTTTCTGCGTCCAATAGGTCCAGAACCCCATCATCCAACTCATGGAGTCGAAGACCTGATTCAGAGGGAACATAAGGTTTTCGTATTCTAGTTCTGGTGTCGAAAGGTCGAGTTCGATCTTCCGGTCAAAATCTGACTTGATCATCCGATCTTCAGGCACCGACACGATCGCTGCCTCACGATCCTCTGACGAGTTCAGCGACTTTCGAATATCGATGTAGAACCAGCGCTTTACTAGCTTGAGGCGCGGCGTGACCGTTTGCACGACCTCACGTCGAAGGCAGGTCTGATAAAGCGATGTCATGCGCTGCTGCCCGTCGAGCAGGAGCTGGTCGGGCGTTATATTGAGCGTGGCCAAATCTGTGCCCTGGATCGGCCGGCGAGCGAATTTGTCACCGGCGCCCGGCTTCACCTCGAGCGTCATTAGAGCGCCGACCGGAAACGCCTGCGAAATCGATGCGATGAGGCTCTTGATACGCTCTTCGTCCCAAACCCAGCTGCGTTGAAAATCCGGGAGCTGGATCTTCCCGCTTCCACACTGCCGAAGCAGCTCGTCCAGGCTGATTGGATTCGTCTTGAATGCGGCCTGCGTGCCCAAAATTACACCTCTTGGTCTACAGCGCCTGCGACGCCTTTGCGGCGCAGCGAAATTTCATAGCGATACGGCCCGAGCTCGTGGACAGCGACACGGTCACCGGCGGCTGCGCCAGAACGCTCGAAAAAGCTCCGGGTCCAGGATCGATCGCGAAAGAACCTATGCGTCGGGCAGATGTCCGTAGCCGTCACGAAACGCGCATCATCAGTCTCGAGCCTGGCGAGAACCGCGTTCGCCCGATCCCGCCCGCCGATGAGCTCCTTGGGAAAACGATCCAGCAAGCTGCGGAGATAGAAGTGATTGTCTTTTAGATTGCCAGCCGTGATCTCGATCTCACCGAGAAGGATCCCGGCACTCGACGATGACGGAGTGGCAGGCGTGGCTGGCGTTGTGGGCAACCGCGACGACACCGCAAAGGCGACCGCGGCCTGCCCAGGAACTGGCGCCGCTTCCGCAAATTTTGCAGAAGGCTGGACCGTGGCGGCGGCGCCGCCATGCAGCTGAGCAGCGATGGCCTCGGAGGTTTCGAGCTCGAGCGTGAACAGTGTGATCGCACCGTTCGGGTGACGGTAACGCACGGGGGCTGGCAGGACCTGGACATCCGCCAGGATCCACGGCGTCGTCCATTTCTCGACCTCTCCGGAGCGGATCATCGTTTCGGGGATGCGGTGCCGGTCGAACGTCTGGATCATCTCGTCGGGCGACAGCGGGCGTCCAACATCGGCGAGGCGTGCGACGCCGGAAATCTCGCCACTGCCTTTGCGGATCAACCCGAACCAGCCTCGCCAGGACGGCGACGTGGAGCGCATCTCCCAGGTCTTCTGGCCCGACAGGATTAGATCGATCCAAGGCTCGCGAATGACGAGTCCTCTAGCCACGTCGATCATGCCGCCTCCTGCGACGCCAACGTCTGAATGAGTTTGCCGAACTCTGCCTCAATCTCGTAGACGGCCGTAAACTCGGCAAAGGCCCAGCGGCCAAACTTTCCGAGATTGTTGACGCCCGGCACCCAGTAGGCGCGCATAGTGTTGGCCTTCTCCTTGGCGTCCTCGCCACGATAGCCCTTGATCTCGACGATGAGGTTCAACGGCTCGGCTTGCCCATCATCGACGCGCACGATGAAGTCGGGCAGGTATTTTCGAGGTGTAGAGCCCATCAGATAGGGCACTTCCAGGCCGAGGTTCTGGTTCTTGACGTAGGCGAGGACCTTGGGGTGCGCTTCAGCCACACGGCAGAATTCCGCCTCCCAGTCGCTGTCGCAAATCACCCAGTTGACGTGGCACCGTCGGGCATCGGTCTGCCAGCGAGTCTCCTTGGACGTCGTGAAGTTCACGAATGCCGTCGAACCAGTCGGGTTGTAGGCGTCCAGGATAGCCTTGACGGGCCGCTCGCCTGCCAGCGTCTCGCTGATCGCGGCCTTGATACGCTCGGCTGCCATATCGGCGATCTCCTTATAGATCACTTGAGCCGGATAAGTGCCGCCGGAGCACTGTAAGCAACCGCCTTCGAGCCATTGCCGCGTGATGCGCTTCAGTTGGCCGAACAGGTGGAGCTTGGGCTCCTCGCCGGGATCCCGATACTTGTTGTAGAGCAGGTGCTTGGCGAGGTGGAACAGGATCGTCGAGGAACGCATGTCCTCGAGATGCGCGACCGTCAGGTCGACGCCCTCGCCAATGATGCCTTGGTTCTTTGTCACCGAGGGACCGACGAGCTCCGGTGTCAGGTTCAACACGTGATCCGGGCCAAAGGTCGCCTCCAGGCGCTCATCCGGGAGTTCGACACGGTAGCCCTCGACACGCGGAAACACGATCTCCAGCGCATCCCGATCCGGCTTCACAGCGTGGACGCGAACAGTCTCTCTCGGTTTTGCCGGCGGAGAGATGACGGGCTTGGCAGCGAAATCAAACGGAATGCCGAGAATGTCGGCATACTCGACGTTGAACAGGCCTTGCTCGTTCAGGTCGTAAGACTGGCGGCGAAGCCCGCGGCCCACGACCTGCTCGCACAGCAGTTGGGTGCCAAAGGCGCGCACACCGAGAATATGGGTGACGGTATTCGCATCCCAGCCCTCGGTCAGCATCGAGACCGAGACCACGCAGCGGATCTGCTCGCCGAGCCTGCCCTTCTTGCCGACCGTGTTCATCACCTCGCGCAGCAGGGTCGCTTCGTCGACCTCCCCGCCGGTCAGGATGTCGTTCGCGTCCCGCCCGCCGCGTTCGATGATGTCTCGCTTGAAGCGTTCGATCTCGTCGGCCGCCAGCTCGCGGAAGTCCTTGTCGAGCGCTTCGCCAGATTCGAGCTGTGCGCTGTCGATCAGGATAGTGTTCGGGCGGCCGATGCGGTTGCCATAGCCGTCGTAATTGCGGAACAGCTCGAGGCGACCGTTCTCCAGCGTCGTGGTGCCGTCGTCGTTTTCGCGGTGGAAGCCGGAAACGTATTTATAGATCAGCTCCGACGTCGCGGTGTTATTGCAGACGACGATGAAGACCGGCGGAACGCCAATGCCCTCATTCTCCCAGAGCTCATAGGTCTTGGCGTAGTGACCGTAGAGAGCATGCAGTGCCGTCTCTAACTCCGCGGGAAGGTTCAAGGGGTCGAGTGATCGTCCAGAAGCGCCGCGCCCCTTCTTCGGCATCTTCTTGCCGATATGGTCCCACAGGTTGCGGAATTTCGGCGTGTCGCCTCCAGGAACATTGTCTGCCACAGGGACGCGCGGCAATTTTACGATGCCACATTCGATCGCGTCCATCAGCGAGAAGTCGCTCATGGTCCAGGGGAAGAGTGTGCCCTCGACATATCCGGATCCGCGCAGGAAGAACGGGGTCGCCGAAAGGTCGTATACGAGCGCCAGCCCTAGCTTGCGCTTCATCGCTTCCAGGCCGGAGATCCAGAGACGGGCTGCCTCGTTGTTCTCCTTGGCTTCGTCCTTGTCCTCGCCCTTCAGATCGGCTTCGGTTTCGCCAGCTGCGTCTCTGACCCGTTCACGATAGCAATGGTGCGCCTCGTCATTGAGCACCACGATGTTCTTCATGCCCATGAGCTCGGGCATGACGCGCTGAAGCATCTGCCCCTCGGATTCGAGGGTCTGCAGCTTCTCTCCGCGCCAGCCCTCGAGTGCCGTGCGGGTTCCCTTCGATATCTCCAACCGCTCCCGCAGCTTGAAGGCGTGATAGTTCGTGATCACGATCTTGGCGCGGTCGATGTCCGCCAGCATGTCAGGCGGAACGATCTCGCGGTGCCGGTAGTAGCTCTCCGGGTCGTTCGGCTGCAGGACACGCAGCCTGTCTTTGATTGTGATACCCGGAGCGACGATGAGGAAGCCGCGCGAGAACTGCTTGCTATTCGGATGCCGGACGGCGTTGACCGTCTGCCAGGCGATCAGCATCGACATGACTGTCGTCTTGCCGGCGCCGGTTGCTAGCTTCAGCGCCAGGCGCATCAGCTCAGGGTTAGCCTGGTCGTTGGCACCCTTAAGGTGAGCCCAGAATTTCGCGGTCCGGGCACCAAGCTTCGGCGCAACCTCGGTCAGCCAGATGGCAGTCTCAACGGCCTCAACCTGGCAGAAGAACGGCCTGACGCTCTGAAACTTGTGACTGCGCCAGTGCTGCAGAAGCCGAGCTGTCTCGGGCGTGACGAGCCACTGGTCAGGATTCGGCAGGTTCCGCCACATTTCAACGTAGGTGCGAACCTCGTTAATGATCGGCGTCGGGTTGTATTCCTGGTCTTCCGTCGACAGCTCGTCCTCGGCGCCAAGGACAAACGATGACTGCTTACCGCTCTGCCGGCGCTTCTTCGGCTTCGGGACGGGCGTGATCAGATCCGAGCGCCGGCGCGTTTCAATAATCCGATTGGTCGGTTGACCGTCGGCATCGAGTTCCCAATGCCGCGCTGGGAACTCATAGGGCGAGTTGAGGATCGGCCTCTCAAAGAACTGATCGGTCACTGGCGCCAACCGAGAAGCGTGTCATTCGGGCCTGCGGACCGCGAAGATGCCGCGCTAGCCGCTGTGGTCTCGAACCGCATTCGACAACTTAAGCCTCGGGCCGGTTGTCCATTTTTCTGCTGTGTCGGTCGCATTGATTCCCCCGCGCTCAAGCTAGATGGGCCGACCGTTGCCGCACAAGCCGGGGTTCCGGGATCTGACTGATCAAATGGTCGGAGGGCAACGTGCGATCGTTGACGGAACTCAGTCCGGAAAATTCAGCACCGCGAGAGCGTGGTCGCTATAACGCGATCCGAATCGCATTCGCTGCGATGCCGGCATGCTCACTCTTCAATCGACGGCTACCTCCAGGTGTTCTCAGTTCCCCTTCGTGCGATCAAGTCGCGCAGCAATCTCGGTCAACTCGACTATGTTCGCGTGCCCGTAGCGAAGACTCAACGACGCCTCACCGGGCGAGTCATGCTAAAGCCGGATATTGAGCTGGGTGACTTCTCTTGCCGCGCGGTCATCGATTTCATCGTCGTCGAGATCCGGCTGGGACGCCGCTCACACCACCAATCGCTTCGTCGCATCGCCGGTCCGCTCCTGACTGGCAATTGCTATGTTGAACCAGTCGAAGGTGAGGCGAATGGCGTATCTGATCGCTTCACCATCCGCGTGCAGGAGCCCGACGTCGGCGAGGTTCTAACCCTGTGCGACAGCTTCGAGGCAAAGTTCGGCTTCAAGGAGCCGCCTCGCGTCGACGAGATCGAATTCAGCGTCGACTTCACGCCGAAGGTTCCGGATAGCGGTAAGCGGGCGAAGCTGTTCATGATGCTAACGCAACACTTCTTCCCGACACGGGATGTCCTCAGCGTCGTTCTCGATCGACCGCGATTCACCTTTGCTAGGGGACGGAGAAGCACCATCGAGGTGATCAAGCGGGATAGGCATTTTCCCAAGACCGATGATCACCACCGAATATCTGAGCAGTCTGGCCGGAGCCCTTTCGTCGATGCCTGCTACTACGTTGGTGCCCGGAAGTCTGACAGCGCCTGGCGGATCATGGACAAGGTGGTGGATCGTCAGGATCCAGCCAGTGGCAGTCGAATGGACCTGGATGAGAAGCAGAAGCGCGTCCGGATAGAGGTTACACTGCAAAGACCTGCTGCCTTGGCAATCGGCATCGATACTCTCGCCGACTTACCAGGCCTGCGTTTCCCCACGCTGCAAGGCGGCTTTTTTCGCTTCGCGCTTCCGACGTTCGCTGACACCGCCAAGTGGCCAGCCACCAAATTTTCAGCAGTTCGAGCCTGGCTCGAGCGCAATCGGATCCAAAAGTTCCTCGTCACCGGAGTGATTGGCCTGCAGGCGATGGACGAAGCCTTGGAGCGCCAGCATAAGTCGTTGAGGATGTCCGCGCGGGCTGACTTCCGTCAGAGAGGGCTCTTCTTCAAACCGCTGCCGCGCGTCGGTGCCGGGCCATCCAGGTCCTTCGTCGCCTACGACGAGCTGAACACGCGCGTCGCCACCGCTTTGACCAAGCTTGGCGATCGTGTTCACGCGGAATGCTCTGCAGCGCGCGCCCGCTCCTGATCAGGCATTGGTGACCTGGTGGAGAGATGAAGAAGGATCAAGAGGTGATGAAGGGGACGCAGAGGGACATGGTCGGATAGAAGCGTCTATATACGCAGTTATTAGACCGAGACTGGCGATCCCCGAGCTTCCGGCCTGAAAGGCCGAGTTTCGATGCCCAAGCCGCGAGTTGATGGCTCCGGTCCGGTAGGAAATTGTTGTGTGTCCGTCTCTCTGTAACGGGATCCGCCGACGCAGCCGTTCCCCATCGGCGATCCGCGTGGCACCCACGCCAAGCCCGGCCACGATTTCCAACGCACTTTCATTGAGATCATCGGCGCTGCCGGTCCGGCGGGATAGTTGTCGCGAGGTCGGTCAGAGGATCGGCGAGAAGGGCAAAGGGCGGCGATGCAAAAAAGTCGGACGAAGCCTCTTGCAAATGTGATCGTGAACTCTATATTCACAATCACAAAAGGAGGCAGCTATGGCTAAGTCGGCTCTTGAACGAAAGCGCGAACAGGTTGCTCGAGATCGGGAGCGCCTGTCTCTGATGCCGGACAGCACGTATCCGTTCTTGCGCGAGCCCTTTTATCAGTGGCTTGAGCGCACCGGCGGTGGAGGCGAATGGGAAACTGCCATGTGGCATTTCGATGCCTCTGGGATCGCACGCCCTGAGTTTAACGACGATGGCGGGCCGCATTCGATTGACGGCGACATCGAAGAGCTGAAGACCTCCGACTACGACCCTTACGCCGGCTACGAGCGCTCAATCGGCAAGATGGAGCATCTGATCGACAACATGCTCGCGTCGGCGCTTTTGCTCGCTCACATCGTCAATGACTACAAGTCGCGGGAATTGCGCACTCGCATCACTGAGGTTGAGCAGTCCGACCTTTCGGATCCCGAGACCAGGCGCAGCGCGCTGGCCGACATCGTGCGGCTTCAGAAGATGCTGGACCAGCTTTCTAAGCAGGTCCGTAGAACCCTTCCCGAGTGGAAGGTGAAGGGCGTTTGAGCCCAGCGAAGCAGGCCCTGCCGGAGTGTGTCCAGCACGCCGGCAGGGAATTGAAAGGCAGACAGCAATCCACTTTTCAACAGCCCGAAGGCCAAGGAGATAGTAGCACATGGCTACGAAGAGCACCAAGCCGGTCACATCGAAGGATCTGTCGAACTCAGCGAAGGTTCTTGGCGATATCGTCAAGAGCATCAACGGCCGGACCAAGGACCACTATATTGAAACGGGCCGTGATCTTATCCGTGCCAGCGATATTTTGGAGCACGGCAAGCTCGGCCCGTGGCTGAAGGAGAACTTCGGCTGGTCGCCCTCGACGGCACGAAACTACATCAATGCGGCCAAGCTGGTCGCCGAAAACGCAAAAATTGCGAATTTGCAGCCTTCGGCCGTGATGGCATTAGCCGCCCCGAGCGTGCCGGAAGCGCTGAAGGCCGAAATTCTCGCCGACGTTGACACCGGCAAGAAGCCAACCGTCGCAGAGATCAAGGCAAAGATTAAGGCGGCCAAGGCCCCGAAGCCCGCCAAGGCACCTGCGCCTGCCCCTGTTTCCGTTGCAGAACGGAAGTCTTCGTATCAGAGCCTGGTCGATCTCCTGAAGGAAGTCGGTGTGGAAGTCGCCCGGGATGCGATCAAGGAGGCGTTCGTCGGAACGAAGAACTACAAGCCGGGGACACGCCCCGCGCCGAGCGCGGAAGGGAAGGTGGTAGTGCGCGACACCGCGCCCAGCTCGAGCCTCGCGCCCGACGATGAAGAGCTCACGGACCTGGACCTCTCGAACGTCGCTATGAAGGAGGCCGCGTGATGGCTCTGAACCCCGCCCTTCGCGCACTGATCGCGGCTGCTGCCGCCAAGTATCCCGCCGACAGCGCAGCTACCGATGGCGTGGAACTTCCGGTGCCTCATCTTGTCGCCTGCCTCGCTGAGCTGGGGCTGCATAAGGCGACAAAGAAGGAACTGATCTGCGTCGTGCAGACGGCTCTGGCTCGCGAGGCCGCTGAACTGCGCGCTGCCTGAGGCCCCGGGGCGATTCACGACATGAGGTCCGCCGGTCAAGATCGGCGGGCCTCAACGCAAGCATCGCTGCCTGGTGAGTGTCGTCACCATCGGTTCAGGGCCGGTCTTGTCAGTGTAGCGGAAAGTCAGCGAATTGCCTTTGCCCTTCGTAATCGTCGCCTGGCCTTGGTTTGGCCCAGCGACGCCAAAAGTTGCCTTGGCGCCCGAAACACGCCCGCCGCTCAGCCCCTGCGGACGGCCCTGGAAATAGTAGGAAGTCACTTGATTGTTCGAAACGGTCACACTCAGCGCCGATCCACGCGGCGTGGCCTCGGTCCATGTGCCGTCGAGCGCTTGCGCCCAAGCAGGTGACGCGGCCATGGCGACGGCCGCAGCAAGTATCAGTTGTCTCATATCAGTCCCATGATGTCTCGAGTCAGCGCGCTCGCGGTTGCAACCGCGCAGCGCCGAACGGAGCAGCAAGTTTCGTGCTGATTGGCGAGCTCAGGGCAATCTATGACACAAGGCCGGCCGGTGCAGATCGGCGGACCTCTTGCTTTTCAGTAGACCGGATCGGCCCGGAGTAGCTGCCTGATTTGGTCGGTATGGGCTCGCAAGACCGTCTTTCTCTGCCAGAGCCAAGACCTTCCGGTCAGATTCCAGGTTATCGTGAATTTGACCGCCTCCGAAACTATTTCGCTGTCCGTGTTAGTAACTCTCATCAAGTGGAACATGTGAGATCCATTAGGCTCAATAACAAAATCGGAAAGGCTTTTATTGATCGCAGCGCGAACAATCGTTTTAGTGTCGTCATCCGGGGCTATGGCCCAGTTCGGGGAACTGCATTCGAGCCGGTGAACAACAAGGTCGGAGTTGTCGTTATTGATCACTTTGAGCATCACGTCGGGTGCGTGGTGCATTAGGATGCGGTGAAGGTGGATCGACGGTCTATGTTTGAATACCCGATCAAATATTAAGAACGCCGCTGAGATTAAGCCCGCGAGGCTTCCGGTTTTGAAGAAATATTCGACGATCCATGGCGCTGCGTTATTGATCATTCTGTGCCCCGGCCGCATTAAACGCCCGCACCATAATCACTCTATCCCACCCTCACCATAGCGACGCTCGAAACCCCGGCCGTCCTTTTCGCCGTTCAAGATGCGCGTCATCAGGTCCAGTGAGTGATTGAGCGGATCGAGGCCGAGATAGACCGCGCTTGCGATTGGCACTTCTGCCGCCCAGCTTCGGACCTTCCATTGGAAGGCTTTCACTTCCGCCTGCATCTCTTCAACCTTGCCGGGCGACAGAGATCGCTTCGACCGCTGGACCATCATTGATCCTCCCCGGTGTCGCGTAGCGCCCTAGCGCCCTCTGAGAACACGCCACGCACGAATCCCCGCGAGACGGCCTTGTCGGCATCGGCGAGCAAGGCGTGGAAGTCGTGTAGGAGAGCCCGGAGCGCAGCGCGTTCGCTGCCGTGCTCCTCAACGAGTTCGATCAGCTCCCATTCGATAGGGTCGTGGTCGTCATCGATCTCGGCCGGCTGCGCTGACATGACTTTTGTCCTCGTAATGAGAACAAAATAGGAACATATACAGCGCGCGAGTCAAGCTCTGGCAGACCGGCTAGCGTCCGGTATCTCAAAGACCGTCGACGATGATGCAGCTTCCGCTGGTCGCGGCCACCCGCAACGGCAGCACCTTTTTGATACTCCGGCGAGTTATACCAGCCCTCAGCCGCTGCTCTGGTCGGAAACTCGATGACCACGACGCGAGGGTGCGGCCAATCGCCTTCCAGCACGTTCATCGCTCCACCCCGAACGACGAACTTGCCGCCATGAACCGCGATCATCTCCGGCACGTCTTTCCGATAGGCGTCAAAGCCCGCCTGATCGTGAACTGTCTCTTGGAAAATGATGAAGGTGGCCATGAGGAATTGTCCAATATCCGAACGTCACACGGACTCGCGATAGCGCTCCAATGCCGCCCGCTTCAAGTTCTCTTGATCGAGCGCCGCATGGGCGAGGCCAGCGATGATGTAGGCGAGGCGAGTTCGCTCGCGCTCCTCATTGAGCGGCGGCACGTCCGGCTTGATCTCGTCCCACACCGCTTCCAATGCCGCCTGAGCAAGCGCCAGATCGCGAGAATCGGTAAGCGATGAGAACGGCACACCTTCCCCCTGTGTGTTCGCCAGATTGTAGGGGAGCAGGGAGAGGGCGCAAGCTCAACCGCGACAGCCTGTCGCGCTACGTCCGACTGTTACGGACGACTGTTACGGCGATTTCGGATTTGGCTTTAAAATCAACCACTTATGAAAGTGGCTGGGGGACTAGGATTCGAACCTAGACAACCAGAGTCAGAGTCTGGGGTCCTACCGTTAGACGATCCCCCAACGACGATGCGTTTTGACGCCGCGCCGCGTTGGTGAGCCGGGGTCTAATCAATGCGATCCGGCTTGGCAAGAGTAGAATTCACCCCCGGTGCAAAACGCTTCACAGAAACCGTGTCGATCACCGCTTTCTCTCGCTTTTTCCTCTTGAGATGGTGCGGACCTCTCAGAATGGGACGAGAAACCGAAAGAGGGACGTGGAGAATGGAGTTTTAGCGGAGGTCGAGGCTTCCGGCCGGTTTTGGTCGATGATGGCAGGTTGTTGCCCGACGAAAACGGGCGGTATGAGCGATATGTCGCCACGGGGCTTCATCCGGCCACTCCTTGGGGAGTTGGGGCCGAGAGCCCTGGCTCGCGCCGCTGGCCTGTGCGCCACGCATGAAAACCGGCTTGCGCGGCAACGGCTTCATCGGAGAACATCGCACCATGAATCAGCAAGACGCCGCCGCCGCGCTCTCCGTCTGGGTTGCGCTCGAAAGTCCCACCAGCCATCCCGCGGGCGTGAGCGGCATGATGGACCTCGTCCAGAAGGATGTCGCGGGACTGCCGATCGCGGTCGAGCGCATCCCCGGCCGTGACGGGCTCGGCGATATGGTGCGGCTACGTGCCGGGCTCGACAACGGCCAGCCGGCCGTCGCCGTCATGTCGCATCTCGACACGGTGCACCCGGTCGGCACCAGCGCCAAGGAATTGCCGGTCAGGATCGAGGGCGATCGGCTCTACGGCCCCGGCGTTTACGACATGAAGGGCGGCGCCTGGCTCGCCCTTCAGGCCTTCAAACAGGTCGCGGTCGCAGGCTCGGCCAAGCGGCCGATGGTCTTCCTGTTCACGCCGGACGAGGAGATCGGCTCGCCGACCAGCCGGGCGCTGATCGAGGAGATCGGCCGGCGGGCGAAGGCGGTGCTCGTCACCGAGCCAGCGCGCTCCGGCGGCAAGATCGTGACCGCGCGCAAGGGCGTCGGCCGCTTCGACGTCAGGCTCGAAGGCCGCCCGGCCCATGCCGGCGGCAAGCATGCCGATGGACGCAGCGCCATCCGCGAGGCCGCGCACCAGATTCTCGCCGTCGAAGGCATGACCGATTATGCGCGCGGCATCACCACCAGCGTCGCGCTGGTCGGTGGTGGCACGGCGGCCAATGTCATCCCGCAGCATGCCTGGTTCAGCATCGATTGCCGGGTCACCACGCTGGCCGACGGAACGATGATGGAGAACCGCATCCTTGGCCTGAAGCCGCATGACCCGGATGTTCAGTTGCGCATCACCGGCGGCATGAACCGGCCGCCCTACGAGAAATCGGCGGAAGTCGCGGAGCTGTTCGGGCTGGCGCGCAAGGTCGCGGCGGATGTCGGTTTCGACTTGCAGGATTGCCCTATGACGGGGGGCGGCTCGGACGGCAACTTCACGGCCGCGCTTGGCGTGCCCACGCTCGATGGACTCGGCATCGACGGCGACGGCGCCCATACGCTGCAGGAATACGGGCTGATTTCCTCGATCGCGCCGCGCCAGGCGCTGATGAAGGGCCTGCTGGAGACCATCTGAGGGACCAAGCGATGTTGCTGCGCCGTCATGCTCGGGCTTGACCCGAGCATCTCGGAAACCAGCGTCTTGTCGTCACGGGGTTCTCGGGTCTTCGCTTCGCCCGAGAATGACGCTGTGGTGGAAAAGAAGAAAGCCCCTCGCGATGCGAGGGGCTTTCTCGATTCAGGAGCTATCCGAAGCCTCAGGCTTCCGGCTCGCCCATGCCGCCGGCGGCGAGGAATTTCTCGAGCCAGTGGATGTTGTAGTCGCCGTTGAGGATGTCGGGGTTGCGCACCAGCGTGCGGAACAGCGGCAGCGTCGTGTCGACGCCGTCGACGACGAACTCGTCGAGCGAGCGGCGCAGGCGCATCAGGCATTCGTCGCGGTTGCGGCCATGGACGATCAGCTTGCCGACGAGCGAGTCGTAATGCGGCGGGATCGTGTAGCCCTGATAGGCGGCGGAATCGACGCGCACGCCGAGACCGCCCGGCGTGTGGAACGAGGCGATCTTGCCGGGCGAGGGGCGGAAGGTCGCGTGATGCTCGGCATTGACCCGGCATTCGATGGCATGGCCCTCGATGACGATGTCGGACTGCTTGAGCGAGAGCGGCGCGCCCGCGGCGATGCGGATCTGCTCGTTGACGAGGTCGATCCCGGTGATCATCTCGGTCACGGGATGCTCGACCTGGATGCGGGTATTCATCTCGATGAAGTAGAACTCGCCATCCTCGTAAAGGAACTCGATCGTGCCGGCGCCGCGATATTGCAGTTCGCGCATCGCCTTGGCGCAGATCTCGCCGATCCGGTCACGCTCGCCGGCGTTGAGGGCGGGCGAGGGGCCTTCCTCCCAGACCTTCTGGTGGCGGCGCTGCAGCGAGCAATCGCGCTCGCCGAGATGGATCGCGTTGCCGCGGCCATCGCCGAGCACCTGGATCTCGATATGGCGCGGCTTCTCGAGGTACTTCTCGATATAGACCGCGTCGTCGCCGAAATTGGCCTTGGCCTCGCTGCGGGCGGTGGCGAGCAGGACGGCGATCTCGTCCTCGGTGCGAACCACCTTCATGCCCTTGCCGCCGCCGCCGGAGGCGGCCTTGATGATCACGGGCAGGCCGATCTCGCGGATGATGCGCAGGGCCTCGGCCTCGTCGGCCACGCCGCCCTCGGAACCCGGCACGCAGGGGATGCCGAGGCGTTTGGCGGTGCGCTTGGCCTCGATCTTGTCACCCATCGAGCGAATATGCTCGGCCTTTGGGCCGATGAAGGCGATGTTGTGCCGCTCCAGAATCTCGGCGAAGCGGGCGTTCTCGGAGAGGAAGCCGTAGCCGGGATGGACCGCATCGGCGCCGGTGATCTCGCAGGCCGCGATCAGGGCGGGGATGTTGAGATAGCTATCGCGGGCCGGCGGCGGGCCGATGCAGACGCTCTCGTCGGCCAGGCGCACATGCATGGCGTTGGCGTCGGCCGTGGAATGCACCGCGACGGTCGCGATGCCGAGCTCCTTGGCGGCGCGCAGCACGCGCAGCGCGATCTCTCCACGGTTGGCGATCAGGATCTTGTCGAACATCTTGAAACCCAAATCGGACCCGACGGCGCGAGGCGCCGCGCTCACTCGATCACCAGCAGCGGCTCGCCGTATTCGACCGGCTGGCCGTCCTCGACCAGGATGGCCGTGACCTTGCCGGCGCGGGGCGCGACGATGTCGTTGAAGGTCTTCATCGCCTCGACGAGCAGGATGCGCTCACCCTGCTTCACGACGCTGCCGATCTCGACGAAGGGCTTGGCGTCGGGCGAGGGGCGGCGGTAGGCGGTGCCGACCATC
>WPCJ01169347.1_pt1 | contig 49824 bp, 39 predicted proteins | sample 5399831 | NCBI WGS metagenome assembly WPCJ01 (sample SAMN12869470, study PRJNA574797) | sludge metagenome | isolation source: wastewater treatment of pH10 | place: China:Beijing | collected 2019-05-20
AGCATCTGTAGTGACTGTAACCTCGTTACTGAAGTTAGATTTGTTACCTGCTTCATCTTTCGCTTGTACTTTAAATTTATATGCCGTTGAAGCGGTTAAACCTGTAACGTAATATGAGTTGTTATATGTTGATCCTAATAATACATTGTCTTTGTAGACATTATATCCATCTAATGCAAAATTATCAGTTGAAGCAGTCCATGTCAGATATGTAGAAACATTGGTTGTAGAGGAAGCTTGTAAATTAAGCGGAGTGGTTGGAGCAGTCGTGTCCGGACCATTCGGATTATATTTTGCACCCAGACCAACAGCATAAAAAGCATCTTGTGTAGCAATAGCTTCTGCAGATCCTGCACCATACAAATCTGTGGCAGCTTGTATTCCGAAGTCTCTTGCATTCATATAGGTGGAACCGGACGATAAATAAGCTGTTTCCAAACGGTAAACAATTTTTGCCGCTTTTTCAAATCCAATTCCTGTTACGCTGTAAGATTTGCCGATATCATTAGTTCCTGTCTTTCCCTGTACAAGTACATAATACCAATGATTGAGAACGCCGCTGTTGGTATGAACACCACAATAATCATTAGTATTTTGTCCAGGTGTTACGCAACCTTCTGCGGCTGTTGCAGGTTGCCAGTTTGTTCCGCGATATGTGTCAGGTTGTCCGGCAGATTTCGGATTGCTCATTGATCTTAGATAATAAGGAGAATATAAAGTAATGTCTTCTCCAATATTAAACGCTTGCTTATTAGGCAAATATGTGTGCTCAACCACGGCTCCCCAAATATCAGAAAGTCCTTCGTTCATTGCGCCGGATTCTCTTTGGTAAGCTAATGCAGCAGTAGCACTACAGACACCGTGGCCTAACTCGTGAGCGGTGACATCGAATGCCGTTAATACATTAAAGTTGCTTGTTCTGTCTCCATCTCCATAAAGCATGTAAGTTCCCGACCAGTAAGCATTATTGATATTGTTGCCATAATGTACATAACTTCTTAAGATTGAGCCATTATTATCATAGCTATTTCTGTTATGGACATCTTGGAAATAATCATAAGTTTTTTCTACTCCGAAGTGTGCATCCAATGCTGCATTATCAAAGGTAGCATTATTAAATTCTGCAGCAGTCCAATCATTATCAGCGTCGGTGAAATCCGTGTTGCTTATTGTGGTGCTCTTTTTCAGGTTATAAGTTCTTACACCATTCCCTCTTGTTGTATCATACAAGATGTAATTGTCACCAGCGGTATTTAATGATGTCTCAATAGATTGGGTTCCACTATATCTGGTTGCAGCATTACCTGTTGCCAGTTTGTTGATTGTTTCCTTAAGGTGGCTATCTTTCACGTCAGATACGATTTTTTCCGTATCAAGGTCACCTTTTAATATGTTGTGATTATGTCCATTCGCATGCTTGATGATTGCATCTGATAATAAGATTTGACCAGTTACAGCATCTACATAGATATAAGCTCTGCTCATAGGTTGAGAAGCAAAAACATCAATTTTGTAAGCTAAAAATAATTTATAACTCTCATCAGCTTGCTGGATTGGTAAAAGGACCAGTTCTCCTGAGGGTTTTTTGTAATTGTCAACATTACTGTCTACATCATCCCACATATATTTCTCAGCACCAACACTTTGTATTGCTTTATCTAATGCGTTTTGCGAAGAAATTTTCGGTGATATATTTGCATTTTCTGTATCGAAGATCTCACCGTTCATACTGGTAAGATTGCCATTTTTATAATGCAGGTTATATATTCCGAATTCAACTTTTACATTATTATAATATAATTGATATTTTTCATCTGAGAAATTACTTTTTGTATCTTTCTCAGATTTCATAAGTCTCAATTCAGCGCCAGCTGAAAGTTTTAAAATTTCTCTGAATAGATCGGTTTTTGATGCCGACTTCAAATCAGCAGTACTTTTAAAAGTTACTAAACTGATATTTCCGTTTTTTTCGGTAATTTTCTTTTCAATGTATTCCTGTGCTTTTGCAGAGAATGTAAATCCGACAATGCTGCACAAAATACCAATTCGTAAAAGTTCTTTCTTCATATATTAGATTTTATATTGCTAATTTAGTAAATTTTTAAGGAAATTTAAAAATATCAAGTAGTTGATTGTAAAATTTTAATTAATTGTTCCAAAAAATAAAAAATCCAGTAATTTTACTGGATTTAAAATCGAATCATCATTCATTGATAGGGATGTTTTTCAAAATTTCCCGGGTATACGTCCAAAATTTCTGAACGGATGATATACTGGCTCTTTCATCAGGAGAATGTGCACCTTTAATAGTCGGGCCAAAAGAAACCATTTCCATTTTTGGATAATTGGCACCGATGATTCCACATTCTAATCCTGCATGACAAGCAACAACTAATGGTTTTTCACCAAAATTATTTTGATAGAGTTCCGTCATTACTTTGATAATTTCTGCTTCAGGTTTTGGTTTCCAACCCGGATATGAACCTCCGAATACTGTTGTCAATCCGTTGCTCTCAAAAGCAGATTTTAACTGATTGGCAACTTCCCATTTTGTAGATTCTACGGAAGAACGTGTTAAATTTAAAATTTTAATTTCTCCATTTTTCAATTCAACTCTTGCAACGTTGTTAGATGCTTCTACCAAACCTTCTACATCCGGACTCATTCGGAAAACACCATTATGTGCCGCATTGATTGCAAAGATTATTTTTTTCGAATTTTCAATAGAAACTGCTTTCTCTGATGAATCTGTTTTTTCAATATTGATAACCAGGTCTTTTTCTAAGGAAGCAAATTCCTCCAAAATCTCAGATTTTAATTGTTCAATTTTTGAAGTGAAATCTTCTGAATTGTTGACAGAAACAATTGCTTTAGCTTCTCTCGGAATAGCATTTCTCAAACTTCCACCGTCAATTGATATTAATTGAATTTGATTTTCCAATCCTAAGAATAAAAATCTTCCCAATAATTTGTTCGAGTTCCCAAAACCTTTGTGGATGTCCATCCCGGAATGTCCACCTTGTAAACCTTTGATCTCGATTTTGAAAATTTCTCCTTTTGCTTCTTCCAAATCGAATTTTGCAGAAGCGGTTACATCCACACCTCCGGCACAACCGATATCGATCTCGTCATCTTCTTCTGTGTCAAGATTGAGAAGGATTTGACCTTTCAATTGTCCAGGTTTTAAAGCCAATGCACCTGTCATTCCTGTTTCTTCATCAATCGTGAAAAGTGCTTCCAGTTCCGGGTGTGCAATGTCATTACTTTCTAAAATTGACATAATGGTAGCAACGCCTAAACCGTTGTCAGCACCCAAAGTTGTCCCTTTCGCTCTTACCCAGTCGCCGTCCACATACATCTGGATTCCCTGAGTTTCAAAATCAAAATCGACATCGTTGTTTTTTTGACAAACCATATCAAGATGGGATTGCATTACGATGGGCGTTCGGTTTTCCATTCCCGGAGTTGCAGGTTTGGTGATGATGACATTTCCAACTTCGTCAATAGTTGTTGGTAATCCCAATATTTCCCCGAATTCTTTTATGAATTGTATAACTTTTTCTTCTTTTTTTGATGGTCTCGGAACCGAATTCAGTGCTGCGAAGTTTTTCCAGATCACCTTTGGTTCCAGTTGTGAATATTCCATTTTTTTTGAAATTTTTTGAAGCGGCAATTTACTAATTATGAAAGGAAAATGAAATCTTTATGATATAAATAATATTTCCGGAATCTTAGATTTGTTATATGTTTTATAATTTTGAAGCTCAATTTCTAGCAAAATATTGATGTCAAATTTTATACAACAGTTTTCCAGATTTTTAAGATTAAGAGTTTCTGTTTCGGAATGGATTTACTTGATAAAATGTGTGATTGGCGCGGCAATCTGTTATCTGTTTTATATTTTTCTTCCACAATATCCTGTTTATTGGGCATTGATCTCTGTGGTGATAGTTTTCTCACCAGACAACAGTAACAAACTAGCTTATGACAGAATCAAATCCAATCTTCTCGGTGCTTCTATTGGAATGATTTTATTTCTGATTCCGATTCCTAATATTTTGTTGATTTGTTTTGGGGTAGCTTTGACGATTTTAGTTGGGATTGCTTTGAAGCTTGATAACACACTTCGTTCAGCTTTGGCGGCGATGGTTATTGTTTTGATCGAGGAAAATCAGGCTCACGACTGGCTGATTCCGATTGAACGTGTGATTTGCGTCTGCATTGGATGTTTTGTTGCACTGATTATTACGTTTGTTTTTTCAAAATTCAAGACTTATGGTCAATCTTTTCTGAACCATTGATAAAATGTACAAAATCCTTAGCCCCGATAGTAGCGGTTACCCCACAGCAGGTGTTGGAAAAGCGGTGGCGCGAGGAGTAATAGCGGATAGCGGGAAATAGCTCCTAAACAAAAAACTCTCCCAAAAAGGAGAGTTTTATATTATTTAAGATCCTTCGACAAGCTCAGGATGACAATGTTTAGTATCTGTAATATTCAGGTTTGAATGGACCTTTCACGTCCACACCGATATATTCAGCCTGTTCAGGAGAAAGAGTCTCCAATTCAACGCTTAATTTCTTAAGGTGAAGAGCAGCAACTTTTTCATCTAAGTGCTTAGGCAACATATATACTTCATTTCCGTAAGCTTCAGAGTTAGTCCAAAGTTCGATCTGAGCCAAAGTCTGGTTAGAGAAAGAGTTAGACATTACAAAACTTGGGTGACCAGTTGCGCAACCTAAGTTTACCAATCTACCTTCCGCAAGAATGATAACTTCTTTACCTCCTTCTAACGTATAGATGTCAACCTGTGGTTTTACTTCAGTTTTTGTGTGACCATAGTTTTCATTTAACCAAGCCATATCGATTTCGTTATCGAAGTGACCGATGTTGCAAACGATCGCTTTATCTTTTAATTTTAAGAAATGTTCTTTTCTTACGATATTGAAGTTACCGGTTGTAGTAATTACGATATCTGCGTTATCAACCACAGTATCCAGTCTTTTTACTTCGTAACCGTCCATTGCAGCCTGTAAAGCGCAGATTGGATCGATTTCAGTAACCGTAACGATAGAACCAGCTCCTCTAAAAGATGCAGCAGTACCTTTACCTACGTCTCCGTATCCGCAAACTACCACTCTTTTTCCGGCAAGCATTACGTCAGTCGCTCTTCTTACAGCATCTACTGCAGATTCTTTACATCCGTATTTGTTATCGAATTTAGATTTAGTAACAGAATCATTTACGTTTATGGCAGGCATTACCAAAGTTCCGTTCTTCATTCTTTCATACAATCTGTGAACACCTGTTGTAGTTTCTTCAGAAAGACCTTTAATTCCGGCAGTAAGTTCAGGGAATTTATCAAAAACCATATTCGTTAAATCACCACCATCATCCAGGATCATGTTCAATGGCTTTCTGTCTTCTCCAAAGAAAATAGTCTGCTCGATACACCAGTCGAATTCTTCAGCATTCATTCCTTTCCAAGCATAAACCGGAATTCCTGCAGCAGCGATTGCAGCAGCAGCGTGATCCTGTGTAGAGAAAATATTACAAGAAGACCAAGTAACTTCAGCTCCTAAAGCTACCAATGTCTCGATAAGCACAGCAGTTTGGATCGTCATGTGAAGACATCCTGCGATTCTTGCACCTTTTAACGGCTGAGACGGTCCGTATTCTTCACGGATTGCCATCAAACCTGGCATTTCAGCCTCTGCAAGGGTAATTTCTTTTCTTCCCCATTCTGCAAGGGAGATATCCTTAACTTTATAAGGAATGTATTGTGTTGTAGTACTCATATCTAATGAATGAATTTATATTCTGATTTTTAAACTGCAAAATTACAATTAATAATTCAGATACAAAAGCGGAGCTTCAGCAATAATCAATTAATGAGAAAATGTTTAATTATTTGAAAACTAATTGTTTATATCTTTTTAAAAATCACCGTCGAGTTATGGCCGCCAAAACCAAAAGCATTGCTCATTGCGATGTTAATTGGTTTTTCTTTATTTTCAGTAATGATATTAATTCCTTGAGGAATATTCTCATCCAGTTTTGAAACATTGATTGTCGCAGGAATAATATTTTCCTGAATGGCTTTGATGCAAATAATTGCTTCCACAGCGCCGGCAGCACCCAACAAATGTCCAGTCATAGATTTAGTAGCACTGATATCCAGATTCGGGCTTCCTTTGAAAACTTTTGTGATGGCATTCAGTTCTGCCAAATCACCTAATGGAGTAGAAGTAGCGTGCGGATTCAGGTAATCGACTTGATATGGAGAGATGTTGGCATCTTCCAGTGCCAATTCCATTGATTTTGCAGCACCAATTCCTTCCGGATGAGGTGCGGTCATATGATACGCATCGGCTGTCATTGCTGCGCCAATCAATTCTGCATAGATTCTGGCACCTCTGGCTTTGGCATGTTCATATTCTTCCAAAATCAAAGCACCCGCACCTTCGCCCATTATAAAACCATCACGTTCCACATCATAAGGGCGGCTGGCAGCTTTCGGATTATCATTTCTCGTGGACATTGCTTTCATCGATGAAAAACCGCCTAGTGAAGCCGGCGTAATTGGAGCTTCCGAACCACCGCTCACAATAACTTTTGCTTTTCCCCAGCGGATATAATTGAATGCATCCATAAATGCAGTGTTAGAAGTTGCACAAGCTGAAACTGTTGTATAGTTGATCCCTCGTAAACCATATTTCATAGAAATCATTCCGGAAGCCATATTAGCAATCAGTTTTGGAACGAAAAACGGACTAAATCTAGGTGTTCCATCGCCAGAAACATAGTCAGTGACTTCATTTTCAAAGGTTTCCATTCCACCTTGCCCGGTTCCCCAAATGACGCCAATATCAAAAGGATCGAAGTCCTTGAAATTCAATCCGGAATCTTCCATCGCCTGAGCGGCTGCATAAATGGCGTATTGTGTGAAAAGGTCACTTCGTTTGATTTCGTTCCTGTCCAGATATTTTTCCGGTGAGAAGTTTTTAACCTCAGCGGCAAACTGAACTTTGAATTTTTCCGGGTTGAAATGAGTAATGGTGTCAGCGCCACTTTCACCTTTTAGAATATTATTCCAGAAGGTTTCGACGTCATTTCCCAAAGGCGTTACTGCTCCCATTCCGGTAATTACGACTCGTTTCATTATCTTGTAATTTGTGTTTTGAATAAGTTGGATGTGCCTTTTGCAATCAGTCTGGTTTTGTCTGCATTCCAGATTTCGCAGGTGGCGTTGATGAATTGTTTCCCCAATTTGGTGATGTGTGTTTCGGCAATGATATTTTCACCTTCTTTCCCGATTGAGAAATAGTCGATAACATTATTAATCGTCGTGTAAAAAGTTGGCTCATTCAGAGAAAACATTGTGGCTCCCAAAACGTCATCAATAATCGCTGCTGTAACGCCACCGTGGAGATTCCCGATCGGATTCAGCCATTCCTGACGAATGGTGTACTGGAATTCCAAATGACCTTTTTCTGCGGATACTACAATTGGTTTCAGCCAGCGCATAAACGGCGACGGTGAATCTGTGAATTCTCGTCCTATTAATGATTGCAGGTGTGCTAATCTGTCCATAATATTATTAACTTAAATTGATAGAGTGTTACTTTCGCAAACTGCCAAGAGCGGATTCTTCGGGAACTTCAGAAGATTTAATCTACTCACCAACTTCCTGCATTCTTCTTTGATTCATTGCCAGCAAAGCATCTTCGGGTGATGACAAATATAATCTGTAGATATCTTCCGTTTGTCCAACGCGGATTTCGTAGTTATCCTCTTCCAATCCGGCGATAAACTGTTCGGCAACAAAGGACGCCGGAATGCCGTTTTTTCCACCAATCGGCGCAGAAAATTCGGTATCTACCAAAGGTGGCATCAGTTCAAAAACTTTGACATTAGCATTTTTTAAAGCTAAGCGTAAATATCTGGTGTAAGAATGCAAGGCGGCTTTGCTCGCAGAATAGGTTGCCAAAGCGCCAGGAACGAAGGCTACGACGGAAGACACGTTCACGATGGTTGGATTGTCGTTAGTTTTCAGAACCGGGAGTAATTTTTCGTTCAGACGGATGATGGAGAGATAATTGGTCAGCATTTCGTCTTCTGCTTTTTCGAAGGCATTGACATTCTCTTCGGTGATGTCGTAAACGAGTGCGCGACCGGCGTTGTTGATAACCATATTCAAATCCGGAAATTCGGATTTGATTTGGCTGACGAGATTTTCCACATCTTCTGCATTGCTGACGTCCGAAACGATGGTGCTAACGCTTTTCAGTTGCGAAGCAGCTTGTTGTAAACGCGCCTCATTTCTACCTGTGATAATAACTTTGTTGCCTTTTTCGGATAATAGTTTTGCGATTTCTAATCCGATTCCGGCTGAACCTCCGGAAATTAATACTGTGTTGTTGGTTGTTTTCATAATGTCATGATATTAAAATACCGATTGGTATATTTTTGAGTAAAAAAATTATTTAATTAATTCGTTATCGATGATTGTTTCTATTCTTTCCAATGCGTTGAAAAGATGAGCCTTGTTGTTCATTGTTTTTGAAAGAAGAATTCCGCCTTCTATCAATGCTATGAATTGATAAGCATATTTTTGAGAATCAATTGATCCTACAATTTCGTTTTGGTTTTTACCTTTATCCAGAATTCGTGTGAAGTGATTTGCCCAGTTTTCAAAATTCTTGTTAACCTCAGATTTGAGAAATGGCATTGTGTCATCTGCTTCTACGGCCGTGTTGAGGTGTGGGCAACCGCCTCGGGAGATATTTGTTTCCCAGGTTTTTCTGTAAACATCGATGATAGCAAAAAGCTTTTCGCGTGTTGTCATCGCATCATTAAGCTCATTGGTAAAACTGATTTGAAGCCTTTTAGAATTATAGAGGTAAACTTCTTTAGCCACTTCGTCTTTGTTTTCGAAATTTCCATAGATGCTGCCCTTAGTCAATCCGGTTGCAGAAGTAATGTCGGACAAGGACGTTCCGGCATAACCTTTCTTGTTGAATAGTTCTGCGGTTTGTTCGATGATGAACTGTCTTGTTTTTTCTGCTTTTGACATTTTAATCTGAATTGACTTTGCAAAGATATATAAATTATATACCAATTGGTATATTTTTTTGATTTATTTTGAGCTAATAAAAATGCTCCCGAAAAAAATCCCGGAAGCATTAGCGTATAGTTAGTGTTAGTTTATTTCCAGCCGCCACCTAAGCTTTTGTAGATGTTGACAACCGTGCTGAGTTGTCTTTCTTTAGCTTCGATGAGTTCCATTTTGGCGTCCAATGCATCACGCTGATTCATCAGAACTTCCAGATAATCTGCTCTCATATTTCTGAATAATTGATTAGCGATGTCAATTCCTTGGTCTAATGCTTTAACTTCCTGAGACTTCATTTCGTAATATTTATCGAGATTTTTAATTGCAGACATTTGATTGGTAATATCAAGATAAGCGCTCAAGATGGTTTTGTCATATTCATACAAAGCCTGGATTTGTTTTGCATCAGCCGATTTGAAATTTGCCTGAATGGCGCTTTTGTTAATCAACGGACCAGCCAATTCTCCAACCAGACTGTAAGCAATCGATTCCGGCATCTTGACAAGATATGATGGTTTGAAAGCTTCTAAACCAAGCGCAGCATTGATTTCAAGACTTGGATAGAATTCTTTTCTTGCTGCTTCAACATCCAATTTTGCAGATTGTAGTTCCAATTCCGCTTGTTTGATGTCCGGACGATTGGCTAACAACTGAGAAGGAATTCCTGTATAAACAGTCTGTGGAACAATCGACATAAAGCTTTCTTTGGTTCTCACGATCGGTTGTGGGTAACGACCCAGCAAAGCATTGATTTGATTTTCCTTTTCCGTGATCTGTTGTTTCAAATCATATTCAGTTGCATTGGATTTCGCTAACTCTGCCTCGAATTTTTTAACGGCCAATTCCGTTGCAGCCATTGCCTGCTTTTGGATTTTTGCCACTTCAAGCGCTTTTTTCTGCAAATCGATGTACTGGTGAATGATATCCAATTGATTATCAAGTGACAATAATTCATAGTAATTATCGGCAACTTCGGCAATCAGGCTTGAAAGAACGAAATTCTTTCCTTCAACAGTTGACAAATAGTGTGCAACAGCAGCCTGTTTTTCAGTTCTTAGCTTATGCCAGATATCAATTTCCCAATTGGCAACCAATCCACCTTCGAAGTTTGTCAGGTTTTCCGGGACTTCTTTTCCGTCTGTTATATCTGTGGATGCATCACCAGCTCCTGCACTCGTGTAGCGACCGACTTTCTCGATGCCAGCACCTAATCTTGCTGCAACAGTCGGACTTAATTTTCCATTTTTGTACATCACATCGCTTTTTGCGATTTCGATTTGCTGAAGTGTAATCATTAATTCCTGATTATTTTTCAGAGCTTCATCAATCAGATTCACAAGATTCGGGTCTGTGAAAAATTGCTTCCAAGGCGTGATTCCGGAATTATTTTCCGAAACGGCTTGATTTTCAAAATTCTGAGGTAAAGTTTCTTTTACCCGGTCCTGAATTTTGGTTGCCATTGGCGCTTTACAACTTGCTAAAGCAAGAGACAACGCAGCCAAAGCAATTTTGTTTTTATGATTATTAAAAAAACTATTCATAATATTTTATTTTTTTAAATGTCTCGTAGAGACTAACTATTAATAGATTTTTAAATTTACATTGTACTTCATTTTCTATTAACAGTTAGCCTTTCTGAGGCTTTATCATTTGTTTTTCAATTTATTATCGATTATCCACGTTAGGATTTTTATCTTCAAATTTTCCATCGTGTTGATAAGGTTCAGTTTGTTCTGTTAAAGGATTTTCTTCTTCATAGTAAGTCAGTTTGGACTTAGCTGCAATGTTGGCAAAAATGTAGTACAATCCAGGAATAATCATCAATCCGAAAATAGTTCCGATGAACATTCCTCCTGCAGCAGCTGTTCCGATCGTTCTGTTTCCAACTGCTCCTGGTCCTGTTGCCAAAGCCAATGGAATCAATCCGGCGATGAATGCAAATGATGTCATCAAAATCGGACGGAATCTCAAAGATGCTCCTTGTAAAGCAGCTTCTTTTGTGGAAAGACCTTCCTCTGCTTTTTTCTGAACCGCAAATTCTACAATCAAAACGGCATTCTTTCCTAATAATCCGATGAGCATGACCATCGCCACCTGCGCATAAATGTTATTTTCCAGCCCGAAAAGCGATAGACATAAAAATGCTCCGAAAATCCCTGTCGGTAAAGACAAAATGATTGGTAATGGTAAAATGAAACTTTCATATTGAGCAGAAAGAATCAGATAAACAAATCCGAGACAAACCAGGAAGATGTAAATCGCTTCATTCCCTCTGGAAACTTCGTCTTTGGAAATCCCTGCCCAATCGATTCCGAAACCTCTTGGCAACGTTTTGTCCGCCACTTCCTGAATCGCTTTAATTGCATCTCCGGAACTGTATCCAGGCGCTGGCGTTCCGCTGACCTCAGACGAGTTGTACATATTATGTCTCGTGATTTCCGACAATCCATACACCTTTTCAAGATGCATAAAATCCGAATAAGGCACCATTTGGTCTTTATCATTTTTGACATATAATTTCAACAAATCACTTGGCAAAGCGCGATATTGCGGACCAGCCTGAACAATTACTTTGTAAGGTCTGTCGAATCGGATGAAACTGGTTTCGTAGTTGGAACCAATTAAGGTTGATAGATTATCCATCGCTTTTTCGATGGTTACACCTTTTTGTTCAGCCAGATCATTATCTACTTTCAGCATATATTGAGGGAAACTTGCAGAATAGAAAGTAAATGCAGAACCCAATTCAGGACGTTTTTTCAATTCTCTTACAAAATCATTGCTTACTTGTTCCATTTTGTGATAATCTCCACTTCCGGCTTTATCCAAGAGTCTTAATTCAAAACCACCGGCTGCTCCATAACCTGGGATTGAAGGCGGTTGGAAAAATTCGATATTGGCTCCGGGAATTTCCTTCGCTTTTTGTTCCAATTGCTCTATGATTTCCGTAGCTGATTCTTTTCTTTCGTCCCATTTTTTAAGATTAATCAAACAAGTTCCGGAGTTAGAACCTGTTCCTTCTGTCAGAATCTCATAACCTGCCAAAGATGAAACAGATGCAACACCATCTATCTCTTCACATTGCTTCTGAAGTTCAAGGGCGATTTGGTTCGTTCTTTCCAAAGTTGAACCCGGTGGCGTCTGGATAATGGCGTAGATCATTCCCTGGTCTTCACTTGTAATAAATCCTGACGGCAACTTGTTGCTCAGGAAAAATGTCCCGATACAGAAAAGAACCAATAAAGGAAGTGTTACCATTTTTCTTGTAACAACTTTAGTCAATAAATTATGGTATTTTCCTGCTCCAACTGTAAATAAATTGTTGAAACCATCCAAAAATCTTGTTACAGGTGTTTTCTTTTTCTCTTTTCCATGATTGTTTTTCAGGATTAAAGCACATAAAGCAGGTGTCAATGTCAAAGCCACAACTCCGGATAAAATAATGGAGGAAACCATCGTAATCGAAAACTGACGATAGAAAACTCCAACCGGACCGGACATAAATGCAACCGGAATGAAAACCGATGCCATTACCAAAGTAATTGCGATAATTGCTCCGCTGATTTCATGCATTGCTTCTTCCGTTGCCTTGAGTGGCGAGAGGTGTTTCTCTTCCATTTTGGCGTGGACGGCTTCGATTACAACAATCGCATCATCAACGACAATACCAATGGCCATTACCAAAGCAAAGAGTGAAATCAAGTTCAAAGTAATTCCAAAGGCGGACATTACTGCAAATGTTCCTACCAAAGAAACCGGAACGGCAATTGTCGGAATCAATGTAGAACGCCAGTCTCCCAAGAACAGAAATACCACGATTGCTACTAATATGAAAGCTTCAAATAATGTATGAACTACTTTTTCAATTGATGCATCCAAGAATCTGGAAACGTCATAACTGATTTCGTAATGCATGCCTTTCGGGAACGTTTTTTCCAGATCTTTCATCAGAACTTTGACATTCTTGATAACGTCACTTGCGTTGGAACCGTAAGATTGTTTCAAAGTAATTGCTGCTGATGGTTTTCCGTTCAAAGTAGAGTAGATGTCGTACATGGATGACCCGAATTCGATATCTGCTACATCTTTAAGTCTTACGAATTCTCCATTTGGATTGGCTTTCAGAATGATATTGCCGTAATCTTTCTCGTTGTTGAAACGACCAGGGTATTTCAGGATATATTCAAATGACTGAGAACGTTTTCCGGAACTTTCACCTGTTTTTCCAGGAGAAGCTTCCAAACTTTGCTCGTTTAATGATTCCATCACTTCATCTGCGGAGATTCCGTAAGCGGTCATTCTGTCGGGCTTCAGCCAGATTCTCATCGCATATTCACGCGTTCCCAGGATGTCGGCAAAACCAACACCACTCACCCTCTTCAATTCAGAAATAAGGTTGATATCTGCATAGTTGAAAAGAAATTTCTGGTCTGCTTTCGGATTATCACTGTAAAGGTTAATATACATTAGCATATTCGGTTCTTCACGAGTGATTTTCACCCCTTCACGAACAACCAAAGGCGGAAGCTTGTTAACAACCGAAGATACACGGTTCTGAACATTGACCGCAGCAACATTCGGGTCTGTTCCAAGGTCGAATACAACCTGGATTGATGCTTCACCGTCGTTTCCAGCATCAGAGGTCATATATTTCATTCCCGGAACACCATTGAGTCCGCGTTCCAAAGGAATTACAACAGATTTAATCAGCAATTCGTTATTAGCTCCGGGATATTCTGCCGTGATGTTTACTTTTGGCGGAGAAATGGATGGAAATTGCGTTACAGGAAGCTTAACTAAAGACAAGATTCCCATAAATACGATAATCAAAGAGATTACGATTGACAGAACCGGTCTGCGTATGAATTTCTTAAACATAATTTTTTAATTATTAATTGTCAATTATTAATTATCAATGGGAAGCATTGTTGCCATTAACAATTAATCATTAACCATTATTTAGTTGGCTTGTAATTTTAATGAGTTCAAGACTTTTTTCGGATCCTGGAATTTGGTTTCCACTTTTTGGTCGTCTTTCACTTTCTGAACACCTTCCAGAAGAATTTTATCACCCACATTAATTCCTTCTGAAACAACATAGATATCCGGAAGCTCATAAGCAATTTTGATATTCTTAGACTTTACAACGCCATCTTTACCAACTACAAAAACATATTTCTGATCCTGGATTTCGTAAGTAGCTTTCTGAGGAATGATCAAAGCATTTTTAAGAGGCAGTGTCATTTGGATTTTTCCTGTTTCACCATTTCTCAATATTTGTTTAGAATTCGGGAATTTGGCTCGGAAAGCGATATTTCCTGTCTCGTTATCAAATTCGCCTTCAATAGTCTGGATGATTCCTTTGTCAGGAAATGGCTCACCGTTGGCCATAATTAAAGAAACTAAATTATTCCCCCGATCGGCCGAATGCATCTGATAGTTAAGATATTCCGGTTCAGAAACATTAAAGTATGCGTAAATTCCTCCATTGTCAGAAAGCGTTGTCAACAAATCGCCCTCATCAATCAGACTTCCTAATTTCAAAGGAAGTCTGTCGATAATTCCTGAAAAAGGAGCTTTGATCGTGGTGAATGATAAATGCGTTTGAGCTAAGTTCAATTCAGCTTTTGCTGCATCCAATTTGGCTTTTGCCATTTTCTTTTCATTAATGGAAACCACATTATTATTAGCCAAAGTACTGGAATTTTGTAATTCTATTTCAGCCTGCGCCACTTCTGCTTTGGCTTTCAGAACATCAGCCTGATAAATTTGAGGCATAATTCTGAACAAAACCTGTCCTGCCTGTACATGCTGACCTTCATCTACATAGACTTTTTCGAGAAAACCTTTTTCCTGGGCACGAATCTCGATGTTTTTTTCTGACCTGATCTGGGATACAAATTCTTTGGTAATAACGGTGTCCATTTTTACCGGCGATGTTGTAGGATAAATTACGGCTTCTTCTTTTTCTTCTTTTTTGTCCTTACAACTGAAGATAATCAGCAATGCGCTGAGAGCAACAGAGAATGCAACTCTTCTTTTCATAATTTTTACTGTTTTTTTAGGAGAATTTGCGAAACTTTTCGGTTTCATTTTAAATAAATTTTATTTTTTTAATTGAATATTGAAAGAATGTAACATAAGTATAATCCGGGCATTAATTTTAAAATTAGTTAATGCTTAATCATTACTAATGATCATTCAGGAGTTTGAATGGGAATTTTCAAAACGACAGGTATAATTGCCTCTTTATGACAAGAGCAATATTGTTTTGAAAAAGTTGAATTTTAAATGCGGATTGTACGCAGCAGAATAAATCTTTTGACCGAAGAAAATATAATTTCCGGTTCCAGGAATGTCTTCGATCTACGCTTGAAATATAATTGTAAAAGATAACCCAACCCGAATGCAGTGATTACGGCAATGAAGTTATAGGCATTAGAAAAATTCAGATTGCTTTCTTCGGGAGAATCCAAAGAATCGCTGATCTGCTGCAAAGACGCTTTTTCCAGAGAATGATTAAGATGGTGTTTTTTTGCAAAGGAAAAAAGATGCAATGATACATTCTGAATTCCAAAATCTTGTTGGAAATCAAGTGTTTGTTTATTCTCTGCGGTAAACAACAGAAAGATAAACATCAGAATATATACAATTGCTTTTTTCATTTTGATACTGCAAATTTACATCGGATAATTGTTAAAATAATCTTAAAGCCTCATTTTTAAGGCATTTTTAAGTTCAGAGAACTGGATTTGCAATTTCAGAAGTCCTTGTTTTTTATTAATTTTAGAGACTAAAAAAATAATTGATGCCGCTTTATAAAGATTTTTCTGATGATGTTGCGACTGTTCTGGTCTGGGAATATGATGAGAATGAAGTACTTAATCCGGATGAATTGCTGGAGCCGGAAAATCAAAATAAAATTCTGGGCTATCATCCTAATAAAATAGCTGAGGTTCTGATGGTGAGAAAAATGCTGAAAAGAGTTCTTCCGGACCATAAGATTCTTTATAGAGAAAACGGCGAACCTTATCTTTTTCCTCAGGATCATCATATCTCTGTGAGTCATTCCTTTCCTTTGGCAGCTTTGGCAATTTCGAAGAAAAAAGTCGGAATCGATCTAGAAAAGAGGAAAGAAAAGATTAAGTATATAAGACACAAATTCATACTTCATGAAGATATTTTCATTGATAATAATGAAGAAGTAGATTTTCTGACAGCAATCTGGTGCGTGAAAGAAGCCCTTTACAAGATTCATCACAGCAAACACTGGTCTTTGAAAAAGCACTACGATGTTTTACCTTTTGAACTGAAGCAGGAGTTTTTTGCAAAAAGCAGGGTTTATGATCTCGAAAATGAAGATTTTTTCAAAGCCAAAATTTCTTTTTTTGATAATTACTGCTTAGCTATCGTCGACTGATAGATCAGGTATTCTTCAATGATTTTTCGCTGATCTTTTGCGACATCATAGATCAGTTCCAGTAATTCTTTGATATTTTTTATTTCGGTCAAATGGCTGACTGTGAACGGTTTTCTTTCGTTGGAAATCGCCTGGTTTTCCAATTCTGCTTTTCTTTTTTCCAATAGATCTGCAACATGATCTTCCGGTTTGATATGACTTTCTGACCTGATCTGTTCATCCAGATCTTTTTGGAAAAGTAATGAAGATGTTCTCAATAATTCCGCAGAAATTTTAAGTTTCCAATTCTGAAAATCGATTTCCGGAAACTCATGCCCGGATTTTGCATATTGAGATAAAGAAGCGGTATAAGCCGTTATCAAATGTGTGGTTGTAACAAACTGGTGAACTGTTTCCAATTTTCTTTGCTGGTTCTTGGGATCAGAAATCATTCTTTGAAAGTTGTCGGAAAGATTAGCCAGATCAATGATGGCATTTTTTCTCTTGAGACGGAAATCTTCATCATCAACTTCTTTTTTCAAAAAATGATCCATTACCAACCGGAAATAATCAAGATTACTTCTGGAAGATTTTTTCATCAGGTCAAGATTCTGAGTGTGTTCCCATACCGGCAAGATAAAATAGGCCACCAAAAATGTAATCGCTCCGCCAATCAAAGTATCCAGTAATCTGTCTTTGAAAATGAGATTGACATTACCTGGCCTCAGGAAATTGAATGACAGGAAAATATAAATCGTCATAAACAGAACTGCCCAGAAATAGTTGGATTTTAAAAGGCTAAAACAGATAATCATACTGACCAAAAGTATAATCAAAAGTGTCGTCGGCTCTCCAATAAAATATAAAATAATGTAGGCAAGAATGGCTCCTGCCAAGGTTCCGAAAAGACGCAAAAGATTCCTGTGTTTTGTAGTGGCATAAGCAGGTTTCAGAATGGCAATAATAGTAATCAGGATCCAGTAAGAGTGCCCGATTCCAAGAATATCGAATCTGGAGACAATATATCCAAGAAGCAATGCAATTGTCACTCTGACTGCATGACGGAAATGTCCGGAATTAAGAGAGAAATTAGACAGAAAAACCCTGTGATTTAACCTTTCCTCTTTTGGAAGGAATTTAGAATAATCAAGACCTGTGGATAAACTTTTCGCTAATTTAATATCCTGAGAATTGACTTTCATGATCGTATTGACTTCATCCGTGATCTCGGTAATCCTCATCAAAACCTGACGAATCATCATAAAATCTTCCAGAGTTTGCGAAGAGAATTTTTGGGATCGATGTTCGAAAAATTCGTCATAGATTTTTTTCAGCTCTTCATCAAAATTGGTAATTTGCTTAAAAGCCAAACCGCTTTGCATAGAAATCCCAAGATTGGTAATCTCGTCAGCCATGACCAGAAGATAATCATGAATACTTTGAAGAAGCTTTGTGCCCCCAAAAACCTGATTCATTCTTTTGTAATCGTTTTCGGAAGTCAATAGCTTATCATAAAGATCAATAGAATTGAGAAACATCAGCATCAGAATTCTACTTTGAGTAGTGGATTCGTTAACAATCTTTCTGGTTTTAAATACAATCTCCCGTGTATCTTCCTGATGATTTTTGATTTTGACCTGCTGAGCAATCAATTGATTTAATAATGAGTCAAAATCAGGATTCTTTGTGTAATATTTGGCTTTGATCCTCAGATAGTCTGCTAATTCCAGATAGTTTTCTCCGACAACCTGACTGGCTAATTTATAAGGCTGCAATGTGGAGACAATCATAAAAATGATGAAAAACCAAAGACAGCCAAGAAAAAAAATAAATGAGCTTTTGAAAATATCATCACCTGTGAGATGCCCGTCGATGAAGATGCTGAGCACAACTAGCGCTAATGAACCAAACGTAGCAAGTCGTAATCCGTAAACGCCAATCATCGAAAAGAAAAAACCACACACAATAATTTCCAGGTAAACTGCTATGGGGAAATCCTTGACCAGACTTGCAAACAGGGCTATGAAGAAAAAGAAAAACACGGAAAGCAATAGTGTATTTCTTCTTCTAATGAATGGGCCAGGCTGATCTGTCAAACCTACAAAACTGGTCCCGAGTGGAAACAAAAAATATTCCTTGAGTAAGCCGAATTGTGCCAGAATAATGCTTGGAACAACTATCGCCAAAGCAATCCTTGCTCCGGAATAAATGTATTGGCTCGTTAAAAATTTTTTGAGTTCGGAACTATAGTTCATACTACAAATTTAAATAAAAATGCCTCTTTTTTGAATAGAGGCATTTTAAAATTATAGTTAATAAATAAAATATTAATAATCTGTGGCATTATACGTTTCGCTGCCGATATTCCATGTCAATCCAAATCTTAAAGTGTTGTCCAGCGCCGTATTAATTTTGGAAGTATTAATCAGATAAGACAGATCTAATCCGAATGAAGCATATTTGAAGCCAACACCAACAGTTGCGTATTGTCTCGCACCCTGTTCAGGCGCTTCTGTAAAATAACCAGCTCTGATTGCAAAAGTTTCATCATAAGAATACTCTGCAGCACCACTATACATGATACTTTTTTTATTGCTGAATGATTTTCCGATACCTTCCATTACACCAACATTAGGAACATTTCCTGTTGCATCCGGACCAGGGACAAGGATTTTTGAAGCTTCGCCACTCAAGCTGAAACGGTTCATGTCATCAATTAATAAATCGTATCCCAAACCTAATCTTGCCATTGTCGGAAGATAAGATCTGGATTCTTCGTCACCAGTGTAATCTAATCTCGGACCTAAGTTCTGGACAGCCCAACCTGCTTTTACACGACCTTCATATCCACTGAGACTCTCATGTTTCGGAGACATATAATATCCGGAAACGTCTACTGCAAATGTATTAGCCGGCTTTAAAGTGCTATTGGAATTGAATCCCCCACCAATGTCAGATCTGATAAATCTACCGGTAACAGCCATAGAGTAGGAGTCTGATAATTTCAAACCATACGCAACGTCTATTGAAAACTCATTTGGCTTCGCAGTTCCCCCCTGGATAACCTCGTTTCCGACAAAATCTGTTAAATCTACGTCACCCATATTGAAATAATAGATACTCGCACTCAAAGTAGAACGTTCTTCATCTCCTAAAAATGTATAGAAAGATCCGTAAAGTAAAAATACATCATTTGTAAGCTTACTCATATATGGCGTATAGTTAACACCTACTCCCGAAGAAACCTTTGCGAAAGGGTATTTTGCAGCATTCCAAAACTGTGAAAAAACATCTGTCGATGTTACAACACCCTGATCTCCCATACCGCCTGCTCTTGCATCCGGAGATATTCTTAGAAACGGAGCTCCTGTTAATACAGGCTGAACATTGCTTTGAGAAAAGGCAAAGGCGCTCACACCAATTCCTAATCCTAAAAATAATCTTTTTGTTAAATTCATTTTTTTTCTTTTAAGGTAAAATTTACCAATATTTTCAAGTTTTTATTTTAATAATACCATTTTTTCAACAGCAGTTGCGCTTCCTGAACATTTTTCCTGGTTTTGGCTGCGTGCAAATATCTTAAAAATATATGTACCTTTTGCAACCGTGTCGCCGAAATCGTCTTTTCCATCCCATTCTATTGCTTGTCTTGGTGTTCTGAAACCTTCTAAAAATGGTTCAGCCGAGATACTTGCAGATAAAGTACGGACTATTTTTCCCGTGATCGTATAGATCTGAACATTGACATCCAGAATATCATCACAATTGTGTTCAAACTGGACATAGGTTTTATTAGTAAAAGGATTTGGCCAGTTAAGAAGTCTGTTAACGGTTAATTTCTTTTCGGATTCATCTTTTACTACAAAGTTTAACGTAGAGCTAGTAGAATTATTGTTGATATCCCAAACTTTGAAAACCAATTGGTGTTCACCCGGCGTCAGATTTCTGAAAGGGAAAGTTACAGATCCTTTTTGATAATCATTCAGATCTGCATAACTACAGCCATTACCATCTCCGGAAGCAAAATAGTCGTTCAAAGCTGTTGTGTTGATTACATCGCCATCCAGAACTACTGTAATGTCGTGTCCTATTCCCGCACCGGTTGAATTGATACCCATATTATCCCTTACACATGCCAGGAGCATCGGGTTCTGATCTGTAATTCCTCCGTTGGCAAAATTGGTATTATTCATATACAGATTTATTTTTGGAGGCTCAGAATCATTGATCCCGTTCGGGTTGATGTCTCCGACTTTTTGAACCTGATTGGTGAAAACATCAAAGGCGTTAATCTTCGCATTTTCAAAATTTTCTGCATAAGCCAGCATTCTTCCATCACCTATTTCGTAGTTAATATCTTTAGGGACATAGAACTCTACTGTATATTTACCATTTTCAACCTTGCCTGAAGCTTTTACAATAGCACTTGGTTCTTCTGAATAAGTCATTAATTGATTCAGCTCAGAAACTTTGTCGTTATTGAGTGTCTTTTTAGTGATCTTTTTATCAAAAATATTGATCGCAACACGTCCATTAAATGTATTATCCAAAGCCCCGTCTGGTTTTGTAACTTGACCATGAACCTTAACAAAATCCAATGCTCGTATTTGGTTAGGGACCGGAGTTTCAATATTATCAATTTTTAAAAGTCTTTTAGGTCTGCTCATTTTCATTGCCGGATCGCCTAAAAAATTAACTCTAAGATGATCAAAGGAAGAACTGTATATGGTTTTATACTGCTTTTTGGCTAACAAATGCGCTGCACCTAAAGAAATAAAATCATCATTATACAATTTGAATAAATTATCAGTAAAAAGAAGTGTGAACTTTCTTCCATAATCTACTGATATAGCCCGGCTGGATGTAATCATTGTAGCAGCACCTCCGCTGGTATGCTTGATCAGTTGCTCACCAACAGAGTTCGTACTTGGTTCATCCCAAAGTGTAAACTCACATGTAATGGTAGATACTAAAGGAAACCTGCTATATACAGAAGTATAATTATTGAATCCCTGAACTTCCGTTGAGGTCAAAACTCTTTCCTGTGCCCAACCATTGATCCCACCATGCCCGAAATAAAATAAATATAAACTATTGCCGACATCATTCGTAATCGCTTGATTAATTTGAGGGTATCTCTGTCCGCCTGCACTTGTCACTGCCGGAAAAGCATCCAGATAAAGTTTTCTGATATTATATTCAGGCTTATCCGTATTGGCCTCAAAGTTTTGTTTTATGGTATAATCTACAAGGTAATGGAACGGACCGGGAATGTTGTTAGGACCGCTTCCCTCAAAATCATCATCAGCTACAAAATCCAGCTTCATTCTCCATTCTCCAAAAGGGCTTGACTGACCGGGTAAAGCATTATAATAAGCTAATGTTTTATCAATCATCACTTTTGCTTCCTGAACATTGTCCGCCGGCAATCTTCCTATTGGTATGTCAGGAATAATCTGCGAAAGATCCGTAGAAGACTGAGGACTTGTCATTACAAAATAATCATCTGTAACAAAAGAACCTTTTACATCGGCGCTATTTTCGCTTTGATAGCTAGGTATTACATCTGTATTATTAGCCACACGGTTTTTAAAGTCATATGATGTATCTCCAAGTAGAAACACATATTTCAGTGATCCGGCCGGTGTATTCAGTTTAGTTATAAAATCTCTTATTGCAGTAATGTCTTTTCCGCCACTACTGAACTCATTATATATTTTGTTGACATCAACAACCTGAACATTATAGCCATTTTTCGCTTGGTGATAAGCCGCTAATCTCTGAGCCTGAGCTATATAAGAAGGTTGGGTAATCATCAGATAATCAACATTCTTAAGAGAGGAAAGATCCTGATTGTCAATACGGCCGACAAAACCTGGTTCGAAAGCTGCGGAATTTTTAAAAGCAGTGAATTCATTGTTAAAAAATTCGCTATCAGCAATATATCCAAAATTGAATGTCGAGTTTTGTGAATTTTTATTAGTTACTTTTTTTGCATTGGTAATATCGGAAACATCCCAGATCTGATCTATTCCGGAGGCATTAGCCACAGAAAACCCATACAGATCTCCCGATCCGGTTACAATATCGTAATCCCTAAAGTTCATTTGGGAATTGTTAAAATTCAAATTCTCCTTATACTGAACTTCTGCAAAATCAAAATAAAAAGATGCATTAGGGTTAGCACTTATATCTGTTGTATAATTAAATTTGATAGTTGTTCCACTTTGATTGAATAGTGCAGACTCATACATTATTCTTTCAAAATTAGCCGCTGAGCTGTTCAAAGGTCTTGTGTCCTGAGAACCATTGACATTGAAAGTTATTTTTCCCGATTGTGCATTGTAACCTATAACCTGAGTTTTGAAACGGATGACATCATCTGTCTGGATCGGAGATCTTGTTGTAAAAGTTATTTCTCTATTGCCGGGGATAGCATCACCAGTCCATGTTCTTCCTAATTTTACGAGATTAAATTTTTCTTCATTAATGTACTGATAATCATCATAACGGGTAATCAAATCCTGAGGAAGGTTATTATCTACCGTCTGAACCCTTTTCCCTGCACCGATATCAAAATTTATAAAGTAATAAGAATAGTCCTCATAGATATTGATAAAATTATTAGGCGTTCCGAGCCTTCTGAATTCCGTTCTCTTTTTTCCGTTACCGTTGGAGGTGTCGTATAGATTATAACCATTCGGTCCCTGTGCGTAGAATAGTGCGTAATCATTATCATTCCAGACACCATCTTCTTCGCCGATTACTTGGATTGCGTTTTCCTGTAAAGCATCATAACGTTTGTCCTGATTATACTCCGACAACATAATTCCACCATTACCATAGATTCTAAAGTTTTTAGGATTAACACTGGCCGGATTGATTCCGTTTTGTTGTAAAAACTGTTTTGTAATTTTAAAAATACCGGATTTGTCAACCTTAATTTTATAAAAAGTTCCGGACTTCAGCGGGTTTTCAGTGCTTCCATACTTATTGCTTCCTTTATATAGGTCAGAAATTTTTTCTTTTACCTGATTAATGTTAAAAGAAATTAATTTATAAATTTTATTATTCTGAACCTTTACAGCCTCAACTTTTACATTGGCATTTTGAGCATTTTCGTTTTCATTGAAGTAATAGTTTACGCTTGTTGAGGGATTTGACGAGAGTGAGTTAATCTTAAGATCTTTAATATCCTTTGAAGGCATCTCCTGCCATTGGAATTGATCTAATTTCAACTGATTATCTGTTTTGATATTAAGATTAACATAGATAGTATTGGCATCTACCTGATAATTATAATTTGTAAAGTACGGATATATAAGCTTTTCCAGACCATAATCCACTTCTTTGCTGCCGTCCCAGTTGATAGTGGTTTTTTGAGCAAAAGCCAAAATAGAAAGAAAGCAAAAAGAGATAATATAAAATTTGAATTTCATCAATGTTATTTATTAAGATTACAAAATAAACGATTTTTTTAAAAAAATGGTATATAATAAAAATAATTTAATTGCGTTCTGTTAAAAAAAAGCATTCAATATTTGATTAATTAAAGAATTTATTTTTTCTTTGTACTCTGAAAATTTCTATATCTATTATGAAAAAAATTAGGTTGTTTTCGATCATTACTTTTAGCACTACACTACTTTTGATAAGTTGTGGAGGAGGGGGTAACTCCAAAAAAGGTGGTGGCACAAAAGGTTTTGTGAGCAAAACAGGTTGGAAACCCAATGAAAAAGACGGGTGGTTCTTCTCTGGTAAGCAGCAAAAACCAAAAGCTTGGCCAGGAATGGTTTATGTAGAAGGTGGTACTTTTACTATGGGACTAGTAGAAGACAATGTTATGCATGATTGGAATAATACGCCAAGAAGAATGCAGGTAAGTTCTTTCTTCATCGGAGATACAGAAATTACAAACTCTGAATATAGAGAATACACGACTTGGCTTAAGTTTGTTTTTCCTTCGTCAGATCCTAGCTTTAAGCACATCTATACAGGGGCTTTACCAGATACTTTGGTTTGGAATAACAAATTATCCCGTAACGATTATGCAGAGACCTACTTCAGATCTCCGGAGTATGACTATTATCCTGTGGTGGGTGTGTCATGGTTACAAGCTACAAAATATTGTGACTGGTTGACAGAAAGAGCTAATGAAAGAGCTCTTATGAAGCAAGGCGTTATATCAAAAGATATCTATTCTGCAGATAAAGCTGCAACAGCTGGTGCTACTTTCAACATGGATAAGTTCAAGTCCAATGATCCTGAACTTGATTCATATGTTGATAAAGAGAAACTTCAAAAAAGAAGCGGAATCAAAACTACGAATGAAAAAATTGCTGCTGCTAACAGAAATGCTAGTTCAGGACTTGTAGAAAAATTCAGGCTTCCGACAGAGGTAGAATGGGAGTTTGCTGCACTTGGTCTTCAAAAAAACAGAGAATACAATAATTACCTTGGTAAGAATACAGAAATTACAAATCTTAAAGGTAAAAAAGGTAAAAACAGAGGAATGTATCTTGAAAATTTCAAAATGGGACGTGGAGATTACTCCGGAGTTGCAGGTTGGAAAAATGATGGAGCTCCTACAACTGCTGATGTTAAGCAATATCCGTCTAACGATCTTGGAATCTACGGGATGTATGGTAACGTTGCAGAGTGGGTAGCGGATATCTACAGACCAATGATTGATGAAGAGTTCAGTGATTTCAATTACTATAGAGGTAATGTTGTTGTACAGTCTGTTAGAAATGATGATGGATCCTACAAAAAAGTTGGCAATACAGAAATCAAATATGATACGCTGGCTGATGGGCGTTTGGTTTACAAAGGTCTGCCGGGAGAATTCGAAAGGAAGACTTTGGAAGATAATAGAAATTACAGAGATGGTGATTATCAGTCTTCGTTAGATGCAGGCGGAACTCCTCCTAGTGATAGCACAGAATTCAATATGTATAATTCTGTAAAACCAAAATTCATTGTTGATAAGAATGGTAACGTAGTTTTACAAAAAGAGAAAAAGAAAGCAACGTCTCAGATCAATGATTACAGTAGAGTTGTGAAAGGGGGTTCTTGGTTAGATTCAGCATATTGGTTAGATCCGGGTCAAAGAAGATTCAAAAATCAGACAAAAGGTTATGGTTGGATTGGTTTCCGTGTTGCACAGGACGCTAAGAATAACAAAGCCGGAAGAACAAAAAGATAATATCAGGATATTATAAATTGAAAAACAGCAGAAAAATCTGCTGTTTTTTTGTTTTTATATTGTAGCATTTTAATATTTTTGATCTATGAATATCAATGAGTTTTATCCGGTTTTTTTGCAGAGCAAAAATGTGGTTATAGATAGCAGAAAGATCGAAAAAGGAAGTTTGTTTTTCGCTTTCTCGGGAGACAGCTATAATGCTGCAGAAAAAGCAAAAGAAGCCATTGAAAATGGTGCGCTGGCCGTTATCATTGAAGATGAAAAATATTCTGATCCGGATAATAATATCTTTTATGTTGCTTCTACTTTAGAATTCCTGCAAAATCTCGCAATCTTCCATAGAGATCAATTAGTAATTCCATTTATTGGATTGACTGGAAGTAACGGAAAAACTACAACTAAGGAGTTGATCAGCAATGTTCTTGCAGAAAAATTCAAAGTTCAATATACTTTTGGGAATCTTAACAATCATATTGGCGTTCCTTTGACTTTACTTTCTATAAGATCTGAGCATGAGATTGCTGTCATAGAAATGGGCGCCAATCATCAGAAAGAAATCGAATTTCTTTGTAAAATCGCAAAGCCAAACATCGGTTATATTACCAATTTTGGTAAAGCTCATCTTGAAGGTTTTGGCGGATTTGAAGGTGTTATCAAAGGTAAGTCCGAACTTTATAACTATCTCAAAGAAAATCGGCAGAAGATCCTGGTTAATAATAATGATAAGATCCAGGTAGAAAAAACTGGAGATTATCATGATAAAATAACGTTCGGAACTCCGGATTCTGACTATAATTTTGAGCCGGTTTTCAAAGAGCACTTTGTTGGCGTCAATTACAATGGAACAGACATTTTTTCCAATCTTACTGGGAAATATAACTACGATAACATTTCTGCAGCTGTAGCTTTAGGGCTTTATTTTGGTTTGGATATTAATGAAATCAAGGCCGCTATAGAAAATTACTTTCCTTCTAATATGCGTTCTCAGATCCAGAAAAAAGATAATACAACTCTGGTTTTGGATACGTATAATGCCAATCCAAGCAGTATGCAGGTTTCTCTGGAAAATTTTAAAACCTTCGAAGGAAGCAAGCTGATTATCATTGGTGATATGCTGGAATTGGGCGAGGAAAGTCTAAAAGAGCATCAGAATATTCTGGATTTTGCCAATTCTTGTGGCTTTGACGAAATCATAACTGTTGGACCAAATTTCAAAAAAGTTAATCAAACCGGCAATGCTTTTGAAAATACATCGGAATTGATTGAGATTTTGAAAATTAATCCCATTAAAAAAGATAATATTCTTCTGAAAGCTTCACGCGGAATTGCGCTCGAGAAAATCATTGATTATATATAAAAAAAATCCTCAAACTTATTGAGGATTTTTAATTTTGAAGTCATTCAGGATTAATTTGATATTTTGAAACGTTGATGGCAAAATCTCAGATTCGATTTGTTCTTCGTTTTTCCAGCCTACTTCGTTGATGCCTTCTTCTATTTGAGGAATCGGAGTCTCCGTTCCGGCATAAAACATCTCGAACCAATAAGTTGTTTTCAGGATTTTTTTGCCGTCTCTGTCTGTATAAATATGATAAGTGGAATTAATGAAATCTTTGAGCTGCAGATCAAAAATCCCGCATTCTTCCTCAACTTCCCTTACAGCAGCCACTTCTCTGGATTCTCCGGGTTCGATTTTACCTTTTGGCAAATCCCATTTTCCTAGTCTGTGGATGAAGAGGATCTTGTGTTCCAGATTCATTACAATTCCGCCGGCAGCATCAATTTTTTTGAAATAATTACCAAAATCTGCCCAGAGTTGATCAATATCATTATGATAAATATTCAAGCCTTGCGATGCAGTATTTTCAAGCAGATCAATGGCGAAATCAAAGCTATGCATTCCATCGTAATTCAGTGTTTTAGGACTGTTTTGAGGCTCAGAACTCAAAATTAATTTTTTCTCATTGATAAAAACTTTATACATTTGTAAGGCTTTTAATATTAATACAAAAATATAAAAATGAATTTAGAAGGACGAAAAATTATTGTAAATAAATCTTCATCAGAATTAGCAGAGATGCTTAAAAACCCTCAGGATTACAAAGATCTGATGCCGGACAGTCTCCATAATTTTGAAGCGAGAGAAGACGGTTTCAAATTCGGGCTGAAAGGGATGCCGGAAATTGCACTTAAAATAGATAATGTTTCTGATAAAGAAGTTGTTCTGAAGTCTGCAAGCTCAAGTCTTGATTTTGCTTTAACCGGAACAATGAATCCTGTGAGCGATAATCAAACTGAAGTACAGCTATTATTCGAAGGAAAATTTAATCCGTTTATCAAAATGATGGTAGAAAAACCGCTTCAGAATTTTATCAATTCTTTGACTGATAAGATTGAACAATTGTAATCAGCAAATCAAACCGGAAGAATGATCTCTTGAACTTCCCGTTGCTGATGACAAAACATTGTTGAGATCAAGTAATCTCAAAACTCCCATAAAAGCAAAAATCAAAGCTTCTTTATATTCAATAATTTCCTTTTCGGGAATGTGGATTTCGGTTTTGGTCTTTGCTTTTATCTTTTCTATAAGATAGTGGTTATAAGCTCCGCCGCCTGTTATCAAAACACTTCTGACATCATATTCATTCAGAATTTTTACAATCTGAACGGCTGAATGTTCTGTGAAAGTCGCCAGCAAATCTTCAACTTTTTGATTTTGAACTAAGGGTAGAATGTTGTCATTAATCCATTCGATCCCGAGAGATTTCGGATGATTTTCAGAATAAAAACTTAATTGGTTTAATTCGTCTAACAGCTTTTCATCAATCATTCCTGCTTTTGCCAGATCGCCATTCTCATCATATTTCTTTCCTAATTGGAGAGCGAAATCATTGAGAAGAATATTAACAGGACAAATATCGAAAGCGATTCTTTCTCCATCTCGTTTCAACGAAATATTAGAAAAACCACCAAGGTTAAGACACGCATCAAATCCTGAAAATAATAGTTCATCTCCAACCGGAACCAAAGGCGCACCGTTTCCACCCAAAATGACATCCTGACTTCGGAAATCATAGATAACAGTTTTGTTGGTTTTTGATTTGATGGCTCTTCCGTCGCCGATCTGTAAAGTGAAAAATTTCTGAGGCTGATGAAAAATGGTGTGCCCGTGCGAAGCAATCAGGTCAAGATCATGAATATTATGTTTTGAAATAAATTCGGAAACTTGTTCACCGAGATAGAATCCGTAATCTGAATTGAGTTTCAGAAGTTCTTCGCTGGAAATATGAATAGCATTTCTCAAACTATTTTCTAGCTCAGAAGAATAGGGAAGTGTTGCACATTTTAGAATTTCGAAATTCCATATCGATTCTTTCCGGGTAAATTTTGTATAGCAAATATCCAATCCGTCAAGACTTGTTCCTGACATCAGACCGATTGCATAGAAAATTTGCTGTTCCATTACTTGCTGGTAGCTGGCAGGTTGGTAGAATTGAAACTTCCGGAATTATTGAAGAAAGTATATTCCGTAAAGTCATCTTTAGCAATCATTCCGTGGGAACCTACCAGGATGTTTCCGTCTTTATCAGACACAAAAACGGTGTCTTTGGTATACATTTTTTTATTCCTTTTATCCCAGTTTATGGTTTCCATGACAAAGGTCTGGCCTTCTGTTGTAATGACTTTCACTCTTCCTTTTGCAAAATAGAAGTCTTTCTTCTCATTATATTTTGCATACTTTGCCCAGATTTTTCCCGGATCTTTTGATTTTTTATCAAAAAATTCGAGGTAGATTCCTTTCTTCGCTTCGATGTAAGGAGAATCGATCAGTTCATATTTCTCGATGAGTGGTGCTTTGAAATTAACTTTGACAATTCCCGAGTCCCGTTGAATGATGTTGCCGTTGTAAATAACCTGGGATGCAAAGTTGGTTTTCTTGTTTTGATTGATTTTAGTCAGATCTTCTTCACAAGACTGAATAAGAAAAAACATCAGCAACAAAAAGAATTGTTGTGATGTTTTTAGGTTAAATATTTTGAAGCAATAATCTTTCATTAGATTATCAGTATTCGGTCTTTTATAGCATTAGTTGTAGAGTCTCTTTCCAAACCACTTGTCTGCGAAATTGATTCCAACTCTCAAATTTATGAAATTTTGACGAATCAGATTATTATTAAGTGTTCCTCTTTTTCCAAATTCTACTCCAAGATCGATACTATTCATACGGTTGATAGTACTTTTTTCAAATGGTAAAGTTACACCTGCAGTTACAGCATATTTGTTAATGCTGGATCCGTTAACCTGAAGATTACCTTTTTCGTAATATGCACCATAACGATAAATTACTCTTGAAAAATAAGATCGGAAATCATTGAAGTTTGGCAAATACCAACCTCCTACAGAATATCTGTAAGAATCCTGATAAGATAATGTCTGTCCTAGGAAATTGAAGTTTTCACCTTTTTTATAATCCAGCTGTGTTCCGACAAACCATTTGGTATCTTTTCCATAACCTACACCCAAAGAACCTTCTTGTGGAAGGAATTTTTTGTCGTAATTAACCTGCTGATCAATAATGGTTTCATAGGCCTTGGTTTCTCCAAGCAGATAATAATAAGTACTGTTTGTATAAGTACTCTTCATATTTCCCGTATTACCAAAGGTATAAGTGGCACCAACTGTTAGCTTGTGGTCGTTAGCCAGTTTTTTCTGGTAAGTTGTACCCAGTGTGAAGTTAAATGACTCGATCCTGTAGCTGTTGGAATATCCGCTTGTCAATTCTGCACCGGTGAATGCTACTTCTTCGATGTCATATAATTTACCAAAATAAAAGTTAGATCTCAAACCTACCGCAAATTCCGGATTGATCTGGTAAGAGAAAGCGGCCTGAACTGTATTAAGAGTTCCTTCGCCGTGGAAGTGGTGTGCTTCTGTGATTCCATCTTCATTCAGCTGTGATGATGTCAGAATATTATAAGTTTTGGAACTATACGGCTGAAAACCCATCCCGAATTTTATTTTTCTGGTAATAGGAAAAGCTATGGTAATATTTGAGAGATAAGTAGAATGTTTGTTACTACTCATATTATTATAATCAGACTTATAATAATTATTCTCGTTTGTACCTTCAACTTTCAAAGTTGTGAGTTCCAGATTGGTGTTTGCAGCTGGGTTTCGGAAATTAAAATTGTTATTAAAATCCCAAATATAAGCTGTGGAAATACCTCCCATAGAGCTAATATCGACTGTGTTATCATATTTTACATCTCCAATTCCATAAGCTCCGTATGGCGAGTTACCGATACTCTGAGCGTTTAGGAAATATCCTGCTACCAATGATGATAAAACAAAAATTCTCTTCATCCTTTAAAATTTCAATGCGCAAATATCTTAATTAATAATGAATTGCAAAAATATATTTGGGTTAAAGTTTGTTAAGTACTTGCGATAGATTGATGTTATTTCCCGATAATTTGGATAGGATATAAGATAATTTGTTTTTTATGTAATTTCCGGAAAAAACTTCTGATATTCAACTTCCGACTTCTGGCGAAAATATTATCTTTGCTCATATGAAATGGGAACAGATTATTGGTCAGCTATCCATCAAAAATCTTTTACGGGATAGTATTCAGGATTCCAGAGTAGGGCATGCGCAGCTTTTTGTAGGAGAAGAGGGCTTTGGTGTTTTACCTTTGGCTTTGGCTATGGCCAGGGAGATTTTTGAAAAGGAAAACCCTGCATCTGTTCATAAGGTTGAGAATCTCAATCATCTCGATCTGCATTTCAGTTTTCCGGTTTTTTCTGAGAAGAATGTTTCGCTTAGTAAACGTTTTTTCGACAATTTCCGGGAAATGGTTTTGGAAAATCCTTATTCTTCTTTTGATGACTGGACAAGTTTTCTGGAATCTGAGAACAAGCAATTCTTCATTTCTGCAGACGAAGCGGAAGATATCGGACAAAGATTCAATCTGAAAAGTTTTGAAGGCGGAAGTAAAATTCTGATTGTCTGGAGGGCCGACAAAATGAATGATGCCGCTGCTAACAAAATCCTGAAATTCCTGGAAGAACCCCCGAAGAATACATTCATTATTCTTTGTGCTCCTAGTACCAATGATATTTTGCCAACGATTTTATCGAGATGTCAGATCGTTAATGTCCCGAGAATCAGTGATGATGACATTTTAACAAGTCTTCAAAATCATGAATCAGCAAAAGAAATTGCTTATCAGGCACAAGGTGATTGGAATCTTGCTAAATCACTTTCGGAAAATAATGAAGGTGCTTCGGAATTCGAAACGTTGTTCATTCAGTGGGTTCGAAATGCATTTCAGGCCAAAAAGAAACCCGAAGTTCTAAGAGAAATCGTAAAATGGGCACGTCAAATCTCCGATTGGAATCGCGAAAAGCAAATGAAATTTCTTAATTATTGCATTGAGATTTTCCGTCTGGCCATGCTTCAGAATTACGGAAATGATAATCTTGTTTATAAGAAACTCAGTGAAGGAAATTTCAATTGGAATTCATTTTCCAAATTCATTCATGGAGCGAATATTGTTTCTATTGTTGAAGAAATTACAGATGCGTCTTACCACATTTCCAGAAATGCCAATTCTAAGATTGTCCTTACGGATATGGGAATAAAATTGACAAGATATATTCATAAATCTGCGAATTGATTTTTGCCATTTTGTAAAAATTGATCATCTTTTGATCATTTTTCAAGTATTGAATAGGTGTCGCTCTTACGGAGCTCACCGTATTTCTATTTTATTGCTATAAACATTCATTTCTAGAGAATTTCTATTGAAAATATTCTTCTGTTAATCAAGGTTTTGAAATTATAGACAAATTCAATGTATTCTTAATAAAAAATTAATCAAACAAATGTTTGATTGAATGATTGTTTTGATTTAACTTTGCGTCGTCAAAAAATTAATTATGCCAACAAAAGAAGAACATATTATGATGGTTGCAGAGAAACTCTTCGCCGCCAATGGTTATAATGGAACTTCTGTAAGAGATATTGCAACGAAAGCAAAAGTAAATGTTTCGATGATTTCGTATTACTTCGGTTCTAAGGAAAATCTGATGGAAGAACTGTTCAAGTGGAGAATGGAAGAAGGACTTAATTTCGCCAAGAATATTTTGGAAAATAATGATCTGAACGAAATCGAGAAAATTGATGCTTTTATTGACAATTTTGTGAATCGTGTTCAGAGATTGAGAGATTTCTTTTTACTGGTTCACACGCAGCAAGTTATTAGTCAAAACAAAAATATCCAGAGTTTTCTTAAGGATTCGAAAATCAATTACATAGAAATCAACCAAAAGATTATAGAGCAAGGGTTGAAAAAAGGAATTTTCACAGTAAAACCTTCCTATCATCTGTTGCAGTGTACTATTTCCGGAACAATATTCAATGCCATGCACGGGATGAAATTGTATAAGGAATATCTGAAAAAACACAATCCTGATTTTGACGAGAAACATTATGAAAATCAATATTTCCAGGAAGTCAGAAGTCATGTGAAAGCCATTGTAAGAGCAATGGTCGGCTACAAAGAAGAATAACATTACTCAAACCTTAACAATAAATAATACAGTGAATAAATTTTTAACAACAGCATTAATTGTTGGGACCTTCTACTCAGTTTCTGCTCAGGAAAAACGAGTGTTGAGTCTGGAGGAAGCTGTGAAATTAGGAATAGAAAACAGCAAAAATCTAAAGATAGATCAAGCAAAAATAGAAGAGTCTACCGCGAACCTTTTGGAAGCAAAGAACAAACAATTACCGGAGCTCAAAGTTTCTGGAAGTTATATGTATCTTCCTCTTGAACCGAATGTTGATCTTAAAATTCCCGGAATGTCAGGCGGCGGACCCAAGGTTAGCAATGTGCTTTACGGTTCAGCCAACCTTTCTGTTCCTATCTATTCTGGCGGTAGAATAAGGTACGGAATCCAATCTGCGGAATATCTTGTAGAAGCATCGAAACTGAATTCTGAAAACGATAAGAATGCAATTGCCTATAATATTTCTCAAGCCTATAACAATCTTTTCAAAGCATCGGAAGTAGTGAAATTGTTGAAGGAAAATCTGGCTTCATCGCAGAAAAGAGACCAATCCTTCATCAAGCTGGAAAACAACGGTGTAATTGCTAAAAATGACAGACTCAAAGCTCAGCTGCAGACCTCAAATATCGAATTGCAATTGATGGAAGCAGAGAATAACTACAGCATTGCCAATATCAATATGGATTTGCTTTTGGGACTTCCTGACAACACCGAAATTGAGATTGATTCTAATTATATAGGAGCAGATGATCTTGCGAAACCGGATGATTATTACCTGGATCTGGCAAGAGAGAACAGGAAAGATATCCAGGCTTTGGATTACCAGAGAAAAGCGGCAGCGCTGGGAACTAAAGCTGCTAAGGCGGAAAATCTTCCTTCTTTAGCTTTTACAGGCGGTTACGTTGCTGCGGATATTCCGAAACTATTGACCATTACTAATGCAGTGAATGTCGGAGTCGGGATTTCTTATAATCTATCTAATATCTGGAAAAAGAATTCGAGTCTGATGCAGTCCAAAGCTAGAGAACAGGAATTGGCTGCAAGCAATGACTTACTGAATGATAATGTGACGCTGGAAGTGAAACGCGATTATCAGAATGATCTTTATGCCCACAAAAAAATAGATGTTTATCAAAGGGCTTTGGAGCAGGCAGAAGAAAATTACAGAATCACACTTAATAAGTATAACAACGGCCTGGAAACTATTACCAACCTTCTGGATGCTGATACGGCAAAAATCACAGCTAATGTCAATGTTGTGACTTCTAAAGCGGATGCAGCTCTGGCTCACAAAAAACTATTACAGACAGCAGGAGTCATTAATGGTAATCAATAATAAATAAAATTTAAACTCAGAACAAAAAACTTTAAACAAATAATAATGGCACAAGACAATATAAAATTCGAACAAGGAGAGATTCCTGCAAAAAAGAAAAAAAGCCCTGTTTTTTACATCGTATTAATAGTTGCAATTTTAGCAGGTGCTTTCTTCGGCGTGAGAGAATATCAATACAGCCAGTCTCATGAGGAAACAGATGATGCCCAAATCGCGGCAGATATCAGCCCGGTCATCTCTAAAATCTCAGGCTATATCGCTGAAGTAAAGGTAAAAGACAATCAATTTGTGAAAAAAGGAGATACGCTTGTCGTTCTCGATAACAGAGACCAAACAATGGCATTGGAGCAGGCTGAAGCAGCTTTGGGAACAGCACAGAGCAATGTGGCATCAGCACAGGCTGGTTCGGAAGCAGCAAAAACGGGAATCGGAAATTCAAGAGCGGCAGTTCAAACCGCAAATGCTCAAATCGAAGCGGCTAAAGTCAATGTCTGGAGAACCGAGCAGGATATGAAAAGATATTCTGAACTGGTAAAGGATCATTCTATTACGCAGCAACAGTATGAACAAGCTTTGGCTGCTTATCAGTCAGCCCAAAAACAACTTCAGGTTCTTGTGGACCAGAAAAACCAGGCGAATGTTCAGACTGGCGTGGTGACCTCACAATCTAATGCCACTTATCAGAATATCGGAATTGCTAACTCTCAATTAAAACAAAGACAAGTGGATGTCGAAAATGCAAAACTGAATCTTTCTTATACAGTGATAACAGCTAAAGAAAGTGGTTATGTATCTAAAATTCCAGTTCAGGTTGGGCAGTTTATCCAGGCTGGTTCACAGCTGTTCAGTCTGGTGATGAGCAATCAGAAATGGGTAGTCGCCAATTACAAAGAAACTCAGGTGGAAAAAATGGTGGAAGGGCAGAAAGTAGAAATCGAAATCGATGCTTATCCTGACCAAAAATTCCAAGGAACCATCAGTTCATTTTCTCCCGCAACAGGTTCTGCATTTGCATTGCTTCCACCGGATAACGCAAGCGGTAACTTTGTGAAAGTTGTTCAGAGACTTCCTGTTAAAATCACTTTCGACAATCTTAATCCGGATATTATGAAAAAACTTCGTGTCGGGATGAATGTTCAAACTGTCGTTTCTCTAAAATAGAGGTATTAGTAATAAGGTTTTAAATATTGGTTTAATATACTTTTTGCTATGACCATATCCCTAAAACCTAAATCTAAAATATTATGCAAGACGATTCATTAGTAGAATATGGATTTCGCAGGGTAATTATTACTATTACCGCCATCGTTTGCGCGCTTCTGGAAATTGTGGACTCCACGATCGTGAATGTGGCGCTGAACGAGATGAAAGGTAACCTTGGAGCAACATTATCTGAAGTAGGCTGGGTGATTACGGCTTATGCTATCGGTAACGTGATTATTGTTCCGATGACGAGCTGGCTGTCTCAGCAGTTTGGGCGTAGAAATTACTTTGCGGCATCTGTCATCATATTCACAGTTTTCTCTTTTCTCTGCGGTAATGCGACCAATATTTGGGAGCTGGTATTTTTCCGTTTGTGTCAGGGAATTGGTGGTGGAGCACTTTTGGTAACTTCACAAACCATCATTACGGAATCTTATCCTATCGAAAAAAGAAGTATGGCCCAGGCTATCTATGGGTTGGGTGTTATTATCGGCCCAACACTTGGTCCGCCGTTGGGAGGCTATATTGTAGATAACTACAGCTGGCCTTATATTTTTTACATCAATATTCCCTTGGGAATTATTGCCACATTATTGACTTTACAATTTGTGAAAAGCCCTAGATATTCCGAGAAACGTTCGGCTTCGGATGTCGATTGGATTGGAATTGGATTACTGGCTGCATTCGTAGGTTCTTTGCAATACATTTTGGAGAGAGGACACGAGGATGATTGGTTTGCGAGTAAAGCCATTGTTGCATTGACCATTACGGCCGTTGTCGGATTTATCCTGTTCATATGGCGGGAACTCACCTTCAAATACCCGATTGTAGAGCTCCGAGTTCTTAAAAACGGAAATCTCAGGATCGGAACAGTGATGTCATTCATTCTGGGATTTGGTTTATATGGTTCTACATTTATTGTTCCGCTTTATACACAAAGTATTCTGGGTTGGACGGCATTGCAATCAGGCGCATTGATGATTCCGGCAGCCTTGACAACCGCTTTTATGATGCCGATCATCGGAAAATTGCTGACCAAAGGTGCAAAACAGCAGATTCTGGTGGCATTGGGCTTGTTGATATTCTTCATCTACAGTTTCTGGGGCTATAAGATTTTGACACCCGACACAGGGAAGGATGCCTTTTTCTGGATGCTGATAGTAAGGGGAATGGGATTGGGGCTATTGTTCATACCAATTACATCATTGTCTCTGAGCACGCTGAAAGGTCCGGAGATTGGACAGGGTGCTGCTTTCACAGGCATGATGCGCCAGCTGGGCGGTTCATTCGGTATTGCTGCTATTACAACTTTTATCGCCAATAAGAGCGAGCTGTACAGGAGCAATCTTGTGGCGCACCTGGATGTCAACGATTTTGATGTTCAGCAGAGAGTGGCTGCGCTCAAAGCTAGTTTCATAGCGAAGGGCTACACACCTGATAAAGCATTGAATGCTGCTTACCAGATGCTCGATTTCTCGGTAACCAAACAGGCAACCGTGTTATCTTATATGGACGTTTTTCTTTATTTGGGATTGATGTTCCTCATATGCATTCCGTTTGTTTTGTTCGTGCGGGAAAGAAAAGGCAAAGGCGAAAAAATCGACCTAAGCTCGGTTCATTAGTTTATTTTTTAGTTATTTGTTAGAAACTCAGAATCTTGATTGGTTCTGAGTTTTTTTTGGCATTGATTTTAATGTTAGTTAACTACAATTCAGTTCAAATCAATGTTATGACGCCTCTTTTATCTCAAATAATTTATCTTTTCCTGATTGCCATTCCCATAGCCTGCATCGCATGGACAGTCACGCACGAGGAGATCTTTCGCGAACCCAGGGAATATTGTCAAAAAATCTGTGGCAGTACACAATCTATTGCCAAGAAAAAATTCTTCTATCTTTTCACCTGCGAATATTGTTTCAGCCATTATATTAGCATTATTTTTTTAATCATCACCAGATTTCAGTTATTATACGATGATTGGCGTGGCTACTTACTAGCATTCTTCTCGCTGGTCTGGATTGCCAACTGGTATATGAGCCTGTTCGGCTACCTGCGACAGAGCCTGAAAGTCGAAAAGATTGAAGCCAAGATGAAGGATGAGAATCTGAAGGAAATGACGGGCGATAAATAATCATACGAGATAGCTATTCTATAAGCCTAGTAATAGATAGTCTATCACAAGCGTTATAGACCATTAATCAGCCTCGAAATAGCCAGTAACTTTTTTCCTGGATCAAATCCACCTCAGTTTAGAGGCGAGTGTACAAGCTTCGGTAGTATTGGAAACCCGCATTTTTTCAAGGATGTTTTGTCGGTGCCGGTTCACGGTATTGATGCTGATAAAGAGGATATCCGCTATTTCTTTACTCTTTTTTCCCAACTGGATCATGTTCAGGATTTCCTTCTCACGGACAGAAAGGAAATTAGAGTTCTCCACTTCGGTCTGCTGAATAATGCTGCCATCCGTCGTGTTGATAATCATACCGGTATAATCCGAGGAAGGAAGAAAATCAAAATGATAAAGGCAAAGCGCTAGTTCAATATTCTTATGATGCACATCTGAAAAATAAAACATCTTATGGATCAACGATTTCTTACCCTGCGCTAATCTTAATCTGCTAATGACAGAAAAATCCTTTCGCTGATTAAAAGGAACCGTTTTAATAAACTGCAAAAACTGAAGTTCCAGGATATGCTTATGCAAAACATCGTCAGCATTCAACACGGTGAACAGTTCATCCTCCCAGATGCTTTCGATTTCAAGCTGATTCTGATTCCTGAAGATATTCAATTCATCTGCCATTTTGCCGGAATAGATATAGCTTTTATTATTCTTGAGGTCACTCAGGATAGCGATGCCGTTTTCAAGTTCCACAAAATTCTGAGCCATTATCTGACATTGCTCCAGCTGCAACTGCTCTGTTTCGGGAACAAAATCCTGTTGCAACAATTGCTCATTCAAATCAGACTGGATATTCTTCATCAATAATTATTTAATCTCTCGCGCTTTTTGAAGTGTTTCCTCGATATTTTTGGTCAGGATTTCAGGAACATAATTTTCTCTTGGTGTTCCATTGATATGATATAATCTCTCCGTCGGAAACTGGAATCCAATCTTTGTTTCGGTCATTTGGAAGTTAGAGATTGCGCCAAGCAAACCAGCCATTTTGGTTCCGATTATTTTGGCTTTTTTCATTCCGTCAAAACCAATTGCCATCCCTTCGCCCATGCTTCCCGTCCAATGTCCAACCAGAATATAAACTTTACCATTATAAGTTGTTTTGCGTGGTGTCACGTATTCTTCCCAATGTCTTTTGGTTTCAAAATCTTTTTCATCAAACTCATGCACCTGAAAAGGCAAAATCTGATTGGTGAATCGTCCCATTATCGCTCTTGCAACAGTAGAATTGCCGCCACTAGGAGTTTCAGTCAAGTCAATAATCAGATTTTTGAACTGGAAAAAGCTATCCAATGTTTTATCAAATTCTGCAATGAGATTGTTGTTTCCCAAAGAATTATTGATTTTGATATAGGCAGTAGTATCATTCAGAATCTTACTGAAAATCAGTTCATTACTGTTTCCATAGGCGATGGAAAAAAAAGTTTTCGATTTTCCGTTCTCGACAACTGTAATTTCTCTTTTAATATCGTGAGTTCCTGCAAACAGCATATCAATGGCATATTGATACATCTTTTGATTATGTCGGATTGTAAATTTTGGCAGGAATTTTTTCAGTTGTTCATCAACAGGCTTTCCATTGTAAGCGGTAACTTCCATTCCGATTTTTAAACCTGCCAAATCAGCCCCAAATCCTTTTCTGAGATCCTTAATAATGTATTTATTGCCAACTTTTTCGATATACAAATCCGATCCCGAAGGGACTAACCTGTTGGAAGTTGCCAGGTTTGTGTTAAGAGATGAATGCCCGTTGTACAATTCGTTTAAAACATTTTCCATAAATGTAATGAATTCGTCATCATTGGAAATCCTGGAAGATTGAGGTTCGTAGATTTCCTTCACTTTTTTCCAATCAATATTTTGCTGGTCAAGATAGGCGTAATTGTCATTGATATCTGTCCAAAATTCATTAAAATCTTTTTGGTATTTTGTCTGAGCAGAAGTCCAGTTATTTACAAGAAACATTATAACTGGGAAGATTAGTTTTATTTTAAGATTGAAAATTCTATCGAAAGGATTCATTACTTGTTTAGTCTTTTTTATTTTAAGTCAAAAAATGGTTATTTATCAGTATTGATTATTCAGGCTAATGAATCTAAATTTGCCTGTCAAGATGTAAAAATACAATGAATAATCTGAACGAAAAACAAAAAATGCTCTCCGGCGAATTATACGATGCAAATGATGCAGCACTGATGGAGGAAAGACAGCGAAGTAAGGATTCGTGCTTCCGCTACAATCAGATTCAGCCGTCCAGAATGAAGGAGCGAAAAGGTATTATCAAAACGCTATTTGGCAAAACCGGCAAAATGTTCCTGATAGAGCAGCCTTTCTACTGCGATTATGGCTACAACATAGAAATCGGGGAAAACTTCTATACCAATGTGAACGTCGTGATTCTCGATTGTGCCAAAGTGACTTTCGGAGATAATGTATTCATTGCGCCCAATTGTGGGTTCTACACGGTCAATCATCCCTTGGATGTAGAAACCAGAAACGCAGGTCTGGAATATGCAAAACCTATCACTGTCGGCAATAACGTTTGGATTGACGCAGGTTGCAGCATCCTTCCTGGTGTTACCATTGGCGATAATGCTGTCATTGGCGCAGGTAGCGTTGTTGTAAAAGATATTCCTGCCAATGTTCTGGCTGTCGGCAATCCTTGTAAAGTCATCAGGGAAATATGAAAATAAAAACCACAAAAGGCATTAAAGTACGAGTTCAGGAATATTTAAAAGTTCATATTATTTTCTCATAATCCCAACTAATAACCATCTGAATTTCTTTTGTGTCTTTTGTGGTTTAATATAACTACTTGACATTGATGAGTGAAACGTCTTTGTGACGGTTACTGCATTGAATCAAACTAAAAAACTTTGCGTTTAAAATTATATTAATAATGAAGAAAATTATATTAGCATCAATTCTGATGTTGGCTCTTTTCCAAATAAAAGCACAATCTCTGGAAAAGATGACCTGGTTCAATGAGCCTTCCCAATGGGAAATCAAAGACAAAAAACTCACAATGACTGTCACGCCACAAAGCGATTACTGGCGGATTTCGCATTACGGTTTCACGGTAGATGATGCGCCTTTTTATTACAGCACTTATGGCGGTGAGTTTGAAGCCAAAGTCAAAATCACTGGCGATTACAAAGCCCGTTTTGACCAAATGGGACTAATGCTTAGAATTGATGAACAGAATTACATCAAAGCTGGCGTTGAGTTCGTTGATGGGAAATTCAATCTCAGTACAGTTGTAACACACAAAACCAGCGACTGGAGCGTAATTGTTCTGGAGAAAACGCCGCCATTTGTCTGGATCAAAGCCGTCAGAAGATTGGATGCTGTGGAAATTTTCTACTCATTCGATGACAAAGATTATGTAATGATGCGGAACGCTTATCTGCAGGACAATATGCCTGTTCAGATCGGTTTTATGGCTGCAAGTCCGGATGGCAATGGTTTCAAAGCGACGTTTGAAAACTTCTCTGTCAAACATTTGCCGGACCAGAGACGACTGGAATGGCTGAAGAAGAATCAATAAATAAAATGCTCCAAATCTGGAGCATTTTTTATATCAATCTTCTTACTTTAATCAAATAATCCAGATACTTTTCCCCATGTTGTCTATAGAGAAATTCCTCTTCCAATCTTATCTGAACCTGAATCAATACATAACCCAGAATCAAAAATAATAGAGAAATCACATTTGGTGTAAGAAAGAAAAGACCGACCAAACTTACAACCATTCCCAGGAAAACAGGATTTCTGGATATAGAGAACAATCCGGAAGTTACCAGCTCAGTTTTCATATCGTTATCAATCCCGATTCTCCAGGAATCTTTCATTTGATTCTGAGCAACAATCGTCCAAATCAAAGCCAACAACATCAAGGTTAATCCGACAAATTTAAACCAATCAATATCAAGGGAATCAATAGGAAGGAAAGAACTTTCAAACAAAAACGGATACAATACGACATAAACGAAAATCCCAACCAGACAAAGTTTGAAATAATTGCCGACCAACGCATAAGCACTTTCGTCCTGGGGCAAAACCAAAGGGTTTTTCCTGATTCTTCTGGCAACAATAATCGTTTTCGCAACAAAAGAAATCCCGAAAAACAAAATAAAATAAACGGGTAAAAAGATTTTGATCAATAATTCCATAGCTGATTTTTGTACAAAATTAAAGCTGCGGAAATTGCAACACTATTGCAAAGTTTCATCGAGACAGTTTTCGCAAATCCCTTTCGCAAAAAACCGAACTTCATCTATTCGGAAACCGAGATTCAGGTGGTCTGCAAACGTCACATTCTCTTTGCAGGTCGTCTGTTTACAGATTTTGCAGTAGAAATGCAGATGTCTGTCGCTGTGTGTATTTTCGTTGCAATTGTCCTCGCAAAGCCGATATTTTGTGGTGTTGTTTTCTTGGATGCTATGAACAATTCCTTTCTCCTCAAACGTTTTCAGTGTTCTGTAAATCGTGATTCTATCGGCATTTTCAAACTGATTTTCAATCTCCGACAAAGACAAAGCCACATCCTGAGAATCCAAAAAATCATACACCAAAATCCGCATACTCGTCGGTTTGGTATTCTTGTTCATCAGTTTATTTTCAATATCATTTCTCATCAGAAAATTAATTTTTAGGAGCCGGGAACCTGCTTTCCGTTACAATTCCTCGCTCGGTCGACTCCGCTTTGCTCCGTCGCCTCACTGCGGGATTTCCACTGCAATCAGGGCTAGGGATTTGTACTTTTTTCAACATTCAATATAATCAACAAAGTTTGTCCAGCTAATCAAAATTCTTTAATCTTTTCTCTTTATTCTTGTTTCTTTTTATCCAATCAAATCCAAAAACTGCTGCTCATCCAGAATCGTAATCGTCCCGATGTCCTGTGCTTTTTTCAGCTTGCTTCCCGCTTTTTCGCCAACCACCAAATAGTTGAGGTTTTTTGAAACGGCAGAGATGTTTTTTCCATTGTGTTTTTCCACCATTTCTTCCGCCTGTTCTCTTGTGAAAAGTGATAGTTTTCCTGTGAATAGAAAAGTTTTTCCTTCCAAAACATTGGACAAAACTTCATTGGTATTTTCACCTTTTTCCAATTGAACGCCGTAAGATTTCAAACGTTCAATCATCAGGATATTTTCAGAATTCTGGAAAAAATCAGTGATGCTCACCGCTATTTTCATTCCGATATCTTCAACCTGGCAAAGCTCTTCTAAAGTTGCATTTTTCAATTCATCAATCGTAGAAAAATTCTTGACCAGTTTCTTCGCCACCGTTTCTCCAACGTGTTTGATTCCGATTCCGAATAATACTTTTTCAAATGGGACTTCTTTCGATTTTTCAATCCCGTCCAGAATATTTTGAGCAGATTTTTCAGCCATTCTTTCAAGAGGAAGAAGCTGCTCTTTTTTGAGTGTGTAAAAATCAGCAGGGTTTTCAATCAGCTTTTCTCTGTAGAGTTGCTCAATCGTTTCTCCGCCAAGATTCTCGATATTCAAGGCTTTTCTGGAAACATAATGGATCATTCTTCCCACTACTTGTGGAGGACAATGCAGCTCATTCGGACAAAAATGAATAGCCTGGTCTTCAATTTTTACCAGTACAGTTCCACATTCCGGGCAGTTTTTGATGTATTCTATTGGGGTTTGTAAAAGCGTTCGTTTTTCAGTATTCACACCAACAATCTTTGGGATAATTTCGCCGCCTTTTTCGACATATACAAAATCGTGCTCGTGCAAATCCAGTTTTTTGATAATATCTTCGTTATGAAGAGACGCGCGTTTTACCGTTGTTCCTGCCAATAAAACAGGTTTCAGATTAGCAACAGGTGTTATTGCTCCAGTTCTTCCGACTTGGTAAGAAACACTTTGCAATTCGGTTTCTACTTTTTCTGCTTTGAATTTGTAAGCCATTGCCCAACGTGGCGATTTGGCTGTGTAACCGAGTTGTCTTTGCTGTTTTAATGAATTAACTTTCAAAACAATGCCGTCAATTTCAAAAGGTAATTTGTGTCTTTCCGTATCCCAAAATGTGATGAATTCTTTTACTTCATCAAGAGTTTTACACAATTTAGCTTGGTCTTCCGAAACTCGGAAACCCCAATTTTTGGCTTTTGCCAGAATTTCCCAGTGTGTATCTGCTGGAAATTCGTCCGAAATATATTGATACAAAACCGCCGACAGTCCACGTTTTCTCACTTCTCCGGAATCCTGCATTTTCAAACTTCCGCTGGCTGTATTTCTAGGATTCATAAACAAATCCAAACCTTCTTCTTCACGAGCTTTATTGATTTTATCGAAGTTTTTTCTCGTCAGATAAATTTCACCTCGGATAAAAAATCGGTTAGGAAAATCACCTTTCAAGGTTAAAGGAACATCAGAAATGGTTCTCACATTATTAGTGATTTCATCGCCCTGAAAACCGTCGCCACGCGTTACAGCCTGCGACAATTTTCCGTTTTCGTAAAGAATGGAAATCGATGCACCGTCGTATTTCAATTCTGCAACAAATTCTACAGGTTCATCAATGGTTTTGATGATTCGTTTTTCCCAATCTTCAAGGTCGTCAAAATCATAAGAATTGTCGAGAGAATACATTCTGTACTGATGTTGGACGGTCGGGAAATTCTTCGTGATTCCGCCACCAACACGCAAAGTCGGAGAATTAGCATCGAAAAATTCAGGATGTGCTGTTTCCAGCTCCTGAAGTTCTTTCAATTTTTCATCAAATTCAAAATCAGAAATCGTATTATTATCAAGAACATAGTAATTGTAATTATGCTGATGAAGTTCTTCTCTCAGGGATTCTATCTTTTGCTGAATGTTTTCGGACATTGGGAAAATTTATTTAAAGCAAAAATAACCAAAACAAGGAGAACGACTAAAAATAAAATGAGTAATTTGCTTACTTGTAAAATAATCCACATAGATTTGAATTCTGCGAGCCTTGCTAAGTTTTACGCTTTTGCGAACCTTAAAAAAGTTTAGTAATTAAAAAATCTTTGTGGACTTTGCGTTCAAAATTTATTAATATCAGAAAAATGAAGAAAGTATTTTGTAGTTTAACCCTTGTCACAACTATGTTTATCAACGCCCAAACTCAAATTATAGCCCATCGTGGGTTCTGGAATACACAGCCCAAAACTTCGGAAAATTCAATTCAGTCCTTAGAAAATGCCCAGAAACTGAAAATTTATGGAACCGAATTCGATATTCATATGACCAAAGATGGGAAATTGGTGATCAATCACGACGAGCATCACGGAAAAATGGAAATCGCGGAAACTGATTTTTCCGATTTAAGAAAACTGAAATTATCCAACGGAGAAAAACTCCCAACCCTGAAAGATTATCTGAAACAAGGAAAGAAAGATGCTTCCGTCAAATTAATTATCGAAATAAAACCAACCAAATCCAAAGAACGTGAAAACGAAATCGTAACCAAAGTTCTGAAAACCGTAAAAGACCTCGGACTCGATAGCCAAAGTGATTACATCTCATTCAGTCTTAATATTTGTAAAGAAATCAAGAAACAGAATCCGTCTGCCAAAGTTCAGTATCTTGAAGGCAATCTCTCGCCTCAGCAAATCAAAGCCGAAGGTTTGGACGGATTGGATTACCATTACAGCGTTTTCGAGAAAAATCCGACTTGGATTTCAGAAGCCAATTCGCTTGGTTTGATTACCAATTCCTGGACTGTGAATGATATCAAAATTTATGAAGAACTCAAAAATCAAGGAATCAATTTCATTACGACTAATATTCCTGACCAATTGAAAGACAAATGATTTATCGCAAAGACGCAAAAAATATTACAATTCAAATCTTATAAAGTCGCAAAGGAAAATTTGCGACTTTTTATTTCCTTTAAGATTAATTCAAATCGCGTCTTTGCGAGAAATCAATACAACCAATTGAATTCCTCAATGATAAACTTGTATTAAATCATAAGACTTTATTCGGATTTTAAACATGTGTTTGGTAATTTTGCAACTCGAAATTTAATGAAACAGATTATGAATTTAAAAGGTAAAAATGCCATTATCACTGGCGGTGGAAGAGGGCTTGGAAAGGCTGTGGCATTGGCATTAGCAAGCGAAGGCGTTAATATAGGAATCACAGGAAGAAACGAAAATTATCTTAAAATAGCGATCAATGAACTGAAACAAACCGGTGTAAAAGTCGCGTATGCAGTTTTCAGCGTTGATAACGAATTGGAAGTAAAAGCAGGAATCGAATCTTTAGCAAACGAATTAGGCGGAATCGATATTTTGGTGAACAATGCAGGAATCGGTGACTTTGGAAGCATCGAGGAAATGCCGTCCGAAACCTGGGGACAAGTCATCAAAACCAATCTTTTTGGTGTTTATTACACAGCTAAAGCCGTTTATCCGTTTTTGAAGGAAAAAGGACAAGGTGACGTTATTAATGTTGCTTCCACAGCAGGATTGAAAGGCGGACCGAATATGTCGGCTTACGCGGCTTCCAAAGCGGCTGTGGTTTCTCTTTCACAATCGATGATGGCAGAATGGAGAAAGCAGAATATCCGTGTGATTACGCTGACACCGAGCACAATCGCTTCCGATATGAGCATCAATGGTGGTTTGACAGACGGTAATCCGGACAAGGTTCTTCAGCCGGAGGACTTTGCAGAATGGGTAAGAGATATCCTGAAAATGAACCGCAGAGCAATGATTGCCAACGCATCTATTTTCTCGACCAATCCATAAAATAATAATTTGGGCAGCTTAATCCGCCTTCCGCTCCCGCTCTTTTCACTACACTACGTTGCGTAAAAAGGAGCTCCGCTCAAGTCGGGCTGCATGCATTCTATGGTAAAATATAACGTCTCAATATTGAGGCGTTTTTTTATTCCGTGACATAATCCTTATCTTTATCGGAATCAAATAAAAGATATGAAGAGAAACTCATTTGTCACAATGTCTGCAATTTTCTTTGCAGCGCAAATCACTCTAGTCACTGCTCAAATCAAATCCGAAGAAAAACTCAATCCAATCGTTCAAAGTTTTGTCAACGAAGCCAATAACAATTCTCAGCTGGAAGATATGGCTTATGAACTTTTAGACGAAATCGGACCGAGATTGGTTGGAACACCTGAAATGTTAGCTGCTAACAATTACACAGCCGATAAATTAAAATCTTGGGGAATCGAAGCTAATCTTCAGCAATTCGGAACGTGGAAAGGCTGGCAACGCGGAACAACACACGTAGATTTGGTTTATCCAAGAACCAAAACCTTATCTGCAACCCAATTAGCGTGGAGTCCGGCAACTAAAAAAGCGGTAGAAGCAGAAGTGGTGATTCTTCCAAAAGTATCTTCCAAAACCGAGTTTGATAAATGGTTGCCTTCTGCAAAAGGTAAAATTGTTTTAATGGCGCAATATCAGAAAATCGGACGTTCAGATGAGCAAATCAAAGAATTTGCAACCCCCGAATTATATGACAAACTGAAAGCTGAAAAAGAACAGGCTAAAAAAGATTTCGCAGATTATATCAAGAATATAGGGTATGATAATACAACCTTGCCAGAAGCTTTAGAGAAAGCCGGAGCAGCAGGAATCGCCATTTCCAACTGGACAGGAATCCATAGCACCAATCGTATTTTCGGCGCTAAAACGAAAACAATTCCAATGTTTGACATCGATTTGGAAGATTATGGAATGTTATATAGAATGGCGGAAAAAGGTGCAAAACCGAGAATCAAAGTGGATGCACAATCCAAAGTTCTTCCCGAAGCTAAATCCTTCAACACCATAGGAATGATAAAAGGCTTTGAAAAGCCTAACGAATACGTGATTCTTTCCGCACACCTCGATTCCTGGGACGGTGCACAAGGTGCGACTGATAACGGAACGGGAACTTTGACGATGCTGGAAACTATGAGAATCCTTAAAAAATATTATCCTAACCCTAAGAGAACTATCATTGTTGGACTTTGGGGAAGTGAAGAACAGGGACTGAATGGTTCCAGAGGTTTTGTTGCGGACAATCCTGAAATTATCAAAGGTGTGCAAGCGGTTTTCAATCAGGATAACGGAACAGGAAGAGTAGTGGACATCAGCGGGCAAGGTTTCAAAGATTCTTATGCCTACATCGGAAGATGGCTGGATGCAGCGCCTAAAAAAGTGAAGGATCAAATCAAATCCACTTTTCCGGGTATGCCCGGCGGTGGCGGTTCTGACCACGCATCGTTTGTGGCAGCTGGCGTTCCAGGATTTTCGTTGAGCTCACTTAATTGGGGTTATTTCGGTTATACCTGGCACACAACCAAGGATACATATGACAAAATTGTTTTTGATGAGTTGAAAAATAACGTGATTCTCACGGCGACTTTAGCTTATATGGCGTCAGAAGACCCTGAATTTGTAAGCCGGGAAAAACGTGTGATGCCAACAGATGATAAAGGGGCTGTAGTAAAATGGCCGGAAGTGAGAGAGCCGAAAAGAAGCAGTAAAGACTATTAATCGGATATTAGAAGCGGCATTTTTTGTCGCTTTTTTTATACCATTTCAAATAGTAATACATCAACGATTCACTGAATTGATTTTAATATAAATTTATTTAATTACTAAAACGGATTTATTTTTATATTTGCTAAAAACCTGATTATTTAATAATCATAAAAATTAAAACCTATGAAAACAATAATTTGTCTATTTCTCTTGGGCGTCTCATTTCAAGGGTTTGCACAATCATCTATCAATTCATCAGGTATGTACGCATCCGGCGGTAGTGGCAATGTAGCATCCGCAATTGGACAAGTTTTCTACGAACCTTTTGGATCACCATCGGGTAGCGTACATCCCGGCGTTGAACACGCTTACGAGATTTTGGAAACTTTGGGTATGGATGTTAAGGAAATAGGGCTTAATTTGAAGATCTATCCTAACCCTACACCAGATATTCTCTATCTGAATATCGATTTCAAAGATTTTAGAAAGTATAGTTTTGAGCTTTTGGATAATTCGGGGAGATCATTGATGATCAAGCCTGTGGATTCGTCAACGGTTTCATTCTCGATGGGTTCTTATGCAGCGGGAGTTTACCTTCTTAAGGTCACGAAGAATGGAAAGTTGATCAAAATATTTAAAGTCATCAAATCAGACAAATAATTTAAAAATAATAACAATATGAAAAAACTCTCTTTTTTAGCCGTTTTCTGCGTGTCTGCCATGGCGCTTTCACAAACGCAGGATGCCATGAGCTATCAGGCCATTATCAGAAATTCTAATAATGATCTGATCAAGAATCAGAACGTGGGCATGAGATTTTCCATCATCAAGGGCTCTGCTTCGGGTACTGTCGTTTATTCGGAAACACAATCTCTGCCGGCCAATAACAATGGCCTTGTGACAGCGAAGATTGGGGCTGGAACTTTGGTGAGCGGTTCCTATTCTAACATTGATTGGGGAGCTGATACTTATTTTATCAAAACAGAAACGGATCCCACAGGATCTAATAATTATACCATATCCGGAACATCCCAGTTATTAAGCGTGCCCTATGCATTGTATGCAAAAAATTCGGGAAGCTCAATTCCTGGCCCTCAGGGTCCAAAAGGTGATACAGGTGCAACAGGACCTCAAGGAGTAGCAGGTGCACAGGGACCAAAGGGTGATACAGGGGCAACAGGACCAGCTGGAGCAACAGGTGCTCAAGGACCTCAAGGTGCAACAGGCGCACAGGGACCAAAAGGTGAGACAGGATCAACAGGGCCAGCTGGAGCAACAGGTGCTCAAGGACCTCAAGGTGCAACAGGAGCGCAGGGACCAAAAGGTGA